>PPYE01661633.1_pt1 | contig 172003 bp, 176 predicted proteins | sample 1559881 | NCBI WGS metagenome assembly PPYE01 (sample SAMN08240022, study PRJNA423297) | Human gut metagenome, whole genome shotgun sequencing project. | reverse complement strand
CCCTCGTCGTTAATGAAAAAGTAGTTGCAATGGGTAAGGTACTTAAAGCTGCTGATGTTGAAAAGCTGCTGCACAAATTGGGGTTCTAAAGGGGGTGGCTCTCATGAGCAAAGAGAAAAGTGCAATAAACGTATTTCAAAAGTATCTAAACTTTCTTGATTTTTGCAATCGCCTATGTCGCTTGCCGGGTCTTAAAGCTACCCTATAAAATCGCGGCTCCCGCAGGAATGATAGGTGCGTCAAACTTCTTTGAGTTAGCCGTAGCGGTTGCAATCGCGCTATTTGGTACGACTTCGCCCGCCGCCCTTGCAACAACGGTAGGAGTATTAACGGAAGTACCCGTTATGCTCTTGCTTGTAAGGATTGCAAACAAAACAAAGGGGAGGTTCCCGGCATGAGTTGTCCGAATGTAAAAGAGTGCGCTTGTCCTAAAAAAACTTGCCCGAATAATGGGCGATGTTGTGCTTGCGTGATTAAGCATAGAGAAACAGACAGCTTGCCTTATTGCCTGTTTCTCGATAATGACGGTGATAAAAGTGTTAAGAACTATTATCAAAAATTGAAAATGCGTTTTGAAAACGAAAGCGAAACTGCCGAACATTAAGGGCAGCAGTACGGCGGTTTTGAAATAACAAACAAGACCGCCGTTTCCTTTTTTGAAAAATTGAGTTACGGAGGGGGTATTAAAGTCGCCCTTTTTTAGGATACGGCGGTATCTATGGAGGTAGCGTCGTGTCCATTTTTATTTACACTAACCCACCGAATAATCTACGGTCAAAAAAAGCTATCACCCGCCGTCGGGGTATTCCGGCTACGAATATGAACTGTCAAATCACCTAAATACTGCATACATTTCCTTTGCGCCCGTCCGCGTCTTGCGGACGGGCGCATTTTGTGTTTTTCAAAACTTTTTTGAAAAACTTTTCTATTCCGTTTGGCAAATCTGCGGTGCGTCCGTGGAAGGCAGCCGAAAGGGGATAAATAACCCGCCCCCGGGACGAAAGGGGGTGAGAACATGGATTACCCTAATCGGTTGGAATAGCAGACAAGATGTGAGTTTAATGCGTACTGCAAACGCACGCTACGCAACGAACTGATTGACGCCTGCCGGGAAAGCAGAAGTCGGCAAAAGCACGAAGTCAACTTTTCAGACCTTGCCCCGCATGAGGAAAAGCAGCTTTATACCGTTGACAGATATTTTGTCAATGAGGACGAGGACGCTTTTTGTGCAGGCGGTTTGAAGATTACGGCGAAGCTGCTTGCCGAAGCAATGCGCTCCCTGCCGGAAGAAAAGCGGCAAGCCGTTTTACTGTACTACTTTTTCAGCATGACCGACACTGAAATCGCGGAGCTTATGAAAGCCCCCCGCAGCACAGTACAGTATAGACGGACAAGCTCTTTTGAACTGCTAAAACGATATTTGGAGGAACGCGCTGATGAATGGAACGAATTGTAATGAAAATGAGCGCGGCTTGTTACCCTACCCGGTCATTTTAGCCGCGACAAAGGGCGACCCCGACGCCATGAAAATTGTAATGCAGCACTACCAAAGCTACATAGCCCATTTGTCTATGAAGAAAATCCGCGACGAAAGCGGCAATACCTATTACGGCGTAGACGAGGACTTGCGGGAACGGCTGCAAGCAAAGCTCATGCGGGCTGTCCTATCCTTTAAGACAGATAAGTAAAAACGCGAAGTGTTCCACCCCTTTCCGCTTTGCGTATTCCTGTCTTTTGTACCTTGACAAAGAAAGCGACGCAAGATAACGGCGGCGCAGCATAGGGCAAATCAGATACGTTCCTTTTGTGCCGAGCCATGCGGCGGGTGCGCCATGACGTTATCCCGGCGGGACTTTCCCGCCCGGGATAACCGAGCGACCAACACCGACGCCGGAAAACAGGCATAGCAGCCTGTCGGCGACGAAGCGCAAAATACATAATGATACTCCCTTATCGCCATAGTCCGAGCGTTCAAAGCGTCGCAGGCAATGGGTAGGGCTGCGCGAGAACCGCGCAGGGGTGCAATTCCCGTGAGGTTGAGAAGCGAATCGATCGTCTGATTAAAGCCCCTTTACTGATGTTTTTAATTGTTTCAACCATTGAAAGGGGAAATGTTCTTATGAATGAAGAAAAAATGAACGCCCCTTGTGCGATAGGCACTAAAGGAGCAGTTACAACTGGCAGCGAACAAAGAGTACCGATACATCTTAAACTGACATTGACCATAAAAGAAGCTGCCGAATATAGCAATATTGGAATTAACAAGATTGACACCATGCTAAAGCAACCTAATTGTCCATTTGTACTATATGTGGGGACAAGAAAATTAGTCAAACGTCGTGAATTTGAAGAATATATCCGGCGTGAGCTGACAATATGAATATCTAATCGACAATTCTTGTTATTGAGATTGAAAAAACAGAGTCTTTATGCTATAATATATGCTTGCATTGGACTCTCTTTTGAGATACGAAAGGAGTCCGATATATGGGAAAAAATCTAAAAGGTAAAGAGTGCGGCAAAGGCATTTACCAAAGAAAGGACGGTTTATTCTCCGCAAGATACTACGCAAAAGACGGCAAACGCAAAGAGAAGTATTTTGAAACATTGCCGGAAGCGAAAAACTGGCTTGCTGACGCAAGATATGAGGAACGGCATAACCTTATCGTCACTTCTCCCGATATGACGGTAGACAAGTGGTTTACTTACTGGATTGAAAATATCGTTTGTGACCTTGCTCCGAATACCATAAGAAATTATAAAGAGCGTTACAAATGGAATATCCAACCCGTAATTGGAGCCATGTGCATAGCTGATGTAAAGCCCATGCACTGTAAAGCTGTTCTGAACCGAATGGAAACTACCTATGCAGGCTCGACCATTCGACAGGCTTATATCACAATGGGAACCATGCTGAAATCAGCAGTTATGAATGATATTATCGCAAAGCACCCGATGAATGGTGTCCGCTACACAAAACCCGTTCGTGCGGTAGATGATATTAAATACTTAACCGTTGAGGAACAGGAGAAGTTCTTGGAAGCAGCGGAACGCTCTCATAATTACAGGCAATACGCCTTGTTACTGGAAACAGGATTGAGAACGGCTGAATTGATTGGTCTGACTTGGGACGCTATTGATTGGAAAAAGCGGACATTGACAGTAAACAAAAGTTTAGAGTATCGACACAGCCAGGGATATTGGCGTGCGGGACCACCTAAGACGCAAAAAAGTTATCGTACCATTCCTCTCACAGATAAGGCATATTCCATTCTCAAAAGCTGCTATGATGAAAAAGACCAACGAAAACAGTCTGAAACATTGTCACAGGTTTTAGAGTATATCGACAGCAGGACAGGCGAAAATAAATGCCTTGTTATGCGAGATTTGGTTTTTGTCAACTGGAGAACAGGAGAACCCGCAAAAAACAGTTCCTATAACACACACTTATACAAATTGTGTGATGAAGCAGGTATTAAACGCTTTTGTATGCACGCCTTGCGACATACTTATGCCACACGCGCCATTGAGCGCGGCGTACAGCCTAAAGTGCTGCAACAGCTTTTAGGACACGCAAGCATTAAAACAACAATGGACAGATATGTTCATGTTACGGACGAATCACTGGTAAACGCCATACGCCAATTTCAACAGGCTACGCCGCCAATTTCAAAAAAAGGGCGTAAAAAGGGCGTACAAGAAATTTAAGGAAAGGCGAAAAGCCTTATAAATCAAGGCTTTTCGGATAGGTATAAACAATTATGAAATTAGGTATCGTGGGTCTGCCAAACGTTGGCAAGAGCACCCTTTTTAATGCGATCACCAACGCAGGTGCACAGTCTGCAAACTACCCATTCTGCACCATTGAGCCAAATATCGGCACCGTTGCGGTTCCAGATGCTCGTCTGGATGCACTGGCTAAAATGTATGACCCTGACAAAATCACCCCTGCTGTTATCGAATTTGTTGACATTGCAGGTCTGGTAAAGGGCGCATCCAAAGGCGAAGGTCTTGGCAACAAGTTTTTGTCCAACATCCGTGAAGTAGATGCCATTGTCCATGTAGTCCGCTGCTTTGAGGACGGCGAGATTGTCCATGTTGAGGGCAGCATCGGTCCAAAGAGAGACATCGAGGTCATCAATCTGGAGCTGATCTTCTCTGACCTGGATATTCTGGAACGCCGCATCGACAAAGCAGTCAAAGCTGCAAAAGGCGATAAAAAATATCTGGCAGAAGTTGACCTGTTAAACTGCGTAAAAGCACATCTGGAAGAGGGCAAATCTGCACGCAGCATGGAATTTACCGACGAAGAAAAAGCAATCATGGCTGACATTCCGCTGCTCTCCAACAAGCCGATCATCTATGTTGCAAACATGAGTGAAAACGACTTTAACGGCAAACTTGATTCCAACCCATTCTATCACGAGGTTCTGGAAATCGCTAAGGAAGAAAACTCCGAGGTTGTTCCAATCTGTGCAAGACTGGAAGAGGAAATTTCCGATATGTCCAAAGAGGACAAACTGATGTTCCTGGAAGAAATTGGCCTGGAAGAATCCGGTCTGGACAGACTCATCAAAGCAGGCTATCATCTGCTGGGTCTCATCTCCTATCTCACCGCAGGCAAACCGGAAGTTCGTGCATGGACCATCACCCGCGGCACCAAAGCTCCTCAGGCTGCCGGCAAAATCCACAGCGACTTTGAGCGCGGCTTTATCCGTGCTGAAGTTATCTCCTTCGAGGACCTGATTGCAAACGGCTCGATTGCAGCTGCAAAAGAAAAAGGTCTGGTTCGTTCCGAAGGCAAAGAATACGTAATGCAGGATGGCGATGTTGTTCTTTTCCGTTTCAACGTATAATTTTTTTCTTTCAGAAAAAGACCTTGTTCGTTCCGAAGGCAAAGAATACGTGATGCAGGATGGCGATGTTGTTCTCTTCCGTTTCAATGTTTAATCTTTTTCTTTCAAGAGAAAAGAATCACACTTCGCGGAGCGAAAATAAAAGTTTATCTTTCAAACTGGTATCTCTGCGCCGTAGGCGAACGACCTCCGGGCTCAACCCGGTTCCGTTTCAACATATAAGATTGATGATTAAAAAAAGAGTTCCGCTTTTCTTTGCGGGACTCTTTTTTGTGCTCTGTTTTAGGAATATCACACAGTTTTTCTTGTCTTCTCTTTCCTGCCATGGTAAAATAAAACAGGAATCCTATTTACTCTGAGGGCTAACTTTATTTTGGGAGGAAACAAGTATGAAACGAGTACTCGTTGCTGGTTTACAGCATGAATCCAATTCTTTTAACCCGATTGTTGCCGGAAAAAACGATTTTCAGGTGATCCGCGGCGCAGAGGTTTTTAACCGCTTCCGCGACAACGACCCGGTCACCGGCGTTATCAAACCGCTGATGGAGCAGGGCTATGAAGTTGTTCCTACCATCTTTACCAGTGCCGTTCCAAACGGTGAGGTTGACTATGATTTCTACATGGGTGTCAAAGCAGAAATCATCCGCATCGCAAAAGAAGAACAGGCAAAAAAACCGATTGATGCCATCACTCTGGCTCTGCACGGCTCGATGCGTGTCAAAGGCTTAGGCGAAGCAGAAGGTTATCTGCTGGAAGAATTAAGAGCAATCTTCCCGGACATTCCACTGTTCTGCTCTCTGGACATGCACACCACCATGACCGAAAGAATGCACAATAACTGCGATGGTTTTGTCGGCTACAAATGCGCTCCACACACCGACCGCTACGAAACCGGCGTTCATGCTTCCCGCATGACCATTGCTGCTCTGGAAGAAGGCTTCAAGCCATATTCTGCCTGGGTCAAAGTTCCGATCCTGATTGCAGGCGAACAGTCCTCCACTACCGTAGAGCCAATGAAGAGCATGATTGACGAGCTGCGCCGCACCGAAACTCAGCCTGGCATTATGGCTGCTTCCTACCTGATGGGCTTCCCATGGGCAGACAACGAAGACAGCTCCTGTGCTGTTTATGTTGTTGCAGACAGCCAGGAATTGGCTGACAAAGAAGCAATCCGTCTGGCTGACGAGATGTGGAACCGCAGACATGAATTCTGCTTCCAGACTGAAACCTATCCAGAAAAAGAAGCAATCGACGTTGCATTCAAAGCAATTCAGGAAGGTCATGAAACTCCAGTATATCTCTCCGACTCCGGAGACAACCCGACCGCTGGTTCTTCCTCTGACTGCACTGGTTTCCTGCGTCTGCTGATGGAAGACAGCCGCACCGACCTGCTCAAGACCCCGGTTCTGTACGGCGGCATCTATGACCCGGAAGCAACCAGAGCCTGCAAAGGTAAAGTTGGTCAGGAAATCACCATCACCTTTGGTGCAAAATTTGACAACAAGACCACTCAGCCAATCACCGCTACCGGAACCGTTATGGCTTACATCGAAAACTGGGATAAATCCTCGGTAAAATGCGACCTTGCTCTGTTCCGTTCCTGTGGTGTTGATATCGTTCTGGCAGAAGCACACGTTGGTTACACCACACCAGTCATCTTCTCCGATCTTGGCCGTGAAGCAACCGAAGCAGATATCGTTGTCTGCAAGCTGGGCTACCTCACCGAGTTCCACTCTGCAATTGCAAAGAGAAGCATTATGGCACTCTCCAAAGGCAGCACCAATGAAGACCTCAAGACCTTAAACTACACCAAGGTTCCAAGACCAATCTTCCCGCTGGATGATAACTTCCCATACAGCGCAAAAGAAAATCTTGTTGCTAAAAAATAACATCAGATAAAAAGAGAGGGCAAACATTCGCCCTCTCTTTTCTTATGCATATAAAACCTCAAACTCCTCGCAGACTACCTTCATCTGCTCATCAAAGTTTAAGCCCTTTCTTTCAAGGGCGTTTTTGAAAAACTCTTCATGCACCTTTCTCCAATAGGAAAGGCTTTTGTCTCCTTCCCCTTCTTTGAATGCATGAGTCTCAGTTATTTCGCAAAACGGCGCCACATAAACTTTTGTAGTGCGGATAATACATACTGCTTCTTCCCTGCTGTTTAAGATTACACTGTATTCGCCCTCCTTTGGGAGTGGGTCTCCTCCCAGCTCATACAGAGGATAAGCAGAAGCAGTTGCTGTTTTTTCTCCCCTTCTGACAAGCTCTGCCAGCTCATCTGCCTGTGCACCAAAAGCCCACGCTTCATAAGTTTGCTCTGTCAGGTTATTTTTCTTTGCAAAAGCTTCCCACATATTTTCTGCATTCATTTTCTCAGCCTTCTTTCTCATGTTGGCATTTTAAAAAACCGGAGCACAGAAGTTTCTGTGCTCCGGTTTGATTTTGACTACTTAAACAGATGGCAGGATACAATGTGTCCTGGCTCGATTTCTTTTGGAGTTGGTCTTGTCTCCAGACATTCCGGTTTGCACATCTTACATCTTGCTGCAAAAGGACAACCTTTTGGCAGATTGATAGTGCTTGGGATATCGCCTTCCAGAATGATTCTTTCCTTCTGATGGCCTGGGTCTGGAATTGGAACTGCAGACAGCAGCGCCTGAGTATATGGATGGGACGGATTCTTATAGAGCATTTCCTTTGGAGCTGTCTCTACAACAAAACCCAGATACATAACCGCAATGCGGTCAGAGATCATCTCAACAACCGACAGGTCGTGGGAGATGAACATATAGGTCAGGTTAAATTTCTGCTGAAGTTCGTGCAGAAGGTTGAGTACCTGCGCCTGAATCGAAACGTCCAGCGCAGAGATCGGCTCGTCAGCGATAATCAGTTTTGGACGAACGGTCAGCGCTCTTGCGATACCGATACGCTGTTTCTGACCACCGGAGAACTCATGCGGATAACGTTTTGCATGTTTTGCGCTCAAGCCTACTGTTTCCAGCAGCTCGTGTACGATCTTCATGCGCTCTTCTTTGGAAAGATTGGTGTGGATGAGCAGCGGCTCTTCTACCAGATCCTCAACACGCATACGAGGGTTAAGGCTTCCTGCCGGGTCCTGGAAGATCATCTGGATATCTTTTCTCAGCGGACGCATTTCATTTTCCGAAAGCTTGCTGATGTCCTTGCCCTCAAACCAGATCTCACCACTGTCCGGAATCAGCAGATGGTCGATCAGACGGCCGGTTGTACTTTTACCGCAGCCGGATTCGCCTACTACCGAGAAAGTCTCGCCTTCCTGAATATCAAAGCTGACATCATTTACTGCATGGACAAATTTATCTGGTTTTCCAAACAGGTTTTTGCCAACTGGAAAAATCTTGGATACATTTTTTACCGAAACAATTGTTCCCATCCTTATTTCTCCTCCTTTCCTTCCTGAGGAACGCCTGCATGAGGATCTCTCAGCCAGCATCTGCATTTCTGATGCTCGCTTACCTCAAACAGATCTGGCTCCTCATTGTGGCAGCGCTCTGTTGCATATTTGCAGCGAGGTGCAAAACGGCAGCCTTTTGGCAGCATGGACAAATCCGGAACGCTTCCCGGGATGCTTGGCAGAACTTTTACGCCAGAACCAAGTTTTGGAACCGAAGCAATCAAACCTTCGGTATATGGATGAGTTGGATTGTTAAACAGAACCTCTACCGGAGCTTCCTCTACAATCTCACCAGCATACATAACGATAACGCGGGTGCACATCTCTGCAACAACACCAAGGTCATGGGTAATCAGCAGAATGCTCATGCCTTCTTCCTGCTGGATCTTCTCCATCAGTTCCAGAATCTGTGCCTGAATGGTAACGTCCAGAGCGGTGGTTGGCTCGTCAGCAATCAGCAGCTGTGGGTTACAGCTCATTGCCATTGCAATCATAACACGCTGGCTCATACCACCGGAAAGCTGATGTGGATAGTTTTTCAGTACTCGTTCTGGGTCAGGGATACCAACCTGCTGAAGGATTTTTGCTGCTCTTTCACGTGCTTCCTGTTTGGAAAGATTGGTGTGCAGGCGGATGCCCTCGATCATCTGTTTGTCAATTCGCATTGCCGGATTCAAGCTGCTCATTGGCTCCTGGAAGATCATGCTCATCTTGCCGCCGCGGATTTCGCGCATTTCTTTTTCGCTCAGTTTCTGCAGATCCTTGCCGTCAAAGATTACTTCGCCCTTGGTTACCTTACCGGAAGTAAAGTTTAAAAGACGCATAATCGAAAGGGAGGTAACGCTCTTTCCGCATCCGGATTCGCCTACCAGGCCCAAAATTTCACCTTTGCCAATATCAAAGCTGATCTCATTGATCGCTGTTACACTTGTCTTTTTGTTCTGGAAAAATTCTGTACGCAGCTTGTTAACTGTAAGTAGCTTTTCCTGTACCATAGTGTACTCCTTTCCTTGTTTCGCTCGTTACTTAATCTTTGGGTCAAGAGTATCTCTCAAGCCATCGCCAAACAGGTTGAATGCAAGTACTGTTACAAAGATAGCCAGACCTGGGAAGTACACCATGTGCGAAGCAATACCGATATAGCTTCTTCCCTGAGAAAGCATTGCGCCCCATTCTGGTTCGGTAACATTTGCGCCGAAACCAAGGAAGCTCAGAGAAGCTGCTGCCATAATAGCGGAACCAATTCTCATTGTGAAGTTTACGATCAAAGACTGGATGGTTCCAGGGAAGATATGTACAAACAAGAGTCTGCTGTCCTTACAGCCAAGGCTCTTTGCAACCTCAACATACAGCGAGCTCTTTACCGCCAGTGTCGCGCTTCGCATGATTCGGGCAAAGCTTGGAACAGTAAAGACCATTACCGCGATCAGTACGTTGATGATACCAGGGCCAAGGATCGCTACGATTGCGATTGCAAGCAGGATGTCCGGGAAGCTGAACAGAACGTCGGAACCACGCATAACCAGCATTTCAATAACGCCGCCGTAGTAACCTGCCATCAGGCCCAGAACAGTACCCAGTGCAGCACCGATTACTACTGCCGACAGGGAAACACCCAGTGTCAGTCTGGCACCTACCAGCATACGGCTGAAGATGTCTCGGCCATAGTGGTCGGTTCCAAAAATATGCTCTGGGGTTGGTCCGGTCAGAACATTCATATAGTCATATTCGTTGTAATCATACGGTGCAATGGATGGTCCAATAATTGCGATAACAACCAGCAAAAGAATGATGATTAATCCCAAAACTGCTGTTTTTCTTTTCAAAAATTTTTTAACAAACGCTTTTACTCTGCTGTCGCTGTCAGCCTTGATGGTTTCATCAATATAGTTTGCAGCAAAAGATGCGTTCTGCTGTTCTTTTTTCTCAATTTCAGCCATAAACGATTACTCCTCCTTCTTGATTGTTAATCGAGCCTGATCTTCGGATTGATTACACCGTATAACAGGTCAACAACCAGGTTGATCAGTACATACTGAAGAGCAAACAGCATCAACAGACCCTGTACAACTGCATAGTCGCGGAACGAAATCGAGTCTGTCAGCAGACGGCCCATACCAGCAATGGAGAATACGGTCTCGGTCAGAACGGAACCGGACAGCAAACCACCAATCTGCAGACCCAAAATGGTTACAACCTGAATCAGAGAGTTGCGGAAGGCATGTGCAAACATAACCATCGACTCTTTCTGACCTTTTGCTCTTGCGGTACGAACATAGTCTTCACGCAGAGTTTCCAGCATGGAGGAACGGGAATATCTTGCAAGTACTGCCATGATACCACATCCCATGGTAAACGAAGGAAGGATAAATCCTTTCCAGCTGTCCAGACCACCGGAAGGCAGCCAGCCCAGCTGTACCGAGAAGATCTGAATACCCATCAGACCGAGCCAGAAACCTGGAGCCGACAGACCGGTAATCGCAATCAGCATGCTGACGTGGTCCAGCATCTTTCCGTGTTTAATTGCCGAGATAACACCGATAAAAATACCCAGTACCGGCGCCCACAAAACACCTGCAAATACCAGTTTCAGTGTCTGCGGCATTCTGTCTGCGATCAGCTCGGTAACCGGTGTATCCGATTTCATGCTGCGGCCCATATCGCCTTTGAACAGTTTTACCATATAATCGACATACTGTACGATAATTGGCTTATTCAGGCCATATTCTTCACGAATTGCTTCTACTTCCCACTCTTCTGCATCCAGACCAGCAATACTTCTTGCCGGGTCACCTGGAATTAAATGGATAAACATAAATACAAAAATCGAAATAATCAGCATCAACGGAATTGTTTCCAGTATACGTCTGATAAAATAACGACTCATAAGAAAATTTGCCCCCTTCTGCAAAGAAAGGAGTAGCAAATCACTACTCCTTTCTCCTAATTATCAAATATGGGTATCTGCTGTAAAACTTACTGTTCCAGTTCAGCTGTTGTCAGAACAACGTCGCCGCCTGGTTTGTAGGTCAGACCTTTTACATAGCTTCTCTGTGCCATGATGGAGTTATCATTTGCAAGGAAGATCCATGGGCATTCTTCCCAAGCAATTGCCTGTGCCTGTGCGTACAGATCTGCAATGGTTGCTTCATCGGTTGCCAGCAGAGCGTCATCCAACAGTTTGTTGAATTCAGCATTGTTCCAGAATGCGGTGTTGTAACCGGATGGTGGATATTTGTCACCGTGCAGGATGTTTCTCATAGAACCATCTGCTTCGTAGGAACCGGAGCTCCAGTTTACATACCACATCTGAACTTCTGTTTCATCTTCTGGCAGAGCGGTCATATCAGCGATTGTTGTGGATTCCATTGGCATAACGTTAACGTCAATGTTGATCTGTGCCATCTGCTGTTTTACAAATTCTGCACCCTGCATTTCGATGGTGGTGTTATCTACCCAGATATTAACTGGGAAACCATCTGCATAGCCAGCTTCTTCCATCAGAGCTTTTGCCTTTTCCAGGTCAAGATCGTATGGAGTCTGTTCTGCATAGTACATGATCGAATCGGAGAAGATGGAGGTTGGTTTTACTGCGTAACCCTTGAATACTACCTGGCAGAATGCTTCGCTGTCGAATGCATAGTTCATAGCCTGACGAACTCTTACATCGTCAAATGGTTTTCTGCCATCTTCCAGTGTGTAGTTCTTGTTCAGGGTAACGTAACGGTATGTAATACCTTTTTCATTCATAACCTGAATGTTAGGATCGCCTTCGATTTTTTCTACCTGGATTGGTGGAACAGGGTTGATAACGTCTGCTTCACCAGTCTGCAGCATAGCGATACGAGCGCCATCTTCTGGAACTACTTTAAAGGTCAGGGTATCAACCTTTGGACCTTCTCTCCAGTAGTTTTCGTTGCGAACCATCTTGGTGTAACCGCCGTCTACACGCTCAGAGAGGATGTATGGACCGGTACCTGCGGACTGTTTTGCCAGACCGTCTTTACCAAGCTCTTTGATTGCTTTTGGGCTGATGATTCGAACCTGAGTCAGTTTGTTGAGGAAGGTGTTGTTTGGCTCGTCCAGGGTAATGGTCAGCTGATATTCGCTGTCTGCTACTGCGCTTACCCAGGATTTTGTCTGAGAATAAACTCTCAGGGATTCGTCTGCCTTACCGCGTTCCCAGTTTGCAATAACTGCTTCAGCGTTGAATGGTTCACCATCATGGAAGGTGATTCCTTCATTCAGAATGAAGGTGTAGCTCTTACCATCTTCAGACATTGTCCACTCTTTTGCCAGCATTGGAACGATGTTGGAGTCTGCATCAAAAGTAACCAGAGACTCATACATTGCGTTGGTTACGGTATTGGAAACACCGTTGCCGGATACATGTGGGTCCAGATGAGTTGCGTCTGCCTGCATTGCAACAACCAGATCATTGTCTGGGGATTTTGCGGTGGAGGTTTCTGCGGATGCTTCTTCTTTTGTTTCTTCCTGAGTTGTCTCTGTTGGAGTTTCGGTATTTGTGGTACTCTCATTACCACTTCCGCCCGAGCTGCATGCAGCAAAAGTAAATGCCATCACTACAGCCAACAGAAAAGATAATTTCTTCTTCATAGTAGATCTCCCTTTCTTGTTGTAATTTTCAACAAAACAATTCTTTGGGGAATTAAACTCACCTAAAGTATAAGGTTTTTTAAACATTTTTGCAAGTACTTTATGAACTTTTTTTATGTTGTTTTTTTGTACAATGTTTATTGTGGAATTTGTTCATCTACATAAATTACATAAAAATATTCCATTGTTTAGTAATTTTAACATATATTTTGTTGTAAATCCTTTAAAACAATCGGATTATATCTGTTTATGCTAACTATCATTGTGAATTATCACAATAAATTTCAACAATTTTATTGCAGTGTTCACTATATGTTCATATTTATTCAGATGTTTGAGTAATAAAACAGGGGATTGTCCTAGTAGAACAATCCCCTGTTTGAAAAAATATCTTTTTTTACTTTTATAAAACGACAATTGCTTTGTCCTGTTTTGCGGTAACCCGTCCGATAATTTTGTTGCAGATGGTAACCCCTTTCAGTTTCTTTACCAGCTCATATGCTTTTTCTTCCGGCAGAGAAATCAGCAGGCCACCCGAAGTGATTGGGTCAACCAACAAATCCTGCATGTGCTGTGGAACATCCTCTGCAAAAGAAACATCATCTTTTACAAATGCCATGTTGCTGTATGCTCCGGACGGAATAATTCCCATCTTTGCAAAGTCGATTGCAGCTTCAATGATCGGCACTTCTTTGCTCCACAGTTCGATGGTTAGGCCGCTTCCCTTTGCCATCTCGGAAGCATGACCGACCAGACCAAAACCGGTGACATCGGTGCAGGCATTTGCACCTACCTCCATCATGACTTCTTTTCCATATTTATTAAGGGTTGCCATTGCTTCCACCATCTGGTCGTAAGTTTTCTGATCCAGAAGCTGTGCCTTGTTTGCTGTGGTCAGTACGCCAATTCCCAGAGGCTTGGTCAGAACAAGCAGGTCGCCTTCCTTGCAGTTGCTGTTCTGCATTACTTTGTCCGGGTGCATAAAACCAGTAACACACAGCCCATACTTAGGTTCAGAGTCCTCAATGGTGTGGCCGCCCGCAATAATGGCACCTGCTTCCTTTACTTTGTCCGCACCGCCCTGCATGATTTTTGCCATGACGTCCATTGGCAGACAGGTTGGGAAGCAGATCAGATTCATCGAGATGCTTGGATCGCCGCCCATCGCATAGATATCGCTCAGGGAGTTTGCAGCAGCAATCTGACCAAAGGTGTATGGATCATCTACAATCGGTGGGAAAAAGTCTACAGTCTGTACAACTGCGAGGTCATCCCTTACCTTGTAGACCAGCGCATCATCGCTGGTGTCAAATCCAACAATCAGTTTTTCATCGGTAAATTTCGGTAACTGGTGCAGAACCTGCGCCAGGGCATCTGGGCCTATCTTTGCCCCTCAGCCAGCCCCTTTTGTCATTTCGGTAAGACGTTTGGTCGTTGCCATGATACTCCTCCATCTAATCTATTAAAACATTGCCTGTCCATCTGTGTTATCGTATTCTTATAGATAATCTGTATATATTTTACCTCTATTTATATTCAAAAACAATAGTGAATCGTGTCAATTCTGTTTCATTTCCTATCGAAATCTGTTATAATGAAGGTATTCTTATTTAATTTATCTATCATTCCTATCCCTTTCAGGAAATGAGGTTCATTATGGATTTTAAACAACTGGAAGCTTTTGTTTATGTTGTGAAGCTCAAAAGTTTTTCCAAAGCTGCTCAGCGGATCTATCTCACACAGCCGACCATCAGTGCCCACATCAACTCTCTGGAAAAAGAGCTGGACACCAAGCTGATTGAGCGCGGTACCAAATATGTCTATCCGACAAAACCTGGAAGCATCCTTTATCAGTATGCGGTAAAGATGCTCAATCTCAGGGACGATGCCTGCTGCTCGGTAAAAAATTACAACAAGGAACTGAAAGGAAGTCTGACCATCTGTGCTTCCACCGTTCCTTCTCAGTACATTCTTCCGAAGATCATCTCTGCTTTTCGGGAAGAATATCCTAACGTTACCTTTAATATTCAGCGTCAGGACAGTGAACAGGTTGTGGAGAGTATTTCCAAAGGTCTTGCAGACATCGGTTTCTGCGGAACCGATACCCACAGTCCGGAATGTGTCTTCGAAAGCTTCACCGAAGATCATCTGGTTATCATCACACCAAACAATGAACGTTTCCGTCAGATTCAGTCCGGCGGCGGCATGAAAGCGGATTTTCTGAAAAAAGAGCCGATCATCGTCCGTGAAGAAGGTTCCGGTACCCGCAAGGAGATGGAACACTTTTTAAACAAAGCCGGCATTGACCTGGGTGAGCTGAAAATTGTCGCTCAGTTTAACGATCCGGACAGCATCAAGCATTCTGTCAGCCAGGGAATGGGAATCTCGATCATCTCCAAGGCCGCGGTGGAGGACTATGAAAATTTTGGATTGCTGCTGAGCTTTGACTTAAGCGGCATCTCGATGGACCGAAACCTCTATGTGGTCAGCCACAAGTCCAATCCGCTTTCGTTCGTTGGTGAGGTCTTCTTAAATTTTGTAAAGGCATTTTACGATAAATAGCCTGTGATATTTTGTATGAGAATTTGGAAATGGAGTCGAAAATTATGTCCCACATCATCTTAGCAAAAGCCTGGAACAACGGCAAATTCCTGCCAAACGGCGGCGGATACGGTGTCTGGCTGACCAACTACTTTAAGGACGAGTATCTGGATGTCGAATGGGCATCGGTCATCCTTGAGCTGGAAGGCTGGGAAAAGGTTGCAGAACTCGGCATCAACACCGATGCTTTCTGGACCCGCGGAAGAGAGCTCCGCAGCGGAATCATCGGCAAGTGGCTGATCGCAAACGGAAAAGGAACCTGGGCAGAAGGTCAGGAACCGGAAATCTTCCTGCGCCCCCTGGGTAAAAACCGCTTTGCTGCTTCTCTTTCCCCAATTGACGGTATCGAAGGCAGCGTGGATGCTATTCTTTCCACTGCACAGCCGTTAAAAACAGAATAACGCCATCAAAAATCTTTTCGCATATCTCTCCGAAAAACCCTCCGTTCCAATTGGAACGGAGGGTTTTTCATAAGAAATTATTCTTCCTTTAATAGCTCCTGCATCACTCTGTGCGGTGCCCGCATAAAACCGCTGTAAAAGCGAAACAGAGCTGTCTCCTCTGCCTGACAGGCACAAAATGCTCTGCCTTTTTCCCTGCTGAGTTCATAAATCTGCGCTCCGGGAATACAGAGCAAAACTGGGGAATGGGTGGAAATCAAAAACTGGGAGCCTTCCTTTACCAGACGGCAGATATGCCGCACCAGTACAAGCTGATTGACCGGAGATAATGCTGCTTCCGGCTCGTCAAAGATATACAGTCCCTGCCCTCCAAAACGGTTTTCCACTAAAGATAAAAAAGATTCCCCATGTGACTGGCGATGCAGGGATTTTCCCCCATAAGAACTTACCAAGCGTGGTCCCCTTTTGACTGTGCGATCCATCTCATCAATATCGGTTGCCACATTATAAAAGCTTTCTGCCCTAAGAAAATATCCATCCTTTGCCCGATGGGTCCCCCGAACAATCTGGGTATCCTCATAAAGCTGGGAGTGGGTGTTCTGGGTGGAAAAGGTAAAATTCTTGGAGCCTCCTTCCGGATTAAAGCCCGCTGCCACTGCGATTGCTTCCAGAATAGTGGATTTTCCGCTGCCGTTTTCTCCGGTAAAGATGGTAACCGGACTGGAAAACTTGATTTCTCCGCACTCCTGGACTGCCGGAATGGAAAATGGATACTCCATTTTTCTTTTATCCTTGGGCACAAGAAATCTTACTTCCTGAATCTCATTCTGCTGTTCCCAAAAATGATGTCCTTCCAAATTTTCCCCCTCCTTTTTTCCACAAGTTAACATGGAAAGTGTGAAAAATCCACCCTTAAAATTTACAATTGAGCTTTTGATTTCTTCATCCAAATCGGCTACAATAGAGTTAAACAATGACTTTCCGTCAGCCATTATCTGAACGCATCTTTGCAGTAAAAATATTTTTTCTCCCGTTTTATCTGTGTAATGATTTTGATTTTTTGAAAGGGTGAACTGTATGAATCTTCCAAATCTGGAAAATGCCGGTCTGGTACTGGAAGGCGGCGGCTTCCGCGGCATCTATACCACCGGTGTTCTCGACTATTTCATGGAACAGGGCTTGTATCTGCCCAATGTTTACGGTGTTTCTGCCGGAGCGCTCAACGCAATCGGTTATGCTGCCAAACAGCCTGGACGCAACGCACAGATCAACTTCCGCTTCTGCCAGGATAAACGTTATGTCAGCGCGCGCAATATGCTCAAGTATCACTGCGCCTTCAATTTGGAATTTATTTTTGATGTAATTCCAAAACAGTACATTCCTTTTGACTATGATACCTTTTTTTCTTCGGAGGTTCAAGTCCATGTCGGTGCAACCAATCTGACCACCGGACGCTGTGACTTTTTTACCAAAGAACAGATGGACAACAAGATGTTTCCGGTACGTGCATCAGCTGCACTCCCACTGTTCTCCCATATTTTCTATCTGAACAATCAGCCTTATCTGGATGGCGGCATCGCCTGCCCGATTCCGATTGCACCGTCCATCCACGACGGCAACCAGAAACACATTATCATCCTGACCCGCAATCCAACCTTCATCCGTAAGCCGGGCTCCAACCTGCCGCTGATTCGCCGCATCTATAAAAAATATCCGGAGTTTATCAAGACGGAAGAAAACCGTTACCTCATCGACCGCCGGCAGCGCAAAGCCTGCGCGCTCTTCTCGAAGGTCAGTCAGGCGTTTATCCTTCAGCCAAAACAGCCGCTTCCATTAAGTTCGATGCGTGCAGACGAAAAATCCCTGCGCACTCTGTATGCAATGGGATATGATGACGCAAGAGAATCTTTCCCACAGCTGCTGGAATTTTTAAGCAAGTAATTTGTATCCCCCTTTTTCTGTGTTATACTAAAAGAAAAAGGGGGATTTTTTATGAGAAAGCAGTATCTTACCTACGACGGCCCCGATGCTTCAGAACGTGTCAGCGATATTTTTCGCTTTCTGAATCAGGGAGAAATGTCCGCAACAGAATCCTGCTGTTTCTCCAAAGGGGATGTCTCCTTTTACACCATCAGCTGTGAAAAATATTATTTTCGCGTTGGCTCTAATCTCACTATCACCCTTTCCCTGTTTGTCAAGGGAAATCACATTGATGCCTGCCTGTTTGTGGGCGGAGGTGGATCAGGTCTGCTCGGATGGACAATGGGTGCCGAACGCAACGCCGAAAAAAATCTGGAACGGAAACTTATCGAACTTGGATTTCATTAAAACAAAACGGAAGGAAATGCCTTTTGGCATTTCCTTCCGTTTTTTATTTTTCTTTATTTTCCTTTTTGATCTTGAGTCCCAGCTCAAATGCAAGCAACGCGATCTTGCTCTTGTCATCCAGGCGGCTTTCCCCCGAAAGGCTTCTGGGCTGCCAGCTCGAGTGATCCAGGTTATCTCCCGCATAAAAGAACTGGAAAAAATCGGTTCCACGAAAATCGCACAACGCCTGCATTCCGGCGCATTCCATCTCGACACAGATTGCACCCTGCGCCTTTCTGCGCTGGACCTTTTCTCTTGTTTCCCGATAGCAGGCATCGGTCGTCCAGGTTGTCCCCTCTACATATGGATAACCAAACTGATTTAAAACCTCTTTAAAAAGGTGTTTATATTTCTTGTTGATATCAATTGTATCGCTTGGCGGCGCATAATGATAGCTTGCCCCTTCATCACGGATTGCTTTGGTTGGAATGATAATTCCGCAATCCTCGATAATACGGTCCAGTACGCCGCAGTTTCCCAGCAGAATCAGACACTTGCTGCCCATCGCCATGATATCCTCATAGTCACCGATGCACTTTGGTTCCCCGACATAGGACTGATAAAAAGCAAAGCGTTCTCCCTGATAGACGACCTCATAAACAGGAGTCAGTCCAACTGCCGAGTGAACCTCTGTAATCTGTTTTGGATCAAAAAAACTCAAGACATTGTTAAACAGCTTTTTAGAAAAGCAGGACACCGTTACATCCGGAAAATCTTCGATTTTGTTTACGAGCATTTCTGGATTGATAACAGCATCTTTGTTTGGATCAAATTCATGCAGCAGCACAAAAGCACCTCCTTTGTTTTGCCTATTATAGCAATCTGTTCTAAAAAAGTCAAAGCAGGAATCGTCCTTTGGACGATTCCTGCTTTATTATTTACGGTATAAAATTTCTTTTACTTTCATCGGCTGCCCTTCAAAACAGAGGATCTGGTCTGAAAGTATCCTCGCCTGTTCCTTATTATGGGTGATAAAGAATGTAAGGCTGCCCTTCGTTTTCTGACGGATAAACTCCATCACCTGCTCGGCTGTCTTTTCATCCAGACCTTTAAGGGGTTCATCCAGCAGATAAACGACATTTCCCTCATGCTGCTTGCCATAGGCAAAGGCGCGGGCAATCGCAGCCCTGCGCTGCATTCCTCCCGAAAGCTCATCGGGGAAGCTGTCCTCCCAGCCGGAAAGTCCAAGCGCGCCCAGATACTCCTGTGCCAATGCCTGATATTCCTTACCCAGCACCAGACCAACATTATCCCGCACACTCAAAGAAGGAATCAAGCGGTCCTCCTGAAAGACAAACGCAAACTTTTTCTCTTCCAAACCCTCAATCGTTCCGCTTTGTGCCGGCATCAGCCCGCACAATACCCGCAGAAGGGTGGTTTTTCCGGTTCCAGAAGGTGCAAAAAAGCAGATAATTCCCTGATCGGGAAGTTCGAGAGAAAAATCCTCCAGAATGGCAAGCTGTTCATAACAAACGGTCAGATTTTTGATCTTCATTTACTTCTCCGCCACCTTCATGGATTGTTTCCCTATTCTTTTGACCAGCCACAGCATCAGCTTTTCCAGCATCACCGACATCAGAATCACCACGATGGTCCATGCAAACAGATCCACCGTTTCCAGATAGATCTTGGAATCATAGATCTGCTTGCCGATTGCTCTTGCCGGTCTGCCCAGTACTTCGGCGGCAATTCCCGATTTCCAGGCAAATCCCAGCGCACTGCTGACCGCCGAAAGGAAAAACGGCAGAATCGCCGGAAGATAGCAGTAGCGAAAGGTCTTTGCTCCGGACAGCTCAAACATCCTTGCCATTTCCAGAAGTTTTGTGTCCGCTGCATCAAATCCTTCCCGGACATTGTGGTAAACCAGCGGCAAGACCATAATAAACGAAATCACCGCTGCCAGAATCTGGGTATCAATCCAGACCAGTGCCAGAATGATGAACGAAGCGACCGGTGTCGCCTTGAGTACCCCCAGCATCGGGCGAATCATTTCCTGGGCAATATCCGAACGCCATGCCATTACGGCAAGCAGCGTTCCGAATAGAACTCCGCAGAAAAATCCCAGCAAGATGCGCACCAGCGAGGCAAAAACGGTCATCCAGAAATCAGCGGTCACGCAAAGCTGTACCAGCCTTTGTGCCACTGAAAGCGGGGAAGGCAGCAAGACCGGAAGTCCGACCTTGTGAGCTGCCACCGCCCAGAGCAAAATCCAGAACAGCACCGCCGCAACGCGCAGGACGGTGCCTCTCCAGACAGAAGGTAACGTTATCTTTCCCTGTGTTCTATCTCTTGTAGTAGAAATCTTCATTCGGGAGGTTTCCTCCTACCGACTGTGGGTTTGCATCATACAGAACCTGCAAAAATCCGCTTGCAATCTGCTGCATCTCGTCTCCTTCCACAAAGACGATATTGCATTCCGGAATTGCCTGCTGTGCAACTGCTGCTTTCATGATATCGTATTTTTCGGAAAGCTCTGCTGCATGAGAGAGCCCTTCTTCACTGGTCACGGTCTCAACCGATGCTTTGTATTCATCCAGGAAGCTGTCCAGTGCTTCCTTGTTGTTTTCTGCAAATTCGCTGCGGACAACAACGCATCCCATGGTCAGACCGCTCTGTCCTTCCACTGCTTTATCCCACTCTTCGGTCAGGTCCAGTGCAACACGGACATCCGAATTCTGGGTAAGAACCGAGGTTACAAACGGCTGCGGCAGCAGGGCAATCTCTGCTTCACCGGAAGCCAGCAGCGGAGCGATCTCTGCATGCTCATCCTTATAAACGATGGTGACATCCTCGCCTGGAGTCAGTCCATTCTTTTCCAGCACCAGATTGAGCGCATACTCCGGTGTGGAACCTTGTCCGGTTGCGTAGATAGTCTTGCCTGCAAGGTCCGCTACCGACTGGATGCTGTCGCCTTTTTCCAGGATGTACAGAACACCCATGGTGTTGAGTGCTGCCAGTTTTACGCCGCCCTGTGTTTTATTGTACAGGGTGGATGCAACGTTTGTTGGTACTGCTGCGATGTCCAGATCGCCCGAAACGATCTTGCCGACGATTTCATCCGGTGCACCTGCCAAGGTAACATTATAGTTGTTGGCAGCTTCGCCGTTATCATTCTTTTCCAAGAGGTCGAGCATTCCCAGAGCAGTTGGACCCTTGAGTGCTGCAAGGTTGATGTCCACCTTTTCCAATACAGGCTCCTGAGTCTCCTCTGTTTCCTCTTCGGATGGTTCTTCTGCTGGCTGTTCTTCTTCTGTTTCCTGCTCGATTACTGCACCGCTGTTTTCTTTCTGCTCGGTAGAGCTCTGCGCAGAGCCGCAGGAAGCCAGAGATAAGATCATGGTCAATGCTAAAAACATCGACAACAGTTTGCTAAACTTATTTTTTCTCATTTTGTTTCCTCTTTTCCGGAAAGGAGCCAGATGGTTTTCCCTTCCCTTTTTATTTTACCGCTATCCTCCAACTGCTGCATCACCCGATAAAGGGAGGTGCGCCCGATGTTGAGGATCTCGCACAGCTTAACCATCGAGATTCCTTCCACCCTGCCCTGCGGCTGCTGACCAAGATAGGAAAGCAGTGCCTGCTCGGCATCAGGTGCGGTAAAGCTGTCGATTTTGCGGTTTAAAAACTGGATTCTACCCGACAAAAACCGGATATAGTTGAGCGCGATCTTCGCATCATCCTGCATGATCTGCTCCATTGCCTCCATCGACAAAAAGCAGACTTCACAGGCGGTCTTTGCCCAGACCGTTGTCACATAACGCTCCTGCTCGGTGAAAAGGGCTGCTGCCCCAAAACAACATCCGCTGCTCAGTTCATTGAGCAGCACACCGCCTTCTTTTTCCACCACGGCACGCCCTTTGATCAAAATACCCAGACTTTTTTCAAAATGCTCCGGTGTATAGATACATTCTCCTTTTTGGAATGTGCGGCACTGTGCTTTTTCTTTCAGAAGCTGTTCTGATTTTTCAGGCTCAATCCCCTCAAACAGCATGCAGTTTTGAATGGCATTATTTCTTTTTTGTCCCTGCTTCATGCTGCTCGTCCTCTCCGATTTTGTTTAAAACTGTTCCAAACAGAACAGTTTTCGGCTTCTTTATTGTACTGTCTCCATTCACAAAAGTCAAGATTTGTTCTATAAAAAAGGTTCCCAGCTAAAACAAACTGAGAACCTTTTTATCATCGTATTATCTTGCGTAAAACGGAGCGTCTTCCTCCGCCTTCTCCCGGCGGTCAAACTCTTTGTCAATCTCGGCAAAGATGTACTGATACATCTCTTTTGCCATACGATAGAAGTTTTTGACCATCTTGTATGTATATTCCCGCTCAATATCGGCAGGGTATCTGGTCTCGATATAGCACTGGTTCAGGTCCGCACTCTCGTCAAACCACTGATGAAAGCCGCGGTCATATTTTTTTGCCTGACGGCACAGCCAGGTCAGGTTGTGTCCATCTACCAGCACGTCGGACTTTAACAGGATATATGCCTTGAGCGCTTTTTCGATTGCCTGCTGACAATGAAATGCCGCCAGCCGATAGCACCGGTCATCCTCCGACAGAATCTTTGCGGCAATCAAATCCTGACTGGAATGTTCCAGCCAATCGTAATACCGGCGGCTGTCCTTTCCGTTGTGCATTCGGCTTCTATTTCCCATAGCGCAGCCTGCCCTTCTGATTTACACGGGACGCAAAAGCGTCGCTGCTGTCCTTGAGTTCTTCAAACTGTTCATCGGTATAGAGGAGGATATCATACGGAATTTCGCTGTCCACCTCATCAAAGATTTGGGTCAGCATCTTCTTTTTATCCTGGATTTTACCGACAATGCACAGCTTAAACGAGCGCAGCTTTCCGTCCATATCGTATTTTGTGTTATACTCAATGACGCGGCTTGGTGAAAACAGCTTCACAATCTGATCTACCGTTTCTTCAATCACTTTGTCTGAACGTTCATCCATAATCTGATTCCACCTTTCCACTGTTTTTAAAATACTTCCGGTTACAGATAGTCGTTTGGATCAATGTCATCCAGAGGGTCCACCACAATATTGTCCTTTTTCATCGGTTTTGGCGGCAGACCTCTGCGCTTTCTCCATCGATTTTCTTTTTCTTCTTCACTGAGTCCTTTGTCCATGCAGATAACAAACAGCACCAAGCTGATCAGGAACAGAATACCGCTGATGGTGGTGAGCCGCTCAAAGTTGATTGGTCCATACTTGGTAAAATCCGAATACTGGAGCTTTGCATCCACACCCAGCACCGCGATCACCTCGCCCTGTGCGTTTTTCAGCGGCAGATAGGTCGTGATATAGTTGCTGTCCAGAATTTCCGGCACAAACATTTCGTCCCGTCTTCCTGCAAACTGTTCATTGAGGATATTCTGGCACCGGCGGGTATAACGTTCATCGGTATATTCCTCCCCGATGTCGTGATAGTCCACCCCTGCCTCAAGATTGTTTCCAAAATCCGCATCGGCAAGATAGGCAATCCTTCCTTCCAGTCCCTGATACAAAATGTAGGCGCGGTCATAGGAAAGGGTATCCTTTGCGCGGGACAAAAATCCGCAAAGGCTCTGGTAATAGGCAGTCTGGCTGGGGTAGTCAACCAGTGCCTGGAGTCTGGTGGAGTTATAATATTCCAGCGACATGGCAAGCGAGGTTGCCTCGGAAAGAGACTGGCTGCCCAGTGTGTTGATCGCCTCTTTTCTGCGGTTGAGCGGGATGGCCACCGAAATCACTGCCACGACTGCCGATAAAATAACAAGGGTCAGCAACAGCCCTCTTACCTTTCTCGACGTCATCAGGCGGTTTAACATAGCTATCATTCCTTTTTTATAGATTGGGAAATTCCTCTCCCGTAAAAATCACCCTCATGCTTTGCATTTATTATACCATCTTCTTTTGTATTACTCAATCAAAACCCGAATTTTCCCCAAAGAAACCCCACTCTTTCGCATTGCGTCTCAGACATTTTTTTGATACAATAAAGGAAAAATACATTTTGTCTAAATTTGCTTTATGAAATAAAGCACCCTGCATATTCTTTTGTGCGAAAACCGTATGAACCAAAAACATTTTTGAAAGGTATGAACCCTATGAGCGTTAATTCTCAGCTTCTCAGAAAAATCCCAAAAGTAGACGAGCTTCTGCGTCATCCTTCTCTTTCCTCCCTCTCCTGCCAGCACACCGTTCTGACCGAATCGGTGCGTGAAGTAATCGACACCCTGCGTCAGCAGATTCTTGCCGGAGAAGAACCTTGCCTGGAGGAAGAATCCATCTGTAAGGAAGTCATCCGCTGTGTCACCAAAAAAACAACCATGAGCCTGCGTCCGGTCATCAATGCAACCGGCATCGTCCTGCACACCAACCTCGGCCGTGCAAAACTGAGCGATGCTGCTGTCAAAGCAATTCAGAGTGTAGCTCAGGACTACAACACCCTCGAATACAATCTGGAAAAAGGCAGCCGCGGCAGCCGTTATGCTCATGTTGAAAAGCTGATCTCCAAACTGACCGGAGCTGAGGATGCGATGGTTGTTAACAACAACGCGGCAGCTGTTATGCTGGTATTAAGCACCATGGCAAAAGGCAAGGAAGTTGTCGTTTCCCGCGGTGAGCTGGTCGAAATCGGCGGCGCTTTCCGTGTACCGGAGATTATGGCTCAGTCCGGCGGTACTCTGGTTGAGGTCGGCACCACCAACAAGACCCATCCTTCCGACTATGTCAAGGCTGTTTCCGAAAACACCGGCGCTTTCCTGAAGGTTCACACCAGCAACTTTAAGATCATGGGCTTCTTTGAGGAAGTTTCCCTCGATGAGATGGTTACCCTTGGACACGAAAGAAACATTCCGGTTATCTATGACCTGGGTTCGGGTGCAATGGTTCGTCTGGAGGATTACGGAATTCTGGATGAACCAAACGTACTGGATGCCATGAAGTCCGGTGCAGACGTCATCAGCTTTTCTGGTGACAAGCTGATGGGCGGTCCACAGGCCGGCATCATCATCGGTAAGCGCGAATACATCGAAGCAATGAAGAAAAATCCTCTGACCCGCGCATTCCGTATCGACAAACTGACTCTGGCCGCTCTGGAAGCTACCCTGCGCGAATATCTTGACCCGGCAGAAGCACTGCAGAACAACCCAACTCTGCGCATGATCACCGCAACCATGGAGACTCTGGTTCCAAAGGGTGAAAAACTGTTTGCCTGCATGGAAAAGGTTCGGGATGACAGCTTCTCTGTCGCTCTGACCGAAGATTTTGGTCAGGTCGGCGGCGGCTCGGTTCCAACCCAGATGATCCGCAGCTCGGTTGTTGCAATCACTCCTGCATACGTTTCTCTGGATGTGTTGGAAAAACGCCTGCGTGAACTTTCTCTGCCTATCATTGCGCGCATCTCCAAAGACCGCCTGCTGCTGGATGTCCGCACCATCGAGGAACATCATTTTGATTATGTGGCAGAAAGCATCCTCAAATGCTGCCAGAAGTAAATTTTCTTAAATTGCTGATAAAACATAAACAAACGTCTCGGGCAAAAGGTCTTTCCTTTTGCCCCATATAAAAAGAAGGACTGGGAATGAAAAATATTATTATTGGAACTGCCGGTCATGTTGACCACGGCAAAACCGCCCTCATCAAAGCTCTGACCGGAATCGAAACCGACCGCATCAAGGAAGAAAAGAAGCGCGGTATCACCATCGAGCTGGGCTTTGCTTATCTGGATCTTCCTGACGGCGAAAAAGCCGGTATCATTGACGTGCCGGGACACGAAAAATTTGTTAAAAACATGCTGGCAGGTGCCGGCGGTATCGACCTTGCCCTGCTGGTTATCGCAGCAGATGAAGGCTTCATGCCGCAGACCAGAGAACATCTGGGCATCCTGTCTCTGTTAAACATTCCGGAAGGCATCATCGTCATCACCAAAAAGGATATGGTGGATGAGGACTGGCTGGAGGTTGTCTGCGACGACATCCGCAACGAAGTAAAGGGAACCTTCCTGGAAAACGCACAGATGATTCCTGTTTCCTCTTACACCGGCGAAGGTATTGAGGAATTAAAACAGGCTATCTTCCAGCTGATCGACCAGAAGACCCAGATCAAAAACCTGGATGTTCCATTCCGTATTCCGATCGACCGTATCTTCTCGGTAGAAGGCTTCGGAACCGTCATCACCGGCACCCTGATCGAAGGTAAGATGAAGGTCGGCGATCCGGTCACCATCTACCCTTCCCGCATCGAGAGCCGAATCCGTAACCTTCAGGTACACTCCCATGATGTAGAGGAAGCATATGCCGGTCAGCGTGTTGCGGTAAACCTTGCAGGTCTGAAAAAGAGCGACTTAAACAAAGGTGATGTTGTCGCTGTTCCAGATTCAATGCACACCACCATGATGATCGACATAAAGCTTACCATCTTGAAGGACTGTGAGCGTGAGATCCTGAACGCTACCCGCCTGCATCTGTATCATGGTGCAAGGGACGTGCTGTGTAAGGTTGTTCTTCTTGACCGCGACAGCATCAGCGCCGGAGAAAGCTGCTATGCTCAGCTTCGACTGGAAGAAGAGATCGCCGTTAAGACAGGCGACCGCTTTGTCCTCCGCTTCTATTCCCCACTGGAAACCATCGGCGGCGGTGTCATCCTCGACTCCAATCCATTCAAACATAAGCGCAACGATCCGCAGGTGCTGGAATCTTTAAACATCAAGGAAAACGGCTCGGACAAGGAAAAGATCAGTGCTGCTTTGAAGGACTACTCCTCCCGTTTTGAAACACTCAGCTTCCTTCAGGTACAGACTGCAATTCCAAAAGAGCAGTTTGACCAGCAGATTCAGAAGCTCATCAAGGACAAGACCGCTTTCCGCATCAATGACAATGTTGTCATCCACAGCGACTATCTGTCCCACCTAAAGGATACTGCTGTCAAGATGCTGACTGCTTACCACGAAGAAAATCCACTGCGTGACGGTATGAAGCGCGACGAATTCCGCAGCAAGTTCCTCAAGTACGAGGACATGGCGGTTGTAGACAAAATCACCGATTCTCTGGTAAACCGCAAGGTTCTCAAGATTGTAAACGGCTGTGTTGCCCTGTATGACTTTGAAGCACAGACCGACAACAATCAGGAACTGATTGAAAAAGCCTTCCAGGAAGGCGGATTTGCTCCGGAATCCCCAGATCAGATTGCAGCACGCTTCCCGAAGATCAAGAACTTCAAAGCAGTGTTGGATTCTCTGGTCAGCTCCGGAAAGCTGATTCGTGTTGAGGACAAAATTTTGCTGCACATCGACTACTACAACAAAGCGCTTGAGATGGCAAAGGAATACATCGAAAAGAACGGTCAGATCACACTGGCTGAGATGCGCGACCTGATGGGAACCTCCCGTAAGTTTGCCGTTGCTGTACTCGAATACTGGGATCGCCGCAATATCACCAAGAAAGTTGGCGACGCCAGAGTATTGAAATAACTAGCTTGAAGCTGGACCCCGTTTCGCTGGTACTTTCTGAGAAAGTACCAAAGCAGCTCGCTTACAGCGCAATCTTTCGGAGAATGGAGTGAAATCACATTCTCAGGGGCAATGAACATAAAATCTGTTCCTAGAAGAAAGCCAAACATTGCCCATTCGGCTTCGCCGCAAAGACGGGCAGCAAGAGGATAAGAACAACATTTTTACCAATTTTTTCAAAAAATTGTCCAGTTCAGAGTGAAACTCTGGTCGCTCACCGCAGTGAGCGAAAACTTTATCGTCAGGCGTATTTTGGGAAGCTCGAACCCTTTTTACAAGAGAAAAAGGGTTCGAAAGCCGATTGTAAGCAGAAAGTGAACTCAAAAATTATCCAGTGGATGATTTTTGACGGTACCAGCTTACATCTGGTGCTGTCTGAGCCTAGTTGGTATTCGCTTATGGCATAAAGATTGGTAGTTTCTAAAAGCAAAAGTTTGTGGGGGTAGACAGCATAAATGCTGGGGGTGAAACCCCTGTGACACTCAAGAAAGAAGAACAAACCCCCGCACGGAAAATCCGTGCGGGGGTTCCTATCCTCCCAAGAATTTATCTTCTTTTTGTTTTCATTTTGTGCAACCCTCTAATCCTCTGTTCACATCAAAAAAATAGCTTGTCAAGCTTGGTCGATTGTGATATAATAATTAGGCATTTGGGAGCGGATGGGTGCTGGTGTGCCCTCTGGTCTTCAAAACCAGTAATTGTAGTTAGTAGCTGCATAGGTGGGTTCAATTCCCACACGTTCCCGCCAAAAGCTCATTCCTGTTGGAATGAGCTTTTTCCTTTTCTACGTAAAAAAAGAGGAGCCGAATGGCTCCTCTTTTTTTATTATAATTCGCTTGGTCCGTCGTATGGTTCAAACTCACCTGGGAACAAAACTTCCTCCACAATCTGTGCACAGTCCATGACACAGCCGCGGCAGGAACGCAAACGGTCGGTCTTGCCGTCTGTACCGCGCAGGTCATTACAGATCATGCTGGTGTTTCTCTGTTCAAAGCGTTTTGCCATTTCTTTTCCCAGATCAAAGGTTGCAAATTTGGAAGCTGGGCTTTCCATGTTTGCATCAGAGTTTTTCAGTCCTGCCAGCATCATCATGCCGCAGACACTGCCGCAGGTCTGGAACATTCCTGCAATGCCCAGTCCATAAGCTTCTGCTGCACGAAACGCGGTCTTTTCGTCCATGCCCAATCTTTCACAGTAGGTGCAAACAACCGCCTGACAGCAGTTATATCCGTCTTTATGTTTCTGTGCGGCTTCCCAAACTTTGCTTCTTTCCATGATTTCATTCTCCTTTTCTTTTTATAATAAACAAACTGCTGCAAATCCATACAGAACAATCAACATCACTACATTGGCTGCTGTAAAGATTCCCAGATAACGCAAGACCTCCGCTTTTGGAGTCTTTGCATAAATCTTAAACGAGATCAGGCTGGCAAGCGATGCCACCAAGGTACCCAGTCCGCCGATGTTGGTTCCCAGAAGCATTCCCTTGGCATCCTGTGTAAAGTTGGACAGCAAAACCGCTGCCGGCACATTACTGATAACCTGGCTGGACAGCACCGAATAGAGCATGGTGTTCTGACTTAAAACATTTCCCAAGAAATTCTTGACCGCTTCCACTGCACCAATATTGCCTGCAAAGATAAAGAAGCAGACAAAGGTTGCAAGCAGCCAGTAGTCGACCTTCTTCAATACCTTCGGGGAAAAGGCTGCCAATGCGATTACGGTAACTGCCAGTGCAATGTGACTGCTGAGCAGATGGAAGACAGAAAGCAAGCTCAGCAAAAACAGCAGAACAAACAGCAGCAATGCCCGTTTGCTCTGAATTTCCTCCCGTTTTTGAAACTGCACCTCAATGGTGTGATTCTTTCCAGCAATACAGCACAATGCAAGCAGGACAAAGCTCAATAGAACAATCGGAATGGTCACTGCAAAAAAGTCCCCTGCTGCAAGCTGGTAGAAGCTGCTCAGATACAGGTTCTGCGGATTTCCCACCGGAGTAAGCATGCTGCCGATGTTGGCAGCAATTGTTTGCAGGGTAACCACCCATGCCAGATGTTTTGTCTGTCCGGTCAGTTCCAGCACCAATACCGCAAAGGGTACAAAGGTAATCAGTGCCACATCATTGGTGATAAGCATCGAAGAGAAAAACGGCAGCATAACCAGAGTGAGGGTCAGCAGCCTCAGACTCTTTTTTCCTGCCAGGATTTTTTGTGCCAGCACCAGAAAAACGCCTTCCTGCTGCATTCCAGCCACTGCCGCCATCAGGCAAAACAGCAGTTCCAGCACACGAAAATCAATATAGCCAATATAATCCGCGGATGGCGGTACCAGAAACATGGACAGCACCGCACACAAAAATGCAATAACAAATACCGGTTCCTTCTTAAAAAAATCTTTTGCTCTTTGCATCTACCTCATCCTTTCCGTTCCTTAGTATATCGCGATCAAAAACGGAAAGCAATTATGAAATTTAAATGAATGGATGCAAATTAATCACGATAATCTCCGGAATATTGCCAAAACGGAACGGAAGTTTGGTCATGCCAATTCCACTGCTGACATAGCGCATTCCGTTTTCCAGCGGATAGCTCCCTTTAATATATTTCCTTCCCCACGGCGGCAGAGCTCTCTCGGTCAGATAAGGCAATGACACCTGACCTCCATGGGAATGTCCGGACAAAACAAGCTCCACATTATGCAAATCCATCTGATCTGCGATATCCGGTTCATGGCAAATCAGAATATCTGTTCCGTCTCCTGCAAAAACAGCATCCGTATCAGGTGAACTAAGCACCGCATCATCCAGACCATACAGGGTGATGCCGCACTCCTCTATTGTCTGGACTTCATTTTTCAGCACACAGAATCCGCCGTCTTCCATCATCTCCTGATAGATACGGGAAGCTCCTGCCCCATAATCATGATTGCCCCAGACAGCATATTTTCCAAGCGGAGCCTCAATCAGCCCAAGCTTTTGAGAAAACTCCTCCAGATCAATCTCATCTTTGTCCCTGGCATAGATATCAAAAAAATCTCCGCCAAAAATCACAACGTCCGGATTTTGTTCATTGATTTTCTCCACCACGCGATCGATATTTCCCGGGGAATACCATTTTCCAAAATGAGTATCGCTGAAAAATACGATTCTGGTACTTTGTAAGACCGGAGCGGTCATGCTTTCCTCCCGGACAAGCAAGAGCGACGGTTCCAAGTATCTTGCCCAGACAAACAGCCCTGCTCCAATCAGAATAACTGCTATAAGAAAAATCATCATACCCTTTAAAATCTTTCCCATCATTTCCTCCAAACTAACTTTTTCGCATATGGTTGGCTTTTATTCTACCATATCCTATGGAAAAAATGGGCAGAAAAGGATATTTTTTACATAAAATTTAAAATTGTCGGAATTTGTTTTTTCCGTTAACAGCAATTGTGAAAAAACAAATGGCAGAATAAAGCCATCGGTGCTGTTTTTCCACTTTTGGTTAACATCCAACCAACGCTCAGAGAACATTCATCTAACTCACTGTTAACAGAAGGTCAACACCCAATCAACAACAATGGAATAAAGAAATAAAACAATAAGGGAAAAAAGAAAAAAGGAAAGAAGAGTAATTCTTCCTTCCTTTTCTGATTTTGAAGATTTAATGGAACTGTGAGCGATACAGGTTTGCGTAGATTCCACCCTGACGCATCAGCTGTTCATGGTTGCCCTGTTCGACAATATCGCCATGCTGAACAACCAGAATGGTATCTGCGTTCTGAATGGTAGACAGACGGTGTGCAATAACAAAGCAGGTTTTATCCTTCATCAGATTGCGCATCGCGGTTTGAATCTGGATCTCCGTCCTGGTATCGACGTTGGAGGTTGCCTCATCCAGAATCAGCATCTTCGCATCCGAGAGCATCGCACGGGCGATGGTCAGCATCTGCTTCTGTCCCTGCGAGATGTTCATACCATCTTCGTTAATGATGGTATCATAACCATCCGGCAGGCTCATGATGTAGTTGTGGATCTTCGCTGCCTTTGCTGCTTCGATGACCTCTTCATGTGTGGCGTCCTGACGGCTGAATGCGATGTTATCATAAATAGATCCATAGAATAACCAGGTATCCTGCAAAACCATTGTATAGGCCGCACGCAGGCTCTTACGCGTGATTTCCATGCTGTCTTTGCCTTCCATCCGGATTTTGCCCGACTGAGGATCATAAAAGCGCATCAGCAGATTGATAATGGTAGTCTTTCCGGCACCGGTTGGTCCGACGATTGCCACCAGATTTCCCTTATGAGCCTGAAGGTTCAGGTCGTGAATGATAATCTTATCCGGATCATAGCCAAAGTGAATGTGCTCCATCTCAACCTCACCAGATACATTCGCCAATTCGGTTGCACCCGGAAGGTCTGCAGCTTCCGGCTCCTCGTCGATAACTCGGAACACACGTTCTGCTGCAGAGCATGCCGACTGAAGCTCACTGATAATGTTTGCCATCTCATTGATTGGTCCGGAGAACTTACGGGAATAGAGCACAAATGAGGAAAGATTTCCCAGAGAGATGCTTCCTCCCAAGAAAAGCAGCGCACCAAATACGCTGATGAGAGCCAGTGACAAGTTGTTGATAAAGTTGACCGAAGGTCCTACGGTAGTTCCGTAGTAATCTGCCATGTAGTATGCCTGAACGGCTTCTTCATTTTTCTTGTCAAATCGTCCGATGACTGTTTCTTCCTGATGATAGGATTTTGTTGTCTTTTGTCCGGAGATAATCTCCTCCACAAATCCGTTTAGTTCACCAAGCTTTGCCGAACGTTTGCGGAACAGCGGACGAACGGTCTTAGTTCGGTAGATGATAAACAGAATCGAAATCGGGACAGTGACTGCAAAAACCAGAATCAGCATTGGAGAGATCATCAGCATCATAATAAACGAACCGATGACCATGATCGCACTGGCTGCAATCTGAAGCAGGTCGTTGGTGAGCGAAGCGTTGACGGTATCTACGTCATAGGAAAAACGGCTGATGATATCACCGGTCTGATGTCCGTCAAAATATCGTACCGGCAGCTCAACCAGCTTGTCAAACAGGTCCTTTCTCATCTGATAAACGACCTTCTGACCCATCTTAACCATGGTTACCGACAACAGATAGGACAAAGCGGAAGATACAATATAGAAAATCAGCATCAAGCCGCAGTAGAAGAATACTTTCTGAAAATCTGCCTGGCCCGCTTCACTTCCGATCGCATCAATCGCATAACCGGACAGCATTGGTCCAATCAGGGCAAGCAGGTTACTGATCACTGTCAGGGTTACCGCCAGCAACAGCATCCATTTGTGCTGAAGCAGATATTTGCCCAGACGCAGGATGACCTGTTTTCTATTTTTTTTGGGCTTTTGTGAAGATGTATTGTTTTGTATCATCCAAAATCCCCTCCCATCTGCGACTCACTGATCTGACGATATACCTCACAGCTTTCCATCAGCTGTTCATGTGTTCCGTAGCCGATCTCTTTTCCTTCTTCCAGCACCAGAATGTGGTCTGCATGCAGAATAGAGCTAACACGCTGGGCAATGACGATGGTGGTTACACCGGAATATTCTTCGCGCAGTGCTTTTCTCAGCATCGAGTCGGTCTTATAGTCAAGGGCACTCGACGAGTCATCCAGAATCAGGATTTCGGAATTTCCTGCAAGCGCTCTGGCAAGTAGAACCCTCTGCTTCTGACCGCCACTCAGGTTGGTTCCTCGCGAAGTGACCATGTGTTCAAATTTTTCCGGCAGGCCGTCAATAAACTCCATTGCCTGCGCGCATCGTGCAGCTTTTTCGATCTGCTCATCTGGCAGATTTCTTCCAAAGTCAATGTTGCCCCGGATGGTGTCAGCAAACAGAATATCATTCTGGAATACTACACCAAATTTTGTATGCAGTTCTTCTGCAGGAATGGACGAAACCGAACGTCCTCCAATCCGAATGCTGCCGGAACTTCTCTCATACAACCGCATCAGCAGGTTGATAATGGTGCTCTTGCCGGCACCGGTTGCACCGATGATACCCAATGTTTCACCCTTTTTAAGTTTAAAGGAAATGTGTGAAACATTGTCGGTCTTTCCTTTATAGGAAAAGCTGACATCATCAAATACAATGTGTTCTTCTTCCTCTACTGCCGGTTCCTCTTTGGTAGTCAGGTCTTCCGGTGCATTGAGTACCTCATAGATACGTCCTGCAGAAGCACTCGCTCTGGAATACATGACAAAGATACGGGTAACCGAAAGCATAGCGTTCAGAATGATGGTAAAGTAAGACAGAAAAGCAATGATGGTACCTGGCTGTGTCTTTCCTGCGTTGATACGGAAGGCACCGACAACAATAACCAGAGTCAAACCAACGTTCAAAAACAGGTTCATCATCGGGTTTGTGATACCCATGGTCACCGATGCTTTTGTTTCGCGGCGAACGACATCACGGTTTACCTGCGAAAAATGTTCCTTTTCCTGCTCTGTCTTGGAAAGTGCCTTAATTACACGGATACCGCTGATGTTTTCACGTACGGTACGTACCATGATATCGACTCCGCGCTGCAAATCGGTATACATTGGAATACCTTTGCGCGATACCAGCCAGACAACCAATGCAATAAACGGCAGTACCGAAATCATGGTCCAGGTCAGTACCGGTTCCAGTGTCATGGTGATGGCAATTCCACCGATCAACAGAATCGGCGCGCGGATTCCCAGACGCTGCATCATACCAATGACCTGGTTGATATTGTAGCTGTCGGTGGTAAGTCTTGCTTCCAGCGATGGAATCGAGAAGTAGTCGATCTGAGCGCTGGAAAGGTAGGAAATCTTTTTAAAAAGGTCATGGCGCAGTGTGCGGGTAGTGTCTCTTGCAACCGATGCGGAAATGCGGTTTGCAAGGATATTGCCGACCAGCGCTGCAATGGCGCTGAGCACCATCAGCAAACCCCAGAACAAAACCAGCCGGGTATTTTTCTGCGGAACGACATAGTCCAGAATATAGGACAAAATCCATGGAATCATCAGCTCCATAATGGTTCCTACAAACTTAAATAAGATACCGACTCCCATTCTGGGGATATAGGGTTTGATGTAGCCAACAATTGGTCTCACGGTTGTTTATCCCTCCCTGACAAGGTATTTTGTGCCGCTTCATTGGCGCGTTTGGTCACCTTTTCCAGAAGCTGCACCAGAGTTTCCCGCTCCTCTTCACTCAGCTCTTCCAGCAGGTACTCGTTCCATTCCCGCATAACGCTCCGCACACAGGGAAGCAGCTCCTGCATCTTCTCGGTGGGGTATACTCGCCAAACTCTGCGGTCTTCCATATCCTGCTGACGGGTAATCAGTCCTTTTTCTTCCAGTGTCGCAAGCTGTCGGGTCACATTGCTTTTATTGACACAGATTTCCCGGGAAATTTTTTCCTGTACGATTCCTGGCTCCCTGCAAATCAGAATGATATAGGGATGCTGGCAGTGGGCGATTCCATAATCTTTCAATTTGCTGCTGTAAACCACTCCGCCAGTCCGATGAATCCGGTTGATATACTTCATGATTCCGTTCATGTTTTCTCTCCTTTCCCCCTGTTATATCGTTGCGTTTACAACTGTTGCATTCGCAACTTTCATAACAATATGGTATACCTTTTTCGATAAAAATGTCAATCGTTGATTTTTCCATAAAACCGTCAAAAACTTTGTTTAAAAAAAACTCTTGAAAATCACACACTCACCAGACAAAGCAAAAAGAGAGGTCGGAACTTTTGGTTCCGACCTCTCTTAAATCAGCTGATAATAAAGTCCTTCTTTTTTGGAATACCACAGCAAGGTTCCATGACCTCTTTTAGGAATCCGTGCCTGAAGGGGCCACTCCGGATACTGCTCAAACACCTGGAGGTTTGCACCCGAAACAAAGATAACAAAGGAGATATAGTCCTCCTTACTCATAGGATGCGTGTTGGTGACATACCATTCTCCGTCGATCTCCTCCACACACAGCTTCTGTTGTGGTGATGCCTTTTGTGCTGTACACGCTTCCAGCTTGCTGCCGCAGCAGCTGATCTGTGCCGGACCGGTACAGATATTTAAATTTCCACAAACCGGACAGATATAATAACTTGCTTTTCTCATACTTGCAATTCCTTTCCATTTTTCCTGACCAGGCAGATCGGGTGACCCGCTCAAAATCTGCTCGACACTGACCTTTAATGCAGCTGCCAGCTCAATGAGAAGGGAAACATCCGGACATCCCAGTCCGCGCTCCCACTTGGAAACCGTCTTGTCGCTGATCCCCATTTGCTGAGCCAGCTGAAGCTGAGTCATGTTCTGTTTTAAACGAAGTTCCCGAATCAAATTTCCTGTCTTTGTGCAGTCCATTCACTCACCCCCCTTGTGATACTTTATCAAAAATATCCTTTCAATTCAAGAAACGCTCCGTAGAGTCGCACACTTTTCTCCTTAAAAGCAATAAATTATACTGAACCACTTGATTTTTGCACTTTAACGTGCGATAATCAAAGCATTCCGAACAGGTCAGCCATCTGTCGGAATCAATATTATCAAGGAGAATATCTATGAAGGAAATTTCGAAAAAGTACGGTTTTATCACGGCTACCGCAATGATTGTCGGAATCTGCATCGGTTCCGGTATCTTCTTTAAAAGCGATAACATCCTGATTGCCACCGGCGGCAGCATCCTGTGGGGCGTTGTTCTGTTTGTTGTATCGGCGATTTCCATCGTTTTTGGTTGTCTGACCTTTGGAGAGCTTGCTTCCCAGACCGATCAGGTGGGCGGACTGCTCAGCTACTCCGAGGAATTCCTGGGCTCCAAGGCGGGCTGCGGCTACGGATGGTTTCAGATTCTGGTTTACTATCCATCCATCACCGCGGTGGTCAGCTGGGTTATCGGCATCTATACCTGTATTCTGTTTGGTCTGCCCGGAACACTGGGGCTTCAGCTTTTGATTGGCTTTGCCTTTTTATGCATCTGCTTTACCTATAATGTTCTTGTTCCAAAATTTGGAGCTGGTGTCCAGAACGCAACCACTGCAATCAAGCTGATTCCACTGCTTATCTTAGCCATCTGTGGATTGATCTTCGGTGATCCGGCTGCTGGATTTGCTGCAGTTGATCCCCGTACCGTTGCCGGTGCATCCATTCTGACTGCACTTGGCCCAATCGCCTACTCGTTTGACGGTTGGATTGTTGCAACCTCCATCTCTCATGAAGTGTATGACTCCCGCCGCAATATGCCGCGAGCCTTTCTGTTTGGTCCTCTGATTGTCCTGACCATGTACGTTTTATATTTCGTCGGCGTTTCCTGCTATGTTGGCCCAATGGAAGTCATCCGTCTGGGCGATGAACACGTCAGCGTTGCAGCTGAAAGACTGCTGGGTGCATGGTTCAGCAAAGCAATCGTTGCATTTGTCGTTGTTTCGGTTGTTGGAACGGTCAACGGTCTGGTTACCGGATTTATCCGTATGCCATACTCGATTGCGGTGCGTGAAGGAATGTTCCCAATGCGCAAAACGCTCAGCAAGCTGGACAAACACGGTATGCCGGCTGTTTCTGCTCTGATGGGATTTCTGCTGTGCACCCTCTGGCTGTGCATCCACGGATTGGTTACAATCAAAGGTTGGCTGCCAAACAGCGATGTTTCAGAAGGCGCTATTGTTATGAGTTACCTTTTATATATCCCACTGTACTGGAGAGTATTCCGCCTGTGGAAAGAGGGACGAGTTACCAGCCGTTTCCGCGGTATGGTTTGCCCGTTCCTGGCAATCATCGGTTCGTTCATTATCCTTTCTGGAGGACTGCAAAACCCGATGTTTATTGCTTTCTTCCTGTTCTGCGGTGCGGTGGTACTGGCTGGCATTCTTTACTATCAGGCACACCACAAAAAAGCATAAACAAAAACAGCAGAGGAAAATCCTCTGCTGTTTTCTTTTGCTCTATTTGATTTATGACGTCGATTTTATGTTTGAACGCTCTGTATTCAGCATCAATTTCTGCGCACTGCAAAGCAATAAATCTTTTTCTGCCATACCCGAACCATTTTTCAATCTTCGTAAAACAAAACATTGTTCATCTTGCATCCAAACATACCATCGCTCATCTATACCCCCATCATAGCTATAAACAGGCATGTTTTCTGCTTCTAAGATAGTAGGGTTGTTCTTTTCTTGCTTATAATAATATTGGGCAAGCTGATACGCATTTTCGTCTGCAAAATGGTGCTCAAAAAGGTATTTGAATCCATTCTGTTCAAAGCTTACCTGCACCCATGCAGGTGCAACAATAATATTATCAATTTTTTCTGTATTCTCCAAACATACTGGAGGAACATACAAACAATTCATTTCCGAAAGATGTTGTGCATTATCCTCGTGAGAAGGTTCATTCAAATGTTTATCAATACAAACCTCTAGCGCCCTCACCGAAGAATATTCGATACCAGCAAGATCATCTCGGAATTTCTCACATTGAATTTCAGGTGCCTCTTCCGAGTTTGGCAGGATCAGGATTTTCTGGAAATAGTCGGTCAGTGCCGCACCCTCCTCATTTGGCACCATACCCTCTATCTCTTGTGTGAAGGGGCTTCCTTCCATATCCAGTGGGATGAATGTTGTTTGTTCAAAATAATCCTGAAATACTCTGTTGTCAAACCAATCATAATAACCCAGAGGTTCATTCTTCTGCGTTTCACTGGACTTATTCTCAACCATATACAGAATCGAGCAAACCTGACCCTTAAGAGGGAATCTTCCCTCATTTAATCTTGTTCCCAGTCGGTGGAAATTTTTACTGCCAACCACTTCATCTACTGGTGTTTGATAGATATGACCCGCCCCAAACTGTGCAAAGAATTTTGCATCTTCTGGAAGGGTGTCTAACAAAAAGCGAATGTTTTCCAGGGAATGCTCATCACGTATACTATAATATATGTCATATTCTTCTCTTGTATCTGTCGGCAACTGAGTTTGTTCAGAAATTTTTACGACATATTCGAACGATTTCATAATTTGCATAAAAACATCATAATTGTCCCCAAAAATATCGCGGAGCTGATCTTCATACTGCTTGATCGGATACATCATACCGTACAGCTGATTAAAAGATGCTACATCGCCCGCAACTGCCTTTTCATACAAAGGCTTCCATTCTTCCGGAAGTTCTATCGGTTTTTGTTCCAGCAGAGAAATTGCTTTCATTATGGCTTTTGTGCTAAATTCGATATCAATCCCGATTGCGTGGATTTTCTTATCCTCCGGCTGCTGACTGTTGTACTCATACAGCCACTGCCAGAGGTCGCGCTCCAGTTCTGCATCGGTATGCAGTCCTTTTTTGCACTCCAGCGCAAAGTTTAAAATTTCCTCATCCCCGGTCTGGATATAGTGGTCAATCAGCAGTCCTGCACCCATTCCTTCTTCCATCAGCAGATAGTTGACCCCCTGATTTTCGTGCAGGTATTGCAGCATCATCTTTTTTGCCGGATAGATCATCGTTTGTTGGTGTATTTCTCCTGCGAAAAAGAAGCGGTAGTTATCTGCATTACCGAAGATTTTGTCATCCAGCCCCTGCTCAAAATCCACCGGCTTTGCATACTTCTTGAGATATCGCTCCACCTCTGTCCCGCCGCAGCCGGAAAATACCATCACCAATACAAGCAGCAGAGAAACCAGTTTACACGCTTTTAAAACCTGTTTGCTTAACATCGTAAAACGCCTCTTTTCCGTATCCACACTTTTTTCCTGCTCAGTGCAGGTATTTGCGGTCAGTATACTCTTTCACGTTCGAAAAGGCAATATCGTTTTACGTAATTTGTAGGAAAACCCAAAACAACCCCAGAGAAATATACAATTTCTCTGGGGTTAGATTTTTACAAATTTATTTTAGACAAGAAAAAATCCCGGACACGATTGCATCCAGGATTTTTGGTGGGCGAGGGTGGATTCGGACCACCGAAGTCACTGACAACAGATTTACAGTCTGCCCCCTTTGGCCACTCGGGAACTCGCCCTTATTTTGTTTTGAAATTTAGTGGAGCTGGTGGACGGACTCGAACCCCCGACCTGCTGATTACAAATCAGCTGCTCTACCAACTGAGCTACACCAGCGTATTGTTGAGAACAGCTTGATTATTATATCAAACATCTTGTCCCTTGTCAATAGCTTCACTAAATTTTTGTGGTCGAGGCGACAGGACTTGAACCTGCGGCATCTTGGTCCCAAACCAAGCACTCTACCAAACTGAGCTACGCCTCGTCGAGCACAGGTGTTATTATATATCATCTGTTTTTATTTGTCAACACCTTTTTTGATATTTTTTTAAAAAAAATCAAAAAAAGATATTTTCCCCGTTTTCGACATCCTTTTGCCCTGCAAAACCTTCCTATTTATCAGCTCTTTACTTGACTTCCTTTCTAAAATTGTTTATCATTAAACAATATAAAGCAGGTGCTGTTTTCCTGCTAAAAATCCTTTGAAAAAGCAGTTTTTAAGGTTCTTTTGAGAGCTTGTCTTTACTTTATCCGCGAGGAGGAACACAAGATGAACAACACTGAAAAAACAATGGAAAAAATCGTTTCTCTGTGCAAAGGCAGAGGTTTTGTTTTTGCCGGTTCGGAAATCTACGGCGGTCTTTCTAATACATGGGATTACGGTCCTCTGGGTGTAGAGCTCAAAAACAACGTAAAACGCGCTTGGTGGAAACGCTTTGTACAGCAGAATCCATACAACGTTGGTCTGGACAGCGCAATTCTGATGAATCCGGAAGTTTGGGTTGCTACCGGCCATGTTGGCGGCTTCTCTGACCCACTGATGGACTGCAAAGACTGCAAGACCCGTCATCGTGCAGACAAACTGATCGAAGACTTCACCGGCAAATCCGCAGACGGTTGGAGCAACGAACAGATGATGAACTTCATCAAAGAAAACGGCATCAAGTGTCCAAACTGCGGCAGCACAAACTTCACTGATATCCGTCAGTTCAACCTGATGTTCAAAACCTTCCAGGGTGTAACCGAAGACGCTAAGAGCCAGATCTACCTGCGTCCGGAAACTGCACAGGGTATCTTTGTAAACTTTGCAAACGTTCAGCGTACTACCCGTAAAAAACTGCCATTCGGTATCTGCCAGGTAGGTAAATCCTTCCGTAACGAAATTACTCCAGGCAACTTTACCTTCCGTACCAGAGAATTTGAACAGATGGAGCTGGAATTCTTCTGCAAACCAGACACCGACCTGGAATGGTTCAAATACTGGAAAGACTTCTGCCACAAATGGCTGCTTGATCTGGGCATGACCGACGAAAATCTGCGTCTGCGTGACCACGAACCAGAAGAACTTTCCTTCTACTCCAAAGCAACCACCGACTTTGAATTCCTGTTCCCATTCGGCTGGGGCGAGCTGTGGGGCATTGCAGACCGTACCAACTACGACCTGTCCCGTCACAGCGAACATTCCGGCAAACCAATCGAATACTTCGATCAGGAAACCAACGAACACTATATTCCATACGTTATCGAGCCTTCTCTGGGCGCTGACCGTGTGGTTCTGGCATTCCTGTGCGACGCTTACGATGAAGAAGTCGTTGACGCAGAAAAGAACGACACCCGCGTTGTTCTCCACCTGCATCCAGCGCTTGCTCCATTCAAAGCATGCGTTCTGCCACTGTCCAAAAAACTTTCGGAAGAAGCAAGCGCTCTGTACGCTGAGCTGTCCGAGCACTTCATGGTTGACTACGATGAAGCTGGTTCTATCGGCAAACGTTACCGCCGTCAGGATGAGATCGGTACTCCATTCTGCATCACCTACGACTTCGAGTCCAAGGAAGATGGCTGTGTAACCGTTCGTGACCGCGACACCATGGAACAGGAAAGAATCCCAATGAAGGATCTGACCCACTACATCATCAAAAAGCTCAAATTCTAGGCGGCATAATGCCGCGTCCTGTTCGCGTTGTCGGTCAAGTGCAAGTTAAAAAGCCTCGCTCTCGCGCAGATCGCTTGTCTCTGACTGCGCTCGTTGGAGCAAAATAAATCGCACAAAGCAACAGAGGAATCTTCTTGTGAGAAGATTCCTCTGTTTTTCTTTTTTATGATTTTTGATAAGGCTCACATGCTTCTGAATCTGGCAGCAACAAGATTTTCTGGAAATAATCGGTCAGACCCATTGCTGCTTTGTTGTCAGAACCTTCTCTGTCCTGCACCTGCTCCTCACCATATCGAGTAAATGGGCTTCCCTTTTCGTCCAGTGGGATAAAGGTGTCCTGTGCAAAATAATCCTGAAACGAATCAACTGGTATTTCGGATTCATTCATCAGGTAATAGTTTGTCGAACGGGGACTTTGGCTTTTCTGTAAAAATACCAGGTAAATAGAACAAACTTCTCCCTTTACCGGAGAGTCGTCCTCCTGTAACTGCATGGCAAAGCGGTTATAGTTTTCCTGTAATACAAAGGTCGTGATCATTTCCGATTGAAGGATATGTTCTGCCCCAAACTGTCCAAAGAACTTTGCATTTTCTGGAAGCTGTTCCATAGCAAAAAACAAATTGTCTGTCATCTTGTCATCCCTGATTTGGTGGAAATTTGTTTTGCCTTCTTCCATCCAATCATAAAATTGATTTGTCGCAGCTACATTTTTCGCATACTGCTCTGCCCACGGAAAATTTTCGCCAAATACCTCCTTCATCTGTTCTGGGTACTTCTCCAACGTCTGAGGAAATTCCTTGACCGCAGTTCCATCCGATTCTTTTATTCTTTCTATCAGTGGCTGAATCTCTTCTGCGGGAGTTACCGAATTATCCAGCAAAAGGGACAATCCGCGGGCACTGGTTTTCTTTTGAAATTCTATGTCCAAGCCAATAATATGTAACTTATCATTCTCTGGCTGCTGCTGATTGTAATCATACAGCCATTTCCAAAACTGATACTCATCCTGTGTATAAGCAAGAGTTCCCTCCAGCTCCTCCATCATGAAGATTAAATTTTCCTCATTGCCAGTTTGAATATAATCATCTAATAAAAATCCCTGTCCCATTCCAAGTTCACAGATCAGATAATCGACATCCTGATTTTCATGAAGATATTGAATCAGCATCTTTTTGCTCTGATATCCTTTGGTTTGGGCGTGATATTCCCCGGCAAGAAAAACTCGATAATCGGCATTGCCAAAGGTTTTGTTGTCTATTCCCTTTTCAAAATCAATTGTTTTTGCATACTTTGCATTGTACTCTTCGACACTGAGCATTTGCTGGTTCTGACATCCTGTAAAACAAAAACTGATTATCAAAATCACCGCTAAAACGAATGACCACCTTTTCATAATAACCCCTGCTTTCTTTGAAAACATTGTATCGAGCCTGCTGTTTGCAGTCAATATCATTTCATGCAAGTTTACCAAAAAGAGCCGCAGTTGATCGACTGCGGCTCTTGATACTGCTTTTATTTTTGAATTGCTACACTCACCCGAATTGGAGCAGACACCCTGCCTTGCTCATCCAGTGCCGTCAGAACAAAGCTGTCACTTCCTGCCTGTCCTTCCTGTGGTGTATAAACACATCGACCATCCTCAAAGGAAACCATTCCCTTTGCAGGCTTACGGCTTATCGTATAAACGACCTCCCCCTGCATACAGGAAAGAGCTGCAGATACCGGTGTCTGCGCACTGGTGTGGCAAAATACATCCTGCACGATTGGACGTTCCTCAGTATCCTCCTGCTCCCGGATCTGGAAGGTTGCACACACCTTCTGTACATCCTCTTTTCCATGAATCTGTGAGGTGCAGAGTGGAATAAAGCTAAACCATCCGGAAGAAGCTGCAAGGGCATTTTCATCCTGTACATAACACAGGCGATCCAACTCACTGCGGAAGATGGTGTCGTAAATCTGCACTTCCACGCCGTCCAGCATCAATTTTCCGCTGCCCTCTTCAGGGAGTGAGGTAATGGTGATTGCCGCGATCTCACCGGGCTTTAGTCCAAGACGCATCTCAAAATATTCTGCAGAAAGCGACACGCTCTCCCCAGCAGGCAGGATCAGGGGATAGACCCTGCTTTCCATCGAGCTTTCCTGTGCCGCTACTCTGATTGGTACTGCAAAAAATAAACTCAGGGCAAGCAAAACTGCCGCTGCTTTTTGTCTTTTCATCCGTTTCATCCTTTCAGCAGGGATTCTTTTTCTCTTATTTTGGAAGAAAATTTCTCCCTGCTCACAATTTTCAAAGATAGTATTTCCGGTTTATCCAACAATAGCAGCGTCATCTTTTTCCTTTTCTAAACAAAATTCCCATTTCGGGCAAAACAAATCCACAAAATCTTTGACAATTCTCCAGAGTTTTTATCAGAGCGGTGGATTTTATGCGGCGGTTATTTACAAAAATGCGTTTGTATCTTATAATTTAGAGTAAAATATTCATTTTATTCCGTTAAGATTTTCAGCTTATCAATATGAAAGGATGGTGTCTTCATGTCACATCAAAACGTACTCATCCTGGACTTCGGTGGTCAGTACAATCAGCTGATTGCCCGCCGTGTCCGCGATCTGGGCGTATACTGCGAAATCATCCCATTCCGCAAGGCTACTGTGGAGAAGATCCGCGAATATTCTCCAATCGGTCTGATCTTTACTGGTGGTCCAAACAGCGTTTATGCTGAAAACGCACCACAGATCGATCCTGCTGTTCTTTCGATGGGCGTTCCTGTTCTGGGTCTGTGCTACGGCTGCCAGCTGATCGCACACACTCTGGGCGGCAAAGTAGAAACCGCTCCTGCAAGAGAGTTCGGCAAAACCGCTACTCACTTCAACACCACTTCCCCTCTGTTTACAGACCTTCCGGAAGAAGCAACTACCTGGATGAGCCATGTTGACTATGTCGGCAAACTTCCAGAGGGCTTTGAAAGCATCGCTCACACCGATCATTGCCCGGTTGCTGCTATGCAGAATCTGGACAAAAAGATCTTCGGCTTCCAGTATCATCCGGAAGTAGAACATACTCAGAACGGCAGCAAGATGCTGCGCAACTTCCTTTACAATGTCTGCGGCGCAGTTGGCGACTGGAGCATGAAGGATTACTGCAACACCGCAATCGCACAGGTTCGCGAGAAAGTTGGAGACGGTAAAGTTCTGCTGGCTCTGTCCGGCGGCGTTGACAGCTCGGTTGTTGCAAAACTGCTCTCCAAAGCAATCGGCAACCAGCTGACCTGTATCTTTGTTGACCACGGTCTGATGCGCAAAAACGAAGGTGATGAAATCGAAGCTGTATTCGGCAACGGTGACATCAATTTCGTCCGCGTCAATGCAGAGGATCGTTTCCTTGGCAAACTGGCTGGTGTCAGCGAACCAGAAAAGAAACGTAAGATCATCGGCGAAGAATTTATCCGCGTTTTCGAAGAAGAAGCAAAGAAAATCGGTAAAGTTGACTTCCTTGCACAGGGAACCATCTATGCTGACGTTGTAGAATCCGGTTCCGGTGATGCAGCTGTCATCAAATCTCACCACAACGTAGGCGGTCTGCCGGACTATGTTGATTTCAAAGAGATCATCGAGCCGCTGCGCCTGCTGTTCAAAGACGAAGTTCGCGCACTGGGCAGAGAGCTCGGTCTGCCGGATTATCTGGTAAACCGTCAGCCATTCCCAGGTCCTGGTCTTGCAATCCGTGTTATCGGTGAAGTTACCAAGGAAAAACTGGATGTTCTGCGCGATGCTGATTTCATCTTCCGTGATGAGATTGCAAAAGCTGGACTGGATAAATCGGTTCATCAGTACTTCGCAGTTCTGACCAACATGCGTTCTGTCGGCGTTATGGGCGACTTCAGAACCTATGATTACACCCTTGCTCTGCGCGGTGTAACCACCTCTGACTTTATGACCGCTGACTGGGCAAGAATCCCTTACGAAGTTCTGGACAAGGTTTCGGTTCGTATCGTAAATGAAGTTGACCACATCAACCGTATCTGCTACGATATCACCTCCAAACCACCGGCAACCATTGAGTGGGAATGATCTCATAACCTGACTTTCCCGGTTCAAGAGCCGGAAAAGTAGCGATTTCGGAGCTTCGTGGCAACGAAATGGCAACAAATTTTCATTATTGATAGAAAAAGAGCTAACTGGTTTTGTTAAACCGGTTAGCTCTTTTTTGTTATACTAATATTTTTTCAAATGCAGCAGATGTAGCTCCTTTGGCAGCGGCTTCAGATGCAACGGCAATACAACTTTGCAAAAGCTCCATCGGCGATTTAGATGATACGAATTCCTGGCTCTTTAAGTTAGCGTAGTAACAAGGAACATTGTCATGTATTTTTATATCGATATATCCATTTTCTGATAAATCGCTTATGTACTTTTGAAACTCATCATTACTAATATGATATAACTTAGCGCAAACGCTTCTTCGCTTTATGCAAGCTGAGACTATACTTTTGTAAATTGCTGTTGTAGTTTTTGCTCGTGCTTTTGTATAGGGTGGACGAGAATATTCGGGTATGAAATATTCTGCCGTTTGTGGATCTTTTGACACACCAGGTATCAAATCATCTGCAATCCATTTAAGAACTCGCTTCTGGTTTTTCAAGCCAAAATTGCTCATAAACTCTTTAATAGTCATGGTTTTCTTTATCTTCTTTCAATGATTCAATCAACATATCACTCAATCCCTGGGACATGACCTTTGCCCACTTCTGGGTGTTGTCAAACTCAGGATAGTGATAGCGCCAGTTGTCATACTGCTCCTGGGTGATCTCGCCGGCCTCCAGCATGGCTGTGGCCTGCCGCCAGGCGCAGAGCATCTCGTGCAGCTGGGCAGCGTCCTTGTTCTTGCGAACATTGACTTTTAGGCAAATTTCGCCGTCCATCTCATCAACATATAGACCGTAGCGATCTTCCAGAGTGAACAGCGTGTGCATCAAACCAATATAGGAGTCTATATCCGGTACAGAAAGAGCATTTGGTGAGACTTCAAGAACCTGTGCCAGAGCAGCTGTGAGGTCAGCTTTAGGAGTTCTTGAACCAGTTTCATACTGCGCCAGACGCACATCTGCGGATTTTTCAGGGAAACCGAGCAGCTTTCCCAACTGTTTTTGTGTCAATCCGCACTTATTGCGGAAAAAATGGATTCTTTCGCCGATTGCCATAGCGTCATCTCCTGTTATATGCAGTATTGTGTTATCTCTAATATAGCATATATGTTTAATGCAGTCAAGGAATATTAAATAAATTTGCTTAATATTCTCTTGCAAACCTATTGACATAAGCAAAAATGTTTAGTATAATCATTTTCACGAAGCAAATATGTTTAGTGTAGATGAACCTTGAAAACTGAATAACACTCTACCGAGCAACGATCTCTCTGTATGATCAGGAAGCTGATGAGCCACATCAAAGGGTACGCCAAGACCTCCCGCAAAGGAGCGAGCGATTACTACCAGCTTTGAAAAATCCGGGCAGTTCCCGGAGGCGGCGATGACAGCAGAGAGAAGATACTCCCCACCGAAATCCGGTGAGAGGCTTCGTAAGTTAAGCGGAGATCGAGAGATGAGTGCTGATCCACTATCAGCGGTTCGGAGAGCAGGAAAACAAAAAATCGTGTTGAAAGAGGGGATGCCTGACCAATTCGAAAATGAAGCTTGTAAGGAATCAATTAAAATGAACAGGAGGATTTTATATGGAAGAGAACCGTTTTATGCGTGTGGACGATGTAGCAAAAGAGTTGGATGTTTCCAATTCTCATGCTTACCGGATCATGAAAGCCCTCAATGACGAGCTGGAAGCGATGGGATATATGGTCGTTTCCGGCAGAGTGAACCGGGCGTTCTTCATGAAAAAGTTCTGTTATAAAGAAGAGGAGGAAATGTAATGTCTGTTTATAAGGAAGAAAAAACTGGCACCTGGCGTGTCCTATACCGCTATACCGACTGGACTGGCGAGAAAAAGCAGACCCAGAAGCGAGGGTTTAAGACCAAACGAGAAGCTCAGGCATGGGAACGGGAACAGATGAACCTGGTATCCTCAAGCTTGGATATGACCTTTCAGAGCTTTGTGGAGCGTTACCGTGAGGACAAAGCTGGACGCATCAAGGAAAACACCTGGGAGATGAAAAATCACATCATTGAAACAAAGCTGTTGCCCTACTTTGGCAAGCTGAAAATCAGCAGTATTACCCCGCAGCAGATCATCACCTGGCAGAATGAGTTGCTGAACTATAAGGATGATAAGGGAAAAGCCTATTCGCCTGTCTACCTTAAGACGGTTCACAATCAACTTAGCGCTATTTTCAACCACGCTGTTCGGTATTACAACCTGCGAGAAAATCCCTGCACAAAAGCTGGCAGTATGGGAAAGAAGAAAAATCGTGAGATGTTGTTCTGGACAAAAGAAGAATATCTTAAGTTTGCCGATGCGATGATGGACAAACCGATGTCCTTCTACGCCTTTGAGATGCTTTACTGGTGTGGCATCCGAGAAGGTGAGCTGCTGGCACTGACCCCGGCAGATTTCGATTTTGAGAAAGGTACAGTGACCATCAACAAGAGCTATCAGCGACTGAAAGGTCAGGATGTGATCACCACGCCCAAGACCGAAAAGAGTAACCGAACCATCACAATGCCGCAGTTTCTGACTGATGAGATCCAGGACTACTTGAAAATGCAGTATGACATCGGTGAGGATGACCGGATGTTCACCATCACGAAAAGCTATCTCCACCGGGAGATGGACAGAGGTTCTAAGGAAGCGGGGGTAAAGAGGATCAGAATACACGATCTTCGTCATAGCGCAATTTCACTTCTCATTGATATGGGGTTTTCTGCAACGGCAATCGCAGATCGAGTGGGCCATGAAAGTATCGACATCACTTACAACTATGCCCACCTGTTCCCGTCAAAGCAGAAAGAAATGGCTGAAAAGCTGAATATGGAAAGGAATGATTAAATTATGTCAGCAAAGAATTTGGACAATCACAATCGTTGGAGAAATCGAACCGTGGCATTCCGTGTTTCGGAAGAGGAAAACACACAGATTGATACCGCCGTGAAGCTCACTGGGTTGACCAAGCAGGACTACATCACCAGACGTCTGCTCTGCAAAGATGTGGTCGTGCAGGGAAATCCCAGAGTGTTCAAGGCGCTGCGAAATCAGATGACAGACATTCTGGATGAGCTACGCAGGATCGAAGCCGGTGCCGGTGTTGATGATGAACTTTTGGACATTATCGAGATGATTGCCGTCATCATGGATGGCATGAAGGAGGATGCTTATGGAAAATAAAAAAACGACCGCCCCAAACGCATCTGTTGGCGCAGATGCAGGGCAGCCGTCCGTTAAAACTAACACTGAAATTGTATCAAACTCTTGCGCACAAAGCAACCTTTCTGAGGAGGAATTTATGGCTATGTGCCGCAAAATGGACGAGATCAACTCTCCTGGTTACCTGCACATGGTATCCCACAATGAACTGCTGGACACTCCATATGTGGGAAAGCAAGCAATCATTGATGACCTGCTCTACACTGGAGCTTATATCCTGGCGGGAGCACCGAAAATCGGTAAGTCGTTTTTGGTGGCACAGCTTGCCTATCATGTCAGCACAGGACAGCCTTTGTGGGGATACAACACCCGTCAGGGAGATGTCCTCTATCTGGCATTGGAAGATGATGAAAAACGCTTGCAGGAGCGGATGTATCGGATGTTCGGTGTGAACGGAACAGACAGGCTTCGCTTTGCGACTGCCGCAAAACAGTTGGGCAATGGGCTGGATGAGCAGCTGGAATTTGCTCTCCATAAATACCCAGAAACCAAGCTTATCATCGTGGACACCTTGCAAAAAGTCCGGGAAGCAACCAGCGAAAATTACAGCTATGCCAGTGATTATCAGGTGATTGGAGCGTTGAAGAGCTTTGCTGATAAGCATAGTATCTGCATTTTAATTGTCCATCATACCCGCAAGCAGCCGGCAGGTGACACTTTCGAGAAAATCTCCGGAACCACTGGCCTGCTGGGATGTGCAGATGGCTCGTTCCTGCTGGAAAAGGAGAAACGGACTTCCAGCAAGGCAACGCTGAGTATCGTGGGTCGTGATCAGCCAGATCAGCAGCTCTATCTGGTCAAGAATCAGGAACGGCTGATCTGGGAGCTGGAGCGAAAAGAAAACGAGCTTTGGAAGGAACCGCTTGACCCGCTTCTTGAGAAAATCAGCCACCTGTTTCATGGTGGGCTGACAGAGTGGCAAGGCAGCGCAACAGAGCTGATTGCATTGCTGGGCGAGGATATGCAGCCAAATATCCTCACCCGAAAACTGAACGTGAAGGTCGGTGAGCTGCTGAGCGAGTATCAGATCCAGTATACAGCGAAGCGAACCAGAGAGGGCAGCAGCCTTTGTCTAAAGCTCTTGGCTCAGAGCGTGTGACGATTAGTGACGGTTGTGACGATTAAAACGACAGCCGGGGCGGTATCAAAAATACCGTCACAATCGTCACAACCGTCACAGAACCCAAAAACGCATCCCCCGTCTCTGCCTGAAAACCGCAGCTGGAAGGCAGATCATCCGGGAAAATCCGGTGGATTCTCCCGGATGGCGGGAACCAGAAACGATGATGAATCGGGGCTGGTGAGCGCACCGAGCTTGCAGTGGTGGATAGCCATTGCAAGCTCGGCAGGCTCCCGCAGGAGCCGCACTCCCCCTCGGAGAGCCCACGACATCTTTGCACGCAGTGAAAGTGTCATAGTGGGTTATTACACTTTGAAAAAGTGCATCCCCGGCCTGCAGGCCGTACAAACGGGAAAGGAGTTCTATGGCAAGAAACGACGGGATTGACCGTACCAGCGCAAGAAATGTAAACTTGACTGCCGCAAAAATTGGAAACGCACAGCGTCACAATGAACGGGAAAAAGAGTCCTACACCAATCAGGACATCATCCCGGAACGTACTCCTCTGAATATCCACTTCAAGAAACCAACTGCCGGATATCAGGAGATATTTGATAAAATGAAAGCTGATAGCGTGATCTCTACAAGAGGTCTGAAAGAAGATGCGCACCTTTTCGGAGAGCTGATTTTCGATGTAAACTCTGCCTATTTTTACAACCACGGTGGCTACGACTTTGCTAAACAGTTCTATACTGATGCCTATAAAGCAGCGGTGGAGATCGTTGGCGGTGAGCAGTACATTCTGTCTGCGGTTATGCACGCCGATGAGCGAAACCGGGCTATGTCAGAAGCCTTGGGCGAGGATGTATTCCACTACCACCTGCATGTGGTCTATATCCCGGTGGTAGAAAAGCAGATCCTGTGGTCGAAGCGATGCAAAGACAAATCTTTGGTAGGTACTGTGAAGGAGACTGTGATACAGGTCAGCAGCAGTAAAAAGTGGGCCTCTCAGCCAGCCTTGGATGAACAGGGACAGCCGCTGCTGACCAAGACGGGCAAGAAGGTTCTGAAAAAATCCTACACTGTTTTGCAGGATGACTTTTTCAACGCCATGCAAGCTGCTGGTTACACTGATATCCAGCGTGGAGAACGTGGCAGTAGCGAAGAGCACCTGACCGTGACCCAGTTTAAGGTAATGAAGGAACAGGAGCGGCTGGAAGAGTTAACGGCACAGACAGCACAGAAAGTTCAGGAAGTAGCAACGCTCGATAGGAAAATTGAAAAAGTTCAGAGACAGCAGCTGGCGGTTCAGAACGTTGAGAAAATCGAAGCAAAGTCTGTGCCTCTCTCCTCTAAAGTGATGCTGGAACGCTCCGAATACGAGAGCCTTGCTACTGCTGCAAAGAAATATGTAGCTCAGGAGAAGAAAGAACGTCAACTGCAAAAGCTGCTGGATACTGCCAACAAGCTGATCTCCGAACTAAAAGCCAAGGTAGCGGCACTGACCGCTGAATTGTCAGAATATAAGTCTGTCCGTGGAAAGCTGCGTACCAGAGAATTAGAGAAGGAAAATGACGAGCTTCGGGGCAAGCTCCGCAGCTATGAAAATGTAATCGACCGGCATGATTTGTGGCACTTGTTTGGTCGCAAACGGTCTAAAACGGTGACAAGAGAAGAAAATCGCTGATTTTCGTGTAGAGCCGTGAAAATCGAGATTTTACCAATGGGAGCTTCCCGGATGACCTGTGCATCGTCCGGGTTCTCCCTGTTCAAAAAACTCCACACTTTTCTGGTTCAAGAGCCAGAGAAAAATCCAGAAATCAGGAGGTACTTATGAAAACAGGTCTTACCAAGCGTCAGAAAACAACTGCCATCTTTTTTGACGAGCGAGGGGATATGATTGAAGTCCAGACCCACAACACAGACCTTAAAAATCGGCTGACAGAATATGCCCTCAAATATCCAAAAGAGTGCCATCAGACTTATGACGATGAACAAGGTGGCCTGACCTTTGAAATTAGGAAAGGTCGTCTGAGCTTTCGACTGACCGCCCCATATAGTAAAGAACGCTGCCAAAAGTGCAGTGATCTGGCAAAGAAACACACCCGAAATTTGAAAGGAGCACAGAAATGAAGATTTTATCCTGTGAGTTTAACATGGACACGGCCTGCGTTGAGCTAAAATACAGCGATGGCAGCATGATTTCCATCAACACTATCGCCGTGGAGAACGAGGTAGCTAACAATATGTATGAGCGGTCAGAGCTGGACTACCTGATCTATAATGACCCAGCAGCTTACGCTGATCTGATTCTGAACGGTGATCCGGAAGCCTACCTGAAAGCAGTCACAGAGTATAAGCCCCTGGACTGAGCCATAAAGCAACCCGTCCGTATTCGTTCCAGTTGATACGAATACGGACGGGTTGCTTTTTTTGTGCCTATCTAATAAACTATGTGTACTGAATAGAACAGGAGGGAAAAATATGCGTGCAGCCGAAATGATTGACGATGCTGAAAATGCTCTCAGAATGCTTGAAGACTGTGAAGACGAAGATGATTTTCGTGTTTTATGGATTGCCTGTGTGACCATTTTAAGAAGCATAGGTCATGTGTTGGGAAAAGTCGATCATAAGGATGAACATCTTGCTGCCGCCATTGATACATGGTGGAAAGCATTAAAAGCCAATAAAACTGAAGTCATCTTCCATGAGTTCATTGAAAAAGAAAGAAACTTCTCCATCAAAGAATATAAATTCAATTACGGAGAGTATAGCGGACGGAATTTGGTGTTTGAAGATGATAACGGAAAAGCAACATTTCTTCCTGAAGCCGGAATACCCGAGGGCGTTTATATACCAATGATAGACGGCCCTTATGCGGGAGAAGATTGTAGAGATGTTATAAAACTGGCAATTGAATGGTGGAAACAACAACTACAAAAAATAGAAGAAAGAGCTTTTTTCTAAGATAAAACAAGAACCAATCTATATTTCGAGTCTATGCTACGGAATATAGGTGGGTTCTCTTATTGAATTTCCTGTTCCAGATCCCGGAACAATTCAGAGTTAAAGAAGTCTTCAATAGTGATTCCCAGACCATCACAAAGCTTTTTAATCGTGGAAATCGTGGCGCTGCGGTTTCGTCCGCTGACAATGTTGTTCACTGTGGACTGGGTCACGCCGCTCATGCTGCTGAGCTTGTTGACGGAAATATCACGCTCGCTGCACAATTCCAAGATACGTTCCTTGACAGCTTCACCGATGTTCATGGGTATCACCTCTCTTCTACTAATGATGATACCCAGTTCCTCTTGAAAAGATTAACCCTTTTGAGTTAAAATAACTCAAAAGGGTTGGAGGAGTGATCATGGACAGAAAGAGCTGTTTTTTCATCGGACATCGAGAGGCAAGCGAAGAAATATACCCAGAACTGAAAGCTGCGGTTGAACAGCACATCACTGAATGTGGGGTGACAGAGTTCGTTGTGGGACACTATGGAGGCTTTGACAGACTGGCTGCCAAAGCCGTGATTGAAGCGAAGAAAACACACCCGGAAGTAACCCTGATATTGCTGCTGCCGTATCACCCTACTGAGCGTCCTATGGCGGCTCCGGTGGGCTTTGACGGCACCTATTACCCTCCAGATATGGAACGTGTCCCACGCCGTGTAGCTATCGTCAGAGCGAACCGGTATATGGTCGATCATGTGGACTACCTGATTGCTTACGTTTGGCATCCGGCCAGCAATGCCCGGGACTTGGTGGAGTATGCATTAAAAAAAGGCTCTAAAATAATCAGTGTAGTAAATATCGGAGGAATATAGCAAAAAACAATTTTACAACAAATAATTGAGAAACTCAATTATTTGTTGACAATTCGAGTATATTTTGATATTATAAAGTGTAATTGTGCGTTTTTAGGAGAGGCTGAGATATGGCTATTAGTTATCGAAAGCTGTGGAAGCTTTTAATTGATAAGGATATGAAGAAAAAGGACTTGCGTGTTCAATCAGGTATCAGCACAAATGCGTTAGCGAAACTGGGAAAGAATGAAAGAGTCACCACAGATGTCTTGGAAAAGGTGTGCTTAACTTTACAGTGTGATGTTGGGGACATAATGGAAATCAGTGCAGAAGCTACGCATGTCGAAGAAAACTGTGCAAAGGCGAGTAATGAGGATGAACATGAAAACGATTGAAACATATTTACCCCGAAATAAGTGGGGAACAAAAGATTTTCGAGATATTAAAACCAAGTTGTTTTATAGCGTACAGGAGAAGCAAAAAGACTTTCATCCTCTATTAGCAGCTACATATAAGGATAACCCCATTCAGCTTATCGATTTCTTTAGCGGTGCGGGTGGAACTTCGTTGGGGTTTGCGTCTGTCAACAGTGTAATTCCTGCATTTAAGATGCTGGGCGGCTGTGATATTAATGCTGTCTCTGCACAGACATACAGCCACAATTATGACACACCATTAGTTAACGAAGATATTCGATCTTTGGCACACGACTCTCAAAAACTGCACGAATTGCTTGATCGTATTGGATATGATCCGCAGAAGCCAACAATTCTAATAGGTTGTGCACCTTGCCAAGGTTTTTCTTCTCATAGAAAGAAACATTGGAACGAAGAAGAGGATGTACGAAATAGCTTAGTAATTGCATTTGCAGAGATTGTAGAACAAATAAAGCCTGATGCAATTATTATGGAAAATGTACCAGAGTTCTTATCCAAAAGATACTGGCACTATTTTTCTGCTGCAAAAAGTAGATTCGAAGAAATTGGTTACACAGTAAAACAGAATATTTATAATGCTGCGATGTTCGGTGTTCCGCAAGAACGATTTAGGTCCATTGTAATTGCAATGAAAAAGGAATTTCTAATGCCGGTTGGTATTTTGGAGCCTTTTGAGTATAAAACTGTGCGTGAAGCAATAGGAGATCTCCCACCCGTTCCTGCCGGCGTGGCATATCCTGGTGATCCCATGCACAAAAGTGCTGCCCATAAAGAGAGTACTCTGGAAGTTATTAGACAAGTTCCTCATGATGGTGGTAGTCGACCGGCAGGTATAGGGCCAAAATGTCTTGATAAAACCAAGGGATTTTCGGATGTCTACGGGCGGTTGTACTGGGACCGCCCTTCTATTACCATCACTCATTATGCCAGAAATCCAGCAAGTGGTAGATATACTCACCCCGAACAGGATCGGGGCCTTACTGCCCGTGAGGTTGCAATTTTACAAAGCTTCCCAAATGGATTTGAATTCACAGGGAAATCGGATGACATTTACAGACAAATCGGCGAAGCCGTGCCACCACTTTTGGCTACTGGTGTGGCAGTAGATGTTCTCGTCGAACTGATCTCTAAGCAGCCTACTGCTGAGCAGTTGTTGGAAAATCCAGAGCCGATTGATGAACCTGTGAGTAGTTCTTACTCAAGCGTGATTGCAGGTATTAAAACCAAAGGGAAGGCTAAATAAATGGAATTTACATGTGTAGATAGTTTTTGCGGTGCAGGAGGTTTAGGACTGGGCCTGAAAAGAGCTGGATTTAAGATCCTTCTGAGCTTTGATATTGATAAAAAGTGTATCAACACATTTGCTGCAAACAAAAAATACTTTTCGCATCCAGCAATGACTGCGGATATTACCGATATGTTAGGTGGAAGGTTGCTGGAGGAATGCGGACTGCAGCGAGGAGAACTGTTCCTCCTGGCAGGTGGACCTCCCTGCCAAGGCTTTTCAATTCAGCGAAGAGGTAGCGATATTGATGAGCGAAATCAGCTGGTGCTTAAATATGGTCAACTCATAAAAGAAGTATATCCATATTTTTTTGTTATGGAAAATGTCTCGGGCTTGGCAGGTAAGCGAGGAAAAACAATTTTAGAACAGCTGATTGATGATGTTCAGGATATAGGGTATGAAGTGTCCGTTAATCTACTGGATGCTCAAGATTATGGCGTACCACAGCGCAGAAAACGCTATATTGTTGTCGGATCCAGAAAAGACTTAAATGTGCAGTACAAGATTCCAGAAAAGATACAAAAAAAATATACTGTACGAGATACAATTGGTATGATGCCGGTTCCACCTGCTGATGGCAGTGATCACCCTGAGATCTCTCTGCACAGAAGAGATAAACTATCAAAGCTCAATCTACAAAGAATTGAAGCGATTAAAGAAGGACAAGGAAGGGATGACCTTCCTTCGGAACTTTTGGCTGATTGCCATAAAGTTGATAGCTCCGTCATCGGATACAGGAATGTTTACGGAAGAATGAGTTGGGATGATGTGGCTCCCACTATCACAGCTCGATTTGATAGTTTTACTCGAGGAAAATTCGGACATCCCGATCAACCCAGAAGTATTTCCCTTAGAGAAGGTGCATTGCTACAAACTTTTCCTGTGGATTTTATGTTTACAGGCAATAAAGTGGATATTGCGAGACAGATCGGCAACGCAGTCCCTCCAGTTTTAGCGGAGCAAATTGGTAAAAGTATAATTGATGCGTATATGAAGCGGGGTGAATAAAGATGGCTTATGCAGCATCTATTAGGCAGTATCTGAGAGACTTGCAGCATGAATATAATGCTGCTGTTCGAGGTGGACAGCACACAGCGGAGTTGTCATATAGACCAGTGTTAGACCGTTTATTCCGTAATTTAGCGCATGACTTAAATCCAACTCAAGAAATTGATGTTGTTTTGGAACCTCGTAACCAAGGATGGGTGGGTAGACCCGATTGGCGAATTCATGATAGCGTGTCCTTGGGGATATACGGGTATGTTGAGGCAAAAGGCTTTAGTGTCGATCCCTTTGATACGGCTCCATATCAAGAACAATTTGATCGCTATCTTACACTTGGACATAAGCTGGTAATAACTGACGGTATCGATTTTGTTTTCTGCATGAATCAGGATACACCTGCTACTGTTGTTTCATTGGTGGAGAAAACATCATTAAATCGTGCAGATTGGTCCACTATTTCCCCTAACCCCCAGTTCGAAGCGTTTATGAGGGAATTGTATGCTAATCCGTCTCCCCAGCAATGCGATGAGGGTAAACTGGTAGAGTTAGTTGCGCTCCGAACAAAGTTATTAGCCGAAGATATTTTCAGATACGCAAGTATTCCAGAAGATGAAGCGATGAATGAAGATGAACGTCAGGCTATTGCCCTCTTATCAGGAATCAGAGAATTAGTATATAATCACAATGACCGTCATCTGAGGACTGATAGAGTATTTTCTGACTTTACCGCTCAGGTTATCATGTTCTGCTTGCTGTATGCTCATCGAGTATTATGCGGCAGCAATGATTCTCCCGTTCAAAAGGATCAGAAAATCCGAAATTATGTGTACAAGGATTTAATTGAGGGCGAAGCTTTATTGCCATTCCGTAGCCTGATGGTTTACCTGAGAGATCATGCTGACGGTGGACTGTTTATTTCTCAGTGGGTTGATGAGTGTATTAAATTTCTGTCTTTTGTACAAATGACAGATTACCAGCTGTTAAACCCTGATTACCACCAGTTGTTTGAACTTTTCTTGGCAAAGTATGATCCGCAGGCAAGATTTGACTATGGTGCTTTCTACACTCCGAAAATTTTAGCAAATTTCGTTGTGCGGTTGAGCGAAAAAATTGTAAATCAAGTCTTTGAGGGCGCCAGCATTTTTGAAAACGGGAACACTATTGTTGATCCATGCTGTGGAACAGGATCTTTTTTAGAAGAAGTTATCTTAAACGATCCTAATGATGGAGCTTATAATCTGTGTGGATTTGAAATTTTACCTACACCATATATGCTTTCAAATTATCGGCTTTCCATAGTTAGCAGACAACATGGGGCTGGTGCACATACGGAAAACATTATGCTTGCAAACACATTGTGTAACGGTATGTTTGGCGAAGCTGTTGATGAGTCTACTATCGAGGGTGCAGAAATTGCCAGAGCCAGCACATGGGCAGAAATGCCCCTAAAGCTGATTATTGGCAACCCACCTTGCTCAGATTCCATGCGTCAAAATATTGATAGCGAATTTTCTTTTATAAACGGTTTAATGGATGATTTTCGCCCACCCAAAACAGCCCGTCGAGCAAGACAAAATATACAAAAGCAGATAAATAATCCGTTTATGCAATTTATCCGATGGAGTTGTGAGAAATTACTGAGACTGCAAAACAACTCTGTATTATCTCTGGTTGTTCCACTTTCGTTCCTGGAAGCAGAATCCTATAGGTACGCAAGGAAATATTTAATGGAACATTTCTCTAATATTTGGGTGGTTCCAATTGATGCTGATGCCAGAACAGGAATTCGCAGCAATAGTCTGTTCCATACTTTACAAGGTCGGGCGGTGATTATTCTTACCCGTAAATTCGGAGAAGATCCAGGATTTAGTGAGTATCAGTTTGTTGACTTTTCAAAGGGCAGTATATCCGAAAAAGAAAACTGCTTAAATCAAGATATAAACCAAGTTATAGGGCAGTTTAGAACATATAACATTGATGTAAATACACTGGCATTCTATCCGGCAAAGCCATTTGATGAGGATAAGTATAACTTGTTTTGGCCTATCAGTGATGACAATGATCATAATGCAATATTTATGAACCATTGTTCTGGTATTAAGCTTGCTCCTACGGCTTTGTTCACACATGTGAAAGCGCCAATGTTAAAACGAAGAAGCAGAGATATTGCTGCTGGAGGTGTAGATGCTGCCCGAGAGTGGTTTTCGGGTCAAGATAAGCCGCCTGTAGCCGAAAAAGTTGAAGCATTCCAATCTGCACTGAATTCCTGTGGTAATGTACCGGCAATGGATCAGCTTTTGAATGAAAACATTGCCACATATTCTTTCAGACCGTATTTGACATCAAATGTGCTGCTCTGGGAGGATGTGCTAAAGAACTATTCAACAGTAGGCGGTGGTGGAACCAGGCTGCGGCCTGAAATAATAAAAGGGTTCAATCATCAGGGCACAATTGGCTTTGCAATGGCCCATGCCCCTAAGGATCTTCATCCCACATTAAGTCAGTTCGTTTCGTTCTGCTGGTATTATCCAGATAATGATATGTGCACAAGAGGAAATTCACATATCTATATGAACCAGTATTATGATAAGCGCAGAAATATGTATCGTTTGAATGTAAGTCCTGTCCTTTTTGAGAGATTGGGGCCTGTACTGCAATGCAATTATGAAGAATTTGCATCGAGCATAGTTTTCTACGCTTATGCAATATTGTGCTCTCAAGTATATCTGGATGAGTTTGAGGGTGCGTTGTTTACTGTGAATCAATCTGATATGCGGGCTCGGATTCCGATGGTAGCAGATAGAGGATTATTTATCCGGATCCGTGATCTTGGGATTAGGCTTGCTGAACTTGAGAAAGCAGATTATCGCCCAGAAAATCTATTGGAGTTTGATTATGACATGATTTGTAGTCAAATTCCGAGAAATTTCCACTTAAGCAATTCTCCCCATCCGTTTGATGAAGAGAATGAGGAATTGATTTTGACTGATGGAACAGAAATAATTAAAGTTCCGTGTCCAACGGCTTTGCAGAACTTGAACATCTCCGGATATGATGTGGTCAAAAATGTATGGTTAAAGTTTAATTCTTATAACTTTACGCACTGCGATTTTACTCCTCAGGATGCAGAAAAGTTGCTAAATTTCCTTAATACACTTGAAACACACACCAGAATTGTCGCAGAAATTGATAATCTTATGCCGTCGGTCTTGGAAGATGGTATGCCGTTGATCTCACCATCGGAAGACTAAAACGAGGTGCAAAATGCAATCTTCAATTATTAACAGAAAGCCAGCAAAAAATAATGAACAAATTGAATATTGCGAGGAGACGCTTTTGCACAAATCATCTCAGTCAAAAATTGCATTAGTACCATTCTTCATTCGACATTCAGATCCTAATCAAGAGAGAGATTTGTCCATAAAGGTTATTCACTACAAAAAAGCAGGACCAGCATATAAGCAAGATTGCGAAATCAATCTAAACCCTACTGCAGCTGGTATGCTTAAAGATAAGTTAAACGAACTGTTTGCTGTCAGGAGAGTGCCGGAGGAAGGAAATTTCTTAGTGATCCGAATGGGATCCGGGACTAAAGTTGATCTGAATGGGCTGGATTCGCACGATGTGGCAAAAGCGGTTATTTCAATTCTCGAAAATGAAGAAATCACAAAAAGCATAGATGCTGTTGATTTTTCAGATGATTTGGCTTTTGCATTCAGGAATTCCATTCGTGTGAAGGGGCTAATTAAAGCAATGCAAGAGTTGGAAGAGGCACTTGAAACAGAGGATAGCGAACAGTATTATCAGGAGTGGTGTGAAGAAAATGGCTGGATTTTTGGCAATCAATATGTCATGAAGGATGATGAACGAAAAATCTCTCGTAACGATACCGTTGATTTGTTGGCTACATCGGTCATATCTGGATTTCGTGATGTAATCGAGTTAAAAAAGCCATCTTTTACTGTGTTGAATTACGATTCCAGCCATGATTCCTACTATTTCTCTGCCGAGGTTTCTAAAGCTATCGGTCAATGCCACCGATACCTGGATGTGTTTTCTGAAGATGCAGCAAATGGATTAAGAGACAACCCTGAAATTGTAGCATATCATCCACGAGCCACTATCATTGTAGGCAGGAGTAATACTTGGAACCAACCTAAGCATAGGGCATTGTACGGGCTTAATAGCCGAATGAATGGCGTAACTGTTCTCACATACGACCATCTTCTCAGCCAAGGAAAAAGACTAATTGAGATCCTGCGAAATGATGAGAGCAAGCATGACTTTAATTATTGAAATTGCGGAAGAAAACAGGTATAATGAGTAAGTCTTCTGGCAACACTTTGGCAACATAAAATCAGATAGCTTATACTATCCTGATAATGAGAATAATAATGATACGAGATGCAACTTCCACTAACTAAAAAAGCTTAGTTTTTCTTAAACAGGAGCGAGTGGGAATAATTTTTCCATATTAAAAACACAAAAAACCTCTCTGATTATTCAGAGAGGTTTTTCTTTTACCCTTATTTTTTACAATTTTCACAACAATGACTGCACTGCCAGAGACGATCTGCGGTTTCAGTCCAGTTTTGTGCGTATTCCAGACATTTTCCGCACAAATGTTCTGCACTTTCAGGGGACTGAAGGTCGGTCGAATGAGCACCCGTCCTTCTGACCATTTCCTGCAGTTTTTCCGGATTTTCCAGCATTGGGCAGGGGCGCAGATGATTCTGATTAAATGGCTGTCCGTCATGATATGCCATGAACAGCGGTGAGGTCAGTGCTTCCAGCAAAGTTTTTTCGCGGATATTGGAATCCGAATAATGGATAAAGACGCACGGTTCAATATCGCCGTTTGGATTGATGTGCAGATAATTTCTTCCGCCTGCGATGCATCCTCCCACATACTCACCATCATTCTGAAAATCAATGGTAAAGATCGGTTTGGTGCTGCGGTACTGACGAATCCTATGATACATCTGTTCTCTCTGCTGTGGAGATGGCAGCAGCTGCGTAACCGCATCATTTCCAACCGGCATATAGTGGAAGAACCACGCAAATTTTGCTCCCCAGGAAACCAGCTGATCGATAAACTCCTCCGAGCTGATGGAATCAAGGTTCTGGCTGGTATAGCAGCAGGACACACCAAATGGCAGTTTCTTTCTTCTGAGGATCTCCATTGCCCGAACAACACGCTGATAACTTCCCTTTCCGCGGCGGCTGTCGGTATCCTCTTCTGAGCCCTCCACACTGATTGCCGGAATAAAGTTTTTCACCCGAAGCATTTCGTCGGCAAATTCTTCATCAATTAAGGTCGCATTGGTAAATGCAAGGAATTCACAGTCGCTGTGTTTGTTGCACAGAGCGATCAGGTCCTGTTTGCGCATCAGCGGCTCACCGCCGGTGTAGATGTACATATAAACGCCCAGTTCCTTGCCCTGTGTGATGATGGAGTCGATCTCATCGAAACTCAGATTCAGGCGATTGCCATATTCTGCCGCCCAGCATCCGGTACAGTGCATATTGCAGGCTGATGTCGGGTCGAGCAGGATTGCCCACGGAACATTACAGTGATATTCCTCCATCACCTTTTCTCTCTTTTCTGCCCAATCCAAGTTTGCGTTCATAATAAAGTTTTCAAAGAATTTGCGGATAATCTGAGGATCGATATCTGTCCATACACTTTCGATCAGTTCAAACCAGTTATTGTCCTGATTCTCCAGAATTTCTCGAAAGACCTTTCTTTGCGGAGCATAAACCGATTCCGGCAAAACCTTATCGATCATTTCCATCAGTTTTGGAAGGTTGGTTTTCGGGTCTTTTTCCAGGTAATCATATACTTTTCTCATTCCAAGATTCATCATTTTTGCAGAAAAACTCATACATTTCACTCCTTTGATTTTTCTGAAATAGCTTATCCTGATTATAATCCCCTGTCCCCGCCCGGACAATAGACAAAAAGAATCGGGTGTCTAAAGTTTAGACACCCGATTTCCTTTGTCTATTTTGTTTCTTCGAATTTTTCCAGCGTATAAGCGATACTTCCGTCCATACAGTAAAACAGCTTGTCCAGCTTACCCAGTTTATCCTTCGGCATATCGTATTCCATCCATTCCATAAAAAGCCGACCATACATCAACACATAAACATCCGTAACAAACTCCCGATTCTCCTGGCTGATTTCCATTGACTGTGCTACTTCATTGACAATAGAAGACAAAATCGGTTTGAGCCACGACTTTAAGTGATCTTCCAGCTGGACACGATTGACCGCATGATAAACATTAAGCACCAAACTGCGATTTTCCTGCATATAGTCCAGAATCCTTCTGCATCCCTGATGCCAGTTGGTATAATCAGAATAATCCTTTAAAAGGCACTCAAAATCATGATGAAAAATCCAGTCTACCAGATCATAGACATCCTGAAAATGATAATAAAAAGTCTGTCGATTTACCCCACAATCATCGACAATATCCTTGATGGTAATTTTATTCAAGGTCTTTTTTTGAAGCAAAGACTTGAGTGAATTTGCCAACGCCTGTTTTGTCATTTGAGACATGCTGTTTTCTCCTTTCCCTGCTGTTAAATTATTTATCATCATATCACACTTTATATATCGGTGCAACTTTTACACTTTTAAGCCTTTGTATAAAATCCAAACAGGAATTCTTTTTTGTCTATGGTAAATGCCAGCCGATTCCGTTACAATACAATCACCAAAAGCAAATATGCCCGATGCAAAAATAAAATTGCATCGTCCACCAACAATAAACATATCACAGATTCCCAATGGAGGTTTCACTATGTATTACAGCAATGGCAATTATGAAGCATTCGCCCGCCCTTTAAAACCAGAAGGTGTTGACAACAAAACTGCATGGCTGGTCGGTTCCGGTCTTGCATCCCTTTCCGCAGCCTGCTTTTTGATCCGCGACGGTCAGATGAAAGGCGAAAACATCCACATTTTAGAAGAACTCAAACTTCCTGGCGGTGCCTGCGACGGCATTCAGGATCAGCAGCTTGGATTTGTTATCCGCGGCGGCCGTGAAATGGAAAACCACTTTGAATGTCTGTGGGACCTGTTCCGCTCTATTCCATCCATCGAAACTCCGGATGTTTCGGTTCTGGACGAATATTACTGGCTGAACAAGCGCGACCCAAACTATTCCCTGATGCGCGCTACACAAAACCGCGGCGAAGATGCCCACACCGATGGAAAATTCGCTCTTTCGGACAAAGCAGCTATGAGCATCATCAAACTGTTCATGACACCAGACGAACAGCTCTACGACAAAAAGATCACCGATGTACTGGACCCAGAATTCTTTGAGTCCAACTTCTGGCTCTACTGGCGCACCATGTTCGCCTTTGAGACCTGGCATTCTGCGCTGGAAATGAAGCTGTATATCCAGCGCTTTATCCATCACATCGGCGGACTTCCGGACTTTTCGGCACTCAAATTCACCAAATACAATCAGTATGAATCCCTGATTCTGCCGCTCATCCGTTATCTGGAAGCACACAACGTACAGTTTGAATATGATACACAGGTCACCAACGTAAAATTTGAATTCGAAGGAAACAAGAAGATTGCCCGTCAGATTCTGTGCATCCAGCAGGGTAAGGAAAAAACTATTGAACTTACCGAAAACGATCTTGTTTTTGTCACCAATGGTTCCTGCACCGAAAATTCTTCTCTGGGTGACAATCATCATGCGCCTGTCATGAACACCCAGCCGGGAGAAGGCGGCTGCTGGCAGCTGTGGAAGAATATCGCTGCCCAGCATCCTGACTTTGGACATCCTGAAAAATTCTGTTCCAATATCGAAGCAACCAACTGGGAATCTGCAACCGTCACAACACTGGATGACCGTATTCCTCCTTATCTCCAGAAAATCTGCAAACGTGACCCATTCTCTGGAAAGGTTGTAACCGGCGGCATCATCACTGTCAAAGATTCTGCCTGGATGTTAAGCTACACCTTTAACCGTCAGCCTCATTTCAAAGCGCAGCCGGAAGGTCAGCTGGTCGGCTGGATCTACGGTCTGTTTACCGATGTTCCTGGAAACTTCATCAAAAAACCAATGAAAGAATGTACCGGCATTGAAATCTGCGCAGAATGGCTGTACCACATGGGTGTACCGGAAGACCAGATCATGGATCTGGCAGAACATTCTGCAAGCACTGTTCCATGTATGATGCCATATATCACTGCATTCTTTATGCCTCGTGCAAAGGGCGACCGTCCAAACGTCGTACCGGACGGGTGTGTCAACTTCGCCTTCATCGGACAATTTGCTGAAACCATCCGTGACACCATCTTTACCACCGAATACTCGGTACGCACCGGTATGGAAGCAGCTTACACCCTGCTCAACATCGACCGCGGTGTGCCGGAAGTCTGGGGTTCCTGCTATGACATCCGTGCTCTGCTGGATGCTACTTCCAAGATGATGGACGGCAAAAAACTCACCGAAATCAAACTCCCATTCGGATACCGAATGATCGAGAAAAAAGCACTGGAAAAGGTGGAAGGAACCATCATCGAAGAGATGTTAAAACGCTATAACCTGATCTAACTTCTCATCAGTTATCTCCCAAAGAAAAGGAGGGCACCGTTTAGGTGTCCTCCTTTTCTTGATAACAAAAATAAACAAAGAAACACAGCGCCAGCAGATCGGCACAGCCGCCCGGGCTGATATTCTTCTTGATAAACAGTTGATCCAGAGATTGGACTTCTTCCTCTTTCACACCGTTTTTCAGCACCTGTTGGGCCTCTTTCTGTGCCCAGAGAAGGGTCTCTCTGTCCGAGCGGGTGATGATATTGGTATCCTGCACCTTGGAAATTAATGCAATCAATACCGAAACACCTGCGTCATTCATGGATTTTCCCTGAGAGATTTCTTCCTTCAGCTTTGGCAAGCCAATCTCAAACACCGAAGGAAAACCCTGTGCTGCTTCTCCGCGGATTCCGGTAATACCATATTTTTTATATAATTTCTCTCCATAAGAAAGTGTCTTTTTTTTCCCGATGCCTTTAAAATCATCCATCAGATGCCGGCACATCTGTGCACACAGGTTGGAAAATTCCTTTTTCGAAGCGCTTTTATCCGACATTCTCCCTGCCGCGGCACAGAAAATCCCCATCGAAAAAATCGCCCCCTTGTGGGTGTTTACTCCGTTAGTTGCCTGCTTCATCTGTTCTTCTGCTTCCCGTCCCAGCGGACGCAGAGAGCAAAACAGATCCTGCGGATTTTCTTTTCCTGCTAGTCCCTGCAAGGCACAGCTTTTAAAATAGGGATAGAGCGCGCAGGCACTGTCTGCAAAGGTGAAGATATCCATATCCCGATGTGAACCATTGTTGTTTCGGTCAACCAGCCCCGGTTTTGGGGTTACATTAACCTCATACAGCAGAGCGCGGCAGGCATCCCGCGCAATCCGGTCAGCCAGACGCTGATTCAAAAACTCACAGATGATCTCCACTGTCCTTGCCCAGATTTCTTCAATCGAATGGGCGCGGCTGCGGGCACAAACTGCCGCCTTCTGACCACAGACAAGACATTTTCTCGGTGGAAGGCCAAGGTCACTTCGGGAAATTTTGGGAATATCCGGAGACATAACGTCGATATCAAACAGCCGTCCCAGCTCTGAACCTTCCTCGATTGCTACCATCAACTCTTTGATTTTCTTCGGAGACTCCCTTACCAGCAGATAACATTCGTCCCCTGTTTTTCCACAAAACTCCCGTTTTTCGAGGATTTCCACCCCTGCATAGGAAAGTTCGCGCAAAATTTGCCGACTTCCTTCCACAAACGCCTGGGTAAAAAGTGGAAAACTTTTAATTGCCCCTGCAATATTTAAGGTAAAGCTGATGAGCGTTTTCGGAGAGTTTCCTGTTTCCCTGCTCATCATCTCCTGCTGACGGCAAACCCTTTGCTCCTTTGCGTTCAGAATCTGCGAAAGAGAAATTGGTTCCTGCTGTTTTAAGCTGTCCAGAAGTTCTGCTGTTCTCATCCGTTTTTCTTTTCCTTTGCTAATTTTTCAGCTATTTTCTGTCCTTCTTCGGATACCAGAAAATCAAAGGTCGTCTGCGGTACTAACTGCCGGATGGTTTCATAGTCTCCTTCCACCATGCATGCGCGCACTCTGGATGCACTGATCTCCACGCCATCCTCTTTTTTACGCAGAATCTCCACAACTTCGATGCCGTACTCGCCCAAGATTTCCTTCATCGCGCGATTGTAGGCATTGGTCACTGGACAGAACGGCTCGGTGCCGACAAATCTCTTTATGATACCCAATTCCTTTGCAAAATATTCGCAGAAGATGCGCAGGTCAAGCTCGCAGTTGATTGCTTCTGCTCGGTGCTGCTCCTTGATAAAATAGGTCGGGAATACTGCGGAAGAAATGAGGTAATCCGAAGTATGGTGCAGGATAACATTTTCCAATCCCCTGATTCCCTCTTTGACCAGCTGATAGCGAACTGACGCCGGGAAGACACTGCGATCTTCCGAAAGGACAAACAGATGCAGCACATCACATTGAGAAGCTGCTGTCTCAATTAAATAGCGGTGACCATTGGTGAATGGATTGCAGTTTGCAACGATGGCACCAATGGTTTTCGGGTTTCCTTTCGGACGCTCGAGGTTCTGTACATACTGTTTGATTCCATCGCGGACATTTTCCATCAGCAGAACATCGGCTGTTTCAATAATTGGAAAAAATCCCAGATCGGAGAACATTGCCCTGTTTTTTGGCTTGGTAAAGACAAAGAGATGTTGCTGTCCCACTTCGGAGGCATGGTTTAAAAGCAGGGTAACCACGCGGGACGAAAGGCCTTCGCCCTGATAACGGTCATCCACTGCCACACATTTGATCACGTTCTGCTGCAAAGAGCCGGTCGCTGCGATTTCGCCGTCCTGTGTGGTGAGATTGACGGTATATTCCACCCCTTCGTCATATTGCAGCTGCATGGATTTTAGAAATTCCTGCACCTTTTTCTTTTTTCTTCCGGTAAACGGAGTTCCGAATTCTTCGTAAAACTGGCTGTACTCCATCTTATTTCCTCTTTTCTGTTATCGTCGTTTCTGATTCCAATGGTAAAACCTTATCCTTCTTCGATTGCTCTGCCCAAAACTCACGGTATCGTTTTGGTGTCTGCCCATATTCCTGCCTAAAATAGCTGATATAGGAACTTGTACAACGAAATCCCACCTGCATGGCAATCTCTGTAACTGAGAGATGGGAGCCTTGCAACAACGAAAGGCTGCAGTGTAAGCGGTAGCGTTTTAGATAAGCATAAGGAGCTTCCCCCAAACAGCGGTGGAAGCAACGGATGCACTCGCTCCTGCTGACATGAGCCTCTTGTGCAATTTGCTCCAACGAAATCGGTTCAGCATAATGGGTATGCAAAAAGGACAGCATCCTGCGAATCCGCTCGTGCCTAGGGTCCGCTTTCACTGGATGCAGTTCCTCCTGTGGCAGCAGGCAGAGCAGCTCTAGCCAAACCTGCACCAACGCAACAGAAAGTCGATATTCTGTATGGTCTGGCTTTTCCTGCGAAAAATACAGTCTGTCCAACTGCTGCATCTGCTCCAGAAAAGCAGAGCATTGTCCATCTTTTGCAGAGAATAGACGATGGATCAGCTGAGGCTGGTTCAAAATTCGCTCTACATCCTCTTGCTCCATCACACTTCCGGAAAAAAATCCCAACATTTTTGGAGGAATCAGATAGCTGTGATAACGACAATTTTTCTTTTCTGTAATATGGTGCAGTACCCCTCGATTGAGAAACAGACAGTCCCCCTGAGAGGCCTGTATCATTTCTCCATAGACTCTGGCATATATCTCCCCTTCCAACAAATAAACCAGCTGGATTTCATCATGCCAGTGTAGCACCCGAAACCCTTCATTGAAAGGTACACAATGCCGACGATTGACATCCAGTACCAACAGGGGAAATCCGTCCTCTTGATAGGGATTATGTGAGTAGACCGCTGGTGTTTCTTCCATCTATTCTCCCCCTTTATGGAACTTTTTTATCATATTATAGGTGATTTTCGGCTATTTTTCAAGATAAAAAGGAGGTATGATGAAACTATTCCAATAAGAAAAGGAGCCTGCATTATCATGATTATTGACGGAAACCCTATTGAAAAAGCCGCTATGGAGCAATTTCATAACGGAAACCGGGAAAAAGGTTTGCGGATTCAGGAAGAATTTGCTTCGGCCTTTCGCATTGAGTACCAAAACAAAGACCACTGCCCCTGTCTGAAAGTTTGCCGCTACCACGGCAACTGCAAAGAGTGTGTAGCAATCCACCGAGCACATCAAGAGCACGTTCCCAATTGTATGCGCCCTATACTCAACCAGAAAATCTGTTTGCTCTCTGAGCTGACCGAGCATACCATCACCAATGAAATCACTCCACCTAAGGAAATTCTCAGGAAGTAATAAAATCCTCTGTGGATACATAACACAAAAGCGGACAGAGTTTCTGTCCGCTTTTGTGTTTTTTATTCGTCGTAAAAATTATCTGACTGCATGGATAACATCCAGAAGAGTGCCATCTCTGTAAATAACCTTAGCAACAACCTTCTCACCCATCTGAACTGGCTTCGGTACGCCTGCAAGCTCCTCTGCCATGCGTTTGAGGTCAGCGATCTCAACAACCGGCAGTTTTGCGTCGATCAGTTTCTGTTTGAGTTCCTGATTCTTTCCTCCTGCTGTGTTGACTGCGATACCTCTCTGGGTAACAACAACGTCAACGGTCTTGCCAGGAGTGGAGATGCACAGGCATCTGTCTACAACCAGTGGAAGTCTTGCACGGGTCAGCGGAGCGATGATAATCGCAAGTTTTGCACCTGCTGCGGTATCACAGTGACCACCAGAACCGCCCATGATATAGCCGTTGGAATCGGTGTGTACGTTAACGTTAAAGTCAAGGTCAACCTGAGTTGCACCCAGCAGAACAACGTCCAGATTATCAACACCGGCACTCTTGCCGCTGACACCTGCATACTGAGTTGCAGAAACTTCCATATGTTTTGGATTGGAACGGATGGATTCAACTGCTTTCAGGTCGAAGCACTGTACGTCCAGCAGAGCTTTGAAGCAGCCTTCTTCCAGCATATCAACCATATAACCGGTGATACCGCCCATACCGTAGCTACCATGGATGCCTTTTTCCAGCATCATCTCTTTGACGTATTTTGCAGTAGCCAGGGTTGCGCCGCCTGCACCAGTCTGGAAGGAGAAGCCGTCCTTGAGCAGTCCGGAAGCATCGATAACCTTTGCAGCGTAGCTTGCCATCTTTAAGCCGACCGGGTCACGGGTGATCTTGGTGGTACCGGAAACGATACCAGCAGGATCGCCGATCTGGTCAACCGCTACAACATAGTCAACATAAACTTCTGGGATAGAGAAGTCGACCAGCGGATACTCTACCAGGTTATCGGTGATAACAACAACCTTCTTTGCGTTCATGGCATCTGCAAATGCATAGCCGATGGAACCGCAGGCAGATTTACCGAATTTACCGGTGCAGTTACCCATATCATCGGAGGTAGGAGCTGCGATAAATGCGATATCAATTTTGGAGGTACCTTTTTCCATGTCGGAAGCACGGCCGCCGTGGCTGCGGAAGATAACCGGTTTGTCCATGATGCCTTCGGAGATTGCTTTACCAACCTTTGCGCCCATGTAGTTGCATTCGATGCCGGTTACAACACCGTTTTTGATGTGACCGATAATTGGTTCGTGAACATCAAAAACAGAACTTGCATTGACGGTCAGGTTTTTATATCCCATCTGTGCGATCTGTTCCAGAACCATGTTCAGGACATAGTCGCCGTTTCTCATGTGGTGATGGAAGGAGATGGTCATGCCATCCTGCAAACCACATTTTTCAATTGCTTCTTTGATAGATGCTACTAACTTACTCATCGTCTTCCACCTCTCCAAACATTGCTTTTTCCATCTCGATGACCTGTCTTGCACGTTCTACGATTGGAGCATCGATCATCTTGCCTCGCAGAGAAACAACGCCTTTGCCCTGTTCTTTTGCAATGCGGATGGTTTCCATAACTTCATGTGCATAATCGATCTCTGCCTGTGTTGGGCTGAATACTTCGTTGATGCCCTCAACGTGTCTTGGAGAGATCGAAGCCTTGCCAGAGAAGCCCAGAGATTTTGCAAAGCGAGCATCTGCATACAGACCGTCGATATCGTCAACATCGGTAAATGGTGTGTCGTAAACATCAACGCCGCATGCACGAGCTGCACAAACCAGTCTGGTGCGGGCATAGAAGATCTCATTGCCCTCTTTGGTTCTCTTGCAGCGCAGGTCAGCAGTGAGGTCCTCGCCGCCCAGGAACAGTGCAGCAACTCTCTCGTCAGCAGAAGCAATCTGGAATGCGTTTTCAACGCCCATTGCAGTCTCGATCAGTGGGATCAGTTTTACAGTGTTCTTTTCGAAGCCGCATTTTTCTTCCAGCTTGGTGATGTACTCGGAAACAGTCTTTACGTCCTGAGCACAGCTTACCTTTGGAGGCATAATCATGTTTGGTTTGAGCGGAATGATTTCATCCAGGTCGTGGGTCCAGTAATCGGTTTCAACTGGATTGATACGGATGATGATTTCGCAGCCTTTGTAGTGCAGGGATTTGAGCGCGTTGCGCACCAGAATACGGGCAGAATCCTTTTCAGCTGGAGAAACAGCGTCCTCAAGGTCGAGGATGATGCTGTCTGCACCCAGCACGTCACCGTTCATCAGAAGGTTTGGGGTGTTGCCAGGGATAAATAACATGGATCTTCTCATTACTGTTCCCCTCCTGCTCTCTTGATGGCGGTTTCTACGCGCGCTTTGATAACACAGTCGATTGCACCTTTGTCATTAACAGAGATTTTGCCGGAAGTAACGCCCAGCTCATCCACAACTTCGCGGATGCTCTTTTCGATTTCCTGTGCAAACTGGTTATAAACAACCGATTCGATGCTGATTTCCAGTTTATCAGAAGGTTCTACCTTTACATATACGTCGCTCGATTCCAGTGTTCCTGCAACGGCGTTTGTTTTAATGTTCATGGTTTTGTATTCTCCCCTCATATTGTTTTGGGATAATCCTTTATTCTTCAATTCCCTTGCGGCATGGCATACCAAGGTCAAAAGGATGTTTTTCCTTGACAAACTTGGTCACATAGTCCGCGCGGTCGGTCAGCGCACTGATGTCCATTCCGTACTGATGTCCGGTGATAACAAGTTCTGTTCCTTCCGGACGTTTGTCCATCATTTCCAGGAGCTGATCTTTCGGGATGGTTCCCAGATTATAAGCATCGATGACCTCATCGAGCACCACCAGGTCATAATTTCCGGAAAAATATTTTTCTCTGACCTCGTCAAATTTTTTCTGGAATTTTTCTTTGTAAAATTCCTGCTGTTCCGGGGTCAGATTAAACATAAATGGAATTGGGCCTTCATTTTCGATGTAATCGACACCTGGCAGGGAACGAATTACCGATACCTCACCGCTGTTTGGCTCCTTGAGGAACTGATAAACCAGAACCTTGAAACCATGTCCAACACAGCGCACAATCTGTCCCATTGCTGCGGTAGTTTTTCCCTTTCCGTCTCCATAGTAGAGCTGAATACAGCCTTTCTGCATAATGAATGTGCCCTCCCTTCCTTAAGGTAAAATTTTTTTCATAACAAAGGCCGCACCTGTATTGTGTGCAGCCTTTGTCCCGATCTTTTAATAGATTCGTTCAATCTTATCGATATCCGATCCGATCTTTGGTTCTTCCTTCTGTCCTACCAGTCCGACGATCAGATAACATTTTCTGACCGGATCATATGGAATATCCTTGATCAGGGTAAATCCTTCGATCTCTCCACTGCTTCGAACGTGGTTTCGCGGAGCGGTACATTCATAGATGACGTCTCCGATGCTGATGTGCTCCTCATCGTGGAAGGAAATCGGAACATTCTGCTCAATGACTGCCTTTACCTTCTTTTCAATCATATCCAGAGAAACAATTGGTTTTTCCTTAAAGCAAAGCACGAAGCCATGTTTTACCTCTGCGTGCTCATAGTCCTCCGGATGTCCGTGCGAAAGGAAGTAACCGGTAATATCCTCCGCAGAATGTACCATCTTGCGGTAACGGATCGACTTAAAGACGATGTTGGCAATGTCCTGCGGGATTGGTCCAAACAGGTCCGGTCGGGTTACGATGACCTCTTCCCCGACGCCAAGCATCAGATCCGCGTTGACCGGCAGGTCACTTCCTTCCCTTTTGAGGAAAGGATAAACCAGATCAAAGTGTTCTACGACCACTCTCTTTCCCTTCTGAATTGCCGCCATGATGGCGCGGGCCAGCTCAGGGCACTGAGTGAATCCCTGCTCAAAGCGGATATCCAAATGATAGGTGTGCGGGGTAGCAAAGAGGGAAAATCCCTTTTTGCTGATACTTCCCATTCCCAACGGGTCATCCAGCATCTCCAGCAGCGGCAGAGGGCGAACGTTGACACCTTCATCATCATTTGTCAGTTCCAAACCTGGGAACATACCTTTGACCAGCATACTTTTTCCCGAACCTGCGTCACCGATTACGCCTATGAGCTTGTCGGTCGGGCGAAGATACTGCTGGGCAATCTGCATTCCCAGTTCGGCCATACGGATATTGCCTCGCGGAGCAAAATAGATACTGTACAGATGGCTGATGTACGACATGAAATGCCTCCCTGTCCTGATACGCGGATAGGGATTCTGTGCCAGAATCCCTATCCGTTTTCACCTTTTACGGTTTGTTTATTTGACTAGCATTTTTTTGCATTTCTCAGAGCGAGAACACGGTTCATTTCGTTGTAAACGATCATGAAGCCTTCGTCAACGCCCATACCTGGTTTAGCAAGGATCTGGTCTGGTTTGGTAGCCATTGCGCAGTCTACACAAACCTGGCAGGAACGGTCTGTTTCGTTGCAGGTACCGCCCTGGTATGCGCCGAATCCATGTTCTTTGCAGTAGAGAACTGCTTCGATGGTGTTGTTGATACCACCAAGGTCTGGGGTCTTGATCTGAGCCATGTGGCCAGCTTTGTTGTCGCAGAAGTAGATAACGTCTTCCAGAGTGTTGCACCATTCGTCAGCTACCAGCTCAACGTTGATGCCACGTCTGTCAACTTCTTCTCTCAGGCCTTTGAGGCAGAGCATCTGTTTTTCTCTTTCGCCTGCATCCATTGGGCCTTCGATTCTCAGGTGGAATGGTTTAGCAGCTTCTTCGAGCTCTGCCAGGTAATCTGCCATTGCTTTGAAGTTGTCATCGCCAAATGCCTGACCGATGGTTCCGTATACGTCAATGTGGAAGATTGGAGCGTAGGAATCATCTGTGCGCAGTTTGAGGATACGATCTCTCAGCCAGCAAACGTACTCTTTGAGTTTGGAGCCGTCTCTGCCCAGTTTTGTATCAACGTTGTTGATCAGAGCGTGTGGCAGGATTGCAGCGCCTTTGAGGATCATCTTGTCTGCGTTTTCATAACGGTTATCACCGGACTGGGTGAAGATCGGAATTGGTGTTTCGGAAACGGTTGTGCCATATTCGTCAGCAACAACTTCGCTCATCAGACGTTTTGTAGCTTTTGCAACTGCGTCCAGAATTGCCTGGGAAACGCCGTAACGGATTGCGGTATGCAGTCTCTTGCCGTCAACTTCGATTGCTTCCATCATTTTGGTCAGTTCTCTGAAGTTGTCTGCTTCTTTGCCTACCAGAGCAGGTTTGATGTATTTATCGATAACTGGGATGAAGTCCTCAGCCAGGAACAGAGGGTCACGGCCGCCTGCACCGGAGTACTGAACTGCTGCACAGTCGCCCCATGCAACCTGTCCGTCTTCCAGAACCAGCATAACCGAGATGGACTCGCCTGCCTGACGGATGGATTTGAATCCAGGAGTCATTGTGTCGCCAAAGTAAGCAGCACCGTCGGAAACTGCTCCAGATTTGATTGCTTTCTGGTCGTCAAAGAAGAAACCTGTACGGCCTGGTGCGCATACTACGTTTACGATTTTCATTTTAAAAATCTCCCTTCTTATTTGACCCAAAAGGCATCTTGGTCTTTTGGGTGCAAACCCGGATGTTAAAACCTGGGTTTGAAATATTCATTGATCCGGCGCAGAGTTTTACTGCGCCGGTTTGTCACAGTAAGTAAAATCCCTGATCGATTAATATCTTGGTCTGCCTACCAGACGGCCTTTGCTGATTGCATAAACGTCGTCGATAACCATCTGGAAAGAAACTTCACGGTTTTCAGCTTTGCCGCGTTCTGCCAGTTTTTCTTTGTGGAATTTCTTCAGGTCATCGGTAAATGGCAGGTTGCCGACTTCCAGAATACGAACTGCACCGCCGTTGTCACGAGCTGGCAGCATGATACCTGCGTTGCATTTTGCAGGACCGAATGGGATATCGATAACACCTGCATTGATTGCAGCGATTGCACCCAGGATGATGTCGCCATGACCCAGAGCGATTACTTTGTCCATGATGCATCTGGTTTCAGCTTTGATAACTTCTTTTTCATGCTCCAGACGGCTTCCTACGGTTACCTGGTCAACCAGCATGTTGGTCAGCTGTTTGGTGCAGCGCAGACCCTGTGCGTTAGCTTCCTTGGTTGGAACGCCAGCAGCTTCATGTGGAGTTTTAACGATAACTTTGGTAGCTTTTGCCAGAGCAGCACAAGCAGCACCCCAGGAGATTACGCCGAACGCTTTTGCTTCGTCAGCTGGGAAACCGCCCATCCACTGATGGAATACGGTAGTAACATTAACATCGGTGTAACCGAATTTGTGCATGTACTCGTCAGTCAGCTCTTCCAGAGTTCTGATTGCAGCAACGTCCTGAATCTGGTTACCCAGCTGGCCGTAACCAACAGTGATGTTCTTAACACCCTGTTCAGCAGCAGCCAGAGCTTCGATGATTGCAACCGAGTGAGAGATACATGGTGGAACCAAAGTACCGGTCAGAGGGCCGTATGGCTCACGGTTGATTGCAACGCCAGCCTCTTCATAGATACCGGTCAGACGGTCAACATACTGCCAGTCATACATGGTCTGCTCAATCGGAATATTTTTAGCGTATGGGATGTTGTAGGAGATACCGCCGCCTTCGTAGGAGGTAAAGCCGCCTGCGTAAGCGATTTCGGTCAGCAGTCTTGCATCTGGGGTACCATGTCTTACCTGAAGAGGAGTATCCAGAGCTTCTACTACCTGACGGCAGCCGCGTACACCATGGTTAACTGCTGGGAAGCCGTTGAGGAATGGATGGAAGTTGCCGTTTGCCATACCTTCTTTTTCACGACGGATACCTTCTGCACAGTTTTCATACTGATTCTGACGGGTATAGGAGTCGATGGTGGTTGGCAGCAGGTCTGCTTCACCAGCATCCTGCAGATGTTTGAGCAGTTCGATGTGGTTTTCGATCAGACCAACACCAGCTCTTGGCTGAACCAGGGTTTTGCCCTCTTTCTTTGCCTTGTTGAGCTTGTTGGAGAAAACTTTATGTTCTGGCAGGGATTTGTGGTAAGCGATTGCTTCGTCCAGATCTACTTCTTTACCGGTTTCCCAGGTAGCAAGAACTTCTTTACGGATTTTGTAAAATTCGTCGTCTCTCAGCTTTTTATTTTTGATATCAATCATTTCCATCTTTTACCAGCTCCTTTTTCATGATTCTCAACGCCACGTCAGGATATTCGGTGCTCAAAAGGCCCATTGCAGCCAGAATATACTTTCTGTCTACCAGAACCTGAGCGTCCTTTGGCTTGAGGGAGAATGCATCGATTGGATTAAACAGCGCGTGCGATGCGATCTCGGCTGTTCTCTTGGTGTGGATCAGTGCTCCTCCGGTTACGATTACCGTCTTAACTGCGGTCAGATCCTTTCCGGTCTGCATATAGCTGATACCCATTGGAGAATAGTACTGTTCCAGATGTCCTGCATGACGGGTTACTGCAACCTCAATAGCAAGGGATGCAAGTGCAAAGTCGATTGCTTCCAGCTCATCGTCATCATTGGATGGAACCACGTCGGTGTGGGTTCCCAGATAATCGATCAGTTCCTTGCAGCGCTCCTCGCTCAATCCCGAAAGTTCAGACACACGCATGATATCGGTTGCATCCACGATTCCATGAATGCTGTAACGCATGCCGATGTCGCCCTCTACGGTACGTTTTGCATACTCTTCACGCAGACCTTTTAATGCAGTCATGCCTGTGGTTGGAAGTCCGTAGGACATCGAGTAGATATCGGTGGTTGCTCCGCCTAAGTCAACGCCGACCAGATCGCCGATTCCATCCTCGTCCTTGGTTCCCTTTGCAAGCAGCTTCATCGCGGTCAGCATTGCCGAAGGGGTAGGCATCAGGATGCCCTGAATCAGCTGTTCGGCGTTGCTCAGACCTTTTGCTTTGACAATCTGCTCCAAAAAGATGCTGCGGATCTTCTGCTGAACCGGCTCAACATTTGGAATATCGAGCCTTGGCATAACGTTTTCGCAGACATAGGTCTGTTTGTCTTTTAAGATCTCTTCACACTGGTCAGCACAGTTGCGGTTTCCTGCGATAATAATCGGGAAATGGTTCTTTGCTCTTGCCAGCATGTGAGCGTTATAAACGATGTTTTCCTTGTTGCCGCCGTCCGTTCCACCGGTCAGCAGGCAGATATCCGGATTGATTTCATCGATTTCCTGAAGGTCTTTTTCGGTCAGTTCATAGGAGTAGGTTTTGAGAACCTTTGCTCCTGCACCAAGCGATGCCTGTCTTGCTGCTTTTGCGGTCAGCTCCGGAACCAGGCCGATTGCAACCATACGGAGACCTCCGGCTGCACTGGAGCAAGCGTACTGCTCCTCAAACTCGATATTGCCAATTTTTTCTCTTAAAATTGCGAGCGCATTGTTTAAGCCATTGATAATATCGGTTTCAATTGTGGTATAGCTTTGTGCTGTACCCAGAATTTTTTCTTCATCCACATCGACTGCGGTAATTTTAGTATAGGTACTTCCGAAGTCGATCAGTAAAACAGGCTTCATTGCCTTCACCCTCTTTAAGTAATCTGCTTGTTTTTGACAAACGATTCCTTATTCAATACCCAGGTCTTTTTTCAGGCAGTCGATGGTAACCTGTGGGTCGGTGCCAGGACCAAATGCGCGGTCAAAGCCCATTGCTTTGTAACGTCTCTCGATCTCTTCAACCGGAACTTTACCAACAACCAGGTTGCCGCCTGCGTACAGCAGGATTCCTTTGAGGCCTGCCTCGTCGCATTTTTCTCTCATGCCTGTGCAGTCGATTTCGCCCTGTCCGTAAAGGGAAGAAACGATGATTGCATCTGCGCCAACTTCTACTGCTGCTTTAATGAACTCATCCTGCGGAACCAGTACACCCAGGTTTGTTACGTCAAATCCAGCGTCCAAAAATGCACGGTTGAGGATTGCATTACCTACTGCATGAACGTCTGCACCGATAACGCCAAGGATCAGTTTTTTCTTTTCCATTTTCTTGCACCTCTTAACAATGTTTTGTGGTATGCTTTTTTATCTCAGTTACCGGAGAGATTCAAGATATTCTTTTCTTCCGGTTTCATACAGATTGTTGCCTTCGCAGTCGATGATAACGAAAGCTGGCAGATCTTCAACTTCCAGACGTCTGAGTGCTTCTGCGCCCAGATCTTCGTATGCGATGATCTCTGCCTTTTTGATGCAGCGGGAGAGCAGTGCACCTGCGCCGCCGATTGCACCAAAGTAAACTGCACCGTGTTCTTTCATTGCAGCAATAACTTCAGGGCTTCTCTTACCTTTTCCGATCATGCCTCTCTGACCGAGTTTGATCATGGTTGGGGAATATGCATCCATACGGTAGCTGGTGGTTGGACCTGCAGAACCGATAACCTGATTGCCTTTTGCCGGAGCCGGACCTACATAGTAGATAACAGAATCCTTTGGATCAAATGGCAGTTCTTTGCCCTGTTCTACCAGTTCGCACAGACGTTTGTGAGCTGCGTCTCTTGCTGTATAGATGACTCCCGAAATTAATACGCTATCTCCACATTTTAAGTCTTTTACCTGCTCTAAGGTAAGTGGAGCTGTTACTCGTTTTTCCATAACCTTCTCCTCTTATAACTCTACAGATTTATGACGTGTTACATGGCAGTTGATATTAACTGCGATTGGCAGGCCGGCAATATGGGTCGGCATCTTTTCGATGTTAACTGCCAGAGCGGTGGTCTTGCCGCCAACACCCTGTGGGCCGATGCCCAAAGCGTTGATCTTTTCGAGCATCTCTTCTTCCAGCTGTGCATAGAACGGGTCTGCGTTGCGGACGTTGGTGTTTCTCATCAGTGCTTTCTTTGCAAGCAGTGCTGCTTTATCAAAGGTTCCGCCGATGCCGACACCAACTACGATTGGCGGACATGGGTTTGGACCTGCATCCTCAACAACTTTGAGGATAAAGTCCTTAACGCCCTGCAGGCCATCGGATGGTTTGAGCATCTTGATCTGGCTCATGTTTTCGCTTCCGAAACCTTTTGGAGCAACGGTCAGTTTAAAGCCGTCACCAGGAACAATATCATAGTAGATCATTGCAGGAGTGTTATCGGTGGTGTTGACACGATCCAGTGGATCTCTTACGACCGATTTGCGCAGACATCCTTCGGTATAACCCTGGCGAACACCCTCGTTTACTGCTTCTTCCAGGTTGCCCACAATATGAACATCCTGTCCGATTTCCATAAATACGCAGGCAACACCTGTGTCCTGACAAACTGGAACGTATGCATCCTCAGCGATCAGATAGTTTTCGCGGATGATGCCCAGAATGTTTTTAGCCAGTGCCCAAGGCTCTGCCTGTTCGCTTGCGTTGATCTTCTCCTTAATATCCTCAGGAAGATAGGAGTTTGCTTCCATGCAAAGACGTTTTACCTGGGCGGTAATGTCCTTCGCATTAATCTCTCTCATCGTGTTTTCCCTCCCGGTTGTTTTTGGTTTTGTTATAAATCGTTCCAGAACAAATCTGCGTCAGGCCAATTCCTGTTTTCCCCTTGCTGCACAAATTCATTCTGTTTTGATAAACGCTTCGGGTTTCCCTTGCGTGTATATCCATTTTCATTTTTAGCAAAAAACTACTGCGTGTTTTAATTTATCACCAATACATTTTGTTTGCAAGTTTTGATTTAAAACAGATTTTTTATGGTTTCTTTCCTTTCTTATACAGAAACCATAAATTTGTTTGAAGTTTCCAATCACTTTAAACGAAACGCACCTGTGATTTCTTTGACGAACGTATTTTTTTGTTTAATTTATCTATAAAATTCAATATTTTTTTGTGGGCGCATTTTCCATAAAAAGTACCAGAAAATACCGGATGCTTTCAAGTACAATATACCACAAATCCCTCGGTTTTGAAACACTTTTATGTGATAAATTTATTGGTTTTATTTTTAAACATTTTATCTAACCAGAATTGCTGTATTTATGAAAAAAGAATGTCATTTTTCATAAATATCTTTTGTTTTAACATAGCTTCGGATATTGTGTTGTGCTATAATAGGAGCTGCTTTTGAGCACAACCAATCACTGTGAAAAGAGGAATGATGATGCAGATCAGAACCATCGATCTGACCCGCGGCAGCATTATGAAAGCACTGCTTTTGTTTGCTGTACCGCTTTTTATCTCCAACCTGTTCCAGCAGCTGTACAACACCGCCGACACGATGATTGTCGGAAACGTATTGGGCGATCAGTCACTCGCCGCTATCGGCTCTACCTCCGCCGTGTTTGAATTGATCATCGGATTTGCAAACGGTGTGGGCAGCGGATTCGGTATTGTAATTGCCTGTCTGTGGGGCGCCAACGACCGCGAAAAACTGAAAAAGGCGGTAGCCTCCTCGTTGATTTTGAGTTTGATGCTGAGCGCTGTTTTGATGATCGTTTCTTTTGTTGCGCTCAAGCCCCTGCTGATCCTTCTCAAAACGCCTGCTGACATTCTGGAAGAAGCCTATGGCTACATTTCCATTATCTGCATGGCGGTCGCTATCACCATGCTCTATAATCTTGGGGCTGCTCTTTTACGTGCCATCGGTGACAGCATCACCCCGCTGATTGTTCTGCTGATCGCTTCGGTATTAAATATTGCGCTGGACTTTCTGTTTATGACCCGATTTTCCATGGGGATTGCCGGGGCTGCCGTCGCTACCGTCATCGCACAGGGCGTCTGCTGTATTTTCTGCTTCTGGTTTATCCTGCGCCGCGCAAAGGTCCTGGTGCCTTCCCGCAAGGATTTTTCCTTTGATTCGGCTCTGTGCCGGGAACTTCTGGAACAGGGCTTTTCGATGGGATTCATGCTCTCCATCGTCTCCCTGGGAACGGTTGCCCTGCAATCCTCTATCAACGTACTGGGCACCCAGATTATCGCTGCACATACAACAGCCCGCAAACTGTTCGGTTTGCTGACCATGCCATTTGCCACCGTAGCTGCAGCAATCGCCACCTTCACTTCCCAGAATAAGGGTGCAGAGCAATATGACCGCATCCGTCAGGGTGTATATCAGGCAAATATGCTGACCACCATCTATTCTATTGTTGTCACCATTCTGATCTTTTTATCGGCTCCATTTCTGGTTCATGTCATGAGCGGTTCCTCCGACCCATTCATCCTGCAAACCGGTTCCATGTATATGCGCATCAATTCCCCATTTTTTATCGTACTGGGCGTACTGCTTAATCTGCGAAACGCTCTTCAGGGAATGGGACGCAAGATCATTCCATTGTTCTCCAGCATTATTGAACTGGTCGGAAAGGTCATCTTTGCTTCACTGCTCATCCCATTTATGGGGTATCTTGGTGTATGCTTCTGTGAGCCGTTTGTCTGGAGCTGTATGGCATTGCAGCTGTGGTTTTCCTTCTACCGCAGCGAAGAAATCCGGGCAGTCAAATAACTCCCTGCCCCAGAAAATTTTGTATTGGGCCTAGTCACCCATCTGGATGTACTTGAAGCCTTCTCCATGTACCTCGTTGGATTCCAGCACCACCATGAAGGAAGCCGGGTCTGCCGCTTTGATCGCCTGCTGTACCTGATACATCTGTTTATCGCTGCACGCACACATGACGACCTGTTTGTCATCCTTGCTGTAACCGCCTGCCGCCTTGATGAGGGTGGAACCGCGATGACAGGTATCCTCGATGGTCTGGGAAATCTTGTCCCCATGGTCGGTAACAATCAGGGTAAGCTTTCCGGCATTTGCACCGTACATCACCTTATCAATCACCGCGGAGAAGATAAAGTTCACGATCATACCGTAGATAACACCGTCCACATCCTTAAAAAGGATGCCGCCTGCCATGACAATAACAAAGTCGGTCAGGAAAACCAGTTTTCCCAAAGACAGATGCGGATGCAGGCTCTTGAGCGCCATCACCATGAAGTCTGCACCTCCGGTAGAGGAATTCTGCATGTAAATGAGTGCATAGCCAATTCCCATAATAACCCCTGTGCAGAGGGCAGCAAGCAGACGATCCCCGTCATACGCCGGGAACATCGGCCCGATATAGTCTATAAAGAAAGAAGAGATAATCATACAGCGGATAGAACGGAAGAAAAATCCCTTTCCCAGCAGTTTATAACACAGCAAGGCCAGCGGGATATTGAGCATCACGATGGTTGCGCCCAGCGGAAGCCCAAACAGACGATTGAAAATCAGGGCAATACCTGAAAATCCGGTCAGCGGAAATTCAGCATTGACCGCAAAACTGTCCAGTGCAACTGCAACCAAAATTCCGCCCAGTGTTTCCATCAAAAACGGGATAATCCTCCGTTCCCATTTCTCCTTCATTGTCAAACTCATGCCGTTTCCTCTTTTCTTTCTGTCTTTTTTCCATTTTCTTTCCTACCAAAAAAGAGCGTTTGCAGATCTTCCATATGATCCGCAAACGCTCTTTTCTGTTTTTAACTATATCATACAGTTTTTTAAAAGTCAAGCAATGTATTTTTATTCTTTTTAGCTAAAAAATATCCTTTTTTTATTTTCTACAAACCTCCTTGTTTTTTCAAAACTTCCATGATATGATAATTTTAGTAATGATCCTGATTTTTATCGAATCGAGGTGCTTTTTATGAAACGAATCCTTGGGCTGATGCTTTCCCTGACCCTTTGTATGACGCTGCTCTGTGGCTGTCAGGTACAAAAAGGAAACTATCTCAAACCGGTCAAACTTACCGAATCCGAGCGTGAGCTGCTGACACTTACCAATCCAAACCTTCCGATTCTGCTGGACTACCATGTGGAAGGTGCAAAATCAATGGCAATCGAAAAGATGATCTTAAAAGATGGAGCATGGGTCAAGGAAGAAGGCTCCTTGTTTGCTATGGAAACAGATGACGCTTCCAAGCCTATGGAGGGCCGCATGGCGCTCAATTACAGCACCGAGTCCAACAGTTTCGGACTGACCTCCGCTGCGGTGCGGGAAACTGCCGGAAGCCTTGCGCGCACCAGCGAACTGAGCAATCACTCCGATTACGAGATGCGCAGTGCAGCTACCAATCAGAATGAGACTGCCGTTACCCTCAATGAGCCGGTCTACCTGCTGCTCTTCTGCGCGGACAAGCCGGATAATCCCAGCGATGGAACTGTCCCAACCGACCCGCTTGCTCACCCGGAAACCTTTACCAGCGAGTACGTTGAGATGATTACCGTCACCTTTTCTGATAAACCACTTCACTAAAATCCAGTCACGGAGGTACCGATGAAAAAACTGCTTCTTTCTCTGCTGAGTATCCTTATGCTGATTTTCCTGCTTTCCGGCTGTACGCCGCAGCAGGAAAAAGTCGGCAACTATCTTGAAAAGGCAGAGCTTACCGAAGAGGAAATCAATATTCTCAAGCTGGCAGAGGCACAGGAACCGCTCCTGTTTGACTTTACCGTCAACACGGGAAAATCCTTTACCATTCAAACCTTTGAGCTTCAGGATGGACAGTGGGTCGCCTCACAGGGCTATTCTTCCAGCATCAATCAGGATAACCTTCCGATCGATGGACGCATTGCCATCCGGCAGGATGAAAAAACTGGCGCACTCCTTTTGATTGCGGTACAGAGTAAGACCGGTTTCACCCATTCCGCTCCGATGCCGGATGAAAGCGTACTGGAATATTCTGCTCATTCCACCACTTCTCTGAGCAGCCGCACCGAAATTCAGATAAACAAACCAATTGCGTTTCACGTATACTACGGTTACTCGGATAGCCAGACCTCCCACACCGCTTATTTCCCGGACTATGCGCTGGAGCATCCGGAAAAAATCGACAGCGACTATGCTCAGATTGTTGCGATCACCTTTTCGGACAAACCTTTATCCTGATATACGCCAAAATAGATTCTGAAAGAAGGCGGACAGATGAACCATCTTCTGAATTATCTTGAGCACAACGGCATCTTGCTGTGCAACCAAAACCCGTTTCTTCCCGCGTTGGAAGACATCGGATGCAGCTGGAACGATGTGGTGGAACTGATTGACAACCATCAGCTGTTTTACTGCAAGGTCTTTCAAAAGCGCACTACCTATCTCAGTGCGGAATGTTACTACCTTTTGAAAAGTCTTCGTTCCCCAAAGCCTCTTACTCCATCCGCCGAGAGAATTTATTCTTTTCTGCTCAACAAAGCTCCCGCAGAAACCACCTTTTTAAAAAGTGTCTCTGCGCTTTCTCCCAAAAGCTATCAGCAGGGCTTTGATTTTTTGCTGCAAAACCTGTATGTGACCGCATTTTCCAACTGCCAAACCCTCAACCCTAACTGGTCCTCTTTTCGGTATTGTACCAGTGTGACGTGGGAGGATGTTTCCCCTAACTGCTATTGCATGGAAAATGCAAAGGAGCGTCTTTGGGAGATTTTATCTCACACCATGTCAGAAAAACTGTTTTGTTCCTTACTGCGATAAAAAAACACCGCTTAAATTAAGCGGCGTTTTTTTACGATTTTTTATCCTATCTGCCCAAAATTTCCTGTGCCTGCTCTTCGGTCAGGTCGTAGTGGTAAAACAGGCTGTAAAATTCCTGCACTTCCTTCACCATATCGTAGTCATAGATTTCAGGATAAAGCAGATTTCCCAGCCATTTGACACCGATGACGCGGTTTGCTGCCGGAGGCTGGTCCAGAAAGCTGTACGGCTCGGATGGAATTTTGCTGTAATTGTCTTCCTGCACCGCTGTCAGCTCCTGCCAAACCGGATCATTTGCCACGCCATCTGCCATTGACTGCTCGCCAAACAGCAGAACATCCGGATTCCAGTTGAGCAGCTGCTCAAAGCTGATCTCCATTGCACCGCTGCCAGCACCTTCCACCTGCACGCAGTTGTCAGCGCCCACAAGTTCAATTACTTCGGTATGAAAAGAGCCTTGTGCAAAACTGCTCAGTCCGTTCTCATTCAGTCCATAATAAACGCTCTTGCGCCCCTCCTGCGGAATGGATGCCGACTTTTCCTGTGCATCCTGCATGGTCTGGTCACAGTAGTCCGCAATTTTGTTTGCCTCTTCTTCGCAGTCAAGCAGCTGTCCCAATGTACGGAAGGCTGTTCCTGTTCCTTCCAAATCTGCTTCGATAAAGACGACCGGAATTCCCAGCTGTTCCTGAAGATCGTCCAGTTCCTCTTTCATGCCATCCTTGACCTCACCAATATCGATGATGACCTGTGGATCTGCCGCAATTACCGCTTCTTTGTTGAGGTCAGATTTGCTTCCGTAAAAAGCGCCAAAGACTGGAAGATTTACAAACTCTTCTCCATAATAAGCTTCTGCATTCTTGGCAACCTCACCGGCACGTCCCACCATCTTGTCTGCTGCAATGGAAAACAGACACTGCTGCGCCATATTGCCGGACGGAGCGACCCGCTCGATCTGCCCTTCAAAAGAAACGGTTCTGCCCAGCGAGTCAGTAAACTCCCACTGACCTTCCTTTGTCTGTTCCGATGCCTGAGCACTTTCTTCCGTTTTTTCTGCTGTCTGTATCTCCTGTGTCTGCTCAGTCTGTTCGGTTTGCTGTGTCTGCGAGCAGGCAGAAAATGCTGCTCCCATCATCAGTGCTGCCAGCATCAAAGCCATCAGTCTGATCGTAAAATGTTTTTTCATCATATAAAATTCTTCCTTTCGATTATTGTATCTGATCCGGCACGCACACCAGATAGCTTCCATCCGACTGCTCAATCGAGTGAATCCGCACATTTACTCCATAAGCCTGATTTAAAACCTGTCGGTCAACTGCTGTCTGCGGGCTGCCCTCACTTAATACTTTTCCATCTTTGAGCACCAGAATCCGGTTTGCATAATTTAATGCATGTTCTGGATTATGGGTAGAAAGCAGGATACCGTATCCCTGCTGTGCAAGGGAAGAGATCATCTGCATGACTCGAATCTGGTTGCCGTAGTCAAGGTTTGCTGTCGGCTCGTCCATCAGCAGGTAGTCTGCATCCTGTGCCAATGCCCGCGCAATCAGTGCAAGCTGGCGTTCCCCTCCGGAAATTTCCGCGATGCTGCGGTCGCTCAGATGGGAAATCCCCATCCGTTCAATTGCTGTGTGCGCTGCCTCTTTCTGCGCTTTGCCGGGACTGGAAAAAAGGCTGTGGGAACCAGCTGTTCCCATCAGCACCATTTCAAAGACGGTATATCCAAACACCGGTGTGCTGTACTGCGGAATATAAGCGATCTTTTCTGCAAGCTCTCTCGTACTTAAGGTGCGCAGATTTTTATTTCCCAGGAAAATATTGCCCGAATAACCGGTATTGATTTCCAGAATGCAGCGAAACAGCGTACTTTTGCCGACTCCATTTGGACCGAGAAGGCAGAGAAAATCCTTTGGTGCAAGGGTGAAGCTCACCTTTTGAAGAACCGGATGATTTCGATATCCAAACGAAACCTCCTGGACTGAAAGGATCTCTTGATGTTTCATCATATGTTCCATCATATGTCCCATCATCGCTTTCCCTCCTTTAACAGCAGATAGAGAAAGAACGGTGCCCCCACAAAGGAGGTCAGAATCCCCAGCGGGATCTCCGCCGTAGTCAGGGTACGCGACAGATTGTCCACCAGCATCATAAAGCTTGCGCCCAGCAAGAGGGACACTGGCAGTGTGGCGCGGTAATCGTATCCGACCATCATTCGCGCAAAGTGCGGAATCACAAGTCCCACCCAGCCGATCATACCGCTAATCGACACACAGGCGGCTGTAATCAACGTAGCACACAGAATAACCACATAGCGCAGTATTCTGGTATTCACCCCGATGCTCCTTGCTTCTTCCTCACCCAGCGTCAGGATGTTAAGCCGCCACCGAAGCAGCAGCAGGATCAAACATCCAATCCCAATCGGGATAACTGCAAACAGGAGATCCTGCATCCGGATGGCAGACAGGCTTCCCATCAGCCAGTAGGTAATTTCAGGCAAGGTATCGTTTGGGTCTGCCACCAGCTTGATAAAGGATATCCCCGAAGAAAACAATGAACTTATCATGATGCCGCCCAATACCAGACCGATCATCGGACTGGATTTTACCTGGGACGCAACCAGCTGCACCAGCAGCACCGCACCAAGACCGCAGACGAAGGAAAAGGCAGAAATGTTAAAATAGGAAAAGCCCAGCAAAATTCCCAGTGCCGCACCAAAACCAGCTCCCGCTGAGGCGCCCAGCACATCCGGGGAAACCATCGGATTTTGAAACAATCCCTGATAGCAAAGACCCGCTGCCGAAAGCCCTGCTCCAATCAGTGCCGCCGAAAGCACGCGCGGCAATCGAATATTGAACACAACACGTTCTGCCGCTGAACTCCAGAATGGTTCTATTGAAATCAGGCGGGAGAGAAGGATTCCTCCCAGCTCTTTTGGAGAAACTGCATATCTTCCCAGCAAAAAAGACCCCAGAAAGCAGACAGCAAACAAAATCCCAAGCAGCAGAATTGTCCGAATCCTGCCTTCCCTGCTTTCTTTTCTGATCCCTTCTTTTTTTTGCATCCAATTCCTCCTGTCCTGCGTTATTCTCAGATAAGAATAACGCATTTCTTTTGATTCGTCAATAGATTGCATTCGTCCTGGTTTCCTGTTTACAAAAATCGGATTTGTGATACAATCATCTTGTCCGTATATTCTCCCATCATGCAAAGTTCTTGCAGAGGAAACAACATGCCGACTCGATTTGTCACCATACAAAACAAGGTTTATCAGTTTGACTATGACTATAAAAACACCGATTTCCGCCGGGAGGCACTCAATCGGATAACCAAAGAAACCTGGGGATTTTCCTTTGAGCGCTGGTATGAGAACGGTTTCTGGCCGGACAGCTGCGTGCCCTATTCCCTGTTTGACCTGCAAAAGATGGTCTCCCATGTCACCGCAACGATTTTCACCTTTGCGCTGGAAGGAAAAACGCTCAAAGCACTCCAGCTTGGCACAGTGATGACCGATCCGGATTATCGCGGTCGTGGACTGAGCTGCTGGCTGATCGACAGGGTGCTGGAAGATTTTGAGCAGCAGGTTGATTTTATCTTTTTATACGCTAACGACAGCGTGCTGGACTTCTATCCGAAGTTTGGATTCAAGCGGGCTCCGGAATTTTTTGCCATCGCTGAACAGACTGATAAAGACAGGATTGCTGCAAATAAGGCTAATATCCGCAAGCTGGATGTAACACAGCAGCAGGACCAACAGATTCTTATGCGCATCGCTTCCCAAACAACTGCGCAATACCGGATGACACCGCTGCAAAACCAATCGATGCTCTTTTTGTACAGCGGCTTTTCCGAGTTATCCTTTCTGGAAAACAGCCTGTACTATTTCCCAGAAATGGATGCTGTTGCCATTGCTTCTGTCAAGGAGGATACTCTGGCTGTCTATGATATTCTGTCCCCGAAAAAAGTTCCACTTAACCACATCATTTCTTCCCTGTCTGATTCCCAGACCAAGAGAGCGAAGCTTTATTTTCTTCCGGAAGAACTGTCCGGTTTTTCCGTTTTTCCTCTTGAGCAAAAAGACTCTACCTTATTTGTTCGGGGAACCGATTTGTTCTTTACGAAACAGCTCTGTCTTCCTGTCACCAGCCATACCTGATTTCTTGTTTGTCTGCCCTTCACCATCATGGTGGAGGGCTTTTCTTTTTTTGACACTTGACGGTTAAAAAATTCTATGGTAATATCATTAAGTCAATTTAATTATATTTGCTTAACTATTTGGAGGTGTTTTCCTTGACACGCGATGTTGTAAAAAAATTTTTCTATACTCTTTCCTTAAATGAACTGAATCTGATGAACCATAACCAGCTTTGTCCGGATGTCAGCTATAACACTCTGCTTTATCTGGATCTGATCTACTTTATCCCTGACTGTACTGCCAGCAAGATTGCCCAGCAGCTTCATATCTCAAAGCCGGCAGTTACCTCAAAAATCAATGATATGATCGCACAGGGACTGGTCAAAAAGGTTCAGAGCCAGAAAGACAAACGGGTCTATTATCTCACCTTCAACGATCAGGTTGCCAAAGCTTATGAAAATTATAACCGCAGCCTTTGTCGTGCGGTTTCTCTTGCAGAGCAGGAACTTTCTCAGGAAGAAATCGATGTTTTCTGCCGCGTACTGGAAAAAATCGGAGAAAAATATATAGAGGACATAAACCATGAACAACCAGATTGCAAAAAAATTTGATACCCTATCCCTGTTAAAATTCACCCTTCCCTCTATGATTATGATGCTGTTTATGGCATTATATCAGATGGTGGATGCGGTGTTTGTATCAAATTTTGTTTCTGAAACTGCGCTGTCCGCACTGAATATCGTCTATCCGCTGATCAGCTTCATCATTGCAGTGGCTGTCATGCTTGCCACCGGAGGAAGTGCTGTCATCGCTAAAAAGATGGGAGAAGGAGAACACGCCCTTGCCCGTCAGTTATTCTCGATGGTGGTGCTGATCGGTGTACTGTTTGGTATCGCCATGACCCTGGTAGGGATTTTCTTTACCCGCCCGCTGATTCATCTGATGGGCTCCACCCCTGCCTTGGACCCTTACTGCTACGACTATCTGTATACCTTGATGCTGTTCTCTCCGTTTGCTGTGCTCCAGCTTTTGTTTCAAACCTTTTTTATCACAGCCGGCAAACCTCATCTTGGCCTGGTCGTTACTGTCCTTGCCGGAATTGCCAATATCTTTTTCGACTTTTTGTTTATCGTTGTCATCCCTCTGGGTGTAAAGGGTGCCGCTTATGGAACGGCCATCGGCTACTGCATCCCGGCAATCTTTGGGCTTATCTTCTTCTCTCTGGATCGAAACGGCAGTCTGCGCTTTGTGAAGCCGACCTTTGACGCCCCTATTCTGGCACACATCTGTGCAAACGGTTCCTCCGAGATGGTAACCAACCTCTCCAATGCCGTAACAACCCTGTTTTTTAACCTTACCATGCTGCATTATCTCGGGGAAGCAGGCGTTGCTTCCATTACCATTGCTCTGTATGCACAATGGTTTTTGACCTCAATCTATTTTGGATTTGCTTCCGGTGTTGCACCGGTATTCAGCTATAATCATGGCTGCGAAAACCATGAACAGCTGCACCGTATTTTCAATATCAGCATCCGTTTTGTTGCTATCAGCGCTGTCGGTGTCGTGCTGTTTGCGCTCCTTGCCTGCGATATGCTAATTTCCATCTTCGTCTCTCCTTCCAGTGAGGTATTTTCCATTACCTCGTTGGGATTTAAACTGTTTGCCACAAGCTTTCTTTTTGTGGGAACCAATATCTTTTCTTCCGGTATGTTTACCGCACTCTCCAACGGAAAGGTCTCCGCAATCATCTCCTTTCTGCGAACATTCGTCTTTCTGTTGCTGTCCATGTTCCTGCTTCCAATGGTGATGGGTGTAAACGGAATCTGGCTGACCGTTCCGGTTGCAGAATTGCTGACACTGGGCGTTTCTATTTTTTACTTCATTCGACTTCGTAAAGTTTATCACTATTAATTTTACACGATTTTATGCTTAGAAAGGGCTGATGAGGCATGCATGGCCACAAGCGCAAATAGTCCCATACGAAAGCCAAACAAACTGAATCTATTTTCGTATGGGGGATTTTATCATGAAAGAGAACAAATACAACGAAAAAACTTTTTTTGAAAAATACAGTCAGATGAGCCGCTCCAAGCAGGGTCTTGCGGGAGCAGGTGAGTGGAAAACACTTGAGCCGCTCCTTCCTGATTTTCGCGGAAAAGCGGTGCTGGATCTCGGCTGCGGCTATGGATGGCACTGCATCTATGCCGCGGAGCACGGTGCTAAACAGGTCATCGGCATCGATATTTCCGATCGCATGCTTGCTGTTGCCCGGGAAAAAACTCATTTTGAACAGGTGGAATATCGCTGCACCGCAATTGAAGACGCTCAGTTTGAGGAAAATAGCTTTGATATTGTGCTTTCCTCCCTTGCCCTGCACTATATCGAGTCCTTTGATATGGTTGCAAAACAGGTTTCCCGCTTCTTAAAACCGGGAGGGACCTTCCTGTTTTCCTGTGAGCATCCTGTCTTTACCGCAGAAGGCTCCCAGCAGTGGGTAACCAATCCGGATGGCAGTATTGCACACTTTCCTGTCGATAACTACTATTATGAAGGAAAGCGCACCGCAAACTTTCTGGGGGAATCGGTAACGAAATATCATCGCACCCTTACCACCTATCTGATGGGTCTGCTCAACAACGGTTTTGAAATTACCGCTGTTGCAGAACCTATGCCGCCGGAAGATATGCTGGATCTCCCCGGCATGAAGGATGAGATGCGCCGCCCGATGATGCTGATTGTTCGTGCAGTCAAAAAATAAGTTTCTCTGGAAGGGCTCCCTATTCTGGGAGCTCTTTTTTATATTCTTTTACCAAACAACTACAGTATTTTGTAAACTTATTGCATAAAATATGTTCTTTGTGGATGGTTTGTAAATATTAGCGCTCTACTATTGACAGTGCTAATATTCCGAGTTATACTATGTTCAGAACAAAAGAAAAAGACCTCCAGAGGAACGAAAGCTCCTCGCAGAGATCCAATCCCGATGTTCTTACGAACAATTATAATGGATTTAAATGGAGGAATGATTTATGTTATTACCAAGCCTGTTTGGAGAAAACCTTTTTGATGAAATGATGAACTTTGATTTCGACAAAGAGCTGGAACGTATGACCAGACCTTTGTACGGAAAACATAATAAGAACATGATGAAGACCGATGTTCGTGAAACTGAAAACAGTTATGAACTGGACATCGACCTGCCTGGATTCAAGAAAGATGAAATCAGCATCCAGCTGGACAACGGCTATCTGAGCATCCAGGCTGCAAAAGGTCTTGATAAAGACGAAGAAAAGAAAGATGGTCAGTATATCCGCAGAGAACGTTATGCAGGCAGCATGAGCCGTACCTTCTATGTCGGCGATGCTCTGACCCAGAACGACATCCATGCAAAATTCGAGGATGGTATCCTGAGACTGACCGTTCCGAAAAAAGAGCCAGCTAAAATCGAGCAAAACAAATACATCGCTATCGAGTAAAATTCCCTCTTAATGCGTCAAATCAGGGCGGCAGGAACCGAATGGTTCTTGCCGCCCTGATTTTCTTGTGCTATGCTTGATAAAAAGATCCGACACATTATCTGTTTCTTGGGGAGGATTGTTAAATGTTTTCTTTTTTTGACTGCTTTGATAAGATCACCGGAGATACCCTTACTTTAAAAATCATTGAGAAAAATCCCGGTGATGAGCAGGCAATTCCTTTTTACTATTATGATATTTACAAAAACGATTCCGACCAGCCCATCGGAAAGATCAGCATTCGGATCGGCCATAATTTCCACTCCTACTATAACGGAAATTTGGGTTATGAAATTGATGAACCATATCGCGGGCATCATTATGCCATGATCGCCTGTCAGATGCTACTGCCTGTCGCAAAAGCGCACGGGATGGATTATCTGGACATTACCTGCAACGAGGACAACATCGCCTCCTATAAAACGATGGAACACCTTGGCGCAGAATTACTTGAAATATGCGATGTTCCAAAAACTTACTGTTACTGGGAAGAAGGAATGAAATCGCAGCGCATCTACCGTTTAAAGCTAAGCTAAATCTTTTCAACTTCCTTTTATGGGAGTTGATTTTTCCCTTAAGAAGTGATATATTTGTCTTATAAAGAGATATATTTATCGCTTTTAAGGAGGAATCTTTATGAAGCAACTCTTCTCCCTCAAATTCCTGTGGAAAGTTTACGCCGTGCTGATTACAATTTCCATTATCCTCATGCTCATTAATCCAGATCTCCCCATGAAAGAGGTCATTTTATGTCTTACCATTTTGATCGTATTCAGACAGGACTACACTCAGCTTGTTTCCGATCAGTCAAAAGAACAGCCTTCCCGCACTCCCCATGTCAACCCTAAGCTGGGCTGGCTGGGTCTGCTGGGATTTTTGGGATTTTCCGGAATCCCCTGTTATCTGCTTTCGGGACAGACTTTTCCCTTCCTTTTCTTCTGCTTCTTCGGATTTTTCGGATTCTTTTTCGAGGGAAAACTTTCCGATATCCTGCGCGACGAACGCTTTTGTCAAAATGAACTGCGTGCCACTGCAAATGCCTCTCGTTTTTGCATCCAGATGATCGCTTTTTGCGTCGTCATATCTGCACAGCTGAACTCCTCTCAGTTCCTTTCTCCGTTTTTAATGTCCTCTCTGGGGCTGTGTCTGGGATTGGTCAAATTTTTGCAGCCCTATCTGCTGTACCGCTACGACCAACTGGAGGACTAGAATATGCCGGAATTTCGCTGCGAATTAAAAAAATACAGACAGCTCAAAAACCTGACACAGGAACAGCTCGGTCAGATGGTAGGGGTGCGCCGGGAAACCATCATGCGCCTGGAAGCCGGAAAATATAACCCTTCGCTGAAGCTGGCGGTGGATATTTCCCGCGTTGTAGGCGCACCAATTGAAGATATCTTCATCTTTGATTAACACCTTGACCTTCCCATCTGCATATGATATAATATTGGGCATACTCTTTGCACTGCATCTTATCTACAGTACAAACTGAGCAGGCGTAATGCCGGGTCACCTTGGTGACAGCGGATGAACAGTATGGGCATCTGCGGGACAGTAGTTTACTAGTTATTGTCCCGCAGGTGCTCTTTTTTTCGGGACGGTAACCTGATAAACTTTGCAGGTCACAGAGTTATCTTTCACTTTTTACACTGGAGGTAACTTACCATGAAAAACCAAAACCCATCCCAAACCATTGTCAACGAAACTCACCTTGCTATGCGCGTTTCGGTCATCAGCGTCATTGTCAATCTGGTGCTGTCCGCCTTTAAGCTGCTGGCAGGTATCTTCGCCAATTCCGGCGCGATGATCTCGGACGCTGTCCACTCCGCCTCGGACGTGTTCAGCACCTTCATCGTCATGATCGGCGTCACCATCTCGGGCAAAAAAGCAGACAAAGAACATCCATACGGACATGAGCGCATGGAATGTGTGGCCGCCATTGTCCTTGCTGTCATCCTCTTTGCAACCGGACTTGGAATCGGTTGGAGCGGTATTCAGAAAATTTTCTTTATGAACTCAGATTCTCTGGAAGTTCCGGGAATGCTTGCACTGATTGCTGCGCTTGTTTCCATTGTCACTAAAGAATGGATGTACTGGTTCACCAAATTCACAGCAGACAAAATTCGCTCGGATGCACTGCGCGCTGACGCATGGCATCACCGTTCCGATGCGCTTTCTTCTATCGGTGCTTTAATCGGTATCGGCGGCGCAAGACTGGGATTTCCTGTTCTGGACCCGATTGCCAGCGTGGTTATCTGCCTGTTCATTCTGAAAGCTGCCATCGACGTATTCCGCGATGCAGTCGACAAGATGGTCGACAAATCCTGTGACGAAAAGACCATGGAGGAAATGCGCCAGGTCATCTGCAAACAGGATGGCGTGCTGGGCATCAGCAGCCTGCAGACCAGAATGTTTGGCTCCCGCATCTATGTGGATGCCGAGATTGAAGCAGACGGCAGCCTGACTCTGGTGCAGGCGCACGACATCGCCGAGGAGGTTCATCAGTCGATCGAAGATTCCTTTCAGGATGTTAAGCACTGCATGGTTCATGTAAACCCGGTTCACAATGCATAACACAAACTTGGTCAGTATATCTTCTATCCATGTCGAAGCAAAAATCAAGGAGAGTATCAGTATCCTGATACTCTCCTTTTGTTATGTTTAAACTCTTATTCAAGTGGTGGGGAAGAAGGATTCTCTACCATGTAACATCTATCCTCAACAAAGACAAACGCTTCCTCACCTTCTTCATAATATCCAAAGCCCGATTTTCCATCTACCAAGAAATCATAATAAATATTTTCATCTGATATCTCTGGAGGCTTTTTGCATTTCGTAAGCTCCAAGTCATAAAACCATTTTGTAATAGGTCTTACAGAGGTATCTTCAATATCATATACATCAGGTCCTATCACAAACTCCGTTTTTTCTCCTCGTGATGAACGTGTTACTTTGATTTGTATGGTGGGCTCCGGAAATGAGTAGATATCTTCATACTCCGTTTCTGCTAAGTCAAACTCAGAAACATATGTTGGCGTCTCATCTGACTTACAGCCCACAAAAGTAAGAGCTATTACCGCCATCAGAACCACCAATTTTTTCATAGTATGTCCCTCCGTTAGAGCTCCAGTTCTGCCTTCTTGTCCAGATACAGACGATGGATCATCGCCAGTTTGTCCGGGATTTCAATGCTCTGCGGGCAGTGGTTCATACACTGCTGGCAGCCGATGCAATGTTCTGCACCGTTGCCGTTTTCCATTACTTCCTTGTAATCCTCAACAAAGGATTTGTCCTTGCCGAAAATCTTCAGGCGGGAATAGATTGCAAAGATTTCCGGGATATCCACGCCCATCGGGCAGTCCATGCAGTAACGGCAACCGGTACATGGAATATCGTTTACCTTGCGGATTTCTTCCACTACCTTTGCAACTGCTTCCAGTTCCTTTTCATTCATTGGCTCAAAGTTGGTCATCATTGCAACGTTATCTTCCAGCTGTGCCATATCGCTCATACCGCTGAGCACAACGGTAACTTGAGGAAGAGATTCTACCCAACGGATTGCCCAGCTTGCAATCGAGCGGTTCGGTTCCATTTCCAAAAATGGTTTTGCTCTCTGTTCATCCAATGTTGCCAGATATCCGCCGCGAACCGGTTCCATAACCATACAAGGCAGATTTCTCTTTTCCAGTTCACGATACAGCTGTTCTGCGCCCTGATTCTGCCAATCCAGATAGTTTAACTGAATCTGAACAAAATCCCAGTCATAGTCATTAAGAATCTGGGTAAATACCGGATAGGTGTCATGGAAGGAGAAGCCCAGATGTTTGATCTTGCCCTGACGCTTCATTTCCTGCAGAAATTCCACACAGTGGAACTCTTTTACTTTCTGATAATGATTACGGTTTAAGCTGTGCACCAGATAAAAGTCGATGTAATCGGTTTTGAGTGTCTTAAGCTGACGCTCAAACAGATCTTTCATCTCCTGCTCATCCTTGCAAACCCAGATGCTCATTTTGTCTGCCAGATAGTAGCTACTGCGATCGTAGATTTCAAATGCTTTGCCGAAAATCTTTTCAGATTCTCCTTTATGGTAAACCACAGCGGTATCAAAATAGTTGACACCCATGTCGTATGCTTTTCTCAGAAGTTTTACAGCTTCCTCAACATCTACTTCATCACCGTTCTTTGGGAAGCGCATTCCGCCATAACCCAGACGGGAAATCTCACATCCAAATTGTGGAATCATTCTGCGGTCAATCATGTTTTCTCGCTCCTTCTTCTCAAAAACAAATTTTGTGCTTTTGATTTTCTTCTTTACCACTTTATGGTATCACAACATTCCGTTGGATACAATCTGCATTTTGACAAAATATTTCCATGCAGATTTTACCACAGAAATATTCCGCTTCAAATATGAACATTCCTAAAATTTACGCCTTTTTCTCCCCGAAAAAAGCCGAAAAGATTGACCTTTTACAGCAGTTGGTTTAAAATAAAATGGAATTTATCTGCCCAAAACGCAATTTTTATTTCAGAAAGGTGATGTCACTTTATGATAAAGGTTTCTCCTTCCATTCTCTCGGCTGATTTTGCAAATCTTGGAGAAGAAGCACGCAAAATGCAGCAGGCTGGTGCTCCATGGCTGCACATCGATGTTATGGACGGACATTTCGTTCCAAACATTTCCTTTGGTGCTCCGGTTATGAAATGTATCCGCAAGGATTTTGACGGTATCTTTGACGTTCATCTGATGATCAGCGAGCCGCTGCGCTATCTGGATGACTTTGTAAAGGGCGGCGCTGACATGATTACCTTCCATCTGGAATCGGACAGCGATCCGGATGCTACCATCGCTGCTATCCACGAAAAGGGCTGCAAAGCCGGCATCTCGATCAAGCCAAAAACCCCTGCTGAAGCAGTAAAACCATATCTTGACCGCGTTGACATGGTTCTGGTCATGACCGTGGAACCTGGTTTTGGCGGACAGAAATTCATGACCGACATGATGCCAAAGGTTACCCAGATCCGTCAGTGGATTTCCGAAACTGGCAGAGAAATCGACCTGCAGGTTGATGGCGGTGTCAATGCTGAAACAGCAAAGGTTTGCGTCGAAGCCGGTGCAAATGTGCTGGTTGCAGGCTCCTACCTCTTCTCCAAGCCGGATTATGCGGCTGCAATCAAGACTCTGGTCGATTAATCTCTTGAAAAATGGTGATCCAGCTTTTGCAGTGCATCCTCTTTCATTAAACAGCTGCCGTGCTCGGAAAGTACTGCGGCAGCCCCATTGGGATGCAGGGCACAGCTTCCATATTCCAGCAGGATTTCTTTTGCGACAGCTACCTCTTCTTCCGGCAGCAATACGGTCAGATAGTAGCTGTCATCCATCCAGTAAAGCCTGTTTTCTCCGGCTTTATTCCCCATCCGTTCATACAGCCGCAGGCATCCGCCCAGCATTTCTTCACTGGTGCCAAAGCGAAACACCTGCAGTTGTCCCTGATCCTGCACAATGCGGGTCAGATGAAAGATGGTCTGATCCTCGTCCTGGGAAATCTCGATTGCAAACTCCCCCTCTTCGACCGGAAACCCGCTTTGCTGGGATGCTTTGTGCAAAAGCCGAGCCAGAATACTCTGGGTCAGCGGGTTCGGCTGTTTGATCTGCTGGGGACACAATTCCCACGCAGCAAGCTCTGCTGCGCTGAGGATAATTTCCAGCTTGTTTTCTCCCAGGCGTTTTAACTTCATCGTGACCACCATACCTTTCCAGAAAGATCTTGTTCTGTCTTAAAAACAGAAATTTTGCTCTGACCCTTCCACCACCCATTTTGTTTTTGATTGAAAGGAGTCTTTTCCCGAATGTCTTTTTTCGATTGGCTGACCACCGGTTCTTCTCACGGCATTCTGCTGGAACAGGAAAAAGAACCTGCTCTTTCCAAGCCGTTTCTGCCGTTTTTAAGTTCCGTTTCTTTGCAGACTCAGCCTTTTTCTCATGGATATGACCTGTCGAAGCCTTTGAGCAAGGCACAGCTGAGTCATATCGCAGCCCTTGCCCACATCATCGACGAGCGCGACGGGAAACCTCTGTCCCAAAAACTGGACAGCTGCACCAAGCAGAGCATCGACTTTTTGTGTGCTGATGCTATCGATGATGAGCCGTACGTATCCAGCCAGCTAAATCCCCTGCTGCACTGCCGCACTGAGATTGTGACTGCGCTCAACTGGCTGGCAGACGCTTTTGAAGCAAAACATCGCTTTATTGCTGTATATAAAAATATGTCCTCACTGGACACAAAAATTCCGGCTTCCATCGAATCGGTAGAAGTTCGCCGTATGGAAGGCCGCTACCCGATGGAGATCCGCGCTTTCCGCAACTTGGGCAAAAACACCCTGATCATCGGTTCCGCTGCTCTTCTGCATCTGTATCGTGCGGTCACCGAAGGAAGGGTACAGACTACATCCTTTATCACCGTTGCCGGAAACTGTGTCACCAACCCCTGCAATCTGGAAGTCACCATCGGCACTTCGGTCGACCAGGTTTTAGAACGCTGCGGCCTTTCTCGTGAGCCATCCTGCCTGATCGAAGGCGGTGCGATGCACGGCATCCTGATTCAAAATCCGCTGCACACCATGGTGCGTGCGGATACCCGTTCTATCTTAGCTTTCCACATTGACCGTCAGGAACAGCTTTACAACTGCATTGGATGCGGCCGCTGCATCGAAGCATGTCCTTCCGGCTTAAATCCGCACAAGCTGTATCGCTGTGTTACCACAAACCATGCTCAAAAAGCCATTTCCTTAGGACTGCACAACTGCATCGGATGTTCCACCTGCAGTTATGTCTGCCCTTCGCGCCTGGACCTTGCCTACACCATCACCAAGGGAAAACAAAAGTTCCCAAACGCTAAGGACTAGAATCTCCCTTTTCCAGAAAGGAGCATTGTATCGTTGAATTCATTACGTCACCATGCACCATATATCCGGCATCCTGAATCCAGCCGGACTGTTATGAGCGATGCTGTGATCGCGCTGGTGCCTCTGTATTTCATGTCTTACTTTTACTATGGTTCGCGCGTACTGTTTGTTGGCGCCTTTTCTGCGCTGCTGTGTCTGGCCTGCGACTGGGCATGCAACTATCTGCTGTACCGCCGAATCAATTTCCGCAACCTAAGCGCGCTGGTCACCGGCATCATCATCTCGATGCTGATGCCTCCAACCATCGATTTTTATGTTGTTGCCGCCGCCTGCCTGTTTGCTATTCTGGTTACAAAGGCTCCGTTTGGCGGTACCGGACACAACGTATTTAATCCGGCCGCCGCAGGTCTTGCTTTTGCAACCCTGTGTTGGAGCAGCAAGATGTTCCAGTATGTGCAGCCTCTGCAAAAACTCCCCTTTACGATTGACGAATCTGTCTCCATTCTTCAGGGACCAACCGCTACCCTCAAACTGGGTGGTATCCCGCGTCTTGGTCTGACCGAGCTGCTGCTGGGTAATTTCCCTGGCACCATTGGTTCCACCTACACACTGATTATTTTTGCGTGTCTGATCTATCTGATTGCAAGAAATGCGGCAAAGTGGTATCTGACCTTAAGCTATTTGATTCCGGTTGCACTGCTTTCTGCCGTTAACCATCCATACGGTGTTGATCCGCTGGAGTCGATTGCAAACGAAATGTTTGCCGGTTCCCTCTTCTTTGTCTCGGTCTATCTGTTAAATGACCCTGTCACCACACCAAAATACCGCATTGCGCGGATTCTTTACGGCTTCTCTGCCGGACTGATGACCATGTTCTTCCGCTACAACAGCCCGTTCGAGCTCAGCGCCGTATTTGCGATTCTGCTGATGAATGCGCTTTCCCCTGCCTTTGACTGCTTCTGTGAATGGCTGATGCCAAAACTCCAGACAGCAACAGAAAAAGGAGGAACCAACGAATGAATCTGACCCTTGTACGAAAATATAACAAACTGCTTCGAAAAACAGATGGTATTCTGCTTCACAATCCTCTGCTGACACTGGGACTTGCCCTTCCGCTCGCCATCATTCCATCCTATGGTCTGATCGGCACCGCTGCAGTTTCGGTTGCCATGCTGGTTTGCTTTGTTCCTACTGTTTTTCTTTCGGGACTGATCGGCAATCGACTTCCTCTCTGGCTGAGAGTTGTGGTTTATCCGGTTGTCTCCTGTCTCTTGCTGATTCCGGCAAGATATCTGGTTCAGAACATCTCTCCTCTGATTTTTGATACGCTTGGCGTTTACTTTTCTCTGATCTGCGTAAACTCTTTATTGATGTACTCGATCGAAAAGGTTCAAAACAAAAAGCCGGTCGCTGTTCTGACCTTTGCTCTGCGCCAGTGGCTGGGCGCCTGCCTGATCGCTTTTCTTTGCGGTGCAATCCGTGAACTGCTTGCAAATGGTTCTCTCTGGGGTTTTGTGATCCTCAAGGATCTGCCCCGACTGCCGGTAGCCCAGATGGCTTTGGGCGGATTTATCCTGTTTGGATTCCTTGCTGCTTTGTGCCGTTTGATCCATCGGTTGATCCTGTCCTTCTCCTTAAAAGCCGGCAGTAATCTGCCGCAGTCTTCCACCGAAAGGGGTGAAGCTGGCAAATGATTTTTTTGACTGAACTTTTTGCCGCATTTTTATCCGCAATGATGGTTGAAAACCTGATCTTTGCCCGCGCAATCGATATTCCGGGACTGTATGAAAAACGAACTCCCGGACAGATTTTCACCATCGGTGCTGTTTTGACGGTTATTAACTGCATCTCATCGATTCCTGCTTACCTTGCAAGCGGGATCTTCCGCAGTCACGCTGCTTTCGTTCCGTTCATGACTCTAAGCTTTCTGCTCATTAATGGCATTGTCTTTATCCTCTGCTATTTTGCAATGCAGCGTCTGATGCCGGAACGCTTTGCCTCGATTCAGAAGTCCCTTCCGTTCTATGGTGTCAACTGCGTCACACTGGGAACCCTTCTGATTGCGGCAAGGATGAGCAACAGCTCACATTTTTCTTCCTTCTTTGGCTACTGCCTGGGTGCCGGCGTAGGATTTACCTGCGCGATGCTGGTGCTCTGGTCGATCCGCCAAAAACTTGCCCTCACTCATACGCCTAAGACGTTCCGCGGGCTTCCAATCACCTTTATCTATCTTGGAATTGTTTCCCTTGCGCTGTTTGGTTTGCTCGGGAACCAGCTTCCATCCTAAATTTCTGTACTGCAATCGCCTGCCTTCTCGTGATTGCTCAGGGAGGATTTCTCTATGGGAAGACCTTATAAAATTAAACGTCACAAAAGGATTTACCGCCGCTCTGCGGGAAATATCATCCTGCGCGTGTTGATTATCGTCGCTGCTGTGGCTGCTTTGTTCGGTATTGGCTGGATGCTGTACACTCCCGTTTCGGACTGGATCTCACAGCGTCAAAATCCGGATACCGCTGTCATTGGCGAGTCCTCCGCACAGTCCGATGGACTTGATGTCGACGAAACAACATCTGATCAATCGGGTGTTTCAGAAGAGACCGAAACCGAAGACCAGCAGCAGGCTGTTCTATCTCAGGCACAGACCGCTTATCTGCCAATTGAAACGGTTGCGGACGAGCAGCAATTTGCTCAGGCTCTGGAGCTTGCAAAGGAACAGGGATATGACAGCATTCTGTTTGACTTAAAGTCTTCGGACGGAACGGTAAACTATCCAATCTCCTATAACCCATCAACCGATGCTCTGGTAACCGGTACAACCACCGTTGACCTGAATGCAGTTGTCCAGCAGATTCGGGATGCAGGACTTGTTCCAATGGCATCCATCTATACCTTCCGCGACCACCGCTATCCTTCCGCAAACAACGCTGCTGCTACCCAGTATATGGACTCCGACTTCCTGTGGGTGGACAACGACCCTGAAAAAGGCGGAAAAGCATGGCTCAATCCATTCTCGCAGCAGGCGCAGGACTATATCCGCAAGATTGTCGATGATGCCTGTGCTGCCGGATTTGAACAGATCGTTCTTCAGGGTGTTCAGTTCCCGGAAGGCTATTCTCTGGATATGATCGACTACGGAGAACACGCTTCGGATGATAAACATGCTTTCCTGCAGCAGTATCTGCAGGAAATGACCACCTATGCCGAAGGCAAAGGGGTAGAGCTCACCGCTCTGTTTCCGGCAACCAGTGTGCTGGGCGGCGAAACCAAGATGTACTTTGGCGATGTTTCCACCATTATTGGGGATTCTGCTGTCCTTGATCTGCGTCTGGAAGTGTTCGGAAACGGAATTCAAACCGATCTTCTTTCGATCCCTGACCCATCCGCTGACCTCTACAATACCGTTAAGACTGCCAGTGCCGCTGTAAATCAGCAGCTTTCCGGCAAGGAGCTGACAGTCATGGTGGATGGCTCCGGACTTTCTGAGGACGAGGTTGCTTCCCTGATTCAGGGCGCTTTAGAAAGCGGCATCGAACGCTGCATCGTCTTTGAGCCTTCTCTCGCCCAATAACATTTCTTCAAAAGCACAAAGCGGCTGAGAAACTTTTAGTTTCTCAGCCGCTTTCCTTATATCAAAACGGTACAGGGGTTTCTTCCCTTTCCCTGACACTCCTATCCTATGCATCCATTCCTGCTTTTGCAAAAGGAGAATCCCTGTCCTGTTGGTGCTCTCCTGCTTGTCCTAGGAAATCTTACATTCTTATCTTCTTTTCTACCTTTGTTTTTGGCAGCAAAATCCCGGAGAAATTTAGTGAAAAAATTTCTCCGGGATTTTTTAATGCTTTATTATTCTACAGATTCCGGATTTACTTCCATCAAGCTTCCCATAAATACAGGGAAGTTTTGCTCTGTGTCCACGATCATATAGAAAAACGGGCGGTCTAAATAAATCTTTTCCGGCTCTTCCTCTTCCATTGCGGTCTCTTGATTCATTTCAACCATCGTTACGGCCGCTGCTTTTGTGCCCTTCTCATTCACTTCTATTTTCGTCTTATGGATAACATCATTGATATAGATATTTCCTTGCTTGGACGATGCCATTTTAGAAAAATCTGCTTTTTCTGGACTAAAGGCATCCCCCATTCCCAAAGCTTTCAGAGAATCATTCAGCTTACTGCTGTATTCTGTCAAAAATTTGGGGAGTTTTGTCTGAACACTCTTTGGCTGTCTATTTTTAAGCGACTGCATCAGCTTTTCTCCGTCCAGAGTCTTCAAAAACTCCTCCATTGTAATATCCTTATCAGGAAGCAGCGCTACAAATTCATACTGACCACCTCGATAACTTTTGGAAAATCCTCCTGCATTTTCCAGTCGAATATATCCCCAAAGAGTATCATTCATAAAAGAAACATCCTGTTTTTCTCCGGACTGTGTGGTAAAAATTCCATCTTCCAGCTGAAAATCCCTGTATGGTTCTGCCCATTTTCCATCAAAGGACAGGGCATTGACCAGATACATGACCGCTTCTTTAGAAGGTGCTTTCTCTAAAATCTTTGGAATCATCCCATCGGTTTCTTTTTTTACCCATTCATTGATTTGATTTTTGGTCTTGTTGTCAAACGGAGCTTGATAAACTTGGGAATCATAATATGTTTTTGTCGTTTTTAAAAAGTCACTCTTTACCTTTAGACCATTGTTGTCCCGAATCCAGATGGAATTTGCAAGATTGATCTGATTGTCTTTTGTGTCAGGGAGTCCAGTGATATAAGCATAAAGATAATCGTTAAGCGTATCGACATCTGTCCCAAACACCTGTTCCATCTGGGTCTTGGTCTGACCGTCCGCTCCATTTGCTGTCATGCCCAGCGCGGAAATAATAGAAAGCGGAGAAATCAGGATATTTTTATCCTTAAAGTTTTCCTGCAAAAGCTCAATGGAAAATTGGGTCAGTTCCTCCTTCGGGCTAATCTTCGCATATTCACTCGATGTAAGATCCACCGCTGTAATCTCTTGTTTTTCCACTTTATCGGTCAGATCTTTTTCCTCATTTTTAGCAGTGCTTCCTCCCCCCAGAACAAGCCCCAGTGCCAAGACCACAGACATAAATTCTTTTAACATTTTCTCTCCTCCTTACTCTTCTAAAAGCAAAACTCTCTTTATACAAAAGACTTCTTTTCCTCCCATTTTGTTACACTGATGCAAAAAAATCCCGTGCAGAAAAATCTGCACGGGATTTTCAGGGGAATTGTTATCTGTCTATTAATAGTTCTGTGCTCTGAGTTCAAAGTATGCTTTTGGATGAGCGCATACTGGGCAAACTTCTGGAGCTTCTTCGCCAAAGTGGATGTGACCACAGTTGCGGCAGATCCAAGCTTTTTTGCCTTCACGGTTGAATACTTTGCCAGCTTCGATGTTTTCGCACAGCTGTTTGTAGCGTTCTTCGTGTTCTTTCTCGATCTTGCCTACTTCTTCAAACAGGAATGCGATGTGATCAAAACCTTCTTCTCTTGCTTCTTTTGCGAAGGTTGCGTACATATCGGTCCATTCATAGTTCTCGCCAGCTGCTGCATCTTTGAGGTTTTCTACTGTATTGCCGATGCCGCCATTGAGCAGTTTGAACCAGATTTTAGCATGTTCTTTTTCGTTGTTTGCAGTTTCGGTAAAGATTGCAGAGATCTGCTCAAAACCTTCCTTCTTTGCCTGGGAAGCATAGTAGGTGTATTTGTTTCTAGCCTGAGATTCTCCTGCAAAAGCTGCCTGTAAGTTTTTCTCTGTTTTTGTACCTTTCAAATTCATAACCATTTTCCGCCTTTCTTCTAAAATAATATTTATAATGTGTCTTTGCTTTCTTTGTTTTCTCTGCACCGTCCGCAAATTCCCCATGCCCTGATCTGGACATCCTGAATCTGCGCGCCGCTTGTCTGCAATGCCTGCCTGAGCAGTTCGGTCTCCTTGTCAATCTGGCAGTCCAGATCGGATACGCCGCCGCACTCGGTGCAGATTAAATGCGGATGCATCCGGGTTACTGCGTCAAAGCGATCTCCGCCGATTCCTGTTTGAATCCGGATGATCTGGCCCATCTCTTCCAAAAGATTGAGGTTGCGATATACCGTTCCCAAACTGATATCGGGAAGCTGCTGTTTGACAGCGAGATAAACTTCCTCTGCATTGAGATGTTCGTGAGAAGCTTTGAGCACATCCAGCACAAGCGTCCGCTGTTTTGAATTTCTTCTTGGTTGTGCCATTTCTTAGCTCCTTATCAGTAATAATTCTTGTTACTTTCTAAAGTATATCAGGTCTTTCTCTTCTTGTCAAGCATTTTCTTCGATTTTTTTAAAAAATTCTATACCGATTACACAAGTCATTTTCCCCCTGCTTTTTTATTTTTATTCTTAAAGATAAGAAGTTAAAAATGATGTCGAAAAGGAATTGACAAGCACCTATTTTGGCTGTACCTTTAGTCAGGTAACTTTTGTGTATAGAAAACGGAGGATTTTGTATGGAGAAAAGAATGAATCTGCTAAGCCTTACTTGGCCGATCTTTATTGAGAATGTGCTGTTTATGCTGCTGGGCTTCATCGATATTTTTGTGCTCAGTCGTTACAACGACATCGCTGCCAGCGCCGTCAGTGCTGCCAATCAGGTAATTTCTATCTGCAATCTGGTGTTCAGCATCATCTCTGGTGCTACGGCTATCTTGATTTCCCAGAGCCTGGGTGCACAAAAACGTCAGACTGCTTCGATGATTGCCGCCCTTTCGCTGGTTTTCAGCAGTATTATCGGTATTGTGATTTCCGCACTGATTGCCCTGTTCCATCGTCCGCTGCTGGCTGCTCTGGGTGCACAGGGTCAGATTCTGGAATATGGCTGTGAATATTTGCTGATCGTTGGCGGATTCATCTTTACCCAGGCAATTTTAAACTCAGTCACCGCTATTTTAAGAAGCCACGGGTACACCAAAACTTCCATGTATGTCACCGCCATCATGAACATTTTAAATGCCGTGCTGGATACCGCATTTGTTCTGGGACTGTTTGGACTGCCTTCTCTGGGAGTTCGGGGTGTTGCCATTGCGACCACCCTTGCCCGCGTTGCCGGTATTTGTATCCTGTGCTTTTTGCTGTTCAAAGGGGTGGAATCCCCAAGCATCTTTGCTCTGCTTAAACCTTTTCCAAAACAGGAAGCTAAAAAGATCCTGCTGGTGGGTATTCCTTCTGCCTTTGAAACGATCAACTATAACGTTGCTCAGCTGGTCGTTACTTCCATTATCTTTCACTTTTTATCGGACAACGATTTTATTGCGAAAACCTATTTTTCCAACATCGTCATCTTCTTTTATATCTTTTCCAACTCGATTGCACAGGCAGCACAGATTCTGGTCGGCTACCACATCGGCAACGGGGACACCGACTCTGCCGATCGCGTCTGCATGCATTCGCTGAAAGTTTCCCTGCTGATTGCCATGTCCATCAGCATCGGAGCATTGTTTGTACGCCAGTATCTGATGATGGTGTTCACCACCGATCCGGTGATCGTCCAGATCGGTGCATCTCTGTTCTTTATCGATTTGTTTGTAGAGCTGGGACGAACCTTTAATATCGTAGTTATCAATGGTCTGCGCGGAGCCGGCGACACCGTCTTTCCATCGGTGGTCGCGGTATTTTCAATGTGGCTTGTCGCCACACTCGGTGCGTTTATCCTAGCAGTTCCGATGGGGCTCGGACTTCCCGGCATCTGGATTGCCTTTGCCGCTGACGAATGCCTGCGCGGTCTGCTCATGCAGCTGCGCTGGAAAAGCGGCAAGTGGCAAACCAAGAGCCTGTACCACAAAGCCGCATAATCACTGCATTTTTGCCGTGTCAAAAGGACAATCCCGGCTGATTGTTATGCACAATTCATAATTTTTGAAAAATGGCTTAAAAACCACAAATTTCCTATTGACATGCCATCTTTCCTCGGCTATAATAAAAAAGCTGTCATGATTCCATAGACAGCAGGTGCAAATGCAAAAAGCATTGCTTAAAGTTAGCCTGCCGAGGAAACGATGATAAGGATATTTTATGACTTTTCATCCGCTCTTTTCTGCCTCGGTGGTCTCCACTGGGAGAAAGGAGCTTTTTTAGTTTTCGGGTTTTCTGAGAAGACCCTGACGGGCTTCTTCTCAGGGCGGCTTTGCATCGAATCCGCGCCGCGGGCATCGTGTCCGGGGCAAACAACTTTCAGGAGGTGAACTGATTTGCCAAACGAAAAGGTTTTACTCGAAAAACAGCAGTATGTTGCTGAGCTGAAAGAAAAGCTCTCTAACGCTGCTGCAGGTGTCCTGGTTGATTACAAGGGCATCACCGTTGCAGACGATACCAAACTTCGTAAAGAGCTGCGTGAAGCTGGCGTTGAGTACCGTGTTGTTAAAAACACCATGCTCCGTCTGGCACTGAAAGATACTCCATACGAGGAAATCTCCAGTGTTCTGGAAAACACCACCGCTATCGCAATCTCCAACGATGATCCGATCGTTGCTGCAAAAATCATCTGCAAATACATTGAAGATAACAAAAACACTTCTTACGCTGTAAAAGCTGGTTTTGCTGATGGTAAACCGATGGATAAGGCTGGCGTTGAGACTCTGTCCAAACTGCCAAACAAAGAAGGCCTTGTTTCTATGTTGCTCAGTGTACTTACTGGCAACCTCAGAGGTCTTGCTGTTGCTATTAAAGCAATCGGTGAGAAGAAAGAGGAAGAAGCTGGCGCTCCAGCTGAGGCTGCAGCAGAAATTTCTGCAGAAGCACCTGCTGCTGAATAATCCATCTTTTACGGACAAACTGTCCGAAACATGCGCGGTTTTATAAACCGACGCCACTACATTTTATTTGAAAATTATGGAGGTACTATCATGGCTTCTGAGAAAGTTTTAGCATTTGTTGAAAATGTTAAAGAACTGACTGTTCTTGAGCTTGCTGAGCTCGTAAAAGCACTGGAAGAAGAATTTGGCGTTTCTGCTGCAGCTCCTGTAGCTGTTGCAGCTGCTCCTGCTGCTGCTGCAGCTGCTGAGGAGAAAACTGAATTTGACGTTATCCTCAAAAACGCTGGCGCTAGCAAAATGGGCGTTATCAAAATTGTTAAAGAGATCACTGGTCTCGGCCTGAAAGAAGCAAAAGCTCTGGTTGACGAATGTCCAAAGCCAATCAAAGAAGGCGCTTCCAAAGCAGAAGCAGAAGAAATCAAAGCAAAACTGGAAGAAGCTGGCGCAGAAATCGAACTCAAATAGTTCTGATTTTAAACCTAGTTTACAGTTTACCGGATACAGAGCAATCTGTATCCGGTTTTTTTATGTCCTGATTTTCTTTGCCAGAACGCCTTGTCTATGGTATACTATCTGGTATCAGATGAAAAAACACTCTTTCAAAATAAAAAGGAGCGTAGCATGAGCTCAACATTTCTTCCTATCACAAAAAAGGAGGCACTCGAGCGCGGCTGGGATCAGCTTGACTTTGTCTATATCATCGGCGACGCCTATGTTGACCATCCGAGCTTCGGTGCTGCCATCATCTCCCGCCTGATTGAATCGCTGGGATTTTCCATCGGCATCATCTCACAGCCGGTATCCGACCGGGACTATCAGGAATTCGGCAAACCCAAATATGCCTTTCTGGTCACCGGAGGCAACATCGACTCGATGGTTGCCCACTACACCGCTGCCAAACGCAAACGCAGCGACGACGCTTATACCCCTGGCGGCAAGGCTGGCAGACGTCCTGACCGCGCAACCATCGTTTACTCCCGCAAGCTGCGCGAGCTTTACCCTGATTCTTCCATCGTTATTGGCGGTCTGGAGGCTTCCCTGCGCCGTTTTGCCCATTACGACTACTGGGATGACGCGGTCCGTCCGTCCATCCTGATCGACTCTCAGGCCGATCTGCTGCTGTATGGCATGGGCGAAAAGGTCATCAAGCAGCTGACCGAACAGCTGCAGGAAGGCAAAGATATCCATTCCATCCGCGACATCCGCGGCACCTGCTATCTCTGCACTCAGGATGAGATCCCCGCCGAAAGCGTTTCCTGTGCTTCTTTCCGCAAGGTTTCCGAAAACAAGGAAAGCTATGCCAAGGCGCATCAGATTCAAAACGAGTGGCAGGATGCCGTCTACGGCAAGATTATTGTCCAGAAACAGACCGACACCGAATATCTGGTACAGAATCCTCCTATGCCGACCCTCACCCGTGAGGAACTGGATGAAGTTTTCAAGCTCCCATTCACCCGCACCTATCACCCTTCCTATGAAAAGCTCGGCGGTGTAGATGCCATCGAAGAGGTCGAATTTTCCATCATGCAGAACCGCGGCTGCTTTGGCAACTGCAACTTCTGCGCCATCACCTTCCATCAGGGCAGACAGGTCGTTTCCCGCAGCGAAGAATCCATCATCGCAGAAGCGGAGGAAATGACCCGCAATCCACGATTCAAGGGATATATCCATGATGTAGGCGGCCCAACCGCAAACTTCCGCTATCCTTCCTGCAAAAAGCAGCTGAAATACGGCCTGTGCCAGAACCGCAAGTGTCTGGCTCCGAAACCATGTCCGCACATGGACATCGACCACAGCGAATATATCGACCTGCTGCGCAAACTGCGCAAGATCAAGGGAGTCAAGAAAGTGTTTGTCCGTTCGGGCATCCGCTACGATTACGCAATCGCTGATCCAGACCCGACCTTTATGCAGGAGCTGGTAAAATACCACATCAGCGGACAGCTCAAGGTTGCACCGGAGCACTGTGTCAACCATGTTCTGGACAAGATGGGCAAACCGCACGTTCAGGACTTCGACCGCTTCTGCAAGCGTTTCTATGAGGAAACCAAGAAAATCGGCAAGGAACAGTATCTGGTTCCTTACCTGATGTCCTCCCACCCTGGCTGCACCATTGCAGATGCGGTGGAACTTGCCGTCTACCTCAAAAAACACCACATGCGTCCGGAGCAGGTACAGGACTTCTACCCAACCCCGGGTACAAACTCCACCTGCATGTTCTATACCGGACTCGACCCGCAGACAATGGAACCGGTCTATGTTCCAAAAACAGCGGAAGAAAAATTCTATCAGCGCACCCTGCTGCAATACTATAAACCGGAAAACCGCCGCAATGTCATCGAGGCACTTATCCGCGCTCATCGCGAGGATCTGATCGGCAACGGTCCAAACTGTCTGGTCACTCCGGATATCGAATATATCCGTACCCACAAGCAGCAGCCTGCACCAAACAAAAAGCAGGATTCCCGCAGAGCAGGCAAACCTGCCGGCAAAAATACCCGAGGAAGAAACACTTCCCGCAAGACACCGGTGGTTGACCGCGGCGGCGTGCTGACCAACGATACCCGTTCTTCCCGTTCCCGTAAATACAGATAAACCGGAGGCCTTTTTTCTATGGCAAAACGCAAACGCAAAAATTCCTATCAGCAGGCCCTTCCTAAATGGGTCATTTCGGTCTTTGCCGTCATCGCCGTTATCTTAAGTATCCTGACCTTTGGCGGCGATATGATAGGGCTGGACACCTCTCTGCTGACTGAATGCATGAATACCATCGACCGCATTCTCTATGGCGGTCCTACTTCCCCGACCCCGACACTGCCGACTTCCGGTCAGGCCAAGGTCTACATCATTGATGTCGGTCAGGGAGAAAGCATCCTGATCACCACCGAAGAAAAATCCATGCTCATCGACGCCGGTGAAAACAATATGGGCGACGATGTCCTCACCTTCCTGGATACGCTGGGACTTGAGAAAATCGACTATGCCATCGCAACCCATCCGCATTCTGACCATATCGGCGGACTGGATACTGTGATGCAGGAAATTCCGGTTGGCGAAGTGTTCTTCGGACCAATTCCGGACAAAATCGTCCCAACCACCAAAACCTTTGAGGATGTGCTGGATGTCATTGAGGAAAAGGACATTCCTCTCTCCACCACCACACCTGGTCAGACTATTGACCTTGGCAGCGGAGCGGTCGTCACCATTCTGGGCCCTGTTACCGAAGATATCGATGACCTCAACAACACCTCGGTGGTCTGCCGCCTTGACTTTGGAGAAACCTCCTTCCTGTTTAATGGTGACCAGGAAACCCCTATGGAAGAACTTTTGCTGCAAAGCGGCGCAGACCTTGACTGCGATATGATGACCATGGGACACCATGGCAGTTCCACCTCTTCTTCTCAGGAATATCTGGACGCAGTCTCCCCGGAATATGCTTCCATCTCCTGCGGACGCGGCAACAAATACGGTCATCCACACGAGGAAACCGTAGAAAAGCTGGAAGAAATGGGGGTAGAATATTACCGCACCGACCTTTCGGGCAATATCACCTTTACCAGTGACGGAGAGAACATCTCGGTCCGCACCGAAAAACCATAACCGCACAAAAAGGAGTGTTACAATATGAGAGAACTGATTATCGACCGCTTTGAGGAAACCTATGTTGTCTGCCAGACACCGGACGGACAGCTCGATGCTTTCCCAAGAAAACGTCTTCCTGAAGGCGCAGAGGAAGGCAGCTGGCTGGTCATTCATGATGACGGCACCGTTGAGATCGACGAGGAAAAGACCATCCGCCGCCGTCTTGCAAACATGTACCGCATGAAAAATATGCTTAAACGCAAATATTAATTTGCTTTTCGGGACGATTTTAAAAATCGTCCCGATTTTTTATCATACATATTGACATTTATCTATGTATTGATTATACTATATATCGAAATATATCAATATGAGGTGATGGGATGGATTCTTGCTATCAAAATAGAGCGGCGATTTTCAAAGCGCTTGGGGACGAAAACCGCTGGAAAATACTCGACATTCTCAAAGGCGGTGAAAAATGCGCCTGTGTGCTGCTCAACAAACTGGAAATCAGCCAGCCGACTTTGTCCCACCACATGAAGATTCTCTGCGATGCCCGACTGGTAAATGGGCGCAAAGAGGGAAAATGGACCCACTATTCCATTAATAAGCCAGGAGTCGAAGCTGCTTGTCAGCTTTTAAATACATTGACTTTGGATAGCCGCAGCGATAGATGCGATTGCGGCTGTTCTGATTCCGAAAAGCGAGGTAACGGTATCATGGAAAACAAAACACAGCTTTATGTTCTGACCGGATTTTTAGGTTCCGGTAAAACCACCATCCTGTTAAAACTGCTGGACAGCTTAAAAGGCAAAAAGGTGGGCATCATCCAAAATGAATTTGGCAAGCTCGGCATTGACGGCACCATCCTGCGCAACGACGACATCCAGATGGTAGAGATCAACCGCGGCTCCATTTTCTGTTCCTGCTTAAAGCTCTCCTTTGTTCAGGCTCTGGCAGATATGGCAGAACACGAATTTGATTACCTGTTTGTCGAAAGTTCCGGTCTGGGCGATCCATCCAATGTGGAAGAAATCCTCGCTGCTGCCGCTACTCTGTGCGGTGACAAATACGACTTTAAAGGCGCAATCTGTCTGGTGGACGCTGTCAACTTCTTTGACCAGCTTGATGACCTGGAAACTGTTTACCGTCAGCTCAAACACTGCCACCTTGCTGTGCTCACCAAGGTAGATCTTGTGGATGGTCAGCGCATCATGGAACTGAAAGAAAAAATCCGTGAGATCAACCCTGTCTGCCGCATTGATGTCAGCTCCAACGGAAACCTCGACCTTTCCTTCTTAAACGAAGATCTGATGCAGTATCGCTGGGCAGAGGGCGAAGAAACCACCAACTCTGAGGAAACCAAACCCAAAACCCTGTTCTTAAACTTCGAAGGCGAAGTGGAGCTGGAAAAACTGGAGCACTTCCTGCAGGCTGTGGAAGCTGACCTCTATCGTGCAAAGGGCTTCTTCCATCTCTCCGGCAAAGGCTGGAATCAGATCGATCTGGTTGGAAAACGTGTGGATGTAAAACCATGTGAACCACAGGAAAAATCCCAGATGGTATTTATCTCTAAGATTGGCCCTGCTGTCATCCGCAAAATTATGAGCGCATGGGAAGAAACCATCGGACTGCCAATGCAGTTGAAAAACTAAGGAGGAAAAATCATGATGAATCTCAAAGTAATCGGTACTGGCTGTGAGGACTGCGACCGCCTGTACGAAAACACCAAACAGGCAATCGCTCAGCTGGGGATTGAGGCAGAACTCGAAAAGGTCGAAGACCTGATGGAGATTGTGAAATTAGGCGTTATGACTGCTCCTTCCCTGATGAAGGATGGGAAGCTCATCATCAGCGGTCAGGTTGTTTCCAGCGATAAAATCGTAAAGCTCCTGCAAAAATAACAAAAATCGGTCGCCGAACATCGGTAAGGCGGCCGATTTTATCCCACAATATATCGATATTTATCAATCTGTTTTGAGGTGTAATGTTTTATGGCTATCGTACAAAATGTGTGGTTTTTCTTTCAAGATCAAATTCTGGGAATGAAGTGGCTCAATGCTCTGATTGGAAATCTTCTGACTGCCCTAGGACTGGATATCAGCTCCCGAATCGGCGGTGCTGTTCAGTTTTTTTCTCTATGACACCATCAAGATTTTTGTCCTGCTGTCTGTTTTGATTTTTGTCATCTCCTATATTCAGAGCTACTTTCCTCCGGAACGCACCAAAAAGATTCTTGGCCGCTTCCACGGCATCGGAGCAAACACCCTTGCTGCACTGCTCGGTACCGTCACTCCGTTTTGTTCCTGCTCCTCTATCCCGCTCTTTATCGGATTTACCGGTGCAGGACTTCCGCTGGGTGTTACCTTTTCCTTCCTGATTTCCTCCCCTCTGGTAGACCTTGGCTCGCTGGTTCTGTTAACCAGCATCTTTGGCGGAAAGGTTGCAATCGCCTATGTTATCGTCGGCCTGGTTCTGGCGGTACTGGGCGGCTCGCTGATTGAGCACCTGCATCTGGAAAATGAGGTGGAAGAATTTATCCGCAAGGCAGGAAGAATTGATCTGGATTCTCCTGAATTAAGTCTTTCCGACCGTCTGGAATACGCAAAGGATCAGGTTGTCGCCACCGTAAAAAAGGTTGCTCCTTACATCTTCATCGGTGTTGGTATTGGTGCATTGATTCACAACTTTATCCCGCAGTCTTTTGTTGAGACGGTGCTCGGCGGTGATAAATGGTATTCGGTTCCTCTTGCAACGCTGGTTGGTGTGCCGATGTATGCCGATATTTTCGGTACCATTCCGGTTGCCGAAAGTCTGTTTGCAAAAGGTGCAGGACTTGGAACCATTCTTTCTTTTATGATGGCGGTAACTGCACTTTCCCTTCCTTCGATGATTATGCTGCGAAAAGCGGTAAAACCAAAACTTCTGGCAGTATTTTTTTCTATCGTAACGGTCGGAATTATGCTGATTGGATTTTTGTTTAACTATTTTTCTTTCTTGTTTGTTGTTTAAGATTAAAGGAAAAAGAGCGGTGAGGCAAAGCCTCACCGTTCTTTTTCTGTTTTGCTAAATCCGTCGTTCTCTTGCCGTTTCATGATGCACTTCGGTATCCCGGAAAAAGAAAGAAATCGCCCAGACACCAGCCAGTGCAACCAGGGTATAAACAATACGGCTGATCATGGATGCCTGGCCGCCAAACAGAGCAGCTACCAGGTCAAACTGAAAAATACCGATGCTTCCCCAGTTGAGTGCGCCGATTACTACCAGCGCAAGTACCAGTTTATCAATCATAATAACATCTCCTTATCATTTTTAAGGACAATGTTATTGTGGGCAGTTTCTGTGCGTTCTATTCTGCATTTTTCTCTCATACGTTAAAAAGAACCTGGAAAATATTCCCACCAATTATTTTCCTAACAGTTCCTCCCTGCATTTTTTGCAGATGCATCTGCCTTTAAACTCTTCCAGGTTTTCTTTGGAGGAACAGAATACGCAGGATGGCTCATATTTTTTCAAAAGGATGCGATCATCCTCGGTCATAATCTCCAACGAATCCTTAATCTGGATGTCCATGACCCTTCTTAATTCAATTGGAAGAACGATTCGTCCTAATTCGTCCACTTTTCTTACGATTCCCGTCGATTTCAACTTTTAACACTCCTTTTTATTTGCAAGATTTGTCGGTTCTTGATAAATATACCTGATTTGTTAAATGCTGTCAATCGAGAAGATTCCCATTTTTTGGAAAATTTGCATGAAAAAAGTTAACTTTTCGTGACTGATTGTCGAGCAGTGTCACAAAACATCAAAGCAAGGAGTTTTTTGTATGCTGAATTTCCTGATTTTACTGATTCTGATGTTCTCCCTGGTTACCGCTTTATTCAATGGAAAGATAGATTTTTTGTGCAATCAACTGCTTGATTCCCCCCAAAAGGCGGTTGAACTGACCGTCACGGTTGGATGCAGTATCTGCCTTTGGAGTGGTGTCATGGAGGTTGCTCGCCAGTCCGGTCTCTTGCGCTTTTTATCAAAATTTTTTTCTCCCATTCTCTCTCTGCTGTTTCCCGGCATCAAAAAAGACTCTCCGGCTGCTCAAGCAGTCTGCCTGAACCTTGCCGCCAATTTGCTGGGACTGGGAGCAGCCGCAGCTCCAGCGGGAATCTGTGCAGTGTCACAGTTTCAGCGTGCCTGTCTCGACCCGTCCGTTGCGTGCGACAACAGCATCCTGCTCATTCTGCTTAATACCGCCTCCCTGCAATTAATTCCAACCACTGCCGCGATGCTGCGCTTACAGGCTGGCTCCGCTGCTCCCATGGAGATTTTGCCTGCTGTATGGATGGCATCCGTTCTTTCGGTCACCACCGGTATTATTGCCGCAAAAGGAATGGCTCATATTGCTAACGCAAAACTCCCTTCTCATTCCAGAATCATAAGGAGGGAAAACACATGAGCTTTCTGTCTTCTTTTATGATTCCCTTTCTCATCTGCCTGATCTTTGCCTATGCCTTAACCCATAAGGTGGATCTTGTCTCTGCCTTTTCCACCGGGGTCTGTGACGGACTTAAAATCGTTTTAAACATGTTTCCCGCCTTGCTGCTTCTTACCCTGACTATCAGCGCCTTTCGCTCCTCCGGCGCTCTGCAGCTTCTGTCCCGGGCTCTGGAGACTCCTGCTGCCGCTTTGGGGATTCCCTCTCCAATTCTTCCCCTTACCCTGCTTCGTCCCCTCTCAGGCAGCGGTGCGCTGGTTGTCTTTGAAGATATCCTGACTCAATATGGTCCGGACAGCCTGATCGGAAAGATTGCCAGCGTTATGATGGGTTCCACCGAAACCACCTTTTATACCATTGCGCTGTACTGCTCGGCGGCTAACATCAAAAAAAGCCGGTACGCTGTACCGGCTTCGCTCTGTGCAGATCTGATGGGATTTTGTGCCAGCGTGCTGGCAGTAAAATTGCTGATCAATTAAAAACAATCACTCCCCAAACTCTCGCAAACTTCTGTTTTTGCATGTACCCCTATTTTTACTAATTTTTGCAAACCCCCGCGTAATCGCTGCCGCAGGGAAAAATCCGTTCCGTAAATATCTGGTACTGATCGGCACACTCTGCCTCCAGTTCTGCAAACTGTGCTGCCTGTGGGGAAATTTTCTCAAGCTTTGCCAGACTTGCCGATACTGGCAGGGTTGCCGTCCGCTTCATCCTGCCCAGAATCTCCCTGCCTTTCTCGTTCATCGCCAGCACCCGCAGATAAGGCGGTGCCTGCTTGTGCATCTGCGATGGAATCTGTAAAAATGCAGATAACACAAGTCTTCTCACCCTTGACAGCGGATACCGTTTGGTTTTGATCTGCTCATACAGTTCTTCAATACCGCAGCTCTTTCTCACTGCCTGATACAGTCTGTTCTCGATTCCCTCCGAAACATCCGGCAATGCTGCCATCTGTTCTCGACTCATCCGGCGCAGGACAGACAAAACTGCCCTCTCTCCTGTCTGCATCCAGGCTGTCTCCCCGTTTTGTATTACTTGCTGATAAATTTCCCATACCGATTGCGGAAGATACTCCCTTGCCTCATCCCAGTTTCCACTTAAAATCAAGCTGCGGATATGGCTTGCAGAAGCAAACCCCTCTTCCGGCTTTCCATCATGCGCATTTCCAATGCGGGAAATCGGCATCGGCTGAATACTGCTTTTCTTTGTCAGCTGTGCCAGATATTCCACGCCCAGAATATTGTTGGGCTTTTGCAAAACCTGAGAAACCTCTTTTCCAAAAACGCGTTCCACAGCAAGTTCCCTTGCCTTAGCAAAGGTAATTCCTGCGGCAAGCTCTTCTCTGAGGACAAGCTGCACCTGTGGATGTTCCAATGCATCCGCTGCCTGCCAAAGCAGCATAGGGTCTGCATCCTCGGCACCGAACGCTAAAAAGTCGACACACCCCATCGCCTTGACCAGCTGTACTGCACCAAATGCAAAGCCCTGTGCCCCTGCACAGGCGTAACAGACCGGCAGTTCCAAAATCAAATCTGCTCCATTTTGTAAAGCAGCCTGAGCACGCACCCGCTTTGGAAAGACAGCTGGTGTTCCCCTCTGGGTAAAATCCGGGCTCATGATCACTGCCACATGGCTGATACCCTGTTTTTTTATCTGTTCCAACTGCCACTGGTGTCCTTTATGAAAGGGATTGTATTCGGCAATCACTGCCCCAATCTGCATTTTGTTTTCTCCTTCCCGGATGGATTTTCTATATTTTATATCTCTTAAAAGATCAGGCAAAACGTCATATCTTTTGATATTTCAATTTAATTGACAAAAAAACCTGAGTAAAAACTCCGAAATTTGATATTTGGACTTGAAAACTTTCGTTAGATATAATAATATAGTAAGTGTAAAATCGTGTCAATCTGCCCCTTTTTTCGGGCAGTCGGCGTTAAAAATTATGGGAGGAATTTGATATGAAAATTCTCGTTTTAAACTGCGGAAGCTCTTCTCTGAAATATCAGCTGATTGATATGGAAAATGAGCATGTTCTGACCAAAGGTCTGTGCGAAAGAATCGGTATCGACGGTTCTGTTCTGACCCACAAAGTTCCTGGCAAAGACAACTATGTTGTTGAAACTCCAATGCCAGACCACTCTGTAGCAGTACAGCTCGTTCTGGACGCTCTGACCGACAAAGATCACGGCGTTATCGCTTCCGTTGATGAAATCAATGCTATTGGTCACCGCGTACTCCACGGCGGCACAAAATTCACAAAATCCATCGTTGTTAACGAAGATGTTAAAGCTGCTATCCGTGAATGCTTCGACCTCGGTCCTCTCCACAACCCAGCTAACCTGATGGGTATCGAAGCTTGCGAAAAAGTTTGCCCAGGCAAACCAAACGTAGCTGTATTTGACACCACCTTCGGTATGGGCATGGATGAAAAATCCTACCTGTACGCAATTCCACACGAATACTTTGAAAAATACGGTGTTCGTCGTTACGGCTTCCACGGAACCAGCCACGGCTTTGTTTCCAAAGAAGCAATCAAATTCGGCAACCTCCCAGCTGATGCAAAAGTTATCGTTTGCCACATTGGTAACGGTGCTTCCGTTTCCGCTTCCATCGGCGGCAAATGTGTAGATACCTCCATGGGTCTGACCCCCCTGGAAGGTCTGATCATGGGTACCCGTTCCGGTGACCTGGATCCAGCTGTTATCCAGTACATCTGCAACAAAGAAAACAAATCCGTTGACGAAGTTCTCAACATGCTCAACAAGAAATCCGGTCTGCTCGGCATGAGCGGCGGCCTGTCCTCCGACTGCAGAGATATCACCAAAGCTGCTGAAGAAGGTCACCACCTCGCTAAAGTTACTCTGGATGCTTACACCTACCGCATTGCAAAATACGTTGGTGCATACGCAGCTGCTATGAACGGCGTTGACGCTATCGCATTCACCGCTGGTGTTGGCGAAAACGACATCGAAATCCGTGAAGAACTCTGCGAAAAATACTGGGGTTACCTCGGCGTTAAAGTTGACAAAGAAGCTAACCACACCAGAGGCGAGAACAAAGTTATCTCTACTGCTGATTCCAAAGTTAAAGTTATGGTTATCCCAACCAACGAAGAACTTGCAATCGCTAGAGACACTCTGGCTCTCATCTAAGTTTTTTGATGAAAATTATAATCGCTCCTGTCCGTTTGGACAGGAGCGATTTTTTATGTCGATATTTCTTACAATGGCTGTGTTGGATCGGAGAAAAACAGTTCTTCCTTTCCCTCCCGCAGCAAAATCATCGAAACGGAGAGCAGAAGATACAAAAACTGCTCCGGATCATCCAGCGGGATTTCAAATTGATCCTTCATTTTTCGAATTCGATATAACGCTGTATTTCGGTGCAGAAAAAGTCGCTCACAAGTTTCCTGCAAGGAATGGTGACAGATCAGATAGGTATACAGCGTCAGACAGTATTGCGTATGGTTGCTCCGGTCATATTCATCCAAAGCTGAAACGGCCAGATGACAGAGAGAATTCTGATCCTGAATCTGAGAAAGAAGGATTCGGGGATAGAGACGCGGCGACCACACAACAAACGGCTGATTGGACTGGGTCAGCATATATTCCAGCGCTTTCTGTGCGGTTTGGTACGCTTGAGGAAGATGGTACAAACAGTCGAGTGCTCCGGAAATTACAATGCGCAGCTGAAATTTCTGGCTGAAACTGTGGAGCAATGTTGTGTCGTGATCGCCAGTCAGGAAAAACAAAAGCTGCTTTTGATAGAAAAAAGGATGGCTTGCATAAAACAGGTATCTCAACTCTGTTTTGAGCGTATCCTGACCAAAGTGCAGATTCCGGTACAGTCCCAAATCCACGACTGCCAGCCGATGCGGATGATATTGTGCCAGATAGGATGAAGCGGTTTGAAGCTGAAAAACGGATTCGCTCGGAAATTCCCCCTGAAGCAGCCGAACCAGAATCTCTTCTGAAGTGCTGGACAAAATTCGGTTGCGGCTGGATTCGGACAAAAGCTGTTTTGCTAAAATCGTTTGCAGCATCTGCAAATCACTTTCTGGCACCTGAGATAAAGTATCCTTCCAGTCCACATAAATCAGATACCCGATTCGGATCTCGCTGCTGATTAACGCCGCAAAACAGCGTGGATACGGTGTATCCTGCAGCTGCATCCGCACCGATTTCCCCTGTGAGATCTGCTCATTTTGACTGATTGCCAAAATCGCTTCGTAGGTAATCTCGCCTCTATGCAGCGCCGCAAAAAACACGTCATCCTGAAAGTTTTCCGGAGAATAGCTTGCCTGAATCTGAAAAGCATCGTCAATCGCAATCATCGGACAGTTCAACATCTGACCTGCCTGATGGATCAGGGCTTTTAAATCATCTGTTTTAAAAAAAGTATCAATCAATGACATCATGTCCATGCCAAACCCTCCTTGTGCTCAGAGCACAAAATCATTTTTAAAAATTATAGATTCAAATTGGTGAAAAATCAAGAAACAAATTATATAATGAGCCTGTAATTGAAAAAACATACATGAAAATGTAAAAACATGAAGAAGGTGTTGGTATGAGTAAGAGTCATAACGTCAATATTTGGAAGTCATTGCAGAAGGTTCCAGCAGGAACGATGTTTGTCCCATTGATTATTGGTGCAATCATCACAACCATCTGTCAAGGTTTCTTCCATTTCGATCTGTGGGAAACGTTGGGCAATCCAATGAAGGATATGTTCTCTTCCAGCGGACAGATGCTTCTGATTGGTTTGATGCTGTTCTGCACCGGTACTTCGCTGAAGCTGAGTGATATGGCAGATGCATTACATCGCGGTGTAATCCTGATTGCCACAAGACTGATCGTTGCTTACCTGCTCAGTGCTCTGTACTACCTGGCATTTGGCTATGAAGGTATCCTGGGAATTTCCTTCCTTGCTTTTGTTTGTGCCGTTTCCAGTGCAAATGCTGCGCTGTACATGGGCATCATTCAACCATTTGGTGATAAAGCAGACAAAGCAAGCTTTGGTATTATGCTGATCTGCTCCATGCCATTGCTTCCTCTGCTGTTTTTAGGATTCTTTGGCACTTCGGGATTTGGCTTGCCGCAGATTATTCAGATCATCTCCCTTTTGATTCCATTCATTTTGGGTATGATTTTAGGTAATCTGGACGAGGATATCCGCAAAGTTTTTGCCGGCGGCAATGCAATCATCCTTCCGTTCTTAGGTTTTGAGTTTGGTTCCACCATCAATCTGGTCGACGCTGTTAAGATGCTCCCACAGGGTCTGCTGATGAGCATTCTGTACTTTATCATTGTCATCGGTCCTTCCTATCTGGTAGAACGCAAGATCCTCAAACGCCCTGGTTATGTTTCCTTTGCATCTGCATCCCTTGCAGGTGTTGCACTGAGTATTCCATCCATGGCAGCTTCCTCCAATGAAGCTTTGCAGCCATATGTTGCAAGCTCCGTCGCGATCCTTGCCTTTGTTCTGGCAGTTACCAATATTCTGGCTCCATTCTTTGTAAAGTGGGAGCTCCAGCGCCATCCTGCAAATGAAACCCGATAATATCCAAATCAAATAAAATTTATTTTACTCAAAGAAAGGTTGTGTCTTTATGAAACCATTGATTCAAGCTTCTACTCTAAACGCATTAATGCTGGGCAACTTTGACCAGACCATTTCCGTAAAAGAATTTCTGCACCATGCCGACACCGGTATCGGTACTTATACCGGTCTGGATGGCGAAGCTATCTTTGAAGACGGCGTTGCTTATCGTGCTACTGCTGAAGGCACTGTTTCTCAGATGAAACCGGAAGACGGTGTTGCATTCGGAACAGTCGTTGCTTTCGACAGCAATGTTCCTTCCCATACTTTGTTTGGTATCAACTCTCTGGACGAACTCAGACATCAGTTGGAACCATACGTTCAGGAAAACAAGAACATCTTTTATATGATTAAAGGTCAGGCAGAATTTAATACCATGCATGTCCGCAGCTGCTTTGCCTGCCAGAAACCTTATCCTACCCTTTCGGAAGCTGCCAGCAAACAAAGAGAGTTCCATTATGACCACGTTTCAGGCAGCCTGATTGCAGTTTACTGCCCTGCTTATGTAGAAGGTATCAACCTGCCAGGATGGCATTTCCATTTTCTGAGCGGCGATAAGAGCAAAGGCGGTCATGTCCTCGGACTTTCTGCCGATCACTTCACCTTCCAGATTAACCCAATCTCCGGGTTTTCTCTCCTTCTTCCATCCAATCCAGAATTCTCCAAACTGAATCTGTGCGAAGATCTGAGTGCCAAAACAGCTGCTGTTGAGGGTTAATTGAAAGTTTCCATCTACCTTTTATAAAATCTCTCACCATGAAAAGACCTGTCCATTTATGGTCAGGTCTTTTCACTCTTTTCGTTTCTGTTTTTTCAGATAATCTGCATACTGGTTTAGCTCCTCACTGGGCACATTCCGGCATTGCCAGTACCTTCCATCCAAAATCACAACAGAGTCGTATGCTGTCACAGAGCGCCGGGTGCCGTCCTTAAAATAAATCCAATAGGTTGCTGCCTGATCTGCCAGTTCCTGATCGATTTGCTGAAGTGGACATTCCAGAACTATCTCCCGTAAAAGTAAGGCCAACTTCTCTGTATCAGTGACCAGAACACCCTGCATCAGTTCTTCTGTGCCCTCTACTGGAATCCCCGGAAGAATCTCTGCTCCATCAATCCACTCTGCCCGAAGCCCTGCAAAAGGACGCATACCCCATGCGGTATACAAACCAAACGCCACCACAATCACAGTTAATAGCAAAACTGCTTTTATCCGTTCCATCCAGATACCTCCTCTTTGAAATTTTCACTTTTGTTTTTGTTTTTGACTTGTGAAAAAAGGCTCTTGCATCTTAGAAAATCTGTTGTAAAATAAGGATAACAGACTTTTTAGGGAGGATGATGTTATGCTTACGCAAGAGTGTCTTCAGGACGCTGTTAAATACGGAGAATGTTTCATTAAGTTCGGCAAAACTGCCGAATACATCCCCGAACTTGCTCGGGTCAACAAGTATCACCTTGGCGCCTGCATTGTCGGCTTGGATGGTACTGTGATGGAATACGGCGACACCCGTACCCCATTCACCATTCAGAGTATCTCGAAACTTGCTTCGCTGATCCTTGCCATCAGCGACCGCGGCGCAGACTACCTGTTCCACGACAAGGTGGGAGTCGAACCAACCGGCGACCCGTTCAACTCGATCATCAAGCTGGAAACCAAGACCAAACCGTTTAATCCGTTCATCAATGCCGGCGCAATCACTGTTGCCAGCTGCATCGACGGTAAGGATTCGGACGAAAAGTTCGAGCGATTCTTGCAGTTTATCCGCAAAGTCTGCGGCAACGAAGAAATCGCCCTCAATGAAGCGGTCTACCTCTCGGAAAAATCCACTGGTGACCGCAACCGCGCTCTTGCCTACTACCTCAAAGCCTCCGGTATTCTGGAAGGCAACGTCGAGGAATGTCTGGACTTTTACTTCAAGATGTGCTCGGTCAATGTCACTGCGGTGGACATTGCCCAGATGAGTGCAGTGCTTGCAAATCACGGTGCCTGCCCATCCACCGGTGAGGTGCTCATCGAGCCGGAAAGTGCAAAAGCAATTCGTGCGCTGATGCTTACTTGCGGTATGTATGACGGCTCCGGTGAATTTGCCATGACTGTCGGCTTCCCTGCAAAGAGCGGTGTCGGCGGCGGTATCGCAGCTGCACTGGTTGACCGCATGGGAATTGGTGTATTCGGACCTGCTCTGGATGAAAAAGGCAACAGCATCGGCGGCATCAAGATTCTGGAATATCTTTCCAAGAAGATGGATTTTAATTTGTTCTAATAAAAGGAGTCTGAGAGTTTTCTCAGACTCCTTTTCATTTAACTTAAAACTCCACTTTTGCTTCGCAAGTTCCCTGCTTTCTTTTATCCGAAAGCTCCACATAAAAACTTTCAGAAAAAGAAATGGATTTTTTATCCTCACTCAAGTGGGCATCGTTGGAAAATCCATTGGCGTGGATTTTTTGACCACCTTTAATATAGGAATCTTCCTCACTCATTGCTCCGTTTTCGTATTCCAGGATTTTACCTGTTTGATTATCACGAATAAAACTTGATCGGATAGAAGTAATCATCTCATAATATTTTGGATTCTCTGTTGCTGTTTTACCCAAATGATAAAATTTGCTCACAAAACGAATTTCTGTCCTATCTCCATCCAGAGTCTTTTCCTCCTGATCTGTCCATGAAATAAATGATACCTCATCCACAATCATTTTTCGCAGAGCTTCTTCATCCTTCTGTTCGGATATCTCCTGCAAAAAACGCTCGGTAATATCCTGCTGCTGCCGATCAATCACCTGATACTCCGACGGGGAAGCAATCATCTTTTCGCAGAGTGGCTCTAATAATTGGGTTGGTGCAGCGTGATCAACCACAAATACTACACCGGAAACTACGGTAAGTATACATAATATTGACAGGAGGATTATCGAGAACGAATATTTTCTTTCACGCCATCCCGACCAAATCAAAAAGCAAAGACAAAATGCGCTGATAACCACACTCCATACGCCATGCAAAACTGTAGCTGCTATCAGCCATAAAACACTTACTACTGTGATTTTTCCATTCCATTTTATCTGTTTACTCTGTTCCATCTTTTCTCTCCATAGATTTTAGTTTTCATACCAGCTATTTTTTATTACAATGATAGCATAATATTCTTACAAATTCTATCATATTATTCTACAAAAATAATTTGACATCTTTGCTAATAGTCAATAGCTGCAAAAAAATCCCGGAACTAAAGTTCCGGGATTTTTTAGTCTTTTACAGTCCTTCTTTCCATCTTCCCTTTTGGTCAAAGTTCTGTTTGAGCTTTTTCTCAATCGAGAAGTATGGAATCGAAATACCGATAATATCCATGACAATCAGCCATTTTGCTGCTGTCATCAGCGGCAGCAAAATGATTCCTACAATCGAAAATACCATTGCTACAATGCCGATTGGCAGCATCATTCTGCCATAGCAGATGTGCGAATAGTTCCAGGTTTCAATGCTCTTCATTGCCCACTCGGTGCGGTAATCAATAAAGAAAATTCCTCCAAAAACAGTATCCTGATGTTTTGGGTATTTCGGTGGTTTTCTTCTCCAGCGCAATCCGCATCCAATCATCATAGCTGGTATCAGCAGCAACAATAAATAAAGCAACATTCTGTTTGACAATCCTTTCTGTTTCATGCTGTGCATCCCTTTGATTCACAGTGTTCAGTATAACACACTTTTTCCCTTTTGTAAAAAAGATTTTTGGAAAAAGGTTTTAAAAAAATCCTTTTCCATGAAAATTCTTCCATAATTTTTTCTACTCCCCTTGACAAACGAATTAGACGTGGTTATAATGGAACCATAGTTAATTACTCAACTAACTAACCAGTATACAACCAGAGAGGAGGACACAGATTGAAGATTGACTTTCAAAGCCAGACACCAATCTTCCTTCAGGTCTCGCAGGGACTGGAAGATGAAATTTTGTCCGGCATCTACGGGGAAGAAGAACAGATCTCTTCGATCACCGAACTTTCTGCAAACTACAAAATCAATCCCGCTACCGCACTCAAGGGAATCAACCTGCTGGTGGATGGCGGAATCGTCTATAAGAAAAGAGGAATTGGCATGTTTGTTGCGTCAGGAGCTGTGCAGAAGCTGAAAGAAAAGCGGCAGGAGGAATTTTATAATCAATACATCCTGCCTTTGGTACAGGAGGCAAAACGTCTCGACATCGAACCTGCAAAACTTCAGGAATGGATTGAAAGGGGATTTGCAAGATGAAACTAAGCTGTCATAATCTGACCCGCAAATTTGGGGACACTACTGCTTTAAATGGAGTAAACTTGTGCTTAGATGAACCGAAAATCTATGGATTACTCGGTCGAAACGGCGCCGGCAAAACCACCCTGCTCCGCCTGATAACCAACTACATCCAGCCGACCGAAGGAACAATCACACTGGACGAACAAAATGTCTGGGAAAACGAAAAAGCGCAGCATCAGATTTTTCTGGTCACCGAAACTTCCTACTTTGCCGAAATGAATGCACACAAGCTCATCCAACTCATGTCAGAAATCTATCCCAGCTTTGACAAACAGCAGTGTCTGGACTATGCAAAGCGCTTTGAGCTTGATTTAAACAAAAAATATACCGCTCTCTCCACCGGCTACAAATCGGTCCTGCGCGCAGTTCTCTCCTTATCGGTACACACACCGTTCCTGTTTCTGGATGAACCGACACTGGGTATGGATGCCTTCCACCGCGAGCTGTTTTACAAGCTGCTGATCGAAAGTTACAGTGAGTCTCCGTCCTGTATCCTGCTGTCCACCCACCTGATCAGTGAAGTGGAAGGGCTTCTGGAAAATGTTATCATTCTGGACCACGGCAAGGTGCTGATCGACGAATCCTCCGAGCAGCTGCTTGCACAGGGATACTGCGTATCTGGCAGAATCTCCGATGTGGATGACTACTGCTCCGGCAAAAATGTAATCGGTTCCAGTGTCGTCGGCGGACTGAAAACCACTGCTGTTTTGGGAGAACGGGAACAAGTTCCTGACACATTGGAAGTCACCGGACTGAGCTTACAGCAGCTGTTTGTGCAGCTGGTAGGCAGCGAAAACCCATCATAAGAGGAGGAATCTCGATGAATACTGCAACGTCCTTTCGTCTTCAATTAAAAGAATGTCGTTCTGCGCTTACGATCTATTATATTATCATCCTGCTCATCTTTGCCATTGCCTCGATTGGAATGTCTTCCGATAGTTCCACTTCCGGGCTGGAAGCCAGCACCGCCTGGTTTCTGTTTGTCTACGGTATGAACACCTTCCGAGCAAACTTTCTGTTTCATTTACAGTTTGGTTCCACCCGCAAAACCCTGTTTAAGGGCTGGCTTTTCTCTACCGGAACCATCTGCCTCGGTATGTCACTGATTAACCTTATTCTGCTGCTGGTGTTAAGTCTGCTGCTCCATTTCCCCATAGGTTCCTTTGTTTTTTCCATCCAGATCGACAACGTTTTTCTTCGCCTTATTGCAGGCACTGTCTATTATTTCTGTGAGTACCTCATGCTAACCTCTGTCGGATACCTTATCACCAGTGGATTTTATCGCTTGAACAAGACAGGAAAATGGATCGTTGGTACTCTGATGGGTGGATGTGGAATGCTGGCAATTTTCCTGATAGAACCGTTTGAGTCATACATTGACGCGATTTTCCTTTATCCTTCATCCCATCCATTTATTGTATCGGGAATCTTCCTTGTTGTTGCAGCAATGATTCTCAGCTTCTGCTGGCTGCTCATCCGCAAAATGCCTGCGAAAACCGCATAACATGAAAAAAGCACTCATCAAAAGATGAGTGCTTTTTTTATTCTCCAACAATCGAGATTGCCACACGGTTTGGCATACAGACCGCACTTTGCGGTTCATGGTCGATCCATCCAAAGCCCATGCACAGATGGTCGGGACAGTCCGAGGATAAAAACCGGATCTGATGGTCCTTGATTTCCAGCACAACCTGAACTCCATATTCTGAAAGGTCGATCTGTTGATTTTCTTCCTGTTCGAGCTTAAGTTCCATGATCTGTTCCCCGTCGATGGAAACCAGTGCTGTCGCACCCTCCGTTTGGTTTTGCCACATCAGCAAAAAAATCCCCATCGAAACCAGCGCCACCAATGCGGTGATTGCTAAAATAATTTTATCTGCTTTTCCCATTTATTTTCTCCAATCTGTAAAAACATAGAACCATTATACGAAGAAAAGCCTCCTCCGTCAAGATAACAGAAGGACCATCAAGGCTTTGCCATGATGGTCCTTTTGCTTTTAGAAAAGTAATCTAGGGGAAAAGTTTTAAACTAGATGTCAAAATTAAGCTTCTGCTTTCCACAGACCGTGCAGGTTGCAGTATGCGTAAGCAGCAACTGCTTTGTCTGTCTCTGCCAGCATGAATACTGCCTGTGGCTTGCTGCCTGGTTTGAGCTCTTTGCGCTGGTTGCCTTCCTGGGTCTCCAGAGCGATCCACTCGATGAAGTGTTCTTCAGCCATTGGATGTTCTACTTCACCAACAGTTACGGTTACTTTGTTGCCCTCTACCGAGATAACTGGAACGTGTTTTTCGGTTGCAGCGTCAACGCTTCCTGGAACCAGTTCGCTCATCTTTTCGCCGCAGCACATAACCGGAACACCTTTGTTTTTTGCATAAGCGATAATATTTCCACAGTGTTTGCATACGTAAAATTTCATATTCATTTCCTTCTTTCTTTGTTGTCGTGTTTTATCTTAAGTATACCGATTTGGTTTATTTTCTCTTTGATTATAGTATACCTTTTCTGTAGACAAATTGCAATAGGCTAACAAAAATTTTCTGTTTTAAATAAAACAAAAAGTAGCTGTTTGGGGATTTTACCCCAAACAGCTGCAAACAGTCTGCTATTTTCGATTGTCAGAGGAATTATTTCTCGTCGACTCTCTTTTTGCGCAGATATTTGTCAATTGCTTCGACCATATTTTCCGGCATCTTTCTTGGAACTGGGAATACAACCGAGTTTACCATACGGTCAGAGAATTCCTGAACGAAAGCTGCGGTCTTACCGAAGTTCTTGTAATCGAGGTAATCGATTACGTCGTGGCGGCAATGGATCATTGCACCGCCGTTTCTGCCAAAGCGGCAGAAGTTGATAGCTGGAACACCCTCGTTGGAGAATGGAACCGAGTCACTGGAGTATACTTCCTGAGTAACGTCAGTAGAGAAGCCAAGCTCTTTGGAGAGGTATTCTACATAGCGGCAGAGGGATTCATCTGCCATAACAGCAGCCCAGTCAGCGCCCAGAACAGGACCTGCAACGTCAACGTTGATCATCAGCTGGATATCTTTGAGTTCTTCTTTATGTGCTTCTACATAAGCTTTGGAGCCGAGCAGACCGCACTCTTCGGAACCGTACCAGCAGAAGGTCAGATTTCTCTTTGGTGGGTTCTCTTTATAGTGGCGTGCAAGCTCCATCAGGATAACCGAGCCAGCACCGTTGTCGTATACGCCGTGGCTGAACTGTACACTGTCAAAGTGTGCGCCGAAGGTAATGTTCTGTTCGGTTTCATCGGTGCCTTTGATGTGCAGGATAACATTTCTGGATGGACGGGTAACATCTTCCTGAATCAGGGTAAAGGTTACAGTTTCAGGCTGAGCTTTTACCAGTTCCATTGCATCGATTGCACGCAGAACACCGCCTGGGATCTTGCCGTAACGCAGAGCCCAACCGCGCAGTTCTCTTTCTGGCAGATCGGTCTGTTCGCGAACATCGGAAACGTTGCCGTTCCAGGTCAGGAATGCTGCTACACCGTAGCGAACCATTCTTTCGTAAACTTCTTCGTTCATCTTGCCGTTGTTGACAAGGACGATCATGCCTTTTTTATCATACAGGTCAACATCAGTTCCCTGCTGAACATATGCAAATGGAGCGGTCAGACCTTCTGCCGGTGTGCTGCCGGAACGACGATAGCCCTGAATTTCCCACTCTTTTCCTGCTGCTGTCAGGGAAACCTTCTCGATGTCTGCGGTCTGAACTGGGAATTCCTCGATTACAGCTTCCAGACCAACTTTTGCAAGCTCATCGCGGATGATTTCGGCTGCTTTGGTTTCTTCTGGAGAAGTGCTGGTACGAATAAAGTTGATTTTCTGCAAATCCTCAAAGATTCGTTTTCCCATTGCTTCTGTGTTCTTCAAAATGTCCATGTTGCCACACTCCTTGTCTATTTAAACTCATAAAATCAGACTGGGTCGTTAAGCGACAGGCTGCAAAAGCAGCCTGTCATATGTACAACTTTTACATAATTTTACATATATTTTTATCAAAATATATGCTTAATTTCCCTTTTCCTAGTATAGCACAATCTTTCTTCGGTTACAATCCCGAGACAGCCAAACCTTTCAGAAGCAGAGAAGGAGTCTGTACAAACTGGCTTCCGGATGCTGTTGGAACCGGATCGTTTCCGATTGCAACAATCTCCTTAAGCAGTTCATAGATGCTGCCTGCAATGGTGACCTCACAGAACGGCTTTGTCATCTTTCCATTTTCTACAACCATTCCCTTGCACAGCAGAGAGAAATTACCGGTAATGGTGCTGACACCTGCAAACACACCTTCCAGCCCTGTTACAACCAGACCATTTCCCATCTTCTGGCAGAGTTCTTCCATCGAAAGGGTATTGCCGGAAATGCTCTCAAACACAACGTTTGTGACTCCGGTGCCGACTGCTGCCTGTACATCCGACTTAAATCCGTTACCGCTGCTCTGGCAGTTTGCTTTGCCCGCACTCTTGCGGTTGTACAGAGCTGATTCAAATTTTCCTTCGTGAATCAGGTATTTTTTGCTGACTGGTGTGCCCTCATCATCGAAGTGGCGGTGTACTCTGCCCTGTGCAAACTGAGGATCTTCCACAAGGTTGATATCGGAAATTGCGATCATTTCCCCTTCTTTTCCTGCAAGAGAGCTCATCTCGTTTTGCATCTCGGTCGCATAAAAGATTGGAAGGTATGCTTCCAGCAGTTCTGCTGCTGCATCGTTTTTGAGGATAACCGCGTATTTTCCCGAAGCAATCGGTTTTGCATGCAGGCGCTGTGCGCCAAGCTCTGCTACTTCCTGTGCCAGTGCTTCGGTATCAATTGCATCGAGGCTCTGTGCACTGCGTCCGCCCCAAGCGATCTCGGTGTTGCCATCTTCGCGGGAAACTACGCCCAACGAAACCGAAACGGAATGTCCACAGTCGGTCAGAGTAGTTCCGTTATCGTCCATCAGAATAATTTCCTCATCATACTGATGACAGGAACAATCGCTGACCGAGTCAATCTTGCTTTCTTTGCGCAGAACCTGCTCTGCTTTTACCAGAGTTTCTGCTGCTTCCCTTTCATCCAGCGAAGCAAACTCCCCTGTATAGGACAATTCCTTCTCAAATGCCGGAATTGGGTGGTAATCTTCTTCGGATGCCATCGCAGAAACCTGCATCTGCTCTACAACATCTTCTGCACAGTCCAGCTGATTAAAGAAGGTGCAGCATCTTTTTCCATCCTTGCCAGCTTCCACAAAATAAACACTTTCACTGGAACGAACCGATTTTTCCTTCTCGCCATCCAGAACATTCAGGCCAAACTTTCTGGTCTTTGCAATATAAAAACGAATGTCCGCAAAACCTTCCTGTTTGAGCTTTTCTGTCAGTTCTCTGAGTGCTGTTTTCTCCGATGCCATCATGCCTGATCCCCTCCTACTGTCATTTCAGTTACACGGACGGTCGGCTGACCTGCTCCGATATAAAGCGCACCGCTTGCTGCATAGCAGAAGCCCTGTCCCAGTGCGTAGTCGTTTCCGACCATGTCTACCTTCTGCAGAATATCGCCGCCGGTACCGATCAGGGTTGCACTGCGTACCGGTGTGGTGATCTTTCCGTTTTCGATCAGGAAGGTCTCGCTGGTGTTGAAGTTGAACTCTCCGGTTGCCGGATTTACCGAACCTGCGTTGATGCTGTTGACAAAGATGCCGCGCTCGGTTGCTGCGATCATCTCTTCCGGTGTGCTTTCTCCCGGTGCGATATAGGTGTTGGTCATACGGGAAGTTGGAGCAAAGCGGAAGCTCTGGCGTCTGGAGGAACCAGTTGGAGCACATCCCATTCTTCTTGCATTGAGTTTATCTACCATATATCCTTTGAGGATACCGTTTTCGATCAGTACATTCTTCTGGGTCGGTACACCCTCGTCATCCACCTTGAGAGAACCCCACTGACCCGGAATCGAACCATCATCAATCAGAGTCAGCTTGTCAGAAGCTACCTTCTGACCCAGTTTACCGGAAAATTCGGAGTTGCCTTTTGCTACACCGGATGCTTCCAGAGAATGTCCGCATGCTTCGTGGAAGAACAATCCACCAAATCCATTGGTGATGATAACCGGCATTCTTCCGGTCGGGCATGCTTTAGCATGCAGCATTGCTTTTGCCTTCTTTGCTGCCTGCTTTACATAGTCCTCGACATTGATCTCGTCATAGAACTCAAACCCCTTCATTGCACCAGGACCAACATAGCTGGACTGTCTGTCTCCGCCTTCCTCACAGAAAACAGTCATATGCAGCCTGGTCTTAACGCGGTTATCCTCTACAAATAAACCTTCGCTATTTGCAATCCAAACCTTCTGATCCATATCAACATAGTTGACACGAACCTGGCTGACCGTTTCATCTGCCTTCTTACCTGCAGAAACAACACGGTTTGCAAGCGCCATTTTATCCTTTAAGCTGACGCTCTGCGGATAACGGCTGATTGGATTTAACGAAACACGGCGCATTGCTTCCAGCGCTGCACGCTCAAAGCTTCCGTCACGATAGCGGCAGGTTTCTTCCAGCAGGCGGAAAATTTCCGCTTCACTTAAATCGGAAGTATACAGGTAAGCGCTCTCCAGCCCCTTAAACAGGCGGATGCCCACTCCCTTTTCTCTTCCCGAAGATGAGTTGAGGATTTTTTCTCCCAATACGGTCAGATTGCTTCTGCGAACGTCCTCGCAGAAAATTTCGGCAAAATCTGCGCCGTGGCTGACTGCATAGTCAAGGATTTTTTCCATCAGATTCTGGCTTAACACAAAACCCCTCCATTCTTTGTTACAAAAAAGGCGGCTGCAAAAGTTTGCAACCGCCCGAATTTCTTTATTTGTGCTGCTGATGGCACAGGTGGCACGCTACAAAGTGATTTGGTTTTACTTCAATCAGCTTTGGTGCTTCTTTTTCGCAGATATCCATTGCATATCTGCATCTTGGTCTGAATTTGCATCCCGGTGGTGGGTTGATCGGGCTTGGAACTTCGCCTTCCAGTTTGATTCTTTCTCTGGTAGCTTCTCCATCCGGATCTGCCATTGGGATTGCAGAGATCAGTGCCTGTGTATATGGATGCAGCGGCTCACCGTACAGGTCATAGTTGCTTGCAAGTTCTACCATCGAACCTAAGTACATAACACCAACTCGGTCAGAGATGTGTTTTACCATCGACAGGTCGTGGGAGATGAACAGGTAGGTCAGACCAAATTCTTTCTGAAGTTTGATCAGAAGGTTTACTACCTGAGCCTGAATGGATACGTCCAGCGCGGAGATTGGCTCGTCACAGACAATGAATTTTGGTTCTACTGCCAGTGCGCGGGCAATACCAACACGCTGACGCTGACCGCCGGAAAGCTCATGAGCAAAACGGTTTGCATATTCTGCGCTCAAACCTACCTTGTTAAGCAGGTCTGCAACTCGTTTTGTTTTTTCTTCTTCGCTGAAATGGAAATGAATGTCCATTCCCTCGGAAATAATTTCACCGATTGTCATACGAGGGTCCAAAGATGCATATGGGTCCTGGAAAATGATCTGAACATTCTTTTTGAACTCCAGAAGGTCCTTGCCTTTGAGGGTGGAGATATCCTTACCGTCAAAAACAACTTTACCGGATGTTGGCTCGTAGAGCTTGATCATGGTACGGCCGCAGGTGGTTTTTCCGCAGCCGGACTCGCCTACCAGACCCAGTGTTTCTCCTCGTTTAATGCCGATTGTTACATGGTCTACCGCTTTCAGTGTCTGTTTGCGTCCTGCTTTAAAGAACTTGCACAGGTCGGTAACTTCCAGGATGTTGTCGGCGTTCTGCAGTTTTTCAATTACCTGATCCATTATTTTGCCTCCCTGTCATAGAAGGATTTTACCTTCGGCGCATTTGGATGCTGCAGCCAGCAGGATACGCGATGAGTATCTGTAATGGTGGTTTCCAGTGGATTCTTTTCCTTACAGATCGGCATGCAGTATTCACATCTGGATGCAAACGGACAATGGTTAAGTGGCAGGATCAGATCCGGTGGAGTACCTTTAAGTGCATACAGTTCCTGTTTGGATTCTTTTGCCAGTTTTGGAACAGAGCTCAGCAGTGCCCAGGTGTATGGGTGCTTGGAATCATAGAAGATTTCTCTAGCGGTACCTCTTTCCACAACCTGACCAGCGTACATAACCTGAATGCGGTCTGCAAAGTTTGCAACAACGCCCAAGTCATGGGTTACCAGAATGATTGCGGTGTTCATCTTTTCTTTCAGCTCACGCATCAGGTCCATGATCTGTGCCTGAATAGTAACGTCCAGAGCGGTGGTTGGCTCGTCCGCAATCAGAATCTTTGGACTACATGCTAGAGCCATTGCGATCATAACACGCTGACGCATACCACCGGACATTTCGTGCGGATAGCTGTCAATTCTTTTTTCCGGGCTTGGGATGTTTACCATCTTAAGCATTTTGATTGCTTCTTCCCTTGCCTGTTTTTTGTCCAGATGACGGTGAATGCGCAGGCTTTCCATGATCTGTTTACCAACAGTCATGGTTGGGTTGAGGGAAGTCATTGGGTCCTGGAAAATCATGCTGACTTCGTCGCCGCGGAACTCACACAGTTCTTTCTTATTTAAGGAAAGAACGTCTTTGCCGTCGCAGGTAATCTTGGAACCTTCCTTGATTACTGCAAACGGAGGTTTGAGCAGACGAAGAATGGATTTTGCGGTTACGGTTTTACCGCAGCCGGACTCGCCTACAAATGCGAGGGTTTCACCGCGGTTTAATTCGAAGCTGACACCGCGAACAGCTTTAACCTCTCCTGCGTAGGTATTAAAGGATACGCTGAGGTCTTTTACTTCTAAGATCTTATCGTTTGCCATTTGTATCCTCCTCCTACTTTCTCAGTTTCGGGTCAAGTGCGTCACGCAGGCCGTCACCCAGCAGGGTAAAGGAGAGCATGGTGAGCGCGATCATAATCGATGGGAAGAACAGCTGATATGGATAGAACATGAAGTTCTGCTGTGCTGCGGAAGCCAGAGCACCCCAGCTGGTATCCGGTGGCTGAATACCCAGACCGATGTAGCTCAAGAATGCCTCAGAGAAGATGTAGCCTGGGATATCGAAGGTAATTGCTACGATGATGATACCAATAGTATTTGGAATCATGTGGCGCATGATAGTTTTAAATGGAGATACACCCAGAGCATTTGCAGCCAGAACGTACTCCTGAGATTTTAACTGGAGCATCTGTCCGCGAACCAGACGGGCAATACCACACCAACCGGTCAGGGTCAGTGCCAGCATCATGGTGCCCATGCTCTTGGAATCGGTTACAACCGAGATCAGAATAACGATAATCAGATAAGGAATGCTCAGCAATACCTCTACGATACGCATCATGATATCGTCAACGATGCCGCCAAAATAGGAAGCGATACCGCCGTAGATACTACCGACAACGCTGGCTACAACTGCACCAACGATACCGATTGCCAGAGAAACTCGACCAGCCTGCCATACACGTGCAAACAGGTCACGACCCAGGGAGTCAGTACCAAACCAGTGCTGTGCATTAGGAGTCTGGTTGATTGCAGAAGTATCCATCTGTTCAAAGTTATATCCGGAGATTGCAGGGCCAAAGATTACCATGATAACCATAAGAACGAGGATAATCAAAGCAACCAGAGCAATCTTGTTTTCTCTAAATCTTCTCCACGCGTCTGCCCAATAGCCTACCTTTGGACGAGCAATAATGTCGCCGGAGAAATCGTCGGTTCCAATAATCTGGAACTTTTCTGCTGGAATGTCTTCCCATTCTGTCGCAGATGTCACTTTATTTTCTTCTGTAGACATATGTTCTCCTCCTTAAATTATTTTACGCGGATACGTGGGTCAAGGATTGTGTAAGCGATATCGATGAGCAGCTGTGCTACAACAAACAGTGCTGCTGCAAAGATGGTGGTACCAATAATCATGGTGTAGTCACGGTCATTGATCGAAGATACATAGTAGAAACCAAGACCAGGGATACCAAACATTTTTTCGATAACGAAGGAACCTGTAAAGATACCGGAAATCTGTCCACCCAGAATGGTGATACATGGCAGGAATGCGTTTTTCAAAACGTGGTCCTTAATGATATGGAAACCGCTGACACCTTTTGCCTCAGCAGTCAGGATGTAATCCTGTCCCATAACTTCCAGCATGTTGGATTTTAAGTAACGTGCATAGGTTGCAATGGTACCAAAACACATTGCGATAACCGGCAGAACCAGGTTCTTCGGTTTACCCCATCCGGTGGTTGGAAGGATCATCCATTTAACGGTAAACAGATACTGGAGCAACGATGCCATAACGAATACTGGGATGGTGATACCCAAAATCGCAATGAACATAACCAGATAGTCCGGCCATTTGTTTTTGTTAAGTGCTGCGACAATACCCAAAGTAACACCGATTGCGACACCGAATACCAGAGCCAAACCACCGGTTACACCGGAAACTTTGGAGTTTGTAAGCAGTGTTTCGGTAATGCTCTTACCTGGATATTTGAGCGACTCACCCAGATCACCTTTTGTGATCAGGTTTTTCATAAAGATTGTATATTGTTCGGTCAGTGGTTTATCCAAACCGTATTTTGCGTAGTAGTTTGCTTTTGCCTGTTCCGGCAGCTTGTTCGCCATCGCACCCAGAGGATCACCTGGGATCGAGTGCATCATGAAGAAGGTTGCTGTTGCAATGATAAACAGTGTGATCAGCATGTAGCCAATTCGTTTGAGCACATACTTAAGCATACTTTTCCCCCTTATCCTCTTCTATTTCTTACACTTCTGATTCTTACATTTTTGATAAAGGAACAGGCAGCCAAAACCGGCTGCCTGTCCGCGCTTCGCTTGTAAAAGAAAGCCTTACTTCGTTATGAAATTAAATTATGCGTTGCGTCCGCTTACATAAGCGTATTTCAGACCGGTAGAAGTAAATGGCATTGTGTTGCTGTTCTTGATGTAGTTGTAACGGAAGGTGTTAGCAGCTTCGTTAACAACTGGGCAGAGAGGGCCTTCCTCGAAGAGGATTGTTTCTGCCTGTTTGTACAGTTCCAGACGTTTTGCATCGTCCATTTCTACTGCAGCCTGATCCAGCAGCTCATCATATTTTTCGTTTACCCAACCAGTGTTGATGTTACCGGAAGAGGAGTACATAACAGCCAGCATGGAGTATGGATCGTTGTAGTCGATACCCCAGGACATGTAACCCATCTGGTAGTCACCGGAGTTAACTTTGGACTGGAAGGTTCCCCATTCATTGAAGTCCAGAACAACGTTTACGCCCAGAACGTTTTTGAATGTCTGCTGATAGTATTCGCCGTAGTTCTTCATCCACTGGTCAACACCACCGAGGCTGAAGGTTACTTCCAGAGTGGAAGGATCGGAACCAAGACCGAGTTCTTCCATACCTTTGAGGAGCAGTTCTTTTGGATCTTCAGAACCAACCATAGCTTTCAGAGGTTCTTCAACTTTTTCTCTGTAGATACCCTGATCGCCAACGGAAACGCCATCCGGTACCCAACCGTATGCTGGAGACATGGTACCATGATAGATGGTTTCAACGATGTCTTCACGGTCCAGAGCAAGGGTGAATGCGTTACGGATGTTTGCATTCTGGAACAGTTCATCTTTGGTGTTGTAGAAGTTAAAACGTACTGCTGGAGAAGTGTAGTGGATATAATCTACATTTTCCATAGCTTCAAATTTCTGCATCCATTCTGGAGTACCGCAACCACAGGAGTCGATGGAACCGTTTGTGAAGGAGTTGAAGATGGTGTTCTCATCGTTCATGATCTTGTAGTTGATGGTCTGCAGGTTTACATTTTCTGCATCCCAGTACTGATCGTTTTTAACGAGGATCAGTTCAGAGTTGTGGGTCCAGGTTTCGAGTTTGAATGGACCATTGTATACCATGTTGGAAGCTTCTGCACCATAGCTTTCACCGTACTGTTCTACGATGTCCTGACGCTGTGGCATCATAACACGGGTATCGGTCAGAGCCAGGAAGTATGGGGTTGGGCTTTCCAGAGTGAATTCGATTGTTTTGTCGTCAACTGCTTTTACGCCCAGTTCGGAAGGATCCATCTCACCTGCCAGAACTGCGTTTGCATTTTTAACACAGGTCAGCAGCCAGGAGTTTGGAGAACCGGTTTCTGGTGTCAGAACACGGGTGATTGCATAAACATAGTCGTTTGCTGTTACAGGCTGTCCATCGCTCCATTTGTTGTCGCGCAGATGGAATGTCCAAACAGTACCATCTTCGTTGGATTCCCAAGACTCAGCAGCAGCGCCTTCACGAACGTTCTCGCCGTCTTTTTCAGCCAGTCTGGTCAATGGTTCCATCGAGTTGGTCAGAATGCTGGAGCTGTAAGTGTCGTTACCTGTTACGCTGTCCAGGGTGGTTGGCTCACTGTTCAGATAACCATTAAAGTACTGTTCTGCATCCAGAACGTTACCATCGATGGTTTTCTGTTCACCAGTCGATTCAGCAGTTGTTGTTTCTTCGCCGCCGCAAGCTGCCATGGAAAGCATCATTGCGCCTGCCATCATAACTGCCAGGATTTTCTTCAGTTTCATGATAATTTCTCCTTTCGGGCTTATCAAACTCTCTCTTATTTCGACACGTTTCCTCGTATTTACAAAGACTCGTGTGATTGACAATGAAAATTGGGATTATCATAATCCCAAAAGCAAAACAGGATATCCTGTTTATAAATACAAATCAGCGTTGATCGCTAAAACGGATGCTAACGATTCCTGATCTGATCTTTTCACTATACTCTCGGCTGTGGTGCTTCCTGCTCCCACGTCATAGTGTCTTTTCAGCTCGTCCACCATCGCTTCGGCATCACCCTGTTCATAACAGGTAAACAAATCGAGATGTCTTTGATAGCTGTCCTTGACACTTTGTTTGTCGATTGCACAAAAAATCGCAAAATTATTGACATTCATACTTTTCCAGACATGTTCAATCTTTCGAAATCCTGTCTGTTCAATAATGCGGCTGTGGAAATAATTGTCCTCCTGCGCCAGCTGATACAGATCATCTTCCAGAGCTTTCATCCGCTCCAAACTCTCTCTCATCTGTTGCAGGCTTTCAGCAGAAAAGTTTCCTTTGTTCAACCTCACTGCCAGTATTTCCAGTGTGGCACGCAGCAGGCACACTTCATAGATATCCTGCTCTGTCACCGCAGCGACCGAACAACCTACATTCCGTTCATATCGAACCAGGCCTTCCTGTTCGATCTGCCTGAGTGCTTCCCGAACCGGTCCGCGACTGACACCAAACAATTCTGCGATCTCGTTTTCCTTCATCCGATCCCCCGGCTTAAATTCGCCTTCCAGAATCTTTTGACGGATTTCATCCACGACTTCCTGCCGCAAAGTTTTATAGTTCAGTTTTGGCATACCTTGTTAATCTCCCTTAGCTTTGCAGGTTGTGTGTATGTAGATTACAGTATTTTGAAGATTGTATACAATCTTATGTCCTGTATTGTACCATAGTTCTTTATCAATTGCAACAAAGTCGCTAACATTTTGTTAATGTTACACTCTTTTTATTCTTGCATTATATACAAAATACATAATAAATTCTTATTTGTCACAGTTATTTAAAAATTCTCGTTGTTTTTCACAACAATCTTCCCGTCCTCATTTTGTACTATATACAAAAGAGAACAGACCACGAAGGTCTGTTCTCTTTTTAAAATTCCATATTAATCTTATAAGGAAAATCCTGCGCAGAAATCTTGTGTTCTATCAGATAACCATTAATTGTTTCCATATAATGTTCCATTAATGTCGAGCAAATCCGGTTGACATCCCCTGTTTTGAGCGCATCAAAAACCTTTTGATGGATCTTGCGCTGATTGTGAATGACATACTCACTTTTACCAGCTCCCCGATAAAAGACGATGGTGTTTCCCCCAGACATGCTGTTCCACAAAGTATACAGTCTGGTCAATTTGGACTCTTTTATAATGCATTCATGAAATTCATTGTCATTTTCAATCGCTTCATCAAAGTGTTCCAGATCTTCAATGGAGTCCATTCGATTCAAAATCTCCTCCATTCGCTTAAGCGTTTGTTGAGAAAAATGTCCTTCACACATTTTTACCGATAAAATTTCCAGATTTGCCCGCAACAAATAAACTTCATACACATCCTGAGCGGTAAAATCCTTCACCGAACAACCCACATGAGAAGTATATTCCACTAAACCTTCCTGTTCAATCTGACGCAGAGCTTCCCGAACCGGTCCACGGCTGACTCCCAGTTCTTCTGCCATTTCTTGCTCCACAATCTTGGTTCCAGGCTTAAGCTCTCCTGTTAAAAGCTTCATTCGTATTGCCTGAGTGACTTGTTCTCGCAGGGTCTGGCGCATTATCTTCGCCATGTTTTTATTTCCCTCCCAGCTGCAAAAATAGATTCTTTTCATTCCTGAAAAGATAAGCAGACATTTTTACGATATCATAATGCTACCTTCTTTGCAATCCAAAAAATGTTTTTTCTACGAAATTCATCACTTTTATCCTTTGACATCTGTTTATTTTTGCTTTTTTTCACCGATTTTAACGAAATTTATTTTTTGATTCTTTCTCTTGACATTTCAAGGTTGCTCTGGTATTATTGTATTAAGCACTTAATACAATAATGAAAGGAGGCGGGAATATGACCTGGTCCTTTGATGACAACCTTCCCATTTATCTGCAAATTATCCGCATCTTAAAATATGAGCTTGCACGAGGAAAATACCAACCCGGTGAAAAGCTCCCTGCTGTACGAGAGCTTGCCATGACAGCCGGAGTCAATCCGAACACCATGCAAAAAGCTCTCGCCGAACTGGAACGGGATGGGTTAGTAAAAAGTCAGCGAACTGCTGGACGTTTTGTCACTGATGATAAGGAGAAGATTATGGAAGTCGCAAAAACACTTGCTTATGATGAAATTGCCCGAATGGTAGAAAATATTTCTTCTCTTGGATATCGCAAAGAAGAAATCCCGCAATTAATTGAAAAGTATCTGGACGAACATTAATTTTATTGTTTTCCCGGGAAATATTTCGACCTTTCTCTCCCATTTATGCAAAACCATTTCCCAGGAAATAGCTTGTTATCTTTCATTCCTGTATAAAATAAGGAAGGAGTCTGTGTAATGAATCAAAATACTGAACTGATGCAGGGCGGTTCTATAATGGAACTTCCTGTGCTGGAGATAAAAAACGTTCATAAAAAATATCTGTCCCACTCCGTTTTGGAAGGAGTAGGCTTTTCCATTCCAAGAGGAAAGATTGTTGGTTTGCTGGGACCAAACGGATGTGGAAAAACCACCATTCTGAAACTGATATCTGGTCTGCTGCAACTGGATGAAGGTGAAATCCGAATCAATGGAATCTGTCCGGGTCAACAAACAAAGTCCATGATTTCCTATCTGCCGGAGCGCAGCTATCTGAATGATTGGATGAAAATTTCCGATATCTTAAATCTCTTTTCTGATTTTTATGCGGATTTTGACCGTGAACGTGCAGAGCAGATGCTGACCGACCTCAAAATCAGCAAAGAGGAAAAGCTTAAAACTATGAGTAAAGGAACCAAAGAAAAGGTTCAGCTGATTCTGGTTATGTCCCGTCGCGCTTCCCTTTACCTGCTGGATGAGCCGATTGGCGGTGTAGACCCTGCCACCAGAGAATATATTCTCCATACCATCTTAAAAAACTTTGATGAAAACTCTTCTATTTTAATTACCACACATCTGATTCAGGATGTAGAAACCATTTTTGATCAGGTTCTGTTTTTGAACCAAGGCAAAATCGTGATCGACGGTGAAGTTGATGAAATCCGTGAAAAATACGGAAAATCCATCGACGGATTGTTCCGGGAGGTATTTCGATGCTAAGAAAAATGCTCAAATATGATATTCAGGCAATGTCCAAAACTTTCATTCCCTTTTTCATTGCGATTTTAGTAATTTCTATTTTTAGTGCTCTTTCCATGCATCTGGAGTGGCTGATTGGCATCTTTGGAGGAGCCACCATTCTCTTTGGTCTCGGTATTGCTCTTTTTGTCACCAGCCTTGTTTTGATTATAACCCAGTTTTATAAAAACGTACTGGGTGACCAGGGATACCTGACCAACACCCTGCCTGTCAGTGTAGATACCATCATCCTTTCCAAACTTTTTTCTGCTATTTTCTGGTTGATCTCAAGCGGCATTGTTGCCATCCTCGCCTTTCTGATTATCTTAATGGGATCGATGGATAACGTTGGTGATTTCTTTACCAGTGTTGCTGTGGTTTTACAGTCCGCATTCGATTTCATCTCCACACCAGAATATTTTAAAGATGCTTTGTTGATTATCCTTTTGCTTGTACTGCTGTTTATCTTTGCAGTTTTACTGATTGCAAACGAAATTCTTCACTTCTATTGTGCTATGTCCTGCTCTCAGATTTATCCATTTACTAAAAATAGAATTGCTGGTTCCTTTATTGCCTACCTGCTGATCAACATTCCCCTTTCTATTTTAACTGCAGTTCTTTTTTCTGCAGTTGGGTTTACAGGAACAAGTTTTGAATGGATTCAAAATTTATCCGGATACTCCATGATGTTTATAGCCATCCTGTCGGTCAGCCTGGTAATCCTGTTTCTCAATATTCTGCTTTATGTTCCAATTCGTTATATCCTTAAAAACAAGTTAAATCTCGAATAACTTCATCCATAAAGAAAGCGCCTGACCAAATGGTCAGGCGTCTTTCTTTGCCTCTTGACTTTTTCATTTTTTATTTATTTTGCCTTTTATTTTTAAAAAATATTGGTCATTATTTCCATGTTATAATCCTTTCTTTTGTCTTTCTTTTTGCAAAATAGGCATATTCTTTATTCTTTCTGTCACTTTTATCAATCAAAAATCACATTAAAATCCACAGCTAATTCTTTTTTTTAGGTAAGTTCACGTTTTTTTTTAGAAAAAACAACAAATTATACATTAGCTCTTGAATGTTTTTCCTATTGAAGTATAATTGTTGAACAAATAGATTCTTGTATTGGGAGGTTTTTTCTATGTCATATCATTATCTTATCGACATTGCGTTGATTCTTCTGACAACAAAAGTTTTTGGAATGATCACCAAGAGACTGCAAATGCCGCAGGTTGTGGGTGCGTTGATTGCAGGTCTGGTCATGGGACCGGCAATGCTCAATATTATTCACAGTACCGAGTTTTTGTCTCAGGTTTCGGAGCTGGGCGTTATCGTTATGATGTTTACCGCAGGTTTGGGAACCAGCCTGAATGACTTGAAACAGACCGGAAAAGCAGGTTTTCTGGTTGCACTGTGCGGTGTTATCGTACCTTTAATCGGCGGTACCATTCTTTCCCTCTTCTTCAATACATCCACCGATCCAAACGCATTTATGCAGAACGTATTTATCGGTGTTGTTCTGACCGCAACCTCTGTTTCCATCACTGTTGAAGCGCTCAAAGAAATGGGAAAACTCAACACCGTTGTTGGTAACACCATTCTTGCAGCAGCTCTGATCGACGACGTTCTCGGTTTGATCGCTCTGACCATCGTTACCAGTATCGGCGGTTCGGCAGATGCAAACCTTCTGGTTGTTCTGCTCAAAATCGTTGCATTCTTTGTTCTGGTCGTTGTTGTTGGTATTGTGGTTAAAAAAGCAATGGATTGGTACATTGCAAACGTTCATTCCACCGACCTGCAGCGTTATCCAATCTTTGCCTTCATCCTGTGCCTGATTCTTTCCTTCTGTGCAGAGGAATTCTTCGGTGTTGCCGATATCACCGGTGCATTTGCAGCTGGTCTTATCATCTCCACTACTTCTAAAGCAAAGTATATCGAGCTTAAATTCGCTCCTCTTTCTTACCTGCTTCTGACTCCAATCTTCTTTGCAAGCATTGGTTTAAAGGTAGAATTGCCTGAAATGAATGCTACCATCGTAATCTTCTCGATTCTGTTGGTTGTTGTTGCTGTCCTGACCAAATGGATCGGTTGTGGACTGGGTGCAAAACTGTGTGGTCTGAAAGGTCATCAGTGTGAACAGATCGGTGTCGGCATGGTTTGCCGTGGTGAGGTTGCCCTGATCGTTGCAGACAAAGGTGCTGCTCTTGGACTGATGCCGGAAGTATTCTTTGGTTCTGTCATCATCATGGTTGTTGCAACCACGATTCTGACCCCAATCCTTCTCAAATTTGCTTACCGCAAGAGCGATGCTTACGAAGATATGCAGGAAAGCTCTCTGGTCGACCGTTACGACGAAGTCGAACAGCTCGATTACATTGGCGAGAGCCTGATCCGTGCTAACGAGCATATGATGAAAAAAGGTAAAAAAGCCGAAAAAGCTGCTTCTGAAACAAAGAAGTAACATAATATAAAACCCAAAAGAGGGGTTCGATCTGATGATCGAACCCCTCTTTTTTTCTATATTGTGCTTATACTACCTGGAACAAATAGAACTTCAGATAGTTTGTCTCCTCCACATTCCACAGAATCGGATGGTCTGGAGACTGCTGCCTTGCTTCAATCTGACGCAGGGAAACTCCCGCATCCGCTGCCGCCTGGTGCAGCATCTTGACAAACAGCTGCTCGGTCATAAAATGAGAACAGGAACAGGTCGCAAGATATCCCCCACGAGGCAAAAGACGCATCGCACGCAGATTGATTTCCTTATATCCACGCATTGCACTTTCCACTGTCTGTCTGGACTTGGTAAATGCCGGCGGGTCGAGAATAATAAAATCAAACTTTCCGTACCGGTTGATCATTTCTCCCTCAGAAAGCTTCGGAAGCAGGTCAAACACGTTAGCTGCCAGATACTCTACCTTTCCATCCAGCCCGTTTGCCTTTGCATTTTTCTGCGCCATCTCCACAGCCGACTCAGAAATATCCACACTCAGCACATACTCCGCGCCGCCCTTCGCTGCGTTCAGGCCAAAGGAACCGGTGTGGGTAAAGCAATCAAGCACCCGTTTGCCTCGGCTTAATTTTGCGACCGCAAGGCGGTTGTATTTCTGGTCCAGGAAGAATCCGGTTTTCTGTCCATTCTCAAAATCGACCGCATAGGTGATTCCATTTTCAGCAATAGTTGTCTCGGTAGAATCTGGAATCGAATATCCTTCCAGCGGAAAAAAGCCTTTGTACTGTTCCATTCCCTCCAGCTCTCGGATTGCCACATCGTTTCGCTCATAGATTCCGCGAATCGGCTGGTTATCCTGTGCAAAGATCTTTGCCAGCAGTTCAAACAGCATCTTTTTACGCTTTTCGATACCCAAGGACAGAACCTGTGCCACCAGGATGTCGCCAAAGCGGTCTACAGTCAGCCCTGGAAAACTGTCTGCTTCCCCAAAAATCAGACGACAGTTGGAAAAATCGTCCCCCATAACGGTTTTGCGGTAATCAATCGCATGACGAAGACGTCTTTCAAAAAACGCTTCATCAAATTTATCATTTGCATTGCGGGAAATCAGACGAACACGGATTTTGCTGTTTTCGTTTGCAAATCCGGTTCCCAAATAGCTTCCCTTCTGGCTGACAACATCTACCAGCTCTCCATTTTCAAATGGCTGTGCTTCGGTAATCTCATTAAAATAAACCCACGGATGTCCTTTGATAATGGCGTGTTCTGCCTTTTTGCTGACCTTTACCTGCGGGTATTCCCTTGCCTGTTTCATCTGCGTCCTCCTTATCAAACACTTTTCTTCTGCTGATTATTTTATCAGATCTTTTGGCTCTTTTAAAGGGAATCCATTAAAATTTGTGTCGATAAAAGAATTTCCCTGTATATTTCCTGGGAAATTTCTTTTCCTTTCCGATTAGACTTTCAAAAAATTTTAAGATTTCTTTGAATCTATGCTCTTTTCTTCATAAAATATCTATATTTTTCCCCTGTTCTTATTTAAAAAATCAGGCTACAATAAAAAAGAAGCGCTCAAAAAGGACGATTTTTTGCCCTAAAATGGCATGATTTCTATGTCAATTCTGTAATAAATCTTGAATCTGAGCGCATAAACGCTTATAATAAGTAATGCTATTGTAAAAAAGATGTTGTAACTTTTTAAATTGGGAAAGGAGCGGATGTCCGGTGTCGAATCCGGAAAACAGTAAGAACAATAAAAAATCTGCTTCCGGTCTTCCTGAAAGTTTTTCCGCATTGATTTCTTTGCTTTATGCCGTATGTTATCTCGTTGGCGCGAGAATTATTCGATATTACCGCCGCTTAAGGCGTATCGTCAGATTAAATTGCCTTCATATTAAATGGGCAGTTCGGCGTTTTTATTTTGATCTCAAGGAACAACGTTCAGCCGCAGCTCCATCGAAGGGGTATTGGAAACGGGAATGGAAAAAAGCCTTCTCACAAACCCGCGATGCACTGCATGACTGGAACAAACATCGCAAGCAGCCTGATTCGGAGCTGCATCTTGATGAACTGCTGAAAGCCTTTTTCCCGTCGCTGCGCAAACTTGCCGGCACGGTCAATTATATTCTCCCTGTTGCAGGGATGATCGTTCTGATCTCTACCATCCACCATTTTTCTACTCTGACCTTTGGTCTTCGTGTCCAGTACAACGGAGAACACATCGGTTATATCCTCTCGGAATCTGACTTCTCTGAAGCAGAAGCCAAGGTAAAGGAACGTATCGTCAATGAGGCATATCTTCCACCAGAAGACAGTGTCCCGATCTATTCTTTGGAAGTGGTTGAGGAAGACCAGATTTCCGATCAAAGCATTTTGATTAACAACATTATCCGTGCTTCCGGCAACGAAATCGAAGAAGCTGCCGGTCTTTACGTAGACGATGAATTTATCGGCGCAGTAAAAGACGGTGACACCCTCCTGCTCAGTTTGAAAGCCCGCAAAGAAGGAACCTACCAGCCGGGTATGACCGAAGAGGAGTTAGAAAAACTGTTTGCACCAGCAGAAGAGACAAGCACTGAGGAAGAATCTTCTTCCGAGGAAGTTACCTCTTCCGATCAGACAGAATCTTCTGAATCTTCTCAGCCAGAACAGGAAGAGACTCCTTCTGCAGAAGAAACACCAGCTGCCGAGGAATCTGCTGTACAGACCTATACCATTCAGGAAGGCGACACCCCTTGGGATATTGCCAATAAGTTTGACCTTTCTGTCGATGAACTGATTGCATTAAATCCTGAGGTCAGCCAGACCATGCTGGTTGGTGAAACTCTGGTTGTTTCGGCGGGAAGCTCTTCTGCAAGTGCTTCTTCCGAAAACACCTCTTCTGATTCTCAGCCAGAACAGACTGAAGAAACAGAAGAACCGGAATCGACCTCCAGCACTGCCCAGACAGAACAGACCTATACCGTACAGGAAGGCGATACTCCTTGGGATATTGCCAACAAGTTTGATCTTTCTGTCGATGAGTTAATTGAGTTAAACCCAAGCATCACCGATTCCATGCTGATCGGCGATACCCTTATCATTAAAGCTGGAACTTCTTCGACCTCTTCGGAAACATCTGCAGAGGAAGAAACCGAAACCAGCTCCGAGTCCACCGACTCTGAAACCACTGCGGAAGAACCTGCTTCGGAAGAGCAGGCACAGTCTTCCACCACAACTTCCAAAACAAGTCCGCTTCCCCCAATTACTGAGGAGGGCATCACTTTAGACAGTGAGGTTGTCAGCTTTGTACAGGATATCCGCGTAGAAAAAGGATTATATCCAGTTTCCTCTGTGGAATCTTTAGACAGCATCAATGCTAAACTGGACACCGTTGTCGAAGGCGAGCAGACCTATACCATTCAGGAAGGCGATACTACCTGGGATATTGCCAACAAGTTTGACATCCCAACCGAGACACTTCTGAACCTGAATCCAGAGGTCAGCCAGTCCATGCTGGTCGGCGAAACCTTTGTAATCTCGCAGGAACAGCCATTCCTGCAGACCAAGGTTGTCCGCACCGTTACTCAGGAGCAGGAAATCCAGTTCACCACCGAAACTGAGGTGGACCAGAACAAGGAATCCAGCTATGAAAAGGTAGTTCAGGAAGGCAAGAACGGCTTGAAAGAGGTTACCACCGAAATTACCTATATCGATGGATATGAGACCGAACGAACCGTTACCGCAGAAACCACTCTGGTGGAACCTGTTACTGCAAAGGTTGTTGTCGGTTCTCTTAAGAGCTCGTCCTCTTCTCCATATAATTTCAATGGCTCCGGTACCAACTCTACTCAGAGCAATGTCGGCGGTTATATCTGGCCGGTTGACGGCGGTTATATTTCCTGCCCGATCTGGGGTTACAGCGGTCATACTGGTACTGATATTGCAGCTCCTGCTGGAACTACCATCTGGGCTGCAAAAGCCGGAACAGTCGCTTATGCAGGCTGGTCCAACGGTTATGGATACAACGTTCTGATCAACCATGCGGATGGTACCAAGACCCGATATGCACACTGCAGCAGCCTTGCTGTTTATGCAGGTCAGCAGGTATCACAGGGACAGGTTATCGGCTATGTCGGACGTACCGGATGGGCAACCGGAAACCACTGCCACTTTGAAATTATCAGTGGTGGTTCTTATCTGGATGCACGAAACTATATCGGATAACATCTCTAAAAATAAACAGGATGGATGCAGATGCATCCATCCTGTTTTTGTATATTCCCCTGCATTTTGTACATCCTCTTTTAATGTATAAAGGAGGAATTCATTTGCAGATTAAATCGTTATCCTGGCAGACACGCCGCAAGCTGCGCTGGTTTTGGGAAAGTTTTTTTGTCAGCGCCATGTTCTTACTCTTTTTGACTGCGTTTTTTTATGTGGCGTCCGGACAGGAAAGCTCCATTCAGCAACCGGTTCTTTCGGTGAGTATCTCTTCCTCAGAAAAAATCTCTCAGGAAAAGGAAAAACGCCCGAATCAAGATCCGGACGTTTTCTCTATGAGTTTCCTTGGATGGAATTGGAAGATTTCTGCTTCTGAGTTTCTGGAAATCTCTGACAAGGCTTCCAGAATATATCATAACTATGGTATTTTAATCCCTGCCAGATACCGCGCTCCTGCAGAAGGTCTCTGGCTTTTGTGGCAGCTTGCTTCCTAATTAGAAGTATTTTTTGCTGACAATTTTAATGGAAATATGGATGGACACCATAACCATCAGTACAATCAGAACAATCAACGCTGCCAGCATCAAAGCCAGCATTCCGCCTGTCGGGAGCATTCCTGCCTCGGATAGAGCTATCGTAACGCTCATCATAATACCGAACGGAATCAGCATCGTTAGGAGATAAAGCATTCTGCCTTTTTGCATCCCAAACTTATATGCAATCGGGATAATGACCGCGGTGGTGTATCCCTGCATACACAGGGATACCAGCAGCATGAGTCCGCACCGAGCAGCTCCACCCAGAATCAGGGTGTAAATCGAAGAAATACCCAGCAGTATCAGGGAAGTGATACCAAAAGCTGCATATCTTGCCAGCACGATCTGTTTATGGGTCACCGGCAGAATACTCCTGTACTGGTCCCAGTGATAATATTCATCATAGGTAAAGAGATTAAACAGGTAACTGATTCCCATTACACAGATGATTATCGCTCCAGTTTCCGGCTGGTCCATAAATCCCCAGATTGCTGCAAAGGCAAAAAATACAAACAAAATGCTCTTGAGCAGCTTTCTCATCGAAAGAAAATCGTTTAAAATAAGCCCTTTCATAAAGACCCTTCTTTCTGGCTTGTTACTACTTGTCCGAACACAGCATCAGCATCAACTCATCCAGATTGATCGGGTCAACCAGAATTTCCGGATACTGCCGGCTGAATTCCGCCCTATCGCTGACGAGTGCTTCGCTGTCATATTTTCCATGCTTCTTTTTCAGGACAAACTGGCTGTCGATAGCATCAATGGTCGCTTTATCTGCTTTTGCAATGCCGTATCCATAGATGATATTGTCCTTGTTCTCACACAGCATCAGTTTTCCCTGATGGATAAAGGTGATGTAGTCCGCCACCTTTTCCAGATCACTTGTGATATGGGAAGAAACCAGCACCGAATGCTCGCCGTCCGAGATAAAATCGAGGAAAATATCCAGAATCTCTGCACGGACCACCGGGTCCAATCCACTGGTCGGTTCATCCAGAATAAGAAGCTTTGCGTTGTGGCTCAATGCCACTGCAAGCGAGAGCTTCATCTTCATGCCGCGAGAAAAATCCTTGAGTTCCTTTCTGTCCGGCAGGGCAAACTTTTGAAGATACTCCTCATATTGTTTTTGATCCCAGTTTTGATAGATACCCTTCATGATTCTGCCCAGATGGGAAACAAAGAGAGTCTGGGCAAAGGGAAGCTCATCGAAAACAACGCCGATGTCCTCCCTGTCTTTTGCGCTGCATCCTGCATGCCCAAAGACGGAAATACTTCCGCTGTCCGGCGAGGTCATCCCAAGAATCAGCTTCATGGTGGTGGATTTGCCCGCACCATTTTCTCCGATCAGACCCATAATTGCTCCCTTCGGCAGAGAGAACGAAACGTCCGAAAGAGAAAACTGCGGATAACTTTTGCAAAGATGATTAACTATAAGAATCATATCTTCCATACTTCTGGCCCCTTTTCTTCGCTTTATTCCTCATACAAAAGGGAAAGCATCTCCTTAAGCTCCTCCAGATCAATCGAAGCTGCTTTTGCCTGATCGACTGCACATTGCAGCGCTCCTTCTACCTTTTTGCGCTGTTCCTCCCGCATGAGTTCCAGATTCTTTGGTGCCACAAAGCACCCTTTTCCTGCTACCGTTACGACAAAACCGTCCCGCTCCAGATCTTCATATGCTCGTTTGGTGGTAATCACGCTGATGCGCAGGTCTTTTGCCAGTGCCCGCATGGAAGGAAGCGCTTCCCCTTCCTGCAGTTCTCCGTTCAAGATACTGTTCTTGATCTGCGCGGTGATCTGTTCATAAATCGGTTTGCCGCTGGAATTGCTGATTATTAGATTCAAAAAATCACCGTTCCTTGCTGTCCGTATATACTGTATATATCGTATATATACAGTATCACACTATTTTGCCGCTGTCAATAGGTTTTTGCGCACTTTTGTAGAAAAATTCATCTTTGGGTGGTATACTGGAAATCAAGGCATTTCATGCAGGAACTGCACTACAGAGCAACATCTTCTCATTATTTACTCTAAACGAAAACCATCCTACTATTTACCCATCCTTTTTGGGAGAATGACGCCTTGCGGCATTCTCGGGGGGATGGAACGCAAACTCAATTTTTTCGACAAACTAAAACCATCCCCTTTTTTTAGGAGAATGACGCCTTGCGGCATTCTCGGGGGGATGGGATGCAAACTCAATTTTTTTGACAAACTAAAACCATCCCCTTTTTTGGGAGAATGACGCCTTGCGGCATTCTCGGGGGGATGGGATGCAAACTCAATTTTTTTGACAAACTAAAACCATCCCCTGGAGGTACCTATGAAACGTATTATCAGTGACAAACCTTATCTGATTCTGCAGCTGCTTTCTATTGTTGCCATCTTCGCCTACTTATTCTTTACCACCGGATATCAGCATCAGGTTGTATTTGGCTGCTGGATTGCTTCTTTGCTGCTCCTGATTGCAACCTCAATCTACTGCATCGTCAAAAAGAGATGGATTCTCACTTCGGTGAACCTGTCCCTGCTGATTCTTTGCTTTTTAAGTCTGATGATTCTGCCTTATAGTGCATAAAAAAACGCGGTCGTTTGACCGCGTTTTTCTTTTCTTATCTATCCAGAATCATTTGTCCGTAGTTGAGATCTTCAAATCCTAAACGGCTGTACAACAGTTTTGCCTTTGGATTGTGTGGGCATACTTCCAGTCGGAAGCGTTTTGCCTGCGGATATTCTTCAAATAACCACTGGAAAAATTTGTGTCCGCAGCCTTTGCCGCGCATCTGTGGTTTAAAGTACAGTTCCTCTGCCTGAACGGTAAAGCCGCCGGCTTCGCAGCTCCAATAAAATGCAAGCAGTGCATAGCCGATAATCTCATCTCCCTCGGTGATGGTCAGTCCACGCATCAGTGGAGAGCCCTTGACACCAAGCTCGAAGGTATCCTCAAACTTTTTCATATCTACGTCAAACAAAGACGCATCTCCTGAATAAAAATCAACCGACATATCCAGATATTCCTGTCGGTCCTCTGGTCTAAAATCACGAATTTCCATTGTATTCTCCTTCCATCGTTTTCTTCCATTATATCGGATTCTCTTTTGATTGGCAAGCCATTTCCGACAAGATTCATTTTTGTTGTGCGTCTGTTTTTCTCATGCTATACTGAAACAAAGGAGGAATTTCCATGAAAAAGTTCCGTTTACTCTCTTGGCTGTGTGTATTGATTGCTTTGTTGCTTTCCCATTTCATGTGTATTAATGTTAGCTTCAATTACGCAAGAATGCTGTGCCAGATCGAACATGCTGGAGCCAGTGCTCCTGCTTCGATTGCATTTTTTTCTGCGATTCCTTACCTGATTGGAATTGTACTCTTTGCTGTTTCAGCTGCCTTTATTTATCGAAAATCCAAAAAATAACATCAATACTAACACTCGATCGGATGGTTTCCCATCCGATTTTTCTTTTTGATTCACTTTACATCTCCCTGCTTTTTCACTATAATGTAATAAATCGTTTTTGACTCCAAATTTGTGGAGCAAACTGTGTAATAAAAAAGAAAGGAACCAATGCAATGAAACTGAACACTCTGTTTGAACAAAAGAAGATCGTCTTTTCGTTCGAGGTTTTCCCTCCGAAAAAGACAAGCTCCATCCAGACCATCTACGATACGCTGGATGCACTTTCCGACTTGAATCCTGACTTTATCAGCGTAACCTATGGTGCTGGCGGAAACCCTGCTGACCACTCCACCGTAGAGATCGCTTCCACCATCAAACACAAATACCACATCGAACCGCTGGCACATCTGACCTGTTTAAATTCCACTAAGGAACATATCGGACAGGTGTTGGATGAGCTGCGGGCAAATGAGATTGAAAACATTCTGGCACTGCGCGGAGACCGTAATCCGGATGTTCCTCCAAAGACAGATTACCGCTATGCTCGTGACCTGATTGAGGAACTGAACCACCATGGAGAGTTTGACATTGCCGCAGCGTGCTATCCGGAAGTTCATCCAGAATGTCCTGATATGGAGGAGGACATCCTGCACCTGAAAGAAAAGGTGGATGCCGGCGCCTCTCACCTGATTTCTCAGCTGTTTTTTGACAACAATGATTTTTATAACTTCCTGTATCGCGTTCGTGAAGCCGGCATCATGGTTCCGGTAGAAGCGGGCATTATGCCGGTAACCAACCGTAAACAGATCGAACGCATGGTTTCGCTGTGCGGCGCGAGTCTGCCGAAAAAGTTTGTAAAAATCATGCACCGTTACGGCGATGACCCTGCCGCCATGCAGGATGCAGGCATTGCTTATGCAGTAGAGCAGATCGTCGACCTCATCTCCAACGGGGTTCAGGGAATCCACCTGTACACCATGAACAATCCGCTGATTGCACGCAGAATCAGCCAGTCGGTTGCCAGCCTGATTCGATGCAGCAACCGCGCTGAATAGAGGAAAGTGACATGCTTTTTTCGCTGAAACAAATTCCAATTCCTGAGATTGTCCGTTATGCGCTGGGAACTGCTCTGCCAAGCCCGATTCCGCAGGAATTCTTGTCTTTGGCACAAAACGCTGCACAGGAGGTTCTTTCCTGCTGTCAGCCAAAATACCATCTGGTAAGATATCCCGTACAGCCGCTGCTCGACTCCTTTTTAACTGGCGAGGACATCCGTCGCCACCTTTCAGGATGCAGCGACTGCGTTCTTTTGTGCGCAACCCTTGGCAGTGAGGTGGATGCACTGATCCGCCGGACACAGGTCACCGATATGGCAAAAACCCTGTGGCTGGATGCTGCCGCTTCCGCTGCCATCGAACAGGTCTGTGATGAGGTTCAGCTGGATATTGCCCAGCGCCTTGAGCGCAGCCTTACCACACGTTTCAGCTGCGGATACGGGGATCTTCCGCTGTCTGCTCAGCCGCACTTTTTATCCTGTCTGGATGCCGGACGAAAAATCGGGCTGCATCTGAGTCCTTCCGGCATGCTGGTTCCCATTAAGTCAGTGACTGCTGTCATCGGTATCCTGCCAGAGGGAGCCGCTGCTTCTCACTCAGATTCGTGCAGTATCTGCAATCTTCGGGAAAATTGTCAATTAAGAAGAAAGGGTGTATTTTGTGGAAAAGATCATCAATGACCTGCTGGAAGATTCCAGCCGTTTCTGGCTTCTGGATGGAGCGATGGGCACCCAGCTCCAGAAAAAGGGATTGCCTTTCGGGCTTCAGCCAGAACTTTTTAATTTAAGCCATCCGGAAATTGTCACCGGTATCCACAGGGAATATATCGAAGCTGGCTCAAACATCATCTATGCAAACACCTTTGGTGCAAACCGGAAAAAGCTTTCCGGCTGCGGTCACTCTGTTCAGGAGGTAATCACTGCGGCTGTTAAAAATGCAAAGGCTGCTGCCAACGCATCAGCAATACAGGCACTGGTTGCACTGGATATCGGACCAATTGGGGAGCTGCTTGAACCGACCGGTACCCTCTCTTTTGAGGAAGCTTACGACATCTTTGCCGAGGAAATTACCGCAGGCGTTACTGCCGGAGCAGATCTTATCGTGCTGGAAACCATGACCGACCTTTATGAGGTAAAGGCCGGCATCCTTGCTGCAAAGGAAACCTGTGAAAAACTGGGCAGATCTCTGCCGCTCATGGTTTCGATGACCTTTGAGGCAAACGGACGCACCTTCACCGGATGCAGTGTACCTTCCATGGCTGCCGTTATTGAGGGACTGGGTGCTGACTTTATCGGCTTTAACTGTTCGCTGGGACCGGTGGAACTGCTCCCTCTTGCAAAAGAACTGGTTTCCTGCACCTCCCTCCCTGTTTTTATCAAGGCAAATGCAGGGCTTCCTGACCCGCAGACAAACCTTTATTCTATTTCTGCTGAGGAGTTTGCCCGCTGCATGGAGGAATATCTTTCTCTTGGCATTCGCGTATTTGGCGGATGCTGCGGCACCGATCCGGAATTTATCTGCGAGATGGCAAAGATGCTGTCCGGCAAACATCCGGTCAAAGCTGCCGTTCCAGCACGCCGTTCCTGTGTCTGCACCCCGACTGATTTTGTCCCGGTGGACCGCGTGCGCATCATCGGGGAACGCATTAATCCAACCGGAAAGAAGCGCTTAAAACAGGCAATCCTCGAGCAGGACTTTGATTATATCCTCAGTCAGGGAATCTCTCAGGTGGAAGCTGGTGCCTCCATTTTGGACGTCAATATGGGAATGCCGGGCATCAACGAGGTACAGATGCTCCCACTGGTGGTCAAAAAACTGCAAAGCGTGCTGGACACCCCATTACAGCTGGATTCCTCCAACCCGCAGGCGGTCGAGGCAGCGCTTCGTATCTATAATGGTAAGCCGATCGTCAACTCGGTAAACGGTGAGGAGAAGTCCATGCAGGCAATCCTCCCGCTGGTTAAAAAATACGGTGCTGCCGTTGTTGCACTGACACTGGATGAAAGCGGTATCCCGCTGCTTGCCGAACAGCGCTTTGCTGTTGCCGAAAAAATCGTCCGCCGCGCTGAGCAGTACGGCATTCCAAAAGAAGATATCTTTGTGGACTGCCTGACCCTGACCGCCTCTGCCCAGCAAAAAGAAGTGGTCGAGACCCTCAAAGCCATGAAGATGGTAAAGGAAAAACTGGGCGTGAAAACGGTTCTGGGAGTATCCAATATCTCGTTTGGCCTGCCAAACCGCGAACTCTTAAACCACAGCTTCCTGCTCATGGCGCTGCAAGCTGGTCTGGATCTGCCGATCATCAACCCGAACATTCCATCGATGCTTGATGCGATCCGTGCCTTCGAGGTACTGTACAATCTGGATGAGCACTCTGCACGCTATATCGAAAACTTCAGCCGCCCGGAAGAGATTGCCCGCATCAGCGCAAAACCGGTCGCTGCCCCGATTTCTGCTTCTGCTCCTGAATCGGCTTCTGCCGAAACCGGACATGATCCGCTGACCGATGGCATCAAAAAAGGACTTGCCGAATCGGTACGCCGGGAAGTTGCTGCACTGCTTACCAGTCAGGAACCGGAAGAGATCATCAACACCAAGCTCATCCCGGCACTGGATGTGGTGGGACAGGAATTTGAACAGGGAAAGATCTTCCTCCCGCAGATGATCCAGTCAGCGCAGGCAGCACAGGCAGGCTTTGAGGAAATCAAAAACTTTTTGACAAACCACCCGAAAGCCGACACACCATCCCTTTCCCTTGCACAAAAAGGAATTGTGCTTGCAACAGTTCATGGGGATGTCCACGACATCGGCAAAAACATCGTCAAGGTCATTTTGGAAAACTACGGATTCCCTGTCCTTGACCTTGGCAGAGATGTTCCTGCTCAAAAGGTTGTTGCTGCTGTTAAGGAACATTCCATCAAGCTGGTAGGTCTCAGCGCCCTGATGACCACCACCTTAAAAAGCATGGAAGAAACCATCGCTGCCCTCCGCGCAGAAAATCTCGACTGCAAGGTAATGGTTGGCGGTGCGGTGCTGACCGAAGATTATGCCATGAAAATCGGTGCGGATTTTTATGCCAAAGATGCAAAGCAGTCGGTCGATATTGCCAAAAAGGTACTGGGATAAACACCATCTTGCGCGAAAAAAGAAAGATTTGGAAGGATTTCCTGCAAAATCTGCATTTTTATGCGAATGGAAAAATCCTTTCCTGCAAAACTTTGTGAAAAATTACACAAATTAATTCTTTCATTTCCCTTCCCTCACCACAAAAGGGAAAACCTTATTTAAAATCATGCAAAATATCCGGTTCTGCCCTTGCAAAAAGGGAATAAATCCAGTACAATTTACTTAAATTGTAGAGTTTGCATACTGCTTATTTTGCAATTTTGTTTTTCTATTTTTCTCATTGTTTTATCAGTCAAATTACCATAAAGTAAGGAAAGGCAGGTCATTTACGATGAACTCTCTGAATAAAAAAACAATCGAAGATATCGAGGTATCCGGCAAACGCGTCCTTGTCCGCTGCGATTTTAACGTTCCGCTCAAAGACGGCGTAATCACAAACGACAAACGAATTGTTGCTGCATTGCCTACCATTCAGTACCTGGTTTCCCACAATGCAAAAGTAATCCTCTGCTCCCATCTGGGCAGACCGAAGGGCGAATATAAAGAAGAATTCTCTCTGGCTCCAGTTGCTGCAAGACTGTCCGAACTGCTGGGTCAGGATGTAAAACTTGCAAAAGATGAAAACGTTGTCGGCGAAAACGCAAAAGCTCTGGTTTCCTCTATGACAGATGGTCAGGTTATCCTGCTGGAAAACGTTCGTTTCAGAAAAGAAGAAACCAAGAACGAAGAAAACTTCTCCAAGGAACTGGCTTCCCTGGCTGATGTTTATGTAAACGACGCATTTGGTACCGCTCACCGTGCACACTGCTCCACCACTGGTGTTGCATCTTTCCTGCCAGCTGTCTGCGGTTATCTGATTCAAAAAGAAATCTCTGTTATGGGTCAGGCACTCAACAATCCAAAACGTCCTCTGGTTGCAATCCTTGGCGGTGCAAAAGTTTCCGATAAGATCGGTGTTATCAATAACCTTCTGGAAAAGGTTGACACTCTGATCGTTGGCGGCGGTATGGCATACACCTTCTTCAAAGCTCAGGGTTATGGTGTTGGTTCTTCTCTGTGCGAAGAAGACAAGATCGATCTTGCAAAAGATATGCTCAAGAAAGCAGAAGAAAAAGGCGTTAAATTCCTGCTTCCTGTTGACAACAAACTCGGCGATAAATTTGCAGAAGACTGCCAGACCCAGTACGCTGATTCCGACAAGATCCCAGAAGGCTGGATGGGCATGGACATCGGTCCAAAATCCATCGAGCTGTTCTGCAACGCAGTAAAAGATGCTGGAACTGTTATCTGGAACGGTCCTATGGGCGTATTTGAATTCCCTGCATTTGCAGAAGGTACTCTGGAAGTTGCAAAAGCAATTGCTGCTTCGGGCGCTATCTCGATCATCGGCGGCGGCGACAGCGTTGCTGCTGTAACAAAGCTCGGCTTTGCTGACAAGATGACCCACATCTCCACCGGCGGCGGCGCTTCGCTGGAATTCCTGGAAGGTCTGGAACTGCCTGGCATTGCTGCTCTCAACGAGAAATAATTGCCCCTTTCCAAAACAGATGCAGGAACCCTCTTGCATCTGTTTTTTGCCTGTTTTAGTTTTTGATGAAAGGAATTTCCTATGAGCTACGATCCATCCATCACCTTTTTTGCTTCTTTCATCCCGATGTTTTTTTCCTTTGCTTCGTTGATTGAGCTTGCTTTTTATATCATCGGTTCGATCGGGCTGTACTCGATGGCAAACAACACCGGTATGAAAAACCCATGGCTTGCGTGGATTCCTGTTGCCCGGGAATATCTTCTCGGTTCTCTTGCAGACCGATATAACTGCACTTCCCGCCAGAAAAAGACTTCTTTTGCTATCTGGCTTACCGTTGCCAGCGTCATCCAGCTGCCTGTTATCGGATTTACCCTGTTGAGCATTCCGCTCATCTCATCGATGATGTATTTTTCTCTGTCGCTGCTTTTGGTATTGCTTTTCCTGGTTCTGATAGTTGCTGTCATCAATCTGGCCTGCAAGGTTTTGTATCTGGTCTGCGTTTACTACACCGTTATGGACTATGAGCCATCCCGCGGTGTTCTGTACACCATTCTTGCCTTCTTCAATCTGGAAGCAATTGTATGGTTCTTGATGCGCAGAAATGTTCCGGTCGGTGTTGCCGGCCGCTGTGAACCATTACAGCCAAAATATAATGTACATTAATTCTTTATTTTGAAAGGAAGTTATTATTATGAATAAAACACTCCGCAAAGCAATTGTTGCTGGAAACTGGAAAATGAACAACGACCGCAACGCTGCAAAAAAACTGATCACCGAGCTGAATCCTCTGGTAAAAGATGCTGCTTGTGAAGTTGTTCTGTGTGTTCCATATACAAACCTTGAAACCGCACTTTCCCTGTGCGAAGGCACCAACATGCATGTTGGTGCAGAAAACTGCCACTGGGCAAAATCCGGCGCATTTACTGGTGAGATCTCCGCTGAGATGCTCGCTGAAATGGGCGTTGAATATGTTATCATCGGTCACTCCGAGCGCAGACAGTACTTCGGTGAAACCGACCAGACCGTTCAGGCAAGAGTTCGTGCAGCACTGGATGCAGGCTTAAAAGTAATCCTGTGCGTCGGCGAAGTTCTGGAACAGCGCGAACAGGGCATCACCGAAGAAGTAGTTGCTCTCCAGACAAAAGTTGCTCTGGGCGGTGTCAGCGAAGAAGAACTCTCCCGCATCGTAATCGCTTACGAACCAGTTTGGGCAATCGGTACCGGTAAAACCGCAACCGCAGATCAGGCAGAGGAAGTTTGTGCCTTCATCCGTTCGGTTGTTGCAAAACTTTACAGCAAAGCTGCTGCTGACGCTCTGACCATCCAGTACGGCGGCTCCATGAAACCAGGCAATGCAAAAGAACTGCTCTCCAAAGAAGATGTTGACGGCGGTCTGATCGGCGGTGCTGCTCTGGTTGCTTCTGACTTCGCTGCTATTATCGAAGCTGCCCGCTAACCTTTTCTTTGCTAAAAGAAAAGGTTAGACCAAAAGAAAAGTGTTCGCTTCGCGGCACTCTTTCGATGGTAAGCCAAAAACAAAAGTTTTACTCAATTTTTTTCAAAAGCAGGCTGAGCCTGCACCCGGTTTTCAAATCAAACTTCCGGAGAATGGAGCGCAGCGATATTCTCAGGGGCAATGGACATAAAACCTGTTTTGAGAAGAACCCAAAACATTGCCCTTCGCCCACGGCGCAAGGACGGGTAGTTGAAGCAAAAAAGTTGCGATGGAGCAAAACAAAAGTTTTCGTCCACCTTTTAAAAAAGGTGGTGGTGTCCAGAGACAACGCCTTTGGCCGCCTTCTGCGGAAGGCGGAAGCTCGAGTTGAACTTGTTCAACTCTTATCGTCGGCGCATTTGAGGAGGTTAGCAGAAGTGCTTTGCACATCTGCGCCCCTTCTTGCAAGAGAAAAGGGTTCCAAAAACCGATTGTAAACACAAACTATCCCTCAAAAATTATCCGGTGGATGATTTTTGACCCTACGAAACGAAACCTTCATCCACCATATTCCTATAATCTCCAGTATCAAAAAGAAGGTGTATTCCCATGAAAAAACCACTTGTTTTAATGATTCTCGATGGTTTCGGTATCAATCATGCAGACTATGGAAATGCCATCCATGCTGCAAAAAAGCCAAACCTTGATAAATATTTCGCTCAGTATCCTCACACCCAACTGGGTGCATCTGGTCTGGATGTTGGTCTGCCGGATGGTCAGATGGGCAACTCCGAGGTTGGACACACCAACATCGGCGCTGGCCGCATCGTTTATCAGGAGCTGACCCGCATTACAAAATCTATTCAGGATGGCGACTTCTTCGAAAACGAAGCTCTGCTTTCTGCAGTCGAAAATTGCAAGAAGAACAACTCTTCCCTGCATCTGATGGGACTGCTGTCCGACGGCGGCGTACACAGCCATATCGAACATTTGTACGGCCTGCTGGAACTGGCTAAAAAACATGGACTTTCCAAAGTATATGTTCACTGCTTCATGGACGGCCGTGACGTTCCTCCAACTTCCGGTAAAGAATTTGTGGAACAGCTGCAGAACAAATGTTCCGAACTCAGCATTGGCAAAATTGCTTCGGTAATGGGACGTTACTACGCAATGGACCGCGATAACCGTTGGGAACGTGTGGAAAAAGCATACGATGTTCTGGTTCGCGGTAAAGGTGTTGTCTGCGAAGATGCTGTACAGGCAATGGCTGATTCCTATGCAAACGATGTCACCGATGAATTTGTTGTTCCATGCGTTATCGGCAATCCAGAGGAAGGCAGAATTTCTGCAAACGATTCGGTTATCTTCTATAACTTCCGTCCGGACCGTGCAAGAGAGATCACCCGCACTCTGGTTGACCCTGATTTTTCCGGCTTTGCCCGTGACTTCTTCCCTCTGTGCTATGTCTGCATGACCCAGTACGATGCTACCATGCCAAACGTACAGGTTGCCTTCAAACCACAGAGCCTGAACGATACCTTCGGCGAATACATTTCCAAGCAGGGACTGACCCAGCTGCGTATCGCTGAAACTGAAAAATATGCTCATGTTACCTTCTTCTTTAACGGCGGTGTCGAAACCGTTTCTGAAGGAGAAGACCGCGCCCTCATCAATTCTCCAAAGGTTGCAACCTACGACCTGAAACCGGAGATGAGCGCATACGAAGTAACCGATGAACTGCTCTCCCGTCTGGACAGCGGCAAATATGACGTTGTCATCTTAAACTTTGCAAACTGCGATATGGTCGGCCACACCGGCGTATTCGATGCAGCCGTTAAGGCAGTGGAAGCAGTCGATACCTGTGTTGGCAAGGTAGTAGAGAAGGTTCTTTCGATGGAAGGCACCGTTCTGCTGACCGCTGACCACGGCAACGCAGACCGTATGTATGAGGAGGATGGCTCCCCATTCACCGCACATACCACCAATCCGGTTCCATTCTTGGTCATCGGTCAGGGCGACTGCAAACTGCGCGAAGGCAGACTTGCTGACATCGCTCCTACCATGCTGAAAATCCTCGGTCTCCCACAACCAGAAGCAATGACCGGAAAATCGATCATTCTGTAATGCAAAAAAGGACAGCTTTCGCTGTCCTTTTTTGTGTGGTGAATCTATTCAATTTTTAGATTGTTACTTTAAAGGTAATTCCCATTTTGCCATTTTTCAGGTGGGAATCACGGACAGTGACGATTTTGGTCAGGTACTGATCATTCCCGTTGGAATCAGTATAGTACACCGTAACATTTTGTTTTTCAAAAGGTTTACCATAGTACCACGTTTTTCCATTGGTATCGGTTGGTGCAAGAGCTTGCAGTGTTGGCAGAACAAACTGTGCATTGGTAACTGGTTTGCCATTCTGATCGATCACACAGAAGAAAACTTTTTCTTTTTTCTTTGCAATACTTTGTAAAGTATTATCATCCGCAATTACTGACTCATATAACGGGATAGAAATTGCTTTACATAAGTTAAAATTCTGACGTTTTTTAGGGTTTACTTCGTCAAATGTTCTCAGTCCAAAAACTTCTTTTCCTTGTTTCCAGCAATATTCCGTAGCACCAGAGTAACTACTATACACTAAATGTCCATTTACCTTTTGTTTGGCTGGGTAAAAATTGTATATTTTGTTTGCCTCTGCTTCTTGCTGTCCTTTGGCAATTTGATATTGATTTTCTCCTGATAGATAGTGATAAAATTCTAAGTTCTGTCCGTTCACTTCAAAATCAACTGATACATAGGTTTGTGTAATCGTAATTCCCTTGATTCTATCTACGTTATCATTTAGAATCTCGGGAATAAAGAGTTGACTCATGGAAGAAAGATATGCGTACTGGTCAGGATGCTTTGAAGAACGATGCGTTTTGATACAATTTTGGAGTTCCTCAATCGATTCATACTCGATTCCTTCAATTTCATCGTTTGTGCTTTCTGCCCAGACATTCAAATGTACGCAACTTAACAAAAGTACTGCACAAAGAATTTTGCTAATAGTTGATATCATATGCTTCATCTTGCTGAACCTTCCCAACTGTACAGTTTTCCATTAATTGTATAAGAATCTCTGTACTGTAACAGTTGAGGTGTTTCTTCATTAGGATCCATCAAATAAACGCTGTAATAACTTTCGTCATTTGGTTTTGTATCTTCATATCGATAGCCACTTACTACCATTGCATGGAAAGACTTACCGCTAAAACCATCCCATTGGCTATAAAACGGCATTCCTTTTTGTCCAGATGGAATCGTTTTATTCAACAAAGTGCTTTTAATAGTTGCCCAATTAGGAACTTCTGTTCTATACGATATAGAAGAATCTGAATATTTATTTATATATTTGGTAGCTTCCGAACTTGTTGCAGAATAACTTCCTGTATTCTTTTTTTGTTCATTATTTGCCTTTGTTCTATATGAATCTGCTGTTGATGCATTTGACTTTCCATCTTGATAAAAATCAACTAAAGATCCTACGCAAGATGCCCAACATGTCCCATGCAATACATCACCTTCGGTATAGGTCCAGTTATCTACATATGCTACGGTATGTTTTTTACCCATAAGAGTATACGGAACAAATTCCTTTATTGTAGCGTCATATACATTGTTTGAGGAAATATTGATAACTTCTTTTTCAGCAAATGTATCTGCTGCATTTTTTACCTCATTCATTTCATCCTCTAAGATTTCCGAAGAAATTTCTGGCAAGGTTTTCAAAACTTCTACTCCGTTTTTATCCATGGAATAATAAGCATTTTCAGAAGCAACAATTTGTGCGGGATTCTGTGAGTCTGTTTCCAATATATTAAGGTTTTCTGAAAAATCACTGGTTCCTAATTGGAAACCATAGGAATCAGCATGGTCATTGACCATCAGAATACCCACTACAGTATTATCCTCTAATACAGGAAAATAATATTGAGGTATTTCTGTGTTTTCTACTGTAAATCCATGAGCCAGACGAATTGCATCCATATTCTGCCCAATTCCCAATATCGACATATCTTCAGGAGTTAAACTTTCAAATATTTTAATAGCGTATTCTGCTGCTTTTTCTGGTACAGGATTTGATGCAATAAACAATCCTTCTTCTACAGTATTTTCATTACTGCTTCCAATAGTCAATCCACTATCCGCAAAAGAGCTGACAGACATTCCTAATACCATAGCAGCAGATAATAATAATGAAAAGACTTTTTTCGTATTCTTCATCATAGATTTCTCCTTTATAAAGTATTTGGAGCTCCTTATCCACATAATACTTTAGGTTTCTACAAAATTCAAGAGGCATTTGATGCACGAAAAAATGTGCATCAAATGCCTCTTGACAAGCGCAAAATAAACTGCTTATGATGTAAGTGTCATGACAATAACTTTTTAGAAAGGATGTATTTTTATGAAAAAATTATTTGCCTCCCTGCTGGCTGCCCTGATGCTCTGCACTGGACTAAACCAGTTTGCCTTTGCCGCAGAACCTGTTGACCCGGACAACCAGCCACCAACGGAACAAACCGGAGAAGGGCCAGACGAAAAGCCATCCCAGCCACCGAAAAATGACGGCGAGGACGGCAAATCTGTTCCTTGTGATTGCATTGATGAACCTGAAGAAGACGGGGACTAATCTATCTCTATTCCCAGATTCTCCTTTGCATATTGTTTTACCGTCTCACAGTTTTTTGTTCTTTCCATCGTTTTATTAACATAGTAAGAATCAATCAACAATTCTTTGCTTTTTTCATCATCACCCAACTCGTGCAGGCAATATGCAATGTTGAACAAGATCCCACCTAAAAATCTGCATTTATTGTATCTGACACAGCACTGCCTGCCAAGCTCTGCTATCTCGATAGCTTCCTCATACCTGCGTTCCTGTCCCAGCAGTCTGGAATAGTTATATGCAGTCAGCGGCAGCATCACCTGACCGATTTCACAGCCGGCAAAATGGCTCTGCACATACCGGATGAGTTGGCGGTAAATTTCAATCGCCTGTCTGCGATTTCCCTCTTCTGAGTAGGTAATCGCAATCTGGTTGATGATCTTTGCCTCGTCCTCCCCGAGCAGGAAGCTGTCCAGGTTTTCCATGGTGATTCCCGGGCAGGTCAGTTCCAGCGCATGAATCAGTATTTTCCGTTGGACTGGGCGGGTATATGCATAACGCTCCCCATTTTTTTCATATCCTGCCAGCGCGCGCACTCGCAGGATAAACTGCTGCAAAAGTGGATTTTCCGCAGACTGGGAAAGTTCTTCCAGTCTGCGGATTTTTTTAAGCGCACTGGAAAAATCTTCCCGCACATTGTCCGCAACGATCTCCCTTTGTAACTCAGAAATCTCAAACTCCTGCGGCCCCATCAAAATCTGGCAGCGATCCTCTGAAATACCAAGGCGCTGCAAAAGTGCCTTCAAAATATAATAGGACGGTTCCTGTTTGCCGCGCTCAATCCGCGATAAGGTTGAACGGTCACAGATACCGTAACAAAGCTCATCCTGTTTGATTTCTTTTTCTTCCCGTTTTCTTTTGATATATTCCCCGATATGATAGTTGTACACAAGTCTTCACCTTCCTATCATATTTTATTATACCATAATGGCAAGACCTTCGCCACCTTTGTCATATAGCAAAAACACCCCACCGGAAAATCCGGTGGGGTGTTTGATTCTATTACGCCACGCAAACTTCTGTTCTTTCTCAAACGAGCGAGTCCAGAGGACGAACGACCTACGCGAGAGCGAGGCTTTCCGGTTTGCACTTAACCGACAACGCGAACTGGGTGCAGGCTCAGCCTGCTGCTTTCTCAGAAAGAACTAGACAATCTGGTTGCCTCTGTCTTTGAGGACTACGTCGTGAGAACCGCCCTCTACGATGGAAACGGAAGATACCAGAGTGATCTTTGCTTTTTCCTGCAGTTCCGGAATGGTCAGCGCACCACAGTTACACATGGTGGAACGAACCTTGCTCAGAGAAAGGTATACGTTATCTTTGAGCGAACCTGCGTATGGAACGTAGGAGTCAACGCCTTCCTCGAAGGACAGTTTCTTGTCGCCGCCGAGGTCATATCTCTGCCAGTTTCTTGCACGAGCAGAACCTTCACCCCAGTACTCTTTCATGTAGTTGCCGTTGATGTTAACCTTGTTTGTTGGGCTTTCATCAAAACGAGCAAAGTAACGGCCGAGCATGATGAAGTCAGAACCCATAGCCAGAGCCAGAGTCATGTGGTAGTCCTGAACGATACCGCCATCGGAGCAGATCGGAACGTAGATGCCGGTTTCTTTGAAGTATTCGTCACGAGCTTTTGCTACTTCGATTACTGCGGTAGCCTGTCCGCGTCCGATACCTTTCTGTTCACGGGTGATACAGATGGAACCGCCGCCGATACCAACTTTAACGAAGTCAGCACCTGCTTTTGCCAGGAAGAGGAAGCCTTCACGGTCAACAACGTTGCCTGCACCAACCTTAACGGTATCGCCGTATTTTGCACGGATGAAGTCGATGGTGCGTTTCTGCCATTCGGAGAAACCTTCCGAAGAGTCGATACACAGAACGTCTGCGCCAGCTTCTACCAGAGCAGGTACACGTTCTTCATAGTCGCGGGTGTTGATACCAGCACCAACAACATAACGTTTCTGAGCATCCAGCAGCTCATTTGCGTTTTCCTTGTGAGAAGAATAGTCCTTGCGGAATACGAAGTATTTGAGTCTCTGGTTTTCGTCAACCAATGGCAGTGCATTGAGTTTGTGATCCCAGATAATGTCGTTTGCTTCTTTCAGAGAGGTGTCTGCACTTGCCATAATGAGGTTTTCATATGGGGTCATGAACTCGGAAACAGGGGTGTCCAGGCTCATTCTGCTGACACGATAGTCACGGCTGGTAACGATACCGACCAGTTTGCCGGTTGCGGTTCCATCGTCAGTAACTGCAACGGTGGAGTGACCGGTCTTTTCTTTGAGTTCGAGGATATCTTTCAGTGTTTTGTCCGGGCTGATGTTGGAATCACTTGTAACAAAGCCTGCTTTGTAGCTCTTTACTCTTGCTACCATTGCCGCTTCGTCCTGGACGCTCTGGGAACCATAAATAAAGGAAATTCCGCCCTCTTTTGCAAGAGCGATTGCCATTTTGTCATCCGATACCGACTGCATGATTGCAGATACCAGCGGGATGTTCATGGTCAGAGGACATTCTTCCTGACCCTTTTTGTACTTAACCAGTGGGGTCTTCAGGCTTACATTTGCTGGAATGCACTCCGAAGAAGAATAGCCTGGAACTAACAGGTACTCACCAAAGGTATGGGATGGTTCATTAAAATAAAACGCCATAATCTCAACTCTCCTCGATCCATAATTTTCTGAAAAAACAATGTGTACACAAGGCTTATATTTCTAATTATGATACTATAAGGCATTCACAATTTCAACCACTATCGATACAAAACAGCACTGTGAATAAATTTGAGCAAAATTCCTGCCGTCAGTTCCATGAAAATGCTGCAAAATCTGACATTTTTCGGAATTTGTTTTTGGCTTTCTGCGTCTGCTTTTTGCTCATTGCAGTCAGGACATCTTACTCCTGTTTTGCACACGCGTCTACAAATGCCAGGAAAAGTTCTTCCGAAACACTGTCGGAAATTCCCAGGATTTCCGGATGCCACTGCACACCGATTACAAAGTCTTTTTCCGGATGGTATACCGCTTCGATGATGCCGTCATCTGCTGCCGCCATACTGCGCAGCGGTTCTGCCAGTTTATTGATTGCCTGATGATGCAGGCTGTTTACTCCGATTTGCAGCAAACCCTTGCTGAACTGATGCAGCGGTGTATCCCGAATAACATTCACTTTGTGCGCCGGATGCACTGCATCCTTTTCCTCCTGGCTGTGATTGATCTGAACCGAGGACTTGTGCTGTTTGCCGATATCCTGGTACAAACTTCCGCCCAATGCCACATTCATGATCTGGAATCCCCTGCACACTGCAAGCACCGGTTTGTTCATCCGGATTGCTTCCTGCATCAGCGGAATTTCCAGAGCATCCCTTTCTTCTGCAATCTCTCCACAGCAGTCCATCACATCCTCCCCATACAGTCCGGGATGCAGGTCAGGTCCACCAGTGAACAGGACACCATCCACCCTTTCCAGAATGCTGTGCATATCCGAAACCTGAAAAGAGCCTTCCTGATTGCACAAGGTGATTGGAATGCCGCCGCATTCACTGATCATCTGAATGAATTTAGGAAAAACATAGCAATATGGGCTTTCTTCCCTTTGATCTTTTCCTGTTTTTGGGGTGATCGCAATGATCGGTCGTTTCATCTGTAATTCCTCCGTATGATAACTCAGGTTATTCTTCCAGAATAAATTCTTCTTTTGGAAAGTGTTCTATTAGATATAAAAAGATTGCTGCCACAAATTCTCTCCAGAAAGCAGAAGCAAACATCAGCTCTCCCAATGTTCCTCCGCCCTGCAAATAGCGCTCGATTCGCTCCCGAATCAACAGCACCAGGAAAATTTTGTCGATCTTTTTGAGTTCTTCTCCAACCTTTCTCAGGTCAGAAAAATCCTGCGGGAACGGTCTTTTTCGATATTCTGCTACACGTTCCTGCAAAAGTTCCAGAAAATGTCCAAACTCATAGACTTCTTCCGGATTCATCCGGCATGCTTCGCCCAGATATTCCGCCGCCATCATCAACTGACGGGACAGGGTGAAAGAATGCTGTGCTCTTGTGTGCAAAGAGCGTCTGCGGAATTCCCGCAGCATGCGCCGCATCAAAACGGTGTGGATACCAGAAAAGATTTTAGGCTCCCTTTTTCTTGCCCTCTCAAACAGCTTTTCTGCTTCGCTGCGCAAAGCGGAGGTATAGAAAAATGCACTGTCCTTTTCAAAAGCATACAGCTGTCCGTCTAAGCTTCCAAACGCTTTGAGGGTGTCCAGATATCCCAGACGGATATTTTTCTTTGCAAGTGACCCGTCAAATTTTAAAAAGGAACCCAGCGGCCACAGGCTGCGGATTAACGTCACCCGCTGATTTCCTTTTTTTATTTTCCGGCTGACACCCACCGACTCCAAATCCACCGCGATGATCTCATCCGCGCCCATCTCGATTGCCAGATTCACCGGCATATTGTCGTGGTATCCTCCATCGATATATCGCTGTCCATTGATTTCCTTTGTCTGAAAGGCAGGGAAGCAGGCTGCGGATGCCAGCAGATATTCTCCCAGCATTCCTTTTGGAATATCTTTCTTTTTCAGCTCCAGCGGCTTCAGGGATGGATACTCCACCGTCACCAGCGCAAAATCAATCTCCGAGTTCCAGAATTTTTCTTCGTCCAGCAGCGAATAGACAAACTTTTCCAGATATGAGATATCTGCTCCGCCTTTTTCCAACGCTTCTCTTGCAAAGATTCGATTTAACTGATGGTCATTGAGGTCCCCTTTTTCTGCCAGCATATCCCCGACAATATCTTCCGAGGTAATATTCTCCCATACCTGACATGCCTTTTCATAATCCTGCTGCACCATCAGTGTTCCGTTGAGCGCTCCAACCGATGTTCCGGTCACAAGCTGATAATCAACGCCCATCTCCCGCAGCGCTTTCCATACACCAAGCTGATACGCTCCGCGGGAACCTCCTCCTGCCAACACAATTGCTGTTTTACTCATCTGCCTCACTTCCTTTTCTTGTTGAGACTATATCCTGTCAGGGTAGTGACAGGGAATTTTTATTCATAAAATTCTGTTTTAAAAAAGCTTTGGTCTGATACGGGGATTTTGTCTGTAGCCCATCGTCCTTTTCTTTTCTATCAACAGATTATTTTTTATTATCTATCTTCTCATTAATACCATAAACCGCCCTGTTTTACAAGAAGTATTTTGGTTTTAACCTTTCCTTTATATGTTATACACAAAAAACCTCATTTTTTTATGGAAGCAAGCCGCCTTGTAATCAAAAATAAAATATGATATATTTAACACAGTAAATCGTTGTTTCGTGCTTTAGTTGTCGGGTCTGCATGAAACAACCATTTTTTTATTGTATTTTTATGTGTTTTCAGGAGGGTTTTATGAGACAACGTATGGTTTCTGTTACAGACCCCACCAGCAATCCGTTTTCTGTCATTATTACGCTGGCGTGGCCAATCTTTTTGGAACAGGTTCTGGTATCCCTGGTACAGTCGATCGATACTGCCATGGTTGGTTTCCTTGGCGCGAACGCTACTGCATCGGTCGCCATCAGCCAAAACCCCATCAACCTGATCAACTCGGTTATTCTGGCTCTGGGCGTTGGTTTTACCACCATGATTGCCCGGGCAGTCGGTGCAGGGCAGTACGATTACAGCAAACTGCTGATTCGTCAATCCATCGTGGTTGTTATTGCTCTGGGAATTCCACTTTCTGCTTTATGCTTTGCGCTTTCCCGACAAATTCCGATCTGGATGGGTGCTGCTCCGGAAATTCTGGACGATGCACAGATTTATATTCGAATCATCGCCTTTTCCATGCTCTTCCGTGGATTGCTGATGGTACTGACTGCAATCTACCGCGGTTTTGGCGACAGTCGAACGCCAATGCTGATTAACGTCGCCATCAATGCTTTAAACGTTGTGGGCAACTACCTGCTTATCTATGATGTGCACGATGTCACCCTGTTCGGACATACCTTCAGCGTCTGGGGCGCAAACCTGGGAGTTGCCGGTGCTGCTCTTTCCACAACCTGTTCCCAGACACTTGGTTCCCTGACACTGCTGCTGATGTGCTTCCTGCCGCGTTCTGGTCCAATGCGCATCTCAGTACATGACAGCTTCCGTCCAAGCCGCGATACTTTACAGGAAGTGTTCCGCGTCAGCCTTCCGGTTATGTTTGAGCGCTTCACCATTTCCGGTGCTTTCGTTATGACCTCTTCGATCATCGCCACCCTTGGTACCGTATCGCTTGCAGCAAACTCACTTGCAGCACAGGCAGAGTCTTTGAGCTTTATGCCGGGATTTGCTTTTGGTACTGCTGCCACCACACTGGTTGGACAGTCGCTGGGTGCAAACCGTGAAGACCTTGCAAGGAAGTACGTCCGCCTTTCCGGTTGGATTGGTTCCATCGTCATGTTGTTCATGAGCTTCTTGCTGTTTATCCTTTCGGAAAATATTATTGCCCTTTTCACACCAGATGAACAGGTTATTGTTCTGGGTGGTCAGCTCTTAAAGATTCTTGCCTTCATTCAGGTACCACAGATGCTCGCCATGGTTTATTCCGGTGCATTAAAGGGAGCCGGAGACACCAAGAGCCCATTCCTCATCACCCTGTTTTCCATGTGGGGCGTTCGTATTCTCGGTTCCGTTCTGGTGGTTCGCGTTTTCCACAAAGATCTGCGCTGGGTTTGTGCAGCAATGTGTCTGGACAATATCGTGCGTTTCTTCCTTTATCTCTATCGTTATCTTCAGGGCAAATGGGTTACTGCCTACACACTCAAAGCTTCATCCGAAGAAAATACAGCCAAAGCTTAAAAACATTTGGGGCAGAGCGGAATGTTTCCGCTCTGCTTTTTTATATTCTCCTTTTTATTTCCATCATCAATTCTTCTACCCGATCCTTCTCTGTCTCCTGAGAGAAATATTGATCTGTCACACAAAACAAATGATTGATTCTCTTTTGAATTTCTTTTTGTGGCCTTCTTTTTCCTAACTCGTACATACTGACCGATTCTGCCGAGATTCCCAATCTGTCAGCAAGCTGTTTCTGTGTATATCCAAGCGAAATTCTCAGTTCCCGCAGCCGCTTACCGTACATTTCATCCCTCCATCCCATGATTTTTTGCCATCTTTATTATAACACAATTTGTGTAATTTTCAATGAAATTTTCTTATATTTTGTGTGTTTATAATATTGACACTGCAGAATACATGTGATATCCTAAAATTAAATTCACATGATACACACAGCTTATGAGAGGAGGGGGCAGAATGTCAAGAGAAATTGCCAGCTGCCACATTGAGCACTATCCGGATCTGATGACCTGCTTTCAGGGTGGAACCAACCGCAGAGAACGTGAAGAATACCGAAGATTCCTTTATCGCGCCATCAAGACTCAACTGACACATCGGCAGACTCAGGTCATGCTGTTATATTACTTCGAGGGAAAAAATATCACCGAGATTGCACAGGAACTGGGGCTAAATAAATCCACGATATCCCGCACCCTCCGGCGTTCTTTAAATCGATTGACCGACTTGGCGCGGCTGTATTTTGAGATCAAGTCATGACCACCCCTAAGAGGGGTGGCATGACGAGCGGCCTATAAGGCCGTGATAAAAGCCAGCGCCTAAATGACGC
>PPYE01432415.1_pt1 | contig 172153 bp, 165 predicted proteins | sample 1559881 | NCBI WGS metagenome assembly PPYE01 (sample SAMN08240022, study PRJNA423297) | Human gut metagenome, whole genome shotgun sequencing project. | reverse complement strand
CAATTCCAGCCCGGGGAATTAAATGAAGAAACCAACGAAGCTGACTGCATCTTCTTCATCCTGGAAGGCGAACTGGAAACGTTGGCATCTTGCAAATTAGTCCATTTATCCTGTCCGATAATCATAGATAAACACTCTCAGTTTTTGAAATACCCTTATTGCTGAGTCTATCACCTATATTCGTGGCAATCCAAAGAACCTTTTGATCTGCAACATCTTGTGCCGGAGTAAAAGATGTTATTTCCTATGCAATATTGGTGATATTCACTGTAGTACCAGTAAGAGTTTGAAGGGCATAAACATAAAAATTAAGTCGGTAACACGGCCAATAATTAAGTTGAAGCAGCAGTCTAAGTTGAGACATTATCAACAGAGATAACTGCTAGCTTTGTGGAATAATTGGCAGAGTTGCCAATGGCTGTCACATTGAATGCTTGTAAATTCTACAGGTTTGTTACATTGTCAATGGTATCGACAGCACGGGATACCAAAGTTTTATTTAGGAATACTCGGAAAGAAATACCGGAACCTTTGTTGATATCAACGACATCATCGTTAGAACAAAACTCCAAATAATAATTCTTCATAAACAGCCTTTTCAGTCTATTCTGTGACTGTATTCTTATCACATTCACGGCGTTGCTTTAAGAGCGATTTCACGTGTTCCAAGTAATCATTTTCTGATCTGGATGTATTCCGAATATTTAATCTCCACATGCGGATTGTCGCTTGATATGGTTTGTCGTATTGCTTTAATCCGTTTCCAAAGCCACCAGCCCTTGTATTCTACCCACACAGCTTGATGGAAAGTCACTGGGATTTTAATGTCGCCTCTGAGATGATCGCCCTCAATCAGAGCTGTCAGTTTTATATGCGGTGTCACCATTTCCACTTTTTGTTTAGTCAGGGATATGGAATCATGGATGATGAGTGTATCCTGGATTACGGCATCAACCGGCACCTTGACCTCTATTTTATGTCGTGCCGCCACTTCGAGCTTCTTGACTTTGATTCCAAGCCTCCTGATGATTTCAGCATCTTTGGCTCGGAATTCTTTGTATTCGTCCACAGTAAGTCGCAATACTTTTGTTTCAAGGGCCATCGTTGCGGAATCGATCTGCATCCGCTTCACACCGGAGAGCAGCGCGGTATTGTTCATCCGGAAACGGTCGCGCTCTTCTGTGAGATACAATGCATGTCTGTGCTGCAACCAGACAATTCCTCCGAGCAGGAAGAGGATGGTTGACAATATTCCATTTAATTTATTCATAAGATATGGATTTTTCGGGAATGAACCACAGGAATTCATCCAGATAACTTTCTTCCAATAACACAAGGCTGCCCCGGTTCGTTTCCCGGTTCTGTGAGAGGTCTTCCACGACCACTCCACGGTGGCCGATCAGTTCGTCCAATCCCATTTGTGAGAGTTCGGGCGAGGCGATGATAGTAATGTATGCGTTCTTAATCATGACAGGTTATGTTCCTATAGTCCTATTTGTGCGGTCCCTGGCATTTGAGGAGTTCACGAATGTCCGCACGAATTTCGTGCAGATCATTCTGAACGCTGTTGAGCTGCATCATGGTGGCCTCAAAAACAGACTTGTCCAGTTTCATGGCGTCAATGCGGTCATACTGGTTTTTGATTTCAGTCTCCATACCGGCACATTTCGTTTCCAACCTGGCAATCTGCGCCGTGTTGTTGATATGTTGTATGTACAGTGTCAGTGAAAACGATAGTACTACTACAATAATCTTGAAGTACTTTATTACAAATTCCTTGAATTGTTCCATATAATTATTCCATTAAAAGAGTGTATGCGTCCTTGATAGCCCTGAGCAGGAGTTCTGCCGCCGCACTGTCCCAAAATCCATAGACAATCAATGCGACCATGATTGCCAGATAAGTCCACCAGGCTATCTCCTGTTTGTCAATCTTATGCTTCCCTCTGGTCATCTTCTGTCGTTTTTTGGGGTACAATTACATTAAAAATCACATTGCCGTCATTACCTTCAATGCGCAAGCGGTTCTCTTCCTTGTGCCTGATGGGGAAAATCTCCATTAGCGCCTTGGCGGCATTGACCGACACGGCCCTAAGTCCCGCAGGAGAGAGAGGGACTCCGAAACGGTCCGTATAGTCCGAAGTGGCCGCCTCGTCCATAACGGCTTTGAGGGTTTCGGTCACTTGCAGTTTCACGGCCATTGTTTCCATTTCAAAGCGTTCCGAAGACAGCAATGTCCTGATGTGTGCCAATACATGGGGCTTGTTCATCAGGTAGTTGGCGGAAGCATTAGGATTCTTTACCGCATTCTCCCCAAACACTTCCACGAAACATTTCTTCGGTCGTCCCGCATATTCCAGGCCGCCATTCACATAGAGGTTGCAAAATTGCAGTTCCTGTTCTGTAAGCGGTTTTCCTTCCGGTTTATCCGGCATGTCCATTATCTTGTCTGATTTCATTTCCTTCTTTTTCTTTTTCTGAAAGAGTAGCGGGTTTTCAGTGATGAGGTTTTACAAAATCCGCTTTCTCATTAATTAATTGTTCCATCAGTGCTTCATAAAACACTTGTGCCAGCGCGTCGGCACATGCCTCGGCATCCGCCAGTGAATTTATAATTCGCAAATTGAACTTAATTTCAAGGTCATAGCCCGATATAAACGCCATAAGTTCATTGCCGTCATAGCCTAATGCCCCATATGTCATACGGTCTGCAGTATGAAACGTGATGGTTTCCGGAATCGGGTCCTGCTGAATGTCTTCCGCATCTTTTTTATTGATATCCGTCATCATATTTTAAAGTGTTTACGGGTTTTCTCTTTTGTCTGTATTGTGATTGTTTCGCCTCCCGCATGACGTAACCGGGAGGTATAGATACCAAGTATGTCAAGTGTGGCCGTTACATCGGCAGCCGCATCATGTGCATCATTCAATTCCACTCCCAATCGGGAGGCGATCAGCTCCAATTTGTAAGAAGCCATTTCCGGATCGGCTGAAAAAGCCAGCCTCCCCATTGTAAGCGTGTCGATATAGTAGGGCTGGAAATTACCGTAATAGTCCTTCGTTCCGGCAAAAGTCTGTTCAAACTTGGCAACCAGCCCGGCATAGTTCATCAATTGTTGTAAGAAACCGATATCAAAAGTGACATTCTGTCCGATCAGTATGGGTTTACACTGGTTGCCTTTCGACAAGGTGCTACGTTTGGCGAAGGCGATGATTTCTCCGGCCGCCGTCTTCATATCCACCCCTTGTGTGCGTAACATTTCCATAGTGATGGCGGAATAGTCCAATGCCGTCTGCTCATATTTCATAGAGACAAACCCGGCCTCTTTCGCCTGTTCGTGACGGGTTCGTAACACTTTGCGACGGGGCACTCCGGCATCCGCCTTGCCATAGGGGGCGATATATGCCTGGCAATGGTCGAACACCTGCCAGGTGTCGAAGCGGACGGCTTGCAGGGCGATCTGGGTACAGGCGCATTCACGGCAGTCCAGACCGCCGGTTTCAAAATCCATCCCGATCCCCACGTATACTTTCTGTTCTGTTTTTGGTGTCATGTCTTAGGATTGAATGAATAACATTGAGTTCTTATAGGTTTGGAGCGTATTGCATCCGTTATAATCACTGTAACGGACGATAGCCGTGAGAATGACCACCCGTCCCTTGAGCGCCTGTATCTCGGCGTGGTGTTCCATGTAGTAGTCGTTCCAGCAGACACATTCCGTAATGCGGTTGTTCTGTGAGAGCGTGAGCTTGGCGAAACGTTTCCGGCTTCCCGTTTCCCGGTCCTTATAAGTATGCTCTGCGACCTCCACGACCGTGGCGCAGACCGTTACCTTCCGTCCGTCGTTCTCATCCAGTGCCACCTCGTCCAGTGTCAGGTAAGAGGCTTTTCCCCTGATCTGCCTGCGGGCTTCCGAGTTGTCGAAGATGCGCCGGTAATCAATACTGCCGATGCCCGATACGGCAATCTGCTGTTGAGACCAGAAGAAATGCCTCTCACGCATATCCAGGGGGAAGTCTTTTTCGGAAAGAGAAAATCCCAGTTCCCTGGCGGCACGTTCGAGCAGGGCGCAGCGTTCGGTAACCGCCCCGACATTTTCCACGCGGTCAAAACATCCGGCAAGGACCATGTGCTTGACATGGCGGGCATTCACGGGCACTTTCACCGCCTCCTCCGGGTTGTCCGGGTCATCCCAATAGCTGTACTTTTTGAGCTTGTAACGGAAAATGCGGTGTATGAAGTTCTCAATGCCGGTATACGCCCCGCCCCGGTCACGTTCCGTAACGATGTGTTCCACCGTCTTGACACCCACCTGTTTGATACGGGTAAGCGACCAGAATATTTCATCGGTGGCGTAGTCGGTAAAGAACTCCGTTCCCGAGCGGTTGATGTCCGGCGGCACGATCTTGGCTGACGAGCAGCGTTCCATCTCCGCCATCAGCGGGGGGATTTCCTTGTCGTCCGCCCATTGCAATGCTACGGTATAGAATGCCGACGGGTAATTGGCCTTGAGCCATGCCCCGCAGTAGGCGGTCAGGGCATAGGCTGCGGCATGGGAGCGGTTGAACGAATATTTTCCGGCCACCTCTATCTTGTGCCAGATTTCTTCCGCTTCATAGTCCGGGCAGCCATTGCGGACAGCCCCTGCGATGAAATCGGCCTTGAGCGTGGCCATCAGATCCGCCTTCTTCTTGCCGATGGCTTTTCTCAACAGGTCGGTTTTGCCGAGGTCGAAGCCGCCGAGCGTGTGGGCTATGGACATGAACTGCTCCTGATAGCACATTATTCCGAACGTGTTCTTCGTCGCTTCGTAACAGCCGTAGTCATAGACCGGCGCCACTTCCCCCCGCCGGAAACGGATATAATCCTCCGTGGCCCCGATGTCGAGCGTGGCGGGACGGTACAGGGCGTTGATGGCGATCAGGTCCTCTATGCACTTTGGCTGTACATCCTGAATGAAGCGGGTGATGCCGGGTGAAGAGAACTGGAAAATATTCTGTGTGTTGCCTTCAGCGAGCAGCCGGTACGTCTTGTCATCCTCCAGCATTTCCTGTGTGATACGTTCTATGGACAGTTCCTGTCCGAAATGACTGTTGGCCAATGCGATGACGGCACTGAGCTTGGCGAGCTCCTTTGTCGCCAGCACATCCTCCTTCAACAGCCCGATCTCATCGACCGAGTAGCCGTCGAATTCCGACACCAATGCACCGTCCATCTTTCGGACAGGCAGGTAATCGAAACACTCGGCCGGTCTGCCGTCCCGGGCATCAGGTGTCACTATAATTGCGGAAGCATGTATGGATGCGGCCTTGGGCTGTCCGAGCAACCCGCGCACATCTTCAATGACTTCCGGATAGGTCTGGATAAACTCACGCAGTTTCCTGTTTGTCGTCGCCTGCATGAACAGCCCCGTCCAGTCCGTACCGTCATCTATCATGGCTGTGATATAGTTCACGATGGCATGCGGTATGCGGTGCACACGCGCCACATCCTTCAATGCGGCCTTGAGCTTCATGGTCGTAAAGGTTCCAGCCGAGAACACACGCTGGCGGCCATCCACATTGTAACGTTCTTCCAGATAGTCCTTGATCTCCTGCCGCCGGTCGGAAGCGTAATCGACATCGATATCGGGCAAGGACGCATGTCCGCCTTCCGTCAGCCCTCTGTCAACGAAGGAATCCATGACAGTCAAAGGGGTATCCACTTTCCTGATTTTAATGTGAGTCACTTTCATCTTATATACTTCTTATATCGAACAATGGCGCTTACCGTCTGGCGGCTGACGCCGTACTGTTTTGCCAGGGTATTCTGTGAGACTTTGCCGGAGAAATACTTCACCCGTGCCTCTTCCGCCTGTGCGTTCGTCAGTTTGGCGTTCACACTTTTCTCTCCATAATCCTGTTTGAGCCCGCCCGCAATGGCGTGTTCCATATTCCGTTGGTGCGTACACATTTCCAGATTGTCCGCGGTGTTGTTGTATCGGTCACCGTCAATATGGTTCACTTCCAACTTTGGATTCCATTCCGGAAGGAAGTGCTGTGCCACGAGACGGTGTACGGAGAATTTTGTCCCGACGCCTCCCTTATAAAGCCGCACACAGTCGTAATATGAGGTGGTCCCGCACCAATGGCTCATGATCCGTTCAGGCTGTGTCCAGGTGATACCGCCATGCGATACCTGCCGTTCCAGGCTCTTGATGCGCCCCTTGTTGCTGATTCTATACTTTCCTTTATAATTTTTGATATCCACCCAGATTTCCCGGGTGTCAGTCATTGGCTATTCTGTTATATGCTGTTTGAAAAATATCCCGGTCTATTTCCACGCCTATGAAGCGCCGTCCCATGTTCCTGCAGGCGACAGCAGTACTGCCGCTGCCCATCGCAAAATCAAGGACGAGGTCCTCCTCGCCGGTATAGGTGCGTATCAGATATTCCAGCAAGGCAACCGGTTTCTGTGTTGCGTGCAGGCAGGACCTCTGCTTGTCCGTCTTGAATCTCAATACACTGCGCGGATAGCGTTCCGTGGAGATGTAGTCCCGGTAATTGTCATGCTTCCGATATATCTCCCCGCTGTCACACTTGCGCCGGTGGTCGGCCATTACGATTTTGCACCGGTGCCCGTCCGTTTTGACGGGGTTGTATTTGGGCAGCCTGTCATAGAACACGAGAATGTCCTCGTGCGCTTTCATCGGCATACGCCCGGCATTGAGAAAACCTGTCGCCTGTGTCTTCTCCCAGATCCATTCATAACGCAGCTTTTCAAGATTGGAACAGCCCAATATGCTGGTAAAAGGATGCTGGCAGAACGGCAGTATGGGAGTTCCGGGGGCGGAAACGCCTTGTATGGCATTCCACATCCCCCGAATATCTATCACGGCATCCCAGCGGCAGTGTGTCGTACCGTATGGCGGGTCTGACAATACCATGTCGGCAACGATGCCCTGTCCTGCCAATAAGGGCAACACCTCGAGGGCGTCACCCCGGTAAAGGTCGCAGCCGTCATAGGGACGGCGGTGTTCGTAAGTCGGATTCATGGGTTTCGAGTTCCTTTAAGTTCCACAAACAATCTCGGCGGTCAAAAAGAATTTCGTCACCGCAAATCAGTTCATCGGCATATATTGTTTTTTCTTCCCCGCCGCGGAGAATCCTCAAACGGGCATCCGCACAGAGACGATAAATTTTATTTTCAGATTGTATCTCCACATATTGTTCGCCTTTGTTAAGCGTAATGTCCGGAGCCAGTACCGTTATCTCGTCTTTCCAAACCAGTCCGCAGCGCTCCGGAACAAGAAAACGTGAGAAAATCAGGTCGTATTTCAGCGGGTCGATGGAGGTTATGCCCAACAGGTAGGAGACCAACGATCCGCCGGCGGAGCCACGCCCGATACCGGTTGCAATGCCCCGGCGGTGCGCCTCACGCACCATGTCCCACTGTACAAGAAAATAATCCACGTTGTCGGTTGACTCGATGATATAGACTTCCTCGTCCAGCCGTTCCCGGTAGCGTTCCATATCCGGAACTTTTCGTTTCAACCCTTCATCAAGCAGCCGGAGAAACATCGTGCGGCGATTGCCGTACTGCTCCACTTCTTCGGGACGCATACGGTATTCGGGCATGAACATCCGTCCGGTCTCGAACACGGCTTCCGCCCGTTCTGCAATTTCCACCGTAGGGCGGCACATACGCTCGAACAGGGCATCGAAGTCCCATTTCTCGGAGAAAAGCGGACGGAGCGTGTCATACAGTTCATCCGCCGTTTTGAAATATTGTTCCCCGCTTTGTTCATGTGCGGCTCCTGCAGCAATTTTGTTCACTATAATTTTGGAAGCGGCATCATCTTTGTCCATGTAATAGCAATCCGGAAGGAGGATCGGTTCTACTGTAAACAGATCCCTCTCGGTATCATAGCAATTACAGAAATAATATTTAAGGGCTTCCAGCTGCTCCCGGTCAATACGGTCCGCCTTATATTCGTTGGCGTCTATCTGGTAATAAACCGCTTCGGCCCCTTTCCGGATCCGTTCCACTTGCTTAGGGTGTCCGGCCATCCAATAGACAGATCGGGTGGCGAAGACCGGCACACACCCTGCGGCATACATCAGCAGCTGTTCATAACGGATTGTATTGTTTTCCGAAACGACCATCACGGCGGACTGGATACGCAGCAGGTTGTGGAGCCCCTCATTGTTCAGAACATATATTTTCAGGTTTACGGCTTCTTCTTCATGAATCATTGTCAGCGAGTAGCCGAAGATGTGTTTCAGCCCGTTTGTGGCACATTCTTTTTGGAAATTGAGTGTGGCGGCCATTGTATTACGGTCACAAATGCCGACCGCCGTATGTCCTGACCATTTTGCCTTGCGGCATAAATCCTCCAGGGAACCACAGGCGTTCAGCAGTTCGTAAGAAGTATGGACACCAAGATTCACAAACGGAATGTCATGTGCCGGAGGCCCGGGACGGCCGATGTATTTCAACAGATTGAAACGGAATTCTTCCCGAAGGTCGTAATAGTACCAGTTATATCCGAACGGAAAAGCCACATGGTAGATTCCCTCCTCCATCAATACTGCCGGATTCTCCATCAGATTGAAGACAAGTTTATCGCCGTCACTGCGGAAAATGGATTCCACACCGGACAGGTCAGCCGTGAACAGCCGTCCGAACCCGGGTATGTCCACCACCTCCGCGTCAACCGGTATATAAGAAATCCGTTGTGTATCAAGCCATGCGAGCAGTTCCTGTATCATCTTTCCTGTACTTTTTTGAGTTTGTATTCAAGGACAGACAGCAGACGGTAAGCAAAGATGCCGTAAACCTCCGTTTCCGCCAGTTCATCCCAGTCTTTATCGGCATCCGCTATATCTGCGATGAATACCTCGAAGTAGGGCCTCAGCCGTTCCGCAGCCCGTTTGACCGCCTCGACGGCATCACCGTCATATCCAATAACCACGGTCCTCACGCCCTTCGATTGCAGCTTGTAAATCTGCACATCAGAAATTTTCTTTCCGAAAGTCGCTACGGCGGCAATATGCGGGTTATCGTACAGTTCAAGTTTTCGCGTCAGCGCGATGACGTCAAAAACGCCCTCTGCAACGATGACCGTATCGGTACCGTCCTTGCGTACGGCATCATAGTTATAAAGAAGTTTGGAAAAGTCGTTCTCTGTGGAATTCCGATAACGAAGTATCTTGTATTCACCTTTGTATTTCGTTTTGCGGTTGTAGGTGTCTATCGCCTCTTTTGGCCAGGTATGGCGTGAAACATATCCGACAACCATACCGCAGTCGATGACCGGGAAAATTACATAGTCGGCATACCGCGGATTGAGCCTGCCGGTTATTCCGGCAGGAAAGTATTCATAGTCATCGAAGCGGAATCCGCGCTGTTTCAGATATGGGTGGCGGAAAGTCCGTTTATAGAAGTCCGGCAGTCCGGACGGGACCAGTTCATCGTCTATATCTTCCGCCTCGTCAGGTTCCAGCAGGTGCAGGTTCAGCGGTGCCGAGATGTCTGTTGTTTCGGAAACCATCAGGTCCATGCGTCCGATAGCCGCCAATAACTGCGCAAGTGTACGGGTGGACGCCCCGCAGGAGAAACAGTGTGCCATGAACGGTCTGTGACGGACGGTTTCCTTACCGATATAGATACCGAACTTACCGCCCTGCTTGCCGCAGAACGGACAGCGCGGAACGATAAGGTTCTTGCCGCTCCCGTCCCGTTTGGCCCCCGTCTCACGGGTTATCTCCGAAACCAGATATTGATATTCCTGTACAGACAGTTCCATATGAAAGGTATAGCTGCAGTACAAGGGCTAAAGTTTAAAAACGCCTCATAAATTTCATACTGTCTTGATACGCTTTCTCAAGACGGAAATGGGTATCGCACACTACCGCAACAGGAGAGGGAGCCTCTATGCCTTAAAAGGCAGGACGAAAACCTGCCCATATGTCGTGGCGGGTGCTGGTGCGGATAACAAGGAGGTCAGTGGGAACAGACCTTCTCCCGGACAGAGGTTCATGGCAGGATACCGAGAACTTATCCGACGAAAGGGGATATAACAGAGGAAATCCCCATGTATTGCCAAGAAAAATCCGTACAAAAAGGACCTGCCGGCAGACTCCGCACGAAAGGACGGACAAAAAGCCCGGCAAGATTTCACGTCTGCCTCAAGGACATACAGACTGTACCGAAATCCGGAAAGACCTCAGGGAGATTCCATGAGTGGCTCTTTCCATGATTTTTTTAGGGAATTTATTTGACCGGTCGGAATAAAATCGCTATATTTCAATTACAAAGCGACTGTGTTTAATGAAATTTATTAACAAATAGTATATGAAGACAAACGAGGACTGGTCCGAAATCGTGGATACGCTTCGTCCGTATCTTAATGGGAATTCAGCAAGAGAAAGGCATCTGAGGGATGTAGAGAACTGTCTGCGGGTTCTCGGATGGAAAAAGACCAACGGAACGATGAGGTCACGCTCCACATCAGACGAGGAGTCCGGTAAACCGGCAATAACCTTGTTGAAACGGGAAGGGGACTCCGGATGGCAGGCGTTTCCCGTCATGACGGAATCCCCGGATGGCATGACATATGCTACGGGGCTGTATATAAGGGAAAACATCCGGCTTTATTACAGACCCGATAGCGGGACAGGCATACCGGTCTGCGTGCTGACGGCGGAATTTAGGGAGGATGACACCAACGGGCCGCTTCTCTGCGCCCTGCTGTCCTATAAGGAGTTCGATTTGCAAAGTGTGGAGAATTTCTGTCTGAGGCGCTACAACCTGATGCGTACGGGTGGCAGTTTCCGCCAGTGGGTGGAGGATTTTCTTTCCGGAAGTAGCGGAACGAAGAATATCACCGACCTGCTCAGGGCAAGATTCATGTCCGAAGGGTTCGAGGAGTCCCTTATCAGGGAGAAACTGGAGAAGCTCGGGCTTAGGGTACGCTATGAAAAAGGGCATGCCGTAATCACCCTCCGTTACCCGGAATGAAGAGGCTTCCGGCGGCAGTCCCGTACCGCTATTACCTGCCTGTTACAGAACTCTGTACAGCATGCCTGGCGGGCTGACCGGCCGGTCGGAAGAACTGGAAGCATAGCCTTCTCTATATGGGGAGATTGGCCTGCCTTTTGCAGTTCATTTTCACAGGAATAAAACTATCCGCTATTGACTTTTTACTTTGAACGCCTTTTTATTCCCTGTTCAGATTCAGCGTCCTCTGCCCGTCATAGAACACCTCGTTGTCATAGTCCGTCGCTATTTTGATGGTATCGCCCTTTTTGAAAAAGCGGCTCTTGGCCACATGCAGGCGCATCACGTTCTCCTTGCGTTCGGCCGATGACTGGTTGAGCGAAATAAGGTGCGTGCATGGGCGTGCCAGCCCCTTGGCCTCCGAACAGTTATACTCTGTCAGTACATTCCTTTCGTCATTCAACCACTCACGGTCTTCAATGGTCGATTGATATGTCACGACCATCCATACCTTTTCGTCCGCCGCCAGGTCCTTGAGGTCATTGGCCACGGCGATACGCTTTGCGCGTTCATGGTCGGCACCCCATGAACGGCGGTTGGCGTCTGTCAGCAGATCCATCGAATCGACAATGACGATGTCCGGATTGTGACCTTTGAGTTTGCGGTATTCCGAGATTCCGTTCTTGATGTCAAGCGTCGATACCTGGGCGTTGAAACGCGGATAACTGCGTACCGTGATGCTGCCGGCATACGATGCCACCAGCTTTTCCAGATGGCGCATCTCCGTATCCGAGATCTTTCCCCGTTCGTAATAATAGGCGTTCTTGGAAACCAGCCCTCCCGAATAGGCGTTCAACGCTTCCTCCTCGGACCCCTCCAGCTGGAAGTGCAGCACATGCAGCCCGTCGTCGATGTCCGCCCTGATACCTATCCATTTGGCGATATGGGATTTCCCCACACCGGTACTGGCCAGAAAGCAGGTCAGCTGCCCCCGCAGGTTGCGCCCGGCATTGAGCGCGTCCAGAAACGGGATATAGAACCGGGACACACGTGGTGATGCCGAGCGTTCCTCTTCCTCCTCACGGCGGCGGTTCCGCTGGAAGCGCTCCGTAAAGGTCTCCGCCACATCAATGAACGAGGTACTCTTCAGTGTAAAGCCCGCCAGCCACTCGGCATACCCGCGCAATGCCTTTTCCGCCTTGTCCTGCTTGTTCTCGTTATACAGTTTTCCCACTTCCGCATAGACCGACTGTAACCGGACACCCTTGATGTAAGACTCCAGCATGTCGATCATCACTTCGGAACTCTGGCCTTCGTCATACTCCCGGAAGGTATCTATCAACTCAATGGCATCGTAATCCTCATGGAAAGTCTGTGCCAGTACGGCATATGACGGCGGTGTCTTGTAGGTTCTGAAATGTGCGGCAATAGCCTCCTGCACCCGTTGGAATGAGCGGTCCGGAAGGTATTCCTTGCGCATGTGGCGGGAAAGGACAGCACACAACTGCTCCTGGCACAGCGCCGTGGCATAGAGTTCATACAGGAACTCGGCACTGAGCGGATTGACGGAACTCATGGCTTCACCTCCTCTTTCCACCATGCCTCACAACGAATCCGGTAAAGTTCCGGATAACGAGCCTCTGTTCTACGGCGGCACGGATCCGCTTTCGCACATTTGGAACATGACGGCGAGAAGGGTGTCCACATCAATGTGGAGAGCGCACAGACGAGATAGCCGGCCTCGCTGGATAGCAGACGCCGTTTGGTAATCTCCTCATATTCCGGGTAAATGAAACGTCCGAAAGGATGCCCGCGGCGGTTCTCCACTGCCTGTGTCAGACTGTCACGTGACAGTCCGAAACCTTTCAGCCACCGGTCTTCCCAATAACGGCGTTCCTTTCCGGAATGAAGATACCGGTCAGCTGCCTTCCGTCCAAACGAGTGGGAAATGTTCCACTTTCCACGATAAGAGGGGGCATATCCGGAAAGGGCATACACCTGACATATGCAGAAATCTGACAGGCGTTCCGGACTGACAGTTCCGGCTTCCCGGCACAACAGGTCGAAACATGCCGAAAGCTGTCTGTCCGCCTTTCCTCCGGACGGGAACTGGAAATCCGGCCACACTGCAGCACGGAGCAAGCGTGTAAAAAGCCTCCGGCATCCGTCAATCCACTCTTTTTTCTCCATCACGTGTCAAAAGTTTGCGCAGTTGTGTCTTGGCCAGGAAGAGACGGCTCTTGACCGTCTCCACATTTCTGGTCTGCAATGTTCCGTTGCGGTAAGTTATCTCCATGATTTCTCCGATCTTATAGCCGGCCTGCTGTAAAAGCAGGGCCTCTTTGTAAATCGGCTTGAGCCTGTCCAATGCCCAAAGGATATCATCATTGTAATACTTGTGATAATTATCCATTCCCATGCAGTTCTCCGACGGTTCGTCCTCGCCCGGCAGGGAGGAGGATATTTCCGAGATGTCGATATTGTCATCCGGGGGCATGCGGCTTTTGTTGCGGTTGTTGAGGTCCGCCACAAGCCGCTTGGTCACGGCATAGATCCATGTTTTCACCGGACGCGCCGGATCATAACTGTCCATGTACTTGAAGAAATTAACCAGCGCTTCAAGATAGTTATCCTCTATGTCCTCCTGGTTATAGGTATATTTGATACAAATGCTGTATATCAGATTCTTGTGCGGCATCACATACTTTCTGAGAAGTTCCGCCCTCCGTCTTGCGGATTCATCGTCAGAGGGTTCAACCGCAATAAACACATCTTTCTTTTCCACGTTTTCACTGACCGAAAAAAGGTTGATAATGAATCTCATGTCCTAATCTGTCAGCTTCCATTGAGCATCAATTGAAAAAAAGCGGGCGGAGAGAAGGCCGCCCGGAATCTTGGCAAGTGCCGTTCTACAACCTGTGCCTGCGGATGTAATAATGGAAGAGATGGCAGGCGTCCGCCGCATTGTCATCCACCGGAATGACGCCGTATCTTTCCTTGCATGCCGCCACCATCTGTGCCTTGGTGGCGTGCCCGTCCCCCGTCGCCCATTTCTTGAGCACCGCCGGGTTCACAAACTCCGGTTCGGGAAGTTCCAGGCTGTCACATACTTCGAGCAGGATCCCCCGGAGTTCCGAGAGCCGGCGCATGTCATAGAAATGACGGTTCACACTCACATCCTCCGCTACGACCCGCCGGATACCATGCGCACGGATAAACGAGACAAGGACGGTACGGAATGCGCCGTGCATCTTGTTGCTGTTACGCCGTCTGCTTTCGGTAAAGTTCCATGTTCCGGCCTCATGCACGGAAAAATACCCGGTATGCGTAGCTATATCCAATGCAAGCACCTCTTTCCTGTCCGGGGTACTATTCTCCAATCCTTGATTCGCCATTCTCTTTCACAATTACCAGTTTATGGGGATAACCTTCCGCAACATTACCGTGGGAGACAACCAGTACGGTACCTCCGAGCGAGTTCAATGCCTCGAACATGGAAGCCAGTCCCGCCTCGTCAACCGCCTCGAGTATCTCATCCAGAACCAGAAGGTCCAGTCCCTTGCCATCATCACAGTTACTGTTCACGAGTTTTTGCATGGCAAGGATGGTTGCGAGGTTCACCCGTGCCGCTTCGCCTGCCGAGAACTTGCCGAACGATCCGCAGTCCATGCCGTCACGCAACAGCGAAATGGAAATCTTCTCCCGGACCTTACCGCTTTTGAGGACGGTATAACCGTCAAAACGGATGCGTATGTCACTGCCGATATTCTGCAGGAACTCGTTTGTTATACGGCTGAGTGCCTCGATTTTTGTATTGGCCAGATAGGTCTTGAACTGTATGAACCGTTCTCTTTGCATCTCCAATGTTCGGAGTTCCGCATCTACGGCGGTCTTCCGTCCCGCCGCTTCGCGGGATTTTTCCCTCACCTCCCGGAGCGTGCTCCGGAGCGTGGATATCAGATCGGACGGCACCGCCTCGTTCAATTCCCTGATAGTGCCTTGCAAAGTGTCAATGGCACAGGCTGCCGCCTGCATATCCTCCTTTTCCGTCCGTATGCTGCGGCTCAGTGAGGCATTACGCTCGTCTACAAATCCGAATGTTTCATCGAATACCTTACGGCGGATGCTCTCAATCTCATTTTGCAGCGCGGTAATCCCGGCTACAATACGCCGGTGTTTGTTTTCCGTCTCTTCCACGCTCCGGGTAGCGTTCCTGACGGCACGTTCATGTCCGGCCAGCTGCTGTTCCCATTCGGTACGTCTGGCCTCCAAGGTACGGCGGCCGTGGTTCAGGCGGCTCTGCTGCAGCTCCACAGAACCGGTCTCCTCCTGTTTGTCTTCGATACGGCCATTAATTTCCGTGAGTTGCCGCTGTCGTAGTTTCAGTTCCCTCATTCCCGCCTCAATGTCAAACTGCGGCTCCGCTATTAGGAAATTATGTCCGCAGGCAGGGCAGGTGACGGAACCGGCCAGTTTGTTTGAGAGCTCGTCAATACCGGCCGAGACTATACGCCGTTTGTGACGCAACTCTTCGATGCATCCTGCAAGATTGCGCAGGCGGATGTCTGTTTCCCTCAGTTTGTCCGCTGCCGTACCGGACTGCTCGTTGTATTCCTCACAGAAGGCGGCATACTTATTTTTGAACTGTTCCCAGTTTTCAGTCTTCTCTTCCAGTTCCCGTTCCGCCTGTTTCAAGGAGGTGTCACAATCCGACAGCCCGGAAACGGCCGTCTGCAGCTTCTCTTTTGTCCCGGTGATAATCCCGTTCCAGTCCGTCTGTCTCGCATCGGGGAAGAGGGGCATCATCTCCCGTATCTTTTCCAGACACTCGTCCAGTGCCGTATCCCCCGATTCCAGCAACTGCAGTGCCTCATCCGCCTGCTGAACCGCCACAAGCCGTGTCTCATATCCGGCCACCGTCTCGTGTCCGATGCGTATCTGTTCCCTTTTGGCCGCGATGGCCGCTTCCAAGGAGGCGATGCGCTCCGCACGGGTACGTCCCCGTTCCGCTCCGGTTTCCTCTTCCTTGCGGATTTGCTCCTGTAACATCTCGACACGCCCGTCCAGTCCCGCAAGTTCCAATGCCGCCTGTTGCTTCTTTTCTGAGAGCGGCACGATATCCTCCTCAAGTATGGCAATGGCCTCGTCCACCAGGATACCGTTGGAAAAGCGGTTGATTATCTCCTTTTTCTCCTTGTCCGATGACGAAAGAAAATCTTCATACCGATATTTGGAGAGAATGAAGTTGTTGAGCAGCTCCTCGCGCGTGATCCCCAACTTTTCAAGGATATAGCGGTTATAGGCATCGACCGAAGGCTGGACAGCCTCGTCCGTCGTCACCTGCGCACCGTTACGGAAAAGTGTGCAACTGACCGTGGATGCCCCTTTGCGTGGAATGCAGCGGTTGACAACCAGTTCCTCCGCTGAGTTGCCGTTGCTGAAATGTAATCCGATACGGCACTCCCCGGACGCATCGTTTATAATTTCTTCCGACCTTATCTTACGGAGCGGGCTGCCTGTGATACCGACAGCGATACACTCCAGCAGGGCGGATTTGCCCGCACCGTTCGACCTTTGGGACTCATTGTCCCGGTTGTCGCCGAATATCAGTGTCGTAACCCTTTGCCGTAACGTGTATGACAGCGAGCGGAAGGCACAGAGATTCTCAGCTTCTATTTTCTTTAATTTCCACATGTCCTGTTATCTATTTTGGATAAATACTCTAATCCGATTGAGACATCCTCAATCTGTTTTTCCCGGCAGAAATCCTCGTAAGTTTCCCGGATACGGCAGCTGTCATACTTTTCAAAGAGCGAAGAGGATGCGGCCTCCAACAGTTCCTCGTCATCAGCTATCAGTTCCACCTTCGCCGCCCCGGCTTCCAGCAGCGCGGCCTTGTCAACCGACTTCATCGCAGCTGCCGGCGCATGGACACGTACCTTGACCTTGTAGCGGCCGTCAGCCTCCGTCTCGCGCAACTCGTCCATAAGGTGCAGCCCGGCACGTTCCACCGGCACATCCACCACACGGTAGCGCATGTTCACCCGGTTTTTGACAAACTCGTGTGTGCCGTCGGTATAAAGCACCGTATATCCTTTTTCCTCATCCTCGCCGAAGTTGTGCTGACGGGAGGCCCCGATGTATTCGATACGGGTTTGTGGAATGACGGTCCGGTTATGGTAATGGCCGACAAAAACTTTATCAAACGGGAGAAAAATCCTGGCGGGCAATTCTTTCTCCGATGGTTGCGCCAATGCCCCGTTTATACCTTCGTGTATATAAAGAAAATGTTTCTTTTCCTCTGAAAGCGCTTTCTCTTCCAACTGTCCGAGCCTTTCGACAAACGATCCGTCCTCCGGAAAATAACTCATCAGATGAAGCGCGAACTCCCAGCCGGGACGCGACAGGGTCAGGAAGTCATCCACTACCGTCACATCCGGATGGCAGTCAAAGACATGGCAGTAACCTCTGACGGCTTCCTGGTTCACGAGGTCATGATTCCCCTCGGCGAGCGTGACATGGATGCCCGCACGTGAGGTTTCCAGCAGGGCGTCATGTACTGCCAGCAGTACGTCAAGTGTCTGTGCCGCACGTGAAAAGAACAGGTCGCCTCCGACGGCGATTTCGCTGATACCCCATTTCCTGCAGATCTCCACGGCCTCCTGCCAGTTGGCCTGAAATGCAGGGATGTTGTCTTTTGAGACATGGATATCATTCAACAACAATATGCAAGGTTTGCTCTCTTCCATGAATGTGTGTGATTAAGACGGGAGGCATGGATGCCTCCCGTCGGGTTAAAACTCAAAGACTTATAAAAGGGGTTATCTGCGACGGCGGGGACGCCCGGCACGCTCCTCCGTTTCCGCAGGCCGGTGTTCCTCCTCCCCGGGAGCGTCCTCCGGTGTGTCTGTGGGTTTCGGACCTTCCATCTCACTCTCAATCAGTTCGAGCAGTTCCCGGTTGCTTGTCGAGCGGGTGACACGGACGGACAACGCTTCCTGTTCAATGTAGCTGCGTATCATTGCACGCAGCTCCTGTCCCTCCTCGGTCTTGTCACCGAGGTCCTGCCGCCTGAGCTCGTCATAATATTCAAGAAGATCGTCCAGGGAAATTCCTGTCCCGTCCTGGACATTGTCCTTGTTGTCCTTCGTACGGCGGTCGAACGAGAAGGAGGAGGTATCTTCTTTCGGCAGTTCGTCGGACAACTGCTGTATGACCTCTTTCATCCCGTCCGTCTCCATAAGCCGCATGCCGTAAATGCCGTCGCACTGTTTAAGGAATTCAACGGTGGCACCCAGATGATAACGGGTATAGCGGTAAATGATTTCCGGAATACGGGGCGCTCCCAGCAAGGCGGCCAGCTCCTCCCTGGTCAGAGGTTCAGGGTCGGATTCATTGTCGATGGAAAACAGGTATTCGGTCTTGGCCCCGTTACGCCGTTTTTCTATTTCCACGGGATAGGCGTCGTACACCGATGAAACCGGACACGGATAAGACGGGTTCTTGGCCAGCTTCTTGCTCCAGAGTTTGAACTTCCGCTCGTCCAGATCCTTGAACTGGGCGTGCGAGAGGGTCATCATCTGTACTCCCTTGGCACGCTCGCCCAGGTCAAAGATATAGAGGCAGTGCCCGTAGTTGTACTTCAAGCCGCCACCGAACGAACCGCCGGCGATTTTTTCTGCCAGTTTCTCATCCCCGGCCTCTTTTGCGGCTTCTACGGCCAGACGCCGGTAAGTTTCGATGGGATCGACACTGTATCCGGCATCGGTGGCGCGGGTGACGGTGACATACATCTTCTGGGGCTTGTTTCCGGTTGTGGGCTTTTCCAGTTCCAGCAGCAACTGGTGAACCGGATACTCATAACCGGGCCGGGCCGGTGAACCGTCCGGATTGGGGGCGATGGGAAGGACACGCAGACGGTAGGTCCCGAATTTGTCCATGCGGAAGAATTCCGTGCGGGCGAACGCCCTGTTCTCTTCCTGGGCACGCTGCTGTGCCTCCTGATACGATTCCTGGACACCGAGGAACATCTCCTCGACAGACATGCCTTCCATGCCGTTGTTCTTTTCTTCTTCTTGCATAAACGCTTGGTTTTATGGATTAAAAATGCCCGAAGAGTGCGACACGGCAGGCCCGTATCGCAAAGAAACTGGTTACAGGACAGACGGGTTCGGTTGCACCGTCCGTATTCACTTGACAATATAGGGAGAGGATATCCCGCCGACCGTATCCTGGCCGGATACTCATTTTACAATATGGAAAGGTCTTGCAGCGACTGTGGAATACAAAGTTAGACAAATGCTCCCGAACAGCCATACATGCATATGAATGTTTGCGCCAGCCATTGTCCGTCAATGCATTACCGTTTCATTTTAAGTATGTTTTTAATCTCCCCGGGCAGTTTGTCACTGCCCGGCCCATTCCGTCTTTCAAAGAGCAGCTTCCTGCGGTTTTGACGGATATACTCTTCCGTCTTGCGACGGCGTATGCCCTCGTAATAGGTTTTACGTCCGGGCGTAAGCCGTTTGCCCCGCCGGCAGTAAACCCCGTTCCGGCGGTATTCATCCAGATAGCGGCTGAATTTCGCCTTTCTGAACGACGGGTCTTTCGACGCCTCCGCAACCAGTTCGATGACATGCCAGTCCGGTTCGAAAGGTTGTTGCCGGTCATACAGCCTGCGGAGCAGATGGTAAACCACCGGCATCTCATAACGGAGCATGAACCCTATCCGGGTCTGGTCGAAGGGGAAACGTTTAAACGTCCCCTGCGGTCTTCCGTCTTCTCGCTTTCGGGGATTCGTTCCCCGGAAAGACGGTTTCTTCTGCGGCTGCCGCCGGATCCTTTTCTGTTTCATTATACTGTCGGCTGTTGTCGGGTGAAATATTCTCTCGGGCGGGAACGGACCTGCGTTCCGCAATTCTGCGGCGACTTTCGATGTCACCGTTTACATTAATCTTCTGTTTCATGGCTATACGAAATATGTAAAGTTGAGTTCCACATTGGCATTGTACATACCGCGCTCATAAAGCTGTATCCTTCGCGAGCCGCCGTAAATGGTGAACGATACCCCACGGTTGTACTTATGGTCATCATTCCAGTCAGTGGCGGTACAGCGCACACTGTACCGGGGTGGTTGTATTTTATTGGGAATGACCGCCACGATACCCCCCCAGTTGTTTCCGTCCCTGTTGGCCGTATTGACGGCGCCCTGTATGGAAACGATGTTCCCGATTTGGCGGACGAAGAGCGACTGTGTGTTGGTACCCGATCCGCTGTTCTCCATCTGTACCCATCCTGTATCCGCAAGCAACGGCTGATACTCCTCGGCATAAGCGGCTCCGAGAGCACGGCAGGCCTGCCGTCTGGCCTCCGCCGTTGGCAGCAGAAGGTCGGACAGCTTGCTGTCCCGGCGCAGGTAATCCCTGACAATCTCATTCTTGGAGAGTACGTTCAACTTGCCCTGCAGGAACTGTTGTGCCTCCGAGGTGCTCTTTCCCTGCCGGACTAAAAAATTGATATAATCCTGGAACAGATTCTCAAGGGTGGCGAAACGGGCATCGGCACCCGCCTTTGTATAGAGGTTCAGGTTCGTGGCGACGGTCTCCTTTTCGGAAGCGCTGTAGCCTCCCAACAGCCGGTCAGCCTTCTTTTTGAGTTCCCCCACTACCTGTGAGGTCATCACATACCCCTCGACCTGCGCGTGTGAGGTGCCGTTACTGTCGGTATATGCAAAAGAACCGGTGGTAATGGCCTGTAATTTATCCCGAAGCCCGGCCGTGAAGACAATGCCTTGATAGGCAGAGTCCGTACCGAGCTTGCCGGCCATCATCGTGTCTATCTCTGTCTTGGAATAGACTTCAAGATTTTTTCGGGCCTTGTTCTTGTCAGAAAGGTCTGAAAGATTCGACAGCTTGGCAAGTTTCAAATCTCCGGTACCTTTCCTTTCGGCATCAAGGGTGTCCCTCACGGCTGCCTGCTTTTCCGCTTTCAAAGCGGCGGCCTCTTCTGCCGGAAGCCTGTTGATCTCTTCAGCCGTCAGACGTACCAGTTCTTTCAATCCTTCGGAGATCTTCAGGAAGACTTCGCCGGCTTCCGTTTTGGAATAGACGTCGAGATTCTTCCGGGCGGCGGATTTGTCCATGATATCGGACAGGTTCTCATCGGCTGAAAGCTTCATTTTCAGCGCGGTACGGACAGCCCCCGCCGTAACATAGCCGTCACCGCCTCCCGTAAGCTCCCCGGTGGTGATGGCCGCAAGTTTCTTTTTGTATTCGGTGGTGAAATCCTCGGTGGAAAGCTGCTTTCCCTTGACGGCATCCACTTTCTTCGACATCTCCCCGGCAAAGGCCGTGACGCTCACATAGGTGTCCGATACGGATTTCCCGTTGATCTTAAGCGTGCCGAGCACATCCACCGAGCCGGAAGGGGCAAGCACAATATCCCCCAATGTGTTCCGCAGGATAAAGCGGTAATCGTCCGTGGTGTCAAAACCTGCCATTGCGAGTACGGAGGCGGCACTGTCCCGCCAGGTGACCAGATTGGTGAGCCTGGCATTGTCTTTCGTATAGGCGGTATTCTGAAGGTCGATCCCACGTCCGGCATTCTGCACGACGAACAGCCCGCCCGCCCGTACGGTGGCGGTACGGCCGGTTACTTCCAGGACCGGGCTGCTTCCGGATTTCCCGTCATGTACGGCAAAGTTGCGGTATCTTGTTCCGCCTCCCTGCGCACCGTAATAATTGATACGGACACAGCCCTCATCTGTCGTATCCGAAGTGTTATAGATATCGGAACCTTTGATACGGATTGCCCCGATACGGGCGCTATCACCCAGTGAGGTACCGTAAGAGATCCCGTCTTCCGTTATACGTACCAGTTCCTTGCCCTGCTTCATGAAACTGAAGCCGCCGTCTGTGCGGATGATAATTTCATTGACCGGCAATCCGTGCAGATAAGCGCCAAGCGAGATGCCGCCGTCAGTTTTGACGACACCTTTGAGCATATAGCCGTTTTCCCCGCTGACAGAAACGGCGGTTCTGGAATTGATTTCTTTCTGTCCGGTAAGGGTGCCGGCCAGTACCAGGTCCTTCTTGACGGTCTGCCGGGTGAAAGGCGTGTCCAGCAGTACGGCATAACGCCCGAAGAATTTATCAATAAAACGGGGGGCATAACTTTCTGTAACTTCAATGCTTACAGGCAATTTACCCGTAACAGGATCGGTCGTTTCAGGTATGGCCTTCGCTCCGGCACACAGGTAGCAAGTACGTCCGCGTTTGTTGACATCATTGGCATAGACCACCGACTCATGCCTGTTAGCCTCGTAAATATAATAAGGATAGACGGCATCAGCGGCTCCCTCAAAACGGCGGACCTTACCGCCAAGCCACACATATCCCGGTGAGATACGGGGACCGTCCGGCTCGCAGCCCGAGATGATGAAATCCGAACAGCTGTCAAAAACGGCGCTCATGCTGAGGGCAAGTTCCTGCAGGTTCAGGATGTCGTCGGAATAAGTGTACCGTCCGCCGGTCTCTGCGATATATTCTTTCATTGTCCTGTATTCTTGTTAGGTGTATATTCTTCTTCGTCAATCCTGATCAGATAGGTCTTGCCGGCCGTCTTGTAAGTATTCACCACATAGGAGAGCATATAGACCAGCTCGTGCGGTGGTATGGTGACGGGCGGGACACAGACCACAAAGCTGACCTTGTTGATAAGTTTCTCCTCTATCAGCAGGTAGAACGGACGGGGCCGCTCCGCATCATTATCTGATATGATCTGTTCCCCATTGTACCAGATGGTACAGGGACGCTGGTATTCCGCACCCTCATGGTAGAGGTCCACACCGACACTCTCACTGTCCCTGATAAGGATACGGTCCTTGCCGTCCCTGATGTATTTGCCGAACTTGTAGTTCAGAAACCATTCGAAGTAGATTACCTGGGAAGTCATCCGTGCCCGGATATGCATCTCTTTCGTGAAATCACGGAACCGCTCATTGGTGCATTGCAACGGATAAAGGCAGCTCTGCACGAACAGGATGAACCTGCGTCCCGACAGGTAATGCGGAACCAGGCGGTTCACGGTACGGTCTATGGACAGCTTATATCTCATGGTTTTCTATTTTTAAAATGATGGCTTCACGGAAATTTGGCAGCCCGTCCTCCTCATCCTTCCCGGAGGACTCCTTCAGATATCCTGATGCGGTATAAGCCATACGGGCAATGCGTTGTGGCGGCTGTATATGGCCGTCGGTGTCATGGCTGGCGATGAAAACCCCTTGTTCGGGAACGGCATGTCCGTCGATATGGACATCGGTCACATGCTTTGCCCGCCGTATGGCATCCGTCAGGCGGGAAACGTAGACGGCGGCATCGAAATCGATATCCATCATGTAGGCATTCAACTGTTCTTCAATGGAGTCGTACACCTCTGATTCGGGTACGGCCCCGTCATGAAAGACCGTCAGGCGGGGAATCAGCACGTCGCCCTTGGTTGAGATGACCTCCACGCGTGTACCGGCAAATTTCAATTTGTTGATATAGGCGTTGATGGGCGCCAGTTCTTTCGGGGGTATGGCGGAAAGGCTGCCTTTTGCACCGGTAGCCACTTTCAGGATAAGTTTACTGTCCAGGTTCTGGTCATCTGTGCTCTCCATATAGGAAACTTGCGTGACGATGCGTTTGGTCTCGTCGATATTGGCATATCCGAAGGCCAGGCCGTCTTCCCGTACCGTCAGCTCATCTCCCTGCTGATACTGCAACAGGGCGTTGGCATAATAGGCGGGAGTACCGTTGATGCGTCCGTTAATGGCTTCGGAGATATCCACGGCAAAGATATCCAGCAGGGATTCGAAACTGTATATGACAGCGGCCACTACCCAAAGGATTCCGTTCATGACGGACATTTTGGAATCACTGGCGAACTCTGTCAGTTCCAGCCGCCGGTTCCGTTCCGCTACGGCCTCGTTGTATATTTCCTTTATTGTACGGCTCATTACACTGTATAGATTTTATTGTTGATGATAAATTTCCACGCTCCACCTTCGTTCCAGCTTTCCTCATGCAGAATGACCCATACCGCCTCCATGCCCGATGTGATACGGTAACGTCCGGTCGTTTCATCCCGCCCGGGTTCCTTATAAGTTCCCGTCGGGGCTGTCGGCAATGTCATGCGGCAATTACGTCTGTTTCCGTAATGCTCCACAATGCTTGTCAGGTATTTGTCTATGACGGCCGGCTTTATCCGCGCTCCGGACAGGTCGAGCTCCATCAGGTTATGGCACCCGGCAAGCGGAACGAGGTTGTCCGTCATTATCCCCGAGAGATCGATCCGGTAAGTTCCGGACAAAATCCCGAAGCTGTCCAATGCGGGCGTGCAGTCCCGAAGGGTCAGCTCCTCCACGTGCAGCGGACGGAGTAAAACAACGGACGAAGGTTGCAGCCCGCTCCAATCCATATACCGGAATTCCGCATCGGTAAACCAGCGGATCTTGCGGCTCCGGCGCACCCGCCTGTCAAAAGTATGGCGCAGCGTGCATGGCGTATGATCAAGAATGACGGTCTCCACAGCACTGTCGTCCCCCCAGTCAACTTCCAGCGTCCCCGTTCCTGACACCTTGCACTCTGCGGAGACCAATGCCGGCGGGAGCAGGAAGGCTGCCGTGAACGGACCGGTGAAATATTTGGGATAGACGTGCCGCTCCCCGTTGGAGGGGACGATGCCGTGCATTTCGTTATAGGCGACCACGTCGGCATTGATGACAAAGCCGTCGGTATATGCCAGTTCCTGTCCGGAACAGAGTTCTGTTTCCAGCGAGAGGGCAGGATTGTTGACCAGCAGGTCCACGATTCCCTCGACACTTCCATACAGGTGCAGGGCTACATCATAGATGTTCTGTCCTGCAACGACGCGGTAACTACCCATGGCTGTCCTCCTTCTCCTCGGTTTCCAGGAACAGTTCTCCTGTCACCGAATCTATATAGGCATTCCTGATGATGATTTTGTCGGAAGTAAATTCAGCCTGCAGTTTGGCGGCGAGCCCGTTGTTCTCCATATTGGAATGTAGGAAGTCAATCAGCCCCACACCGGTGGTCGGATGCTGGTACAAGTTTCCGGCGGCGGCTTTCAAAAGGAAAGTTTCGTTCTGCACCTTAGAGGCGCCAATACCAAAATCCGTCTCTTCCCCGCTGTAAATGACCAGGCAGTCCTCCTCGAGCAGCAGGTTATAGATCCCCTCATCGTTCAAGGCATAAAGCGAAGCGGGGGTGACCGTCTCCCTTGTCCCGTTTTCGTTCTCCCTCATGACGGGAAACCAATACCTGCCGTCAACTGCACCACGTACATATTCGACACCCCCCGAACCGCTTTTCATGGCGATACGCACTTGCAGCAGGCGTATGTCTGCTACATAGGGAATACGGATATGGATACCCCTTGCATCACTGTATGATGCAAGGAAATCTACCGGTACGGCTATCTCCCCGTAACGGCAGGCCGCATTGTCGGCACCCTCCACACCGTCAAACAGGTGGAAGTCGTAGAAGGTTTTTCCGGCAATCTGTCCGGAAGTCTCCACTTCTCCATATTCGGCATCCATTATGATATCTTGTCTGGGCATGTGCTGATACAAAAATCCCCGGCCATACCAAGAGTACGGCCGGGGCACTCTTTACATAAAGAGTAGCGGCAGATAGAAAAATCGGTTTATCCCTCCTTGGAGATTTCATTGTAAATCTTATGCAAAGCTCTACATAAGATTTATAATGTAGTGAATGACGTTATGTAAAGTAACAACAACTAACCGAAGGTTTACAAACTTTCATTCTCATTACTATACATAATCTCTTTACATTATTTTTAGTCTGGCGATATTGCCAGACTAATTTTTTATATTATGGAAGAGAAGATAACAGAATTAATTGATGGGTGTCTTCTATATTTTAAGAAGCATTCATATTCGAGTAATCGAATTAAAGTTTATGAGTCATTATGGAAGAATGGAATCATTCCTTTTATGACTCAGCAAGGCTTAACCGTTTTTACTCCTGAAGTAAGCCAATGGTTCATAGAAAGTATCACATCTAATGGGAATATTACCGGTCAAGTACGAGAAAAAATCAGGAGTGTTCATGTGTTAGAAGATTATCTGACATTGGGGTATGTCCGTAAAAGGAGGACTGTTCCGGTACAACACCCTCTTGAAGGAGAAATTGGCGAACTAATGCAGAAGCACATAAGACACCTTTATAATCTCCGCCGAAGTAAAATTACAATCCGGAGAAATCTCGTTTATATGCACAGGTTTTTAACCTATCTTAATATGCATAATGTAGGCTCCGTAGAAGAAATTAGAGACCAGCATGTCATAGGATTTCTTTCGACTCCAGAAACCAACAATCCTCACGTGATAGGCACTTTGCGCGTGTTGTTTAATTTTTGGAAAGACAAAGGCTTAAGCAAAAGGAATTTGGCGGATTGTCTTGAGTTCCTTAAACCTCGAAAGCGGGAAAAGATACCGTCATATTATGCCCAGAAAGAAATTTCTGTATTTGAGGAATCAATAGATAGATACAGCGGCTTAGGTAAACGTAATTACGCCATATTTCTTTTAGCAAGCAGGCTTGGTCTAAGGGCTTCGGATATTGTCGGCTTGCAGTTTTCCAATCTTGACTGGGAAAATAATGAAATCCGCCTGCGTCAATATAAGACCGGCAAGCCTACAAACCTTCCTTTATTAGCTGAAGTGGGAAATGCAATAATTGATTATCTGAAAAATGGGCGTCCAATCTCCAAATCTCAACATATTTTTCTCTGTCATCGTCCACCTTATGATAACGCTACAGCAAGGACCATAAGCACTGCAATAAGCCGTATAATCGTAAAATCCGGAATACCACTTCACGACAGACGTCATGGATCACACTCCCTCCGGCACAGTCTCGCAAGTCAGTTGCTTGAACAAGAGGTTGCCCTGCCCGTAATTTCCGAAGTATTGGGCCATTCTACAAGTCAGACAACAATGAAATATCTACGAATAGATATAGCTTTGCTTATGAAATGCGCTATCCCTGTTCCGGCTATTCCTGATGATTTTTATACACAGAAAGGAGGTATGTTTTATGAGTAGGCAATTCTGCTATAAGAGCATACTTGCTCCCTATATGAATGAGTTGATAAAGATGAAAGAATCGTGTAGGCAGCATATTCTTCGGTATCAATACATATTAAAAGAGATTGATGATTTTTATTGCAAAAAGGGAATCACCCGGCCAATCATTACTAAAGATATAATCAAAGAATGGCGAGAGACGCGGTTGAATGACCGACCGTCAACATTATATGCCAAATATTTGGTTTGGGCACTACTCGCACGATATATGAGCCGCCAAGGAGAAACTTGTTTTATTCCTAAACCACCTCGCTTTTCATCTGGTCATCTGGATTTTATTCCTTATATCTACACACAAGAACAGATACGGGCAATTTTTGAAAAATGCGATAAACTTCGCCTGAGTAACCGTAGTAAAAGAACATCTCTGATCTGTATCCCAGCCATTTTACGCCTTTTATACAGTACAGGGTTACGGCTCTCAGAGGCTTTGTCAATTCGAAATAAGGACGTTCAGTTTGACATAAGGCAAATCTTAATCCGAGATCCCAAAAATGGCATGGATCGTATAGTTCCTATTGACCAAAGCCTTCATGAAGTATTAGCTCAATATCGGGTATATCGTGACAAAATGCCGTTAAATGGAACCAAAAAGCCAGATAACTTTTTCTTTATCAGAGCAGATGGTTCCGCTTGTACTGACAAAGCTATATCATGGTGGTTTCGTATTTTACTGGAACAATGCAACATTCCCTTTATGGGGGATCACCGAGGACCACGTATTCATGACCTCCGGCACACCTTTGCGGTTCATTCATTTATGAGAATGATACGTGCGGGAATGGATCTGTATACCTGTTTGCCAATAATATCAACCTGTCTTGGTCATAAATCTCTTTCAGCAACAGAAAAATATGTGAGAATGACAGCAGAAATATACCCGGACTTAATGATTCCCTACTCCGAATTAAGCACATCTATTTATCCCAAATCACTCCACAATGAATACTAAAACGGATTTTGCCAAATACCTGAGTAAGTTTTTATCCGAATACTTACCACATGAGAGAAATATGAGTTATAACACCGTAGCCTCGTACAGAGATACTTTCGTGTTATTTATTAATTATATGAAAGATGTTCACAAAATATCAGCTGAACGGTTGTGTCTTAAGGATTTGACAAAAAAAATCATAGTTGAATTTATGTCTTGGATTGTAACGACACGAAGTTGTAGTATCTCAACACGCAACAATCGATTGGCTGCAATTCACTCTTTCGTACAATATCTTCAATATGAAGACATCAAGAATATTGATGAATGGCAGAGAATTTTGTCAATCAAGACAATGAGGGTTGAAGCAAAAAAAATGCAATATTTGTCGGTAGAAGGAGTGGAAATTTTACTGGAGCAACCAGATGTGGAAACATACTCCGGGCGTCGGCACTTGGCAATATTGGCCCTCATGTATGACTCGGGAGCGCGGGTACAAGAGTTAATCGACCTAACACCGGAGTCCGTCAGGATAGAACACACGCCATATACTATTCGCTTAATAGGAAAAGGAAGAAAGAGCCGGATAGTTCCTTTAGTAAAAGAGCAAGTGGATGTCCTCAAAGCATATATGGTTGAGAACAATTTGTTCAGCCCTGAAAAATATAGACATCCGTTGTTTTTTAATAGCCGTGGTGAAAAATTAACAAGAGCAGGGGTCGTTTACATTCTTAACAAATACGTTAGAGAAGCTCACCTGCAAAATCCGAAACTAGTTCCACTTGGGATCAGTTGTCATTCGTTACGTCACTCAAAAGCTATGCATTTGTTACAAGCTGGTATTAACATCGTGTATATCCGAGATATTTTAGGCCATGTGTCAATACAAACAACGGAGATATATGCACGAGCAGATTCCAGGCAAAAACAGGATGCGCTTGAGAAAGCTTATGTGGATGTTCTTCCCAAAGCAGCGAAAGATCGTGAATGGGAACGAAATAAAGATATCCTCATGTGGTTGAAAAGCCTTCAAAAGTAGTATGGTTATGTAAAGTATATGTGTAAAGTCGAGAGATAATGCTTTAGGCATCAGACTCTCGACTTTCAAACTTTACATATCGGTATTCAACTCATTATAAATCGCTTCCACAGTCCCCCACATATCGTCAGGCAACTCTTCGTCCGAGATTTTCTCACACGCAGTTTGCAAGTAGGCCATCTCATCGGAGGAAAACTCCACCGGCAACGGCTGTTCTTTTTCCACATCCCATTCGATACGCTTGTCCTCCGCATTTTCGCGAAGATTGATAACCTTGCGTTCCTCATCGCCAATTGCGATTTTGCGCAGAATCTCTTTTTTAAGGTTGAACTCCTTAAAATTGCCGCGTGCCGGCAGGAAAGTCGGCAGATAAAGGCGGTCTTTGACACTCAGTTCCATTATGATTCTTTATTTAGGATTGATTTTTTCGCGAATATCCTGTTGCATCCTGTCGAAATCCTGGAATATGGGACCAAGCTCCCTCACCATCGGAAAGTTGCAGGAAAGGATCCCTTGTTCCATATAGATAATTCCAACAGGCTTTATGTTGCCTTCCTCATCGGCTTCTTTTTCATTGACAGAAACATGCAGACGGCTCAGCTCGTCATTGACAACGGAATACTCCAGCATATAAAAGGCATTTTCCGTCTTCTCTTCTGCTGTCCTGGTAATAGTGACATTGGTGATATTCATATAATTTGAATTTTAAATAAGTATAGGGTAAAAGTTTCTGTTCCGGTTATTAACCATTATAATTTAATACCTGGTAATGAAAAGACGGGTAATTGCAACAAAGGAGCGTCAGCGAGTCCCCTCTTTCCATACCATAATTTGACGTGCCCCCATTCTGATTCCGCACATTCATGATATTGATATGCCCTCCCCAGTTGTAGCTGTAAAACAGGGTAAACATATAGGCAAAATCGGAGGGAAGGCTCGAATATCCGAACATGCTTGCAACCGACGACGCGCTCGGAAGATTGACATTGCAGGTGGAGTTGGCATAGACACAAAAGACATTACTGTCAGAAAAGTCAATGCTATAGCCGGAACCTGTGAAATAGATCTTTTTCATTTTGAGACCGATGGCGGCTGGTGCGACCAATGGGGCATTGGACCACACCCCATAGTTTCGGCGACCGTTCTTCACATCGATATACAACCCGTAGTTGTTCATATATGAATTTACCTTGTTGTTGACGATGCGCCCCGCCGCACAGGTCCCGCCTGAGGAGGCGGGAAAAGTGTTGGCCCCCAACAGAACGTAGGAAATGGTGTTTCCCACGCGGAACAAATCGTTGTAGATGGCCAGACCGCCGCCGGAACCACTTCCCGTGGCCGTAGATCCAATGCGTCCCTGACCGATGGAAAAGCCGCCTATCGTGCCGGCATTGGCATTGATCGTGCCTGTCATCGTCACGTTGCCGCCGGTATCCCATTTGATATTCTGGTTCGCAAGATATCCGGAACCGTCCGCCGCAAACGAAATTTTCCCATATCCGAAAACAGCGGAACCGTCGGTTTTCAAAGCCCAATACTCTTTTCCTGTGGAAGGGTTGTCATGATAGATATATCCGGAGGCCGCCATTACAATCCTATGCCCGGAACTTGGCGCGGACGCCGCAAGCGAACTGGTGCCCAACGTCCATCCTCCGATCTTGCCGGCTACGGCAGTGATACCCGTCCTGTCGAGCGTCACTTTGACCGCGTTGCCCGCATCCTTGACTGAAATACTGCCGTTATAAGAGCTGCCTCCTACAACCAGGGCGCTGTCCACAATAATCTGGTTTGCCTTCACCGTACCGGTATAAATACCGTTGGCGTCGATGGTCGTGGTATACTTTTCTGTGGAAGTAAGGTCAAAAACCGTGGCATAAGCCACATACCAGACCAATGGTGCGGCAGATGTCCCCTGTGCCCCGTCAATATAGAAAAAATGGGTACTGGAGAAGTTTGAGGTGCCGCATACGACCTTGTATACATACTCTTTCCAGTCTCCGGTTCCTGCCGTGGAGGTAAGCCAGCGGCTCGAACCGCCCGTACCAATGTTGTTGGAGGCCCAACAGATATTGCGTCCGGCGGGAATTTTGGCGATGATACGGGCGACCAGCACCTTGCGCGAACTGCAGGCCGTTCCGAAATAGAATCCTCCGTTGCCAGGACTGGCGGTTCCATTAGTCTGTATCTTCAGGACATACTTGCTGTCATTGGGCGCCGACGTATCCTGCTGGCGGGTGACCGTCACCATGCCGTTGCCGGAATTGTTATAGACACCGGTACTGTTGTTCCCCTTCCAGAAGGTCGGGTCCCTGTAGAGCATCTTGCCAAACGCCATGGCGGAGGCAAGTTCCTGGGCGGTCGTGATGCCGGTCGTCCATTGGGCTGACACGGAAGAGGCGAAAGTGACGGAACCGGAAGCGTTCCATGAAATATTGCCTCCGGCAATCTGCCCGCTGCCGTCATTGTTCAGTTTCCATTTGCTGCCGTTCGTTATCGACCCGTCCGAACCCAACGATATATTGTTCTTCCAGATATGGTTGTGGTCGAATGCCCACCCGGCAATGCGGTTATAGATCTCCTTTCCACCACTTTTTGTATAGTTGACCGACAGGCAGAAATATTCCAGATGGTCCCACGACATCATCTGTATGCCGATGAATCCGGTCTTGACCGTACTCCCGCTTGCCGCAATCTGTCCGAAAACGATATGGCCGGCATTGCTGCTCTGATGCCAGGTCAGTGTAATGCCTAACGGCTTGTAGGCACCGGTATACCAGTAGCCGCTGCCGGTCGATGCCGAACGGATCTGCAAGGGTATGGCACCGGTTGCCCCGACGCTGCCGACGGTGACGTTGTCGCTCCCGATGGTAAAGCCACCGATTTTCCCTTTGGTAAAGGTGCAGCTCAGACCGTTGATATAGGTCGTATTGATGATGGAGGACTTGATGCTGGCCGCATCGAGTTTGGAGGCATTGATACTGCCCGCTGCAATACGGTCGGCGGAGAGCGTCCCGGTCTTGATGCTGGATGCGTTGATGCTGACGGCATTGACCTGTGCGGCCGTCAACGTACCGGTATAGATGCCTGTAGAGCCGATATAGGTCAGCGGGTGTGCGGCAAGAGTGCTGTCACTTCCCTGTGCCAGTGCAATAAAACGTTTACGGCGTATTTCTTCCTCGACCGAAGCTGTCAGCGTGCGGGGAGCCGGTGCATTCGCCTTGGTGGAACCACTTTGAAAAATCAAATCCGAGTTGTAAGCGATCTGCGGTGCTGCCGGTATGGGGGACGGACTCATTGTGTTACTGACAATCGGCTGGTCGGAATAGATATGATAGACCGCTCCGGTCGTTCCGCCACCGCGTAAGAACACGGCGAACATACAGTTGTTCCCACATAGGGCCGCACCTGCGAACATGCGGCAATAGGATTCGGAGAGTTCATAAATGTCCCATGAATAGCTGATGCCGCCCCAGCCACCGAAATTGGCCTTCAGCAGCAGTACCAGGCCACCCTTATGCGTGGACGTGTTCCAACTTGCCGGAGCCTGCTCGCTGTAGGCACGACGCACAAGAATGTCCCGCTTGAAATTCTGTTCACCGCCCTTGAGGATGACAGGATAGTATTTATTCTCTTCCCCGTTGATGACAAGCCTGTAATAATACGGATAGCCGTAATTGGTTGTTTTTGCGGCCTCTATGTCATTTTTCCATAGCAGGGAAACGGCAGGGGAGAACGAGACTTTCCCCGCGGTATCCCATGATATGTTCCCCGAAGCAATCTGCCCGCTTCCGTCATTGTTCAATTTCCATTTCGTACCATTGGTTATTGAACCGTCACTCCCCAGTACAATGTTTCCCTTACGGATGGAGGAGGCATCCACCGTCCAGCCGGCAATATTGTTCTGGGACCCGAAACGTGCGACACATGTGCCTGTGCTGTTCGTGGCATACAACCCGAAATCACTGTCGCTGTTATAATACAATTGTACCCGTTGTCCGGTTGTCGCGCCGGAATTAAGTCCGTAAACCACCACACGCCTGTTTCCGCAGTCAAGCAGGATGTGGTTGCCGCTCAACACGGTTGCGCCGATTGACCAGCCACCGATTTTCCCTTTCGTGACATTCAGCGTCAGGGCCTCGATATTTCCGGCCGTAATGAGAGAAGCCTTCACATTGGCGATGTCCAGTTTGGAGGCGGTGATACTTCCGGCGGCAATACGGTCGGCAGAAATAGTGCCTGCCGTAATCTGTGAGGCGGTGACAGTGCCGGTATAAATACCGGCCGCAGTGATTTTTGTCAGCTTCGGAGAGCCGTTTCCGCCCAAAGCGGTAACGATGGTATTGATCGGATTTGTCCATTGCAAAGAGACGGAAGAGGCAAAGGTGACATTGCCCGAGGCATCCCAGGATATATTGCCTCCCGCAACAGCCCCCGCCCCCGAGGCATCCAGACGCCATTTAAAACCGCGGATGCCGTTTGACCCCAAAGTCATGGAGCCGGAGGCGGCGGTCATCGCCCCGGAAGTGTTGTTCTTCGTTCCCCGGCAGATGCTGTCACCGTCGACGGACCAGCCGCCAATTTTCCCTTTCGTGACATTGAGTGTCAGCGCTTCGATATTCCCGGCAGTAATAAGAGAGGCTTTCAGGGAAGCCACATCAATACGTGAGGCGGAGACCGTACCTGAAGTTATCTGTGAGGCGTCAAGCTGCACCGCCTTTACCGTACCCGCTGAAAGTTTACCGGTAAAGACACCGTCTTTGTCAATAAAGGTTGCACCTATCCAGTTCAGGCTGACACCATTTCCGAACTCCACCTTGCCGGTAGCCGCATTGTATTTGACAACCTGGTCGCCATGACCGAACTGGACATTGCCGCCGTTATCTACAAAAAAGGTCTTGTAACCGTTCTTGAAACCATAGATGCCGTTAACCGTTTCAGAGGTAACGGTACCGGAAGCTGTCCTGACAGAGAGGGGGAACTGCCCGATTGCCACACCGGTTATCGTGCCGTCACTGTTTTTGTTCCCTGTAAAGATTTTTGGAGTGATGACCGTGCTGCTGCCGATAAGTGTCTTGTTGGTATTCCACTCCTTGACCCAGTCAAGCATCACTGTGTCGTTTCCATCCTTGCCGGGTGCCCCTGACTTGGCCTTTGACCAGACAAATGACAGGGTGTAGGTGATTCCGGATATAATGACGGGAATAACCACAGTGCCATGATCGGCCAGTGTGGTCGTTCCTGCTGCGACCGTATAAGTTATGGTCTTGTTGCTGTTGTTGACGGATATGGAGGAGAATCCTGCCGGTCTGGTAATGTTGCCGATGGAAAATCCGGTAAAACCGGAATCGCCAAGCGTGACCTTGACAGAGGAGGTGACGGATACGGCAGAAACTATCTTCCCGTCGGCATCCGCAGGGAAGATGTATTCACCGGGTGACTGGCTAAGCGTATAACCGTCCTTTTGTATGTTGATTGTCGCCTGACCGCGGGCGACCAGTATCTTTGCCATATGCTCTTTTAAGAAAAGTATAGGACAAAAAAAGGCGGCAGGTTGCCGCCAAATGGCAAGGCTCCCGTTTTGTCGCACGGATGGGATGAGACCGGTTCACACCGCTTGCCATCCGTAGAAGCCCCGTTCCTTCATTACTATTTCGACACTTCACACATCAGTACGCCCTTGCCTGTCACATCGGCTTTCGATACGGTGATGGATTTGCCCGTATAAGTCTTTATGACGGATGTTCCGGCCGAGTTCCACAGTTTCCATGTGTAGGTATAGGCAGTCCCGTCATCGTCCAGTACCTCACCGTTACGATACAGCACCGCTTTGGCATCGACATCATTCCCGTTATTTTTGATGGTGAACCCTTTCTGGCTGACAAGGTCCACCGTAATGGGGTCGGACATATCCGTGAAAGAAATGATATCGCATACAACCTTGTTGGCCGAGGCGTTGCCGGCCGATGTGTCCGTGTCCTTGATGGCACATTTGAATGTCTCGAAATTCAGTACGGCATCCGCAGTAATGGTTATTTCGTTCGTAGTCCATCCTGCCGTCACGCCACGCGGATTGGTGGAAGTCAGACAGGACCATCCGGCACCGAGCATGGAGTTGTAATACGGACAGGAAACCGAAGCCCCTGAATTGGCCGCCGCAGTGAGGGCCGATGTCAGCGTTATGACCTTGGTGGAGGTGTTCACCGCCGATATGGTGTACTGCACGGAATTTATTGTAATCTTTCCGCCGGCTTCCATGTTATTGGTGGAGGCCACCGTGACGGTGGTCGCACCGGCAGTAGCGGCGGCAGCCAGTGTGGTATTGGCAAAAACGGAGGAATCCTTGATTCCCCAGGCATAGGTGACATTGGTGGTATCGATGGTGGCACCACGCCACAGGTCGCAATGCGCCTTGAGTGTGGGTACCTCGTCATTTTTGAAGACAACACCGTCGGGAGCATATGCCACGGCGGCTATCATCGCCCCGGCATTCAGATGCTGGGTAAACTGTATCTCGGAACGGAAAGGCACCTCCAGCCCGTTGGCATCGATATAAACCGCCTCGAAGGCATACCGTACCTGCGGCGTGGAAACGGTCATATGGTTGGCCTTGATGGTCAGGGCATACTTGGCGGACGCCGCACCGACAGTACAGCTGTCCTGGCCCGAAGTTATGGCCGAACCGTTCTTATACCACTTGGCGGAGCCGCTTTTAACGCCGGCTGTCAGCGTAGCCGCATTACCGACAGATGAAATCTGGTCGGTGGCGGCCTTGCCGCTGACAAACAGCGAAGGAGTGAGCACCAAAAACGGCGATGCCGCCCATGAAGGTGCATAAACGCCCGTATCCTTGTTGAATACCTGGGTGAGCGGTTGCGAAGAACCGATGAACGCCTGTAAGGAGACAGCATCATTCTGGTCAATGATGGTTACCTGTCCGCGTGCTACTTTTATTGCCATATGCTTATTGTTCTGTTGTTGATATGTCCACTTCACAGTCAAAAACGGCCTTATGCCATACATCCCTGCCGGTTATCTCAATCTCCCTGCCATAACGCGGCAGGTCATTCCATATCCTGTCGCCATCGGTATCCCTGCTTGTCCGCAGCCAGCGGAAATTACCATCGGGAATGAGTGCGGTAATATCTTCACCGCCCCTGTACACTCTGGCCCGCAGAACCGTGGAAACAATGCCGTTACGGAATATCGTGCCATTTTTCGACTCCACATGAACAGTATAGGATGGCGCACCGTCATAAAGTTTGAAGAAAGTATGGGTGGCTCCAATATTTTCATTCCGGAATACGGCGGTGTAACGGAGGGTTAATACGTCACGCCCTTCCCAGCCGTGAAACGCCGGTGTCATTTCAAACACGGCGGCATTGCAGCCTGTTTCTTTCCATATTCCGTCCGATGCAAGATATTCCCATAAGCGGCTTTCCGGATTAAAGTTATATTCGGTGGGGACAAGAAGGATGCTTTCCGGCTCACATATGCCGGAGAGCTCATCCGTGAAATGAAAGGCCGTACCGCCCGTCAGGGATACGGAACGGGGCTTGAGCTGTTCCTGTGCCTCCTCGTCAAAATCTTCCCAGCGGATGGTCACGTCCCGCAGTTCGATGGTGTCCTTGCTCCATTTGAAGCGCCCTGACGCGAAATGCCCCGTACCGTCGGGATTAATGACGAAAGAACCGTCACGCGAGGTTATCGAACCGTCCTCACCCAACCTGAGCAGTGGATTCTGGATAGTTCCGCCAATACCTCCTTTCGAGAACCATGCCCCGTAATCTTCCGTGTAAGACAACACGCCATCCGTCGCCTGGTAAGGTGTCGCCGTCTTGCCCGGCTCCAATTGCGGGGCGGACAGAAGGACCGGCACCGGGGTTGCGATACCCAGTGTCATTTCAGGAGCGCCGGATTCCCGGACAGGAAAGGATACCTTATGACGTGTCCATCCCCTGCCGGCATCTACAGCCTGTTCGCCGACAAGATGCTCGTCCTGATAAAAACGGACAACCGTTGTTTCTTCCGCCTTTATCCAGATGGAAAAACAATAATAGTTGCCGGCACGGGCTTTGCGCCAACCGGCATCCTGTAATGTAAGGCGGCTGTCTGACGTGACCCGTACACTCTTTCCGATACCGGCGGGAGTGGCGGTACCGACTGCCATGGATCCGCTGAAAGCACAGGAAAGGCTGTCCGGAATGACATTTTTGTGAATTTTGCCCACATAGAAAGTTGAGGAAAAACCGTTTTCATCTCCGGCGGTCAATGTTCCGGCGATGTTGACATTCCGTGTTGCGTAGAGATTCTGGAAATAGGCCCCGTAACCGTCCAGTATGCCGAATACCGGATCGATGATGCCGCAGACTTTTCCCACACGCGCTTTGACCGCATCGCCGAAAGCGGACACGGAAGAGAGCCGCAGGATATTCAGGTCCGCCAACTCACACCAGTCACCCTCTGCGGTCAGGATTTCCGTCAGATCGAGAAACAGGCTCCGGCTATATTGTGCAGGATAGTCCACAGTGATAACCCACAATTTGTACTCCCATTCCTGCCCGGCGGACAATATATCCTCGGCATCTGATTTCTCCCGGTTGGTATAGCCGAATGAGAGGGGGATGGAGGACAAATCCCTGAAAGCCCTGATTTTGAAGGATACCAGCAGACGTTCCGGATGCCCGACCGACTCCTCCAGAGTCTGCATCAGTCCGAAAGAGGATTCTCCCGCCGGTTCCGCATTGCGGACTATCCGGACAATGCGTGTCGCCTCCGCATCGTTTTCCCTGTATCCGGATTGAAGCACATGGCCACATACGGCATACTTGGATTTGTCAGGCACCCCTGCAACCCCTCCGTTCATGACCGGATAGCAAAGGGAACGCTCCGTTGCCATGCCGTCGATGACATCCATATAGGGGGCTTCGCTGTCCGAAGCTGTCAGGTACAGTGCCCCGCTACGCGCCGTATCGAACAGGTTGGTACTCCGTACGAAGTCCAGAAGCTCCCCGCTCTGCGGTTCATCGCCGTCCAGCAAAGCCCCGATAAAATAAGGCGCCTCCTTGTCTCCGACAAGCTCCGTTCCGGTTTCCGTCACGCACATCAGGGAATAGACCGCCCGTTCCCGCCCGGCATATTGCCTGCGGACGATATCCCCGACATGCAGCCCCTGTGTTTTCTGCGAGTCGGGGTTGATACGGACCTTGTATTTGGAATAACGGAATACGGACATGGGCTATGATATTTTTTCAACGGAATCTCCCGAGCAGCTGTCGCTGATCCAGAAAGAGCCGTTGGTCGCGGAAACCTTCTTTACCTCGAATTCGTAGGCGCGTAACTTGCGCCGGGCGACAACCTCGTCGAATGTGGCGATGACATTTCCCGTGGTACGGTTCTTCCGGATGGCCCAGCCGCTTCCGGCAAAGCCCGAAGAAAAGAATTCCGAAGAGACGGAGCCGAGAAAACAGCTGTCACCGTAATGCCTGATACCGCCGGAAACAGCCTGTAACCTCAACGACTCCGTCAAGTATAGGATTTTGTCTGCCAACCGGGTTGACGACGCGCAGATTCCGACATGCCCGGCAGCCTCCACCGGAACCCCGGAGGAGATGAAATCGGCATCGGTTTGGATATGGAAAGACTCACTGTAACGGTTTTGAGGGGCATGGGCACTTATGGACGGACGGTGTCCCAATACTGTGGTATGGGGGACGGTTGTCCGCACGCCTTCCTTTTCGTATACAACCATGGAGGTCAGTGAAAGGGTTTCCTTATCTCCGGTAATCAAAAATCCGCCAGCCATACCCATACGCAGCCGCTTGTGAATAATTATGCCTTCATCCGAGTTGTCCACCCGGTACGAAGACAGCAGATCGGCACCATAGTTGTGACGGACAGTGAGCGAACCCGGAAAGCAGGCCCTGCCGTAGGACGAGAGCATCAGACAGTCACCGTCCACATCCGAAATGCCGGACAGCAGGCGTATTCTGGTGGTATGCCCGCTGCCCAGCAACAGATCGCTTCCGATACCGCCCAGTTGTATCTTGTCATTATCAGTCCTCTGGAGTACGGGCATACCACCAATACGAAGCCCGTAACCGTCCGGAAATGAAAGAAAGCCTCCGAGGGCGACTTCCTCACCGGAAAATGAAAGCAGGCACTTTCCCTTGTCACCCAGCCTTGCCCCATACAAGGCATCCAGACCACCGCTCAGAGCCGTATTCCCGCAGACCACCAGATGACGCTGCACCGTTCCGTCCCGCATGGTCCAGTCCACTGCCGCCAGATTGGCGTTGCCCCGGTGGTATACGTCATGTCCCCCCACAGTCAGCCGTGACGGAGAAATGAACACTCCCGTTTCCCTGTTCCCGATAATCCATTCTCCGCCCGAGTGTATGGAGGCATCCTGAAAATCAATGCGGGAGGCATTGAGCGTCGCCGTGTTCCTGTCCGTATCGTAACCCAATAATTGTTGTCCGCCTATATGGAGGCTGCTGCCGCCTATTTTCAGACTGCCGGTAATTTTGACACCGTATTCAACGGCAGTCACCGCCCCGTCCGCATCGATAATGTCCTGCGAACAGATCTCCAGAATACGGTTATTGGCGACACCCGCCTCGAAACCGTAATTCGCACGGAGTGCCCCGGTCATGTCACCGCCCGACTTCTTGAGGTATTCCAGCAACAACCCTCCATCACCCGGGGCACCTTCACCGGCAACCGCCCCCGCAATGGCCGAAGCAACCCCGTAGGCCGTATTTTTTAACCTTATGCTGGTCTCGTCCCCTTCCTCGACACCGTAAGGATGGTCATCATCCTTTTTCTGCTGGGCATTGAAAAAGTTATGGTAGAGCTGCGAATAGATGGAATAACACAGGCTCTCCTTATCAAGGCTGTCTATGTCCGGATGCAGTTGTACGTTCATTTGGTATAGCTGGTTTTGGAGAGGAACCTTTGAATGCGCGAGGTCAAAGAAATGAAATTAGGGAAATTGACAGGTGACATTGTACCCATCAAGGTGGGGGTCATCACCTTGCTGCACTCGGTCAGGAAGTCGAGCATAAGCCCGGCAAGTTCATTGCCTAATACCAACGGTTCGGTGGCATTCTCGTCACCGAGCGCCACTTTGTTGTCGGCAACCGTTACGGTCGTGGAGTTCACCTTTTGAATTATCTTGTCCGTTGTCTGCCTGACCTCCGACTTGTCTACAACGTGGGTAATGCTCTCCGCCTCAATCCCCGTAGAGGCTTCCTTGCCCTTTTTGTTCCTGACAGTGGCGGTAACGGTTGTCGGCGTATAATGTGTGAAAGCCATATTTCCCGTAGCCTCCAGCTCGTCGTAGTCCGGAGCAGAGTCACTCTCCGGATCCAGTTCCTCCATTTCCGTTACACCGACAACGGTTTCCTTACGGGCATTCAGCCGCAGGATATCCACATGTGAGAAGTTCACCACATAGGCGTACCGGGTGGCGGCATCCATAAAAATCGTTACGTCGGAAAAAAGTGCAGGCACAATCAAAAAACCGCCCTCGCTGCTTGTTGCCGCTGAAAGCAATACGCCTTTGTGGATGACGGGTTCCGCAGAGGCTGTCTCGTCCGGGTACTCGCCGACATCAACGGTACCGCCATACTCGGAAAATTCCTCGTCCGACGGGTCATCATGTATTTTGGCGACATATCCATGTATCATACGGGCCGTGCCAATGCCCGACATACCTCCTGGAGCCAGACTGATACGTTCCATGCTACGGCCGAGAGCTATTTTACGGATAGCCTCACGAATAAGCAACTGATTCGACTTATCTGAAGACATTGATCTTTTTATAGAAGAATAGGTAGTTGGAATATATTCAGGTTTTCATTTTTCCTCCTCGAAAATAAAACATAAAAAATAGAATTTTCTATCTTTGCGAAAAACACTTAATTATGTAATTATGGCAGGTTTCCAATCACCAATAACAATAGCGCAGGCAATAGAACGTATCCACCGGAATGAATACCTGTTGCCGGCTTTTCAGAGAGATTTTGTATGGTCGGCAGAACAGATAGAAAAGTTGTTCGATTCTCTGATGAAAGGCTACCCGATCAGTTCCATGCTGTTTTGGAAGGTAAAAGGAGGAACAAAGACTGATTTCCGGTTTTATAAGTTTCTATCAGCTTTCATACAGTATCATCGGATATGCAACGATCCGATTCCTACAGACAATATCAACGATTTTTATGCGGTATTGGACGGACAACAGAGATTGACGTCATTGTATATCGGTCTGTGCGGCAGTTATGCGTACAAGGATTATAGGAAACGTTGGGATTATTCTGAATATAATTTCCCTACCCGGCATCTATATTTCAATATATCCCGTAAATACACACAGGAGGAAAGCGACAGGGAGTTTATCTTTTCCTTTGTTGACAAGAATATCTCCAAGGAAAATGATTTATTTATTGACAAGTCTAATGAAAAATGGTTCCGTGTAGGTAAGATTCTGGCTTTGCACCAGGATTACAATTATGGCATCGATGAATTTGCCGAGGACAATAACATAGACAAGGAATCCAAAAGACTGCTGAGACTGTTGGACAATGTCATCCACACCAAGCTCAATATAAATTTTTACGAGGAGGATGAACAGAAACCGGACAAAGCCGTGAATATTTTTATCCGGATCAATTCCGGGGGAACCGCATTAAGTTTTTCTGATATCCTGATGTCCATTGCCATTGCCAATTGCAAACAGATGGACGCGAAGACAGAAATCAAGAATCTGGTCGAGCATGTACGTTCAAAAGGATTTAATATATCTCACGATTTCATATTAAAATCGTTCCTGTACCTGTATCATAAAGATGTGCGTTCTCTTATAACAAGTTTCAATCTGGGCTTTATTGAACTGGTGGAAAATAATTGGACGAGGATCAGGGATGCCGTTTCAAACCTGTTCGACTTGCTGAGATCTTTCGGACTGACGGATTTCACAATGACCTCATATAATGCCGCCATGCCCATACTATATTATCTTTATCACAAGGGCATATATCAGGATTTTTACAAAAAGATAGGAAATAGGGAGGATTGTGAAATCATAAAAAAATGGTTGTTCTCAATTCTGCTCCGCAGGGCATTCGGAGCAAGCGCGGATTCCGTGCTTGCACAGTCAAGAAGGGCATACACAACAGACATCACCGGCAGCTATATAAAAGAAACCGTGACCTTGTTCCCGGCAACGGAAATAAACTCGGAAATCAGGAAACTGTCGGATGTAGGTGACGATTTTATAGAAGACCTGCTTTACAGCCAGAAAGATTCACGATACAGTTTTCCAATATTGGCCATGCTGTATCCGGATCTTGATTACAGAAACAATAACTTCCATCAGGACCACCTGCACCCAGCCTCTGCATACAATGATCTGGAAGAGAAAGACAAGGAAAAATACGGCTGGCAGGTCTACAATTCCATCCTGAACCTGCAGATGCTCGATGCCAATGAGAACGAGTCTAAAAACGCCAAACCATTGGAGAAGTGGGTCAGTGAACAGACCCGGAACAAGGATATGCGGAAATTCATGGAGGACCATCTTATCCCGGATACGGATCTTTCATTGTCCAATTTTTCTGATTTTATAGAAAAACGAAAAGCTATGCTGGTTCAGAGAATCAGAAAGATGATTAACTGATTGATATCAAAGGTATTTGCGGATATTGTTCTTCCTGCCGGAAACACTCCGGTTACGAAAATATTTTTTAAGGCAGAAATTTGTTGGAGGCAATGAATTTTGATTATGAATGAAAATAATGATGCTCCTTGGAGCGGAACGGAATGCGGTTTTACCCTTCCAGGAAATTTCCTGGAAGGGAAGGATGTACATTGGTGAACAATAGTGTTATTTGCGAATCCTGTACGGAATACTCAGCTGCTGCCTGTACCCTCCAATCCCGAACGTAGTCGTGACCTCCTCCACGAGATACACGCCGTTCTTGGACGGGTTACGGAAATCGATCAGTTCCACCTGTACGGCAGGAGACAGCCCGAAATCCCCGAATATGGTCACGTTGCCGGTGATTCCATTCAGGTTGTAATTCCGGAAGTATTCAGTTGTCTCTTCCACAAGCCGGTCTGAATTGATGCCTACGTGCGGTGACATATACGGTACGATGGTATAGGTGGATAAATCCACCTTTGTTTTGGTTTTTGCCCCCGAAGCCGTCGTGTTTCCGGTCACCTTATGTGTCTTTTTTGAAATTTGGGTGGCATTTACCGTTTGGAACTCCTTGCTGCCCGGTACTGCCGGGTCATATTCCGGATTCATGCGTACCGTCACCTCAAAGAACTTCTCGTCCGTTCCAAGCGCCTTGCCCGTCACCGCCAGAAACTTCGGGTCGGTCTTGACCACTTTCAGGTTGCTCTGCGCCACATGTTCGTTAAAATATATCTTGAACGGTCCGGCCGGGCCGTCTTCCGGAAATACCGGCTGCGCCTTGCTGGACGAATAAGGACGTCCGACAGCAATGGAAGGCATGACGCCTTCGTCCTCAGCGTCGTATTTCAAAAAACAATAAATCTTATATTTCGACCATTCGGAAAGAATGTCCGCCACCGTAAAGTTATCCGTCACCTTGATCTTGCCGATATGGATATCAAACCGTTTTGTATCGGAATGTATCTTGAAACCGGTATCTTTCAAGATGTTGTATTTTCCATCCAGCACATCATTCACGGTTGTCCCCTTTGCCGGAGTTTCGAAATGGGGCGCCTGTTTCAATTTAAGTTTGTAGGCCATATTCTCACATTGTATTTCCAATGTACTGTCCGAGTTGTAGCCGGTAATGTAACCGTCAAACATATTTTTCAATACACCGTTATACCCCAGCTTGATATTGATGCGTTGCCCTACTTTAAAAGTCGTCTCATCAACCAGGCGTTGTGTGCTGCGCTTTTCGATAATCACACCATCCTGCATGACCTCTGTCGTTATCCGGGACACGTCTTTCCCTTCCAGTGTCATATTGCCTATAATCGTGGAACGGCATACGGTACCTTTCGGGAACGTGACTTTGGCCGTCCCGATCAGCTTCTTGTAGCTCTCGTTAATCTCAAGCGTATGAACCTCCGTTATCTCCACTCCGCTGCGAATCTTCATCGGATTGGACGGATCGGCATCTCCAATGGTAATACGACAGCAGAGAACATCCATTGCGGCTACCCCCATAGGCGTGTCAGTTTAAGCAATGAGGCGGGATCGACGATCTCCGTACCGAATTTGACATATTTGATCCATTTGTTCGTGTGCCTGATAGCCGTATCGGCCTTTTCCTGCCCGGCCAGTTTGAGCTCCACCGCTTCGGACGGCTCAACGGCGACACAATTGAGTGAATATGGCTGCACGTTCCTGCACTCCGTCGGGTGAAGCGTATACCCCTGTATAATCAGCTGTGAGATATTGAACTGGCGCAATACCGTATTGTCACAATCGACAACCCCCTTGTATTGTACCAGTTTAATAAATCTGGAAACTTCCGCTTCTGGATACACATCCGGATATTTGGATGTGATTTTACCGTTGATGGTGATCTCAAGGTCACCGCCGGATATATATTCCTTACGGGTATAATCACGCCCCTGCACTTGTGTCAACAGGATATTGTTCCGGCTGCCGATTTGTACCTGTGGTCCCAGGTCCACGAATGTAACCAGGCCGTATTGGCTGTTGGGCAGCACCTTGCACTCACTGTTGTCGTAATATTTGCCCTCTTTGGATATGGAGAGTTCCAGGAAATCCGCTACCGTCCGTCCGACAATGGAATCGGTATGGCTTTTCTTCTGTGCCACGGCCTGCTGCTCGCTGATAAGACGGTAGTATTGTCCGGTCTTGTTGGCCAGGCTGGATTGTGATTGTGTCTGAAGGTATTTATCCCGTACCTGCTGTTCCCAATATTTAAGGTATCTGGGATATGAACGCAACAATCCGTAGGCCGTTTGTGAGGTTATTTGTACCGCTGCCCGTTTGAGCAGGTCATGATGTTTGGAGAAATAATGCACCTGCCCGTCCTGCAACTCGGCCAGCCCCATGCCCATGGCAAGACGGGCTGAGTTGCTGATATAGCTGCCAATCGAACCGTTTCCAAGTATCCCCCCGCTTAACAAGGTCGAGGATGCAATTTGTATCAGTCTTCCCATTTTTTATAGTTTTTTTATGCGTTCCATGATGCGTCAAAGTCGTGGACAACATCAATAAGCGCCTGTGCCAGTTGTTCCTTCAGGTTCTGTATCTCTTCCGTCTGTCCCTCCTTTGATTTCATCAGGTCGATAGTCCTTACACTCAACAGGCTGTCGATGTTTACGATAACTTGTTTGGGGGCTGCGGATGACAGTTTGCCCGTGCCCGAGTAGTTTCCGCCGGCACCTCCGTCATCCAGGTGTGAATTGGTGATCGGATTCGTGTCGAACGGACGGGTATCGTTGGAGTCCGGTTCGTTGCTGTACTGTCCGGGTGTAAATCCTGCTGTACGAAGGATATTCTCGGCCGCCTCCGCTGACCCGCCAAACGTTTGCCGGAGTGATGAAAAGAATTTGACAAGGACATTGTGCGCCAGTTTACGGTTGGCAATATTGTCTATACGCTGCTCGTCCGTGGCATCCTGTCCCAATGTCCGCTGTTTCCACCGGCCTTTCTCATCCTGTTCGAACCCCCAGCTCCTGAGCCTGTTAAAATCGAAACCGCCCTTACGCATAAACTCCTGTGCGTTTGCGGCGCTCGAGATGGCGTTACGGTAGGCTGTTGCGGCCCGTATAATCTCCGGTACGGTCTGTGTGTTCATGTACCGGGCGTAATCGTATGTCCGGGCGGCCACCGCTTCCGGCTTGTCACCAATATCATCCACATAGACGATTTTACCGTCCCTTACGTTCCATAGTGACTTGTCCAGATCCTTGTCCTGCTGGCCGAAACGTTCCTGTACCGTTTTAAGGAAGGCATCGACGTCCAGTGCCGTACCCATCTTGCCGAATTCGGCGTAGGCAGCGTCAATACGTGTCTGGCTGTCCCGCTTGGCGAGGGTCACAAGCGCCTCCCTTATGTCGTCCTGACGTGCCTTGTCCATATTGTATATATGCTCGCGCGACACCATGCCTTCTGAGGAGGCAATGGCAAACTCTCCCAGAAATCCCGTCCACCAGTTGGATGTGAACGCACCTATCTTACGTCCCGAAGCCTCTTCGATGCTCTTCCCCGCCACAACCTCGTCCACGGCACGTTTTGTCTTGAGCGCCATATTGTAGGTCTCACTCAAAGAGGAATGGAGGGCCTCTATGGACGGATAGCGGTACTTGCGGTTCGAGGCGATTTCTTCCAGTACGGCATCCTTCGCCTCCTTTATCTTCCAGGTCTTATATGCCACCCATCCCAGAGCACCGGCCAATGCGGCGATTCCCGCCGTGGCAACCACCGCTCCCGTGCCCATGGCACTCAGGGAGGCGGCTGCGCCTGTCAGGCTGCCACCTGTGGCCACCTGTGTTGCGAACAGCGACTGCAGCACACCCTTCGCCCCGACAACACCGCCTCCGGACATCAAGGTACGCGTCATAGCTCCCCGTCCTGCCACGCCTGCGGACTGCATGGCCGAGACAATGGCCCTCTTTTGTCCGAAAGACATCTTGCCGGGACTCCCCATATCCAACAATCCCTGTACAGATCCGACGGCCGCCGTCGCCGCCGATTGTCTGCCGATAAAGCCCATGGCGATACCGATATTGGTCAGGGCACCGGCCACCTTGAACAGCCGGACAGCCACCGCTCCCGTAAAAGCAAGCGGTTCTATCCAATGAAAGTTGCGTGCCACCCAAGCCCCGATATTACCTATGACGGTAAATATGTCCAACAGAGCGTTCCCGACAGAAAGCAGTCCGCGGGTAAATTCCGGAGCCTTGAATTTATCCAGAAAGGAACGCAGAACGGCACGTACCGAGGGTTCCATCACCTCGAACGCGCGCATGAACCCCTCGCTCAGCTGGGAGGTAACCTGCGCCCACAATCCCTTAGTGGTATCCTGCTTTACAAGTGCCAGTTCCGCCGATATTCCCTGGGAACCTCTATTATGGGAACTGAGTGCACGCAGCCGGTCGTAATTACGGACAAACATCATAGCTGCATTCCCCCCGATTTTTCCAAAAATCGCCTGCATGTCCGCCATTGAGGCGCCTTTCTTGTTCAGTTCTTCGAAGATGTCCGCCATGGGGCGCAACTTCTCCACCCGTACCCCCTCCACGTCACGCTTTTCCGTGAATTTGACGCCCAGGCGGTCCAAAACCTCCCGGGCCTCTTTCGTAGGCTTGGCAAAACGGGTGGACATGGCCCGCAGTGAGGTACCCGCCAGTGTTCCTTTCAACCCCATATTGCCCAGCAGGCCTATGGCGGCACTGGCTTCCGTGAACTCCACACCGGCCATACGCAGGTAACCGGCAGCCATTTTATAGGATTCCGCTATTTCGATGATATTGACATTCGAGCGGGAGATGGTCGACGCAATAATGTCCGCCACACTATCCATACTGTCGTTATGGATATCATAGCCGGCCATGATGTTCGTGGCCAGGTCGGCAATATAGGACACGTCATTGTCCCCGATGAGCGCCAGGTTCGTGACCGGCCGGATGGATTTGTGGATTGTCTCGATATCCATGCCGGCCATGGAAAGGAACTTGACGGCGCCGGCGATCTCCACAGCAGTATATTTCGTATCGATTCCTATCTTGCGGACATGGCGGGCCATGTTGTCGAAGCGGGTCTCAAAAGATCCCAGATCCATGTCGGCCACGCGCAGGATGGATCTGGCCGACTTCATGATATTGGCATATTCGACAGCGTCGGACAGTTCCGAACGTACCAGGCTGTAGCCCATGTAGGCGTTCAGCATGGAAGCGAAAGGCAGATTCCTCAGCGAGGGTGCCTTCGAATATTGGATACGGTTGATGGCCGCACGTCGCTTGCTACGGTAAAGTGTCCCGGCAGCGGTATGTTCCCGTTGCATCAGCCGTACGGACTGCATCGCGTTACGCTGTTCCTGTTTTCTTGCCGCCTGTTCCGCCTTGCGCTGTTCCGTCTCGGCTTTCCGGCGTGCCTGTTCTGTCTGCCGGCGTAACTTTTCCGCTTCGCGGGCGGCATCCTTACGTTCCCGTTCCCTGGTACGGGCTTCGTCGGTACGCCGTTTCTCCTCTGCGGAGGCCCGGGCCGATTCCTCCTTGCGACGCTGGTCGGCAGCAAAAACATCCTCGGCATGTGCAAGTTTCTGGCGATGCAGCTGTTGCCGGGCATAAAGACGCTCCATCAGTTTCTGCTGTGCCTTTTCCGGCATGACGAATGTTCCCGGGGCATAAGGAACGGGAACGGAAGGAAACAAGCTCCCCACGGACATTCCACCCTGCATGCCCAGGCGGGATTCCCCCTTGATACGTTCCAGCAGGGAAAGCACACGTTGCAGCCGATTTTCCGTCGTATCGGTCCTGATTTGCAGCTCCCTGCCGCGCTCCACGGAAACCAGGGCGGAATTGATTTTGCCGATGGCCTTGGTTATGCGCTTCTGGGCGTCGACCATCGTACCTACTGAAGAGGCCGCATTTTTCTCAATTTCGGCCTTGCGAATCTCCGCAGCTTTCTTCTCGTAAAGATTTTTAGCGGCGGTTTTGATTTTCCTGCTGTCGAGCACCTGTCCCGCATTAATGGTCAGGCTGATGCCTTTGGAAAGGGCCGCAATGTCCGTAAGCAGGTTTTTGACACGTTCCAGCTTCTCCTCACTGCTCCTCGTGTCAATGGTCAACCGATAGTCAAAACTACGCTTCTTCCCATTTTTGGTACGGAAGACACGGTCAACTTCGTCCATCATTGTCTTGATGTTGTTTACCGCAGGGGACAGCGAGGCTTTCGCCTGCACCAGCTTGCCCACAGCCTCACCGAAAGCTATGACCTGTTTAGTGCCTTGCGAGGCGTCGACGTTGATGGTATAATTGACCTGATAGTTTTGTTCCTGAGCCATGATTGAAGGGAATGTCGCATTAAAAGAGTAGTGTCACCGGAAAGGACGGGGTTTAAAGCGAAGCCGCCGTAACCCCGGAGGATTACAGCGGCCGTTCAGGGTATCCTCTCCGGCATGGAAACCGGCAACGGCATGCGGCTGGCAAGCATCTGCTCGTGTAGCCACAGCGCCTCTTCGGAGAGCATGGCGAACTCCTCGTCAGAGATCGTGTCAAGGTTGACGCCGGGGAAGTAGTGGCGGATATAGACAGTCCGCTGGCGGATACGCTGATCGTCCGTCACCACCCACCGGCCTATAAGTTTACCAGGAGACTCTGCCGCGTGGTGATAAGTTCGGAAAGTTGTCCCATAAGTCCGAAAAGGAAGAGTGACTCGTCATCCACAAGTTCCTTGTCGCCATCCACAAAACAGTCCCGGGCAAGTGTGCGCATGGCCATGACCTCGTCTTTTTTTGATGCGGCCATGAATTTGCTGAATTGTGGAAAGTTCGGTTCGGACATATAAGCCACATAAGTCTCTTTCTCGCCGTTGGACGTGTCTCCGAAGACCACCATCGGATAAATTTTACGGAGCTTCTTCTCTTCTTTCAATTTGAGAGCTTTTTCCTTGATTTTAGTTTCCTGTTCCAGTGAAAGCATTTTTTCGTCCATGTCGAATATTGTTTTGATTCATCGAAAGAGTAGGGCAAAGAACGGTGAAAAGATTATATGGGCATACATTTTATCCGGTATGGAGCAAACATAGGGTTTTATTATCCATATATAATATGATGAAACTACCGCCTGATCGTAACACTGCATTTCCGGACAAGAGCCCGTTCAAAACAATTCTTCAGGGAATAAAAGCAGATAATATATTATATTTATTTGTAAAACAAGATATAATCACTATATTTGCACATTATCAAAAATGAATGATTATGTGCAAACCAAATGATTATATACATAAAACAAGCCAATATATCAACGAAACGTTTGATTTGAAGGTTGATATTGCACCCATTGGAAGAGAGGTCTTGAATATGTTCCCGGTCAATATAACCGCCGGATACCATTTTTATACGGCAAACCTGCTGGGCCGGGAAGTCTTTCTTTTATGCAGCACGGACAGTTCCGCATATACGCCGGGGCAAATACAGAGGCAGAAAGAACTGGTCGAACGGAAGATCCGGCATCCGGTAATATTTGTATTTGACATGATGGCGTCTTATAACATACAACGCCTTGTCAGACAACGCGTAAATTTCATTATACCGCCAAGACAGATGTTCATACCGGATTTACTGATTGACCTGAAACCTCAAAAGGCCCCCAAAGAGGAAAAAGGGACACAAATTCCGGCGATAGCCCAATGTGCCATCCTTTATCATCTGGAAGTAAATTCCCTTGCCGGCAAGGGTACTTATGAGATTGCAGACCTGTTTAAAGTCTCTTATGCCAATGCAAACCGGGCGGTCAGATGGTTGGAGGAAAAAGAAATCGTAACTTTGTCCGGGATTAAGACAAAGAGTCTGGAATTCAAATCCGCAAAACATGAACTATGGGACAGGGCGCTGCCGTTTTTGGCGAACCCCGTCGAACGGGTGGTGTATACGGATATCCGCCCGGATGACACTCTTTCCATAAGCGGCGTGAATGCCCTGTCGGAATATTCGATGCTCAACAGGGAAAGGAACGGCAGCTATGCGGTTTCGAAAGAAGAGTTCCGCAGGTTGCAGTTCCGGACAGACAAGGAATATGGAGAGAACCGTATTGAAATATGGCGTTACAATCCGAAACTGTTACAGGACAATGGAATAGTGGACAAGCTGTCTTTATTCCTGTCCATGAAAGATATCGGGGACGAACGGATTCAAATAGAATTGGAGAACATGATAAATAATATGCAATGGTAAGAGGTATAGAGAAATTCAAAGATTTTTTTGCAGGTTACGAAGACAACTATGTCATTATCGGAGGTACCGCCTGCGAAGTGCATGAGGAAATATATGCACAGAATCCGAGGGCGACCAAGGACATAGACATTATTCTGATAGTGGAAGCCCTGTCTTCAGATTTTGTCGCTAAATTTTGGGAGTTCGTAAAAGTCGCCGGATATGTGAGTCGGAACAAAGGAACGGGCGAAGGGAAACAGCGGCATGAATATTACAGGTTCAAGGAGCCGTCAGCCCCGGAATTCCCCTATCAGGTGGAACTTTTTTCCAGAAATCCCGGACTTGTCAATTTCCCGGAGGATGCCCATATCACACCGGTTCCGGTTGACGAGGACTTGTCGAGCCTGTCCGCCATTCTGATGGATGATGATTATTACAATTTTACAATTGCCCACAGCAGACTGGAATACGGAGTGCATATTGCCAATATTGAAAGCCTTATCTGTCTGAAATGCAAGGCTTATCTGGAAATGCTCGGACGAAAGGACAATGGAGAGCAGGTGGACAGCAGGCATATTGCCAAACATAAGAAAGATGTGTTCAGACTGGCTGCAATGCTTTCTCCGGCAGATATCCATACGGTACCCGACACTCTCAAGAAAGACATTGCCGGATTCTGTGAGAGTGTTAAGGACGAACTGCCCAATGCGGACTTTTTCAAATCAGCCGGACTGAAAGACGTTACAGCAGAACAATTGTTGAAACAACTCAAGGATAATTTTATAACGCAATGATGAAAATTCAATATGCTTCCGACCTTCATCTTGAATTCAGGGAGAACAGTTGCCTCTTGAGGGACGATCCGTTGTCTGTTTCCGGAGAAGTGCTTGTGCTTGCCGGTGACATTGGATATATCGGTGACGAGAACTATTCCAGACATCCGTTTTGGGACTGGGCTTCCGAAAATTACAGGGAGGTCATAGTGATCCCCGGCAACCACGAGTTTTATAAAATGTTCGACATTGACAAACTGTATAACGGCTGGTCGCTTAAAATCAGGGAAAACATCACCTGCCACTACAACTCCGTTATTTCATTGGATGAAGATACCGACCTGATTGCTACCACACTCTGGTCCCATATTCCGTTGCAGGATGCCTATGTGACGGAAAGTGCCATCACCGATTTCCGCAGGATACGCCATGGCAGTGAGCCGTTGGACTATACAAGATTCAACGACGAGCATTCACGTTGTCTTCGTTTTTTAAAACAGGGCGTAATGCAGAGTACGGCCGGACATATCATTGTCGCCACGCACCATGTGCCGTCATTCGAGTTGATGGCTGCGGAATTCAGAGGAAGTCCGCTAAACGGGGCCTTTACTGTCGAGCTGGGGGACTTTATTGCAGACAGTCCGGTTGAATACTGGATTTACGGTCATTCCCACCGTAATATAAACAAGGTTATCGGCCATACCCGATGTATCTGTAACCAATTGGGATATGTGTCCGGCAATGAGCACCTGTCCTTTGACAGGGAAGCGCATATTTCCATATAGCCCGGGCTTGGATATACCAGACGGCCTGTCCGCCGGAATTACGTTTCCGACAGACAGGCCAATTTCAGCATACCCGACCAGGAAATGATCATAAAAATCGGGGAGCTACCAATTTCCCTTCGATACCGCACATTTTCAGGGCGGCGGTATTTTCCCTGTTAAAGGAGATCAGGCAGGATGGCGCCCCGGCAGTGCCTCCCTGCTCTCCGGTGACATGATAGAACCTGAGCCGCCCCCTGATGAAAAGTATTGTGTCCGCATAAGGGAATATCAGTTCATGAAACAGCCGGGTGTCCGTGCGGGCAAAAGTGAGCGCAATAGCATTCCGGTGCTCCACACATTTACGGATAAAGCGGACAATCAGCGGCGTGTCATAGGGCGGATTACAAAACACCCGCCCGAACCATGGCTGCCGTAACCTGTCATCCCCGACGGTGTAGTGATGCCTCGCCGTATCCCATGGACGGTTTACCGGTGAACACGGGTCCAAATCGAATTCTCCCAACCTGTCAAGCAAACAAGGAGGTGTAAGCCATTCATTTTTTCCGGTGGAAGATTTTCCTTCAAAGGTCACATTCATGACAAGTCAGATTGTATCGCCGTTACCTATCTGGATATCAAACGGATTCAAGTCGAACTCATGCGTGATGTTGGTATCATCCTGCTGCGACTCAAGACAGTCCTCCGTAAAGATACATCCTTTGAGTGTCACCGTTGTGGTCGTCCAGTCATCACTGGCCATGGGGTTGGCAAAGCTGATGATCAGGTCGAACTCACCGATTTCGAGCAAGGAGCCATAGACTGAACGCAACAATTGTTGCGTGGCATAGTCCATTGTGATACTCGCCGTATAGGTAATGTTTCCGAATCCGCGGCTGACAGGTTTTCCACCCATGCCATAGTTACTTTCCACCTTACGTTTTTTCGACCATTTGATAGCGGACACACCTTCAAGGGTCGTGGATCCCTCGTCAATTCCCAGGGCGGTCGATGACAGGGTTATCATAGACCATGAATATGCCACATTATTAATTATTGCCATTTTCTATGATTTGTTTGCGGTTAATGAAAGTCCTTCCTCTACATAAATCTCCACGGCCACCCCGACAGGCACAAGGACATAGGAGATGCGGAGCGTATCGTCCACCAGTACATTCTGGTTCGGATCGATAGTGACAGCATATCCTGAAATTTCCTGTGCCGCCTGCATCTTGGCCAATATATCCCCGATGAGTGTTTTGAATGCGGTGATCTTCGACGGGGCAAGAAACCCGGTTGAAGGATTGACCATCAGCGGGGAATTCACATACGGCAACAGTGCGGCACGCACGGCGCGGCGGCTCTTGTTGATAGTACGGTTCCTTGCGATGGTGCGGAAATCACCCGTTGAGCAGGTCCGGTCCTTTGAAATATAAATACCGTTCTCACGTCCGGCGTACTTGATGGGAAAAATATAGCCCTTGTCATCAAGTTCGTCAAGCAGTGACGGGGACAACGACTCATACCGGTTCAGGCTGATAAAATGTTCCTCCGCCTCGTCAAGGCTGATATCACCGAACCCCAGCTCTATCTCCTGAAAATCATCCGTGAAGAGGTTGAACTGTTTGACCCATGCTATGGATTCATGGACGTTCGCCTTGGCAATGGCACCCATGACCGCGCCCAAGAATCCTACCGGTGTGTGATTCTTGTTGCGCATCTGCATCGTGGAGATCTTTTCGTGATGCGCCTGGCCGAATATACAGCTGATACGACTTGATTCACAGATACATGACGGTATTCTATTCAAGTCAATCTGACGTCCCTCAGTCGTGTCCGCCCCTGTATTGGATGGATTGGCGGAGAGTATGAGTGACAGGGGCTGGTTCTGTCCGGCAAGCCCTACAGCCACATCATTAAGCCCCTTTACCAGGTTGAGATTGTACTCTCCGGAAGTCCCGTTCGCTTTCCACAGCGGCTGTTCCGTCCAAATTCCCATCTGGTTGATCATGCCTCCGGCGGCACGCTGCATGATTTCGAGTGCGTCCCAGTTTGCAGAACAGTCAGCAAACATCACATAGAGTTTTCCTGAACCGTTCAGATTGCCTGACATCCGGAAAAACTCACGGATATGGTAGGCAGGAATACCATGCAGAAAATTGACGTTCATCTCCTCCTCGTCGGTAGCCTCCACACGCTCAACAATACCGAAATCCTTAACGGCGGACTTGAATGAGGTGATGTAGCATACATCACCCGGTTTAAGCTTTGTTTCATTGGTTTTGCCATACCCTTCCGTAAAGAGTGTGGGTTGGAGGGAAATATCAAACAATAATCCCGTCACCTTCTCGTTGGAAGAACCGGTTTCGTAAGGGATATTGCCGTCCACATCCTTGATAAAGACATTGCCGAGTGCCATTATGGTTTTGTTTTAAGTTCGTTATAAAAAGGGTTTTTGTAAAGTACAGCCCCGCCTCTGACAGTTGCCGCCGTGTCCGGAGTGTAGGTTCCACCATGCCTGTCGATATACAGGGACGGATATGCAGGGAATTTTTCCAAAAGGGCCAGTATATACGGGTCTGCCGCCTCGTCCTCCGTATTCCCTGTATTCTCAGCCGGGACGGGCCGTTTGTCTTCAACCGTAGCGGATGTTTTCTCGGACGTTTCCGGTATTGCTTCCGCCGGAAGTTCCGGTGCGGCAACCTTATTGCCTTCTTTTTGAGGTTCCTCCTCCGTATTTATTTTTTTTGCCATAACAGTGGAATAAAAATGGGGAACGGGGCTCTGACCTCCGCTCCCCGGGTGGATATTGAAAAATGAAGAAAGGTGTGTTATTCGCTCTTTTTGTAGGCGGTATGCACCACGATCTCCGCGGGACGGACAATGTTCACGTCCATTTTCATGCGCATCTGGAAAAAGAACAGTTCGGAGTTGGCCTGCAACCGGTCAATTTTCAGAATATCCGTATCGTTGGCATAATCCACCCCCATCCAAAGATTGGAGTCCATCCCGGTGGAAAACTCGCCGAGCACCATCGTATGTTCGGGAATTCCCACGATCGGGATAATCCTCTTGCCTTTAAAGCGATAGCGGTTGACCTCGGTATTTTCGGAGTATTTGACCTGTTTGTCCGAGATATACTGGTCATACGCGTCCCAAGCATCCCATCCCACCACAAAGGCCAAGGATGTCTTCTTGCGGATTTGTTTGGGACATTTTTTCCACATCGCATAAAGAGCCGCTTCCACCGCCGCACCGTCCGTCAGCTCGGTCGTTCCCGAAACGATACACTGTCCGCCGGCAACTACCTGCGTGTCCGTAGAGCTTACATTGTCGAGGATGCGCTTGACAACACCATCAAAATACTTCTCCTTGTTGGCACCAATTTTCGTACAGCCTTCCGGTGCAGTGATTTTTGCCACCGTATCTCCGCCACGTGCGGAGGTCCATATGGCATTACCGATGTATTCGTTTTTTTTGTCCATGAGCAAGCGAAGCATCGTGGCTTGGATTTTCGGGTCAAGTTCCCGGAATACAAGACTGCCCTCCGGTTGTGCGAAACGCCAGTACTTTTCATAGTCCCTGGGATTGAATTCAAGGTAAACCATAAAATCGGATGGCTCAAGATACCGTTCGGTGAACTGGTACTCGTTCGAGCCGTCATCCCCTTTGGAACCGTGAATGGGCTGTGGGGTCGGCACATTGTCCTGAATGATATTGCCCAGCTTGATGGCAGGGAGTGTATAACGGTGCTGGATGCCCGTCTTGATATGGATCAGTCCTTCACGAACCGTATCATTACCCTGCACGGTATAGGTCAGCAGGTCCTCAAGAACCTCGCCGCTATATCCATTTTGAAGAAAATTTACTGTATCGGCCATTGTCGTTTTAAGTTTTTCCGTTGAAATGTGAACCTCGGCCGACTGGCGGATACTTGTGTTTCCGCGCGAGGCCCTGCGGCCTCCGGCATGTCAATTAAGATCGGATGTCTGCCTGTCAGAGTTTGCGGAACTTGAAATCCGCACCGACTACCTCGGCCACCTTCTCGGCCATCATCTGCTCGGCCGTCTTGGTCGCCTCCGCCACGGCCTGGATGTTGGCCGGGTCATTGGCGATTTCTTTGGAGATGATCTCACGCGCGGGGATGGAAGCCAGTGTTTTTTCCGCCAACTCGAAGTTGGCCTCCGCCATCTCCACCCATTGCGCTTTTGCCTCACGGTCAATCTTGCCTTCGCCAATGGCGTTTTCCACCAGTGTTTCGATGCGGGATGTCCTCTCGTCCTTCTCCTTTTGTTCGTAAGTGGAAAGACGTGCCGTGGCAGCGGACAGATCCTTCTGCAAGTTCCGGATTGCAGCATCCTTACCGGCTATGACCGTTTGTGCGTCACTCAGGGCTTTCTGCACCTCTTTGTATTTAGGTTCCATCGCTGCCAGTTCGGAGATACGGGCCATCACGTCTTTGACTTCTCCGTCCTTCATGCCCAGCGAGGCGGCAATCGCCCCGTACTCAAAACCTTGTGTCTTGTTTTCGTTTGCCATATCGTTTTCTGTTTCTGTAAGAGTAGGAAAAATATCCTCAAAAGGTTTATTCCCCTCACTGACGCGGCCCATCAACTCCTGAATGGCCGCCGTGTCCGCCAGTCCGGCAATCTCGTCATGTACTTTGCGACAGAGCTGCTTCGATGTACGGATAATGTTCTCTGATGGAATGATGCCCGCTTTTACGGCAGCCTGCGCATCAAAACAAGTCCCGTCCTTGCCGGCCAGCCCGTCCATAATGGCGCGCACATGCTCCTTGGTCAAACCGAACCTTTTCCGATAAATCGTTTCTATCTGCCTGGTGAAAGCCAACAGCATGTCCGAAGGCTCTTCCCCGTCATTGTCCGGCAGTATAGGATTATGGATCATTAAAATGGCGTAGTCCCGCATAAGGGAACGTTTGCCCGCAGCCCAGATAATGGAAGCCATTGACGCCGCCACGCCCTCGATGACACATTCTGTGTCCACTTTGGCATTGGCGATGGTGGAATAAGTGGACATGCCGTAAAGGACACTGCCACCTTCCGAATTGATTAACACGCGGATACAGGATGGACGGATAATATTTTCAAGAAAGTCGAACTCGTCATTGAACCGGGAGGTGGTTTCTTCCGTTACGCGGCCGAAGAAACGGATAACGGCAGGTTCACCCGTTTTTGCTTCACCCACCACATATTGCAATTCTTCTGTACTCATGTTTTTCTTTTTATGGAAGAGTAGGCGTTAGACAAGATTATGGGTTAAAAACAGTTCCGGACGGGCTGTCCACCTGCACGCCACGCAACTTTAAGATCATTTTACAAGACATTTGGATATGGTGGCGGAACTTGCTTCCCGGAATAATGACATTTAATCGAAAAATGACCATGCATTGTTTGAACGGACGAAGCGCCGCCCCCCCTTCGGATACCCATGTCGTGAATGTGCAAAGCCCCACCATCAAATGCCGGAAATCTCATCCTTGTTCCCGCCATGTACGCCTGTTTCCACCGCCTGACTGAATCCTGTCGCCTTATCATAGCCCGGTTCAGGGTGATATCCGTGCCCGCCTCCGTCATGCTGCGGCGCATCGCCATGCTGCGTGAAAGGCGGCATGACCAGATAGCGCTTTACCCAGTCCCTGTATTTCCATGCGGAAGACTCCCGGAACCATACCTCATAGTCCACCCAATACGCCTGGAGCATATTAGTGGTGGTCGGCATGTCAAAATAGGTCAGGTTACACCGTTCGTTAAGGGCGGGTTCCCTGTTCTTGGCGTCCTGAATGGCCACGTTCAGCCTCTGGAATACGATGAATGACTCGCACTCCCTATCCTCGTCCCCGTTGTTGAGCGTATTAAGAATGAAGCGTACACGCATGGTGGCGCGCCCCTCGCCGATTCTCTGCTGTTGCACCAGGTACCTCACGTTGACGAAATGGATAAAGACGGCCGGAAAAACGGTCTCATATTCCGTGTTTTCCGCACGTACGATACGGGCGAACTGTCCGTTGTCAATGGCTATGGTCTTGAAAAAGGGAGGTGAGAGCGGATCGTCCGGGTCCTCTTTTATGGTCTGTATGGCCCGCTTCACGGCCTGATACATGTTCACAAACGGATTTTCGGACACTTCTTCCGGCAGGCTTTCCTGCACGGGAGCCGGTTGATACGGTTGTCCTACGGAATGCTTGTCCTTTATCATACGCCCGGGAATCCTTTAAAAATCATATCCATAAAATTATCAGCGATGTAATCCTCTATCTTCGGGGAGAAACCTATGAACTGGCGGTGTACGGGACGACGTGAAGAATGCTGGTTCACGGTGTACAGACCAAATTTCGGGTCGGTATTGTGTACGGCGGCATAGTGCCCGTAGCGGTTCTTGCTGCGTCCCCGTTTGCCCTTAATCGGAATGCTCTTCTCGGTAGTCCATATCGAGTAACGGGCCCCTTTACGGAATATCCGGCTGCCGTCGCTGCGCCGACCCCTGATATCGGTCCTGTCCGCTTCTCCCTTGATACCTGCGGCAAGAGTTCCCGTGTCATTCATGACCGGATGTGTAAACTTCCGCCCCCAACGGGAGGTACGTGGCGTCCATGTGCCGCCGCAGAAACCTCCCGAGGGAAAGGAGGCAAGAAACTGCCGCCGGCTGTACTGTCCGGCCTCGGTGGCAAAATCAAACGTGTTACCTGCCAGACGGCTGGGCAGGAACGGATCCCAGCCTCCCTTTCCTCTTTCCCTCACCCAATGGGCGCAAAATTCATCGAGTGTTATCTTTTGCATGAAATTTTTCTTTTATCCGTTTTACAATTTTGGTCATGTGCTCCGGCAGCGGCATGTCGAAATAGCGGTGTGCCCTGGAAAAAATGCGTCCACCCGTGGCCAGACTCTCCCGGAAGACAGGATCGATCCTCTTCCTGTAATTTTCCGGAACGGGCAGTGCAGCCCGTACCGTGGCGAACCCGTCCGCTACCAGATAGCAACGGCATCCCCACTCAATGGGCGGTATCAACTCCGGCGGGAATTCCGATTTGCGGTACGAGAGCCCTTCGAGGGACAGATGCCACGCCCGTACCCGTTCGTCTCCCTGCGTCATATAGGTCAGCACCGTATCCGTATCCACCGTGAGCCACCATGCCGCCATCGAAGCGGCGAAAAGCACCTGGCTGTTCTCTCTCTCCGCATAAATAAAGTTATACCGGCGGCATATCTCCCCGTATGTATCCATATCCCGTTCATCCACTGTCTCAGGCATATCCTTGAACATCGCATACTCTTCGGCCGCCGCAAAATCAACCAGGTTGTCTATGGCAGCGATGAGAATGTCACGCTGCAGCCGCTCTCTCTCCGTCGTAAAGCTATTATGGTTTCTCAGAATCTCCAATGCACGGTCCAGGTCAATACGTAAACCTGTCAACGCTTTGTCTATCAGGAAAGAAGCACGCAAAGTGATGATGTCCTCCATAATATCGAGGCGTTCGGCACTGTTTTCGTAGTGGAGAATGAACCTGCGGAATGCCTCAAATATGACACGGTACTCCTTTTCCGTACCGGATTCCTGAGAAGCGGACGCCCTGACGGCTCCATATGGAACACCGTTTGGGAACGGAAGCCGGGCCATCACTCCGTTCCCCGCAAAAAATTTTCAACCTTACTCCCCCGGGGATGCCCGTAACGTCGGAAATACTCTTCGTCTGACATGATACCGCGGTCGTTATGGCCGGGAATGTACCGGCCGCCATCCGCTTCAAGCCCCATAACCGGAATGGCATTAAGCTGCCTGCCCACATTGATTCCGAACTCCTTCTCGATTTCGTCAGCCGCAACCTCGTATTTTTCTGTAATGAGCGAATAGAGCCTGATACGGTCCTCGTTATTCATCTCTATCCGGTTTGAATACCTGAACTCCAGTCCTGCAGGAATATATCCGATGGCTACCAGCCGGGGGATTATCTCCTCATTCATGACATTCTCGATATATCTGCGGTAAACCTCGATACGGTCACGGAAAATGTCCTGATGCGCCTTTGTGGAACCCACATACGACTGCATCCCTCCGGCCATGGACTCGGAACCGAGCACAAGGTTGGCAACCTCCTTGTTGACAAAGTCAATCAGTCCGGTATATATCTTTTCCGAATTGGACATGGTGAAGGTCTTGATGTCCACCTCATCCTCGATGCCGGTGACCACGACCTTGTTCTGCGCCGCATTGGCTATTTCACCGGCCAGCCGTTTGCGGTCGGCATTGCTCTCACTGACCGTCTTTCCATGAATGATCGGTTGTCCGTAGGTGTGGGAGAAGTTAACATAATTGGCCACCGTGAACTTTTTGGCGAGTATCAATGGCGTTGTGGCAGAAAAAAGCCCAAGGTCACCCGAGGTTACCAGCACATAACAACGGTGGTAGGCCGGATTGCGCAAATCCCAATGAGGCTCCCATAGCCCCTGCCTTTTCAGTACAACTCTCTGGTCCGGTAGTACATTGCGCCGTTCGATGATGTTGACTTCCGCCAACCTGCCTGTTCCGGAATCAACATACGGCATGATTTCGAGTAAAGTATACCCGTAAAGCTTGGCTTCCACGATACCCTTGATTATCTTGTCAAATTGCGAGCCCTGTATCTTTTGCGAGTTCACCACGTCTTTGGTATATTTCCCTTTCCCGTTCACATGCGCAAGCATATAACGGTCGCCGAGTATCTGGCTCTCCAAAGTTTCAACCACCGACCGTATATGCGCATCCTGCTGCAGGCAGGCCTCGTACAAGTCAATGAGCCTGGCACGGTCATCAAGGATGTATCCTGAGCTTATATCCTGGCGGCATGAACGGTAGCGGTTGTTACGTTCGATTTCGCGGACATACTCCTGAATGGTTTTCTTGGAAGTCCTGAATATGCTCTCCAAAAGTTCCCCGTTGAATGAATTGTCCGATGTCACCATATTTTTTTGCTTTTTTACCTAAAGAGTAGAGAGCAGGCGGGAGAGAAGTTTTGTACAAAAAAAAGTATATGAAAAACAGGCTTCTTAATGCTTGATTTGCAAAACGAAATAACACAACCAAATATATAGATATTTCGATTTGAATTTTCTGTAAATTGCTTATTATCAACGATGATTAATTAAATAAAAACGAAAAACACTCTTATTTTTTGTGATATTTCACCATAAAAAGATATATATTTGCACAATGTTAAATACAAATTTGAAAACAATGGAAAAAAGAACATGAAAGAAGAAAAGATTCCCTGCCGGACAGTCCGGTACAGGGAATTCCCCGATTTGCTTTTTGGAACGTCACAGGAGGACGGACCGGTCTATTTCGACGCAACACATTTTATCCGGGCCCGAGGAGACGCACACCGGCACAACGTCCGTGACTTCCGCGCCTCTTTCCATCATTGGATAACAGCGCTGACGGATGTTTACGGAATAGACAAGGAAAACATGGTTATCCGTGACGAGGCGTCGGGACATCTGTTAATTGATGAATGTCTGGCTCTATTATTTGTCGTTTACATCGATCCTGCATTCGGTGCCTACCTTCTGGAGCGCATGTCCGAATTGCTGTCCGGTGGATTTACCGTTTCAGACACTTGGCTGGTACAGACTGCCGGCCTTAGATTTACAAAGGAGGAATTAACGCAAATATTAGGACAACATGAGACGTAGTACATTTAAACGGCCAAAAATGGTGCTCATTTTCAACGGGGCACAGGTTCTTGTCGCCATTACGCGCTCGCTACATAGTGCGGCGGAACTGACAAAAGGCAACTTGCAAGCCATTTCATTTTGTTGCACGGGCAAGTACGTATGCAGCGGCGGGCTCTATTTCAGACATCTGCATCCGGATGTCGAGATCGAACTGTCCGACCTTGGCACGCTGATGCTGAAGGATTATGATGCCCTTTGCGGTGAGAAACGTACATACTATCCGGTGCGCAAAATGGCCCACAAGCGGGCCTTGCTTGAGAATAAACGTAAATCTGACAACAAAAAGAAAGGAGGAAATGATTATGAGAGAGAATAGGAACATTCCGTTTCGGGACTGGAACATACGGGTTTCCCGAAACCACAGCGGCCATCTGCACATCTGTGCCATGGACGTATGTAACATACTTAAACGGAGCGAGTTGCTTGAAGACGGGGCCATCGCCCGTATCTGCCCGACGGCATTGAGGATCAGTTTCCGGAAGAACGGACGGGAGCAGTGGAGTTTCCGACCCATCGATATGCGTAGGCTTTTGCGGACGGTGCGCAAGGAGACTATTATACCCCGCGACATGCTCGACGAGCTGGAGGCATGGGGCAACCAACTTCTGGAACTGGAGTCTGATGATCTGCACTCCGCGGTCCAGAATGACATAATCCTTCATTTCATGGAAGGGTTTCCTGTCACATTCCGGCGCGTCGGTGACAAGTTGATGGTCAACGCCACACAGATCACGATGCATTTCGGGAAGATTCCATCCGAGTGGCTCCGCATTGCCTCTACAGATATGCTCCGCAGGGAGATGGCGGGTAACGGACGTACCGGAAAGTATGAGTCGCAAATCTTCACCACGCGTGGACGTGGACATGGGGCGACCTGGCTGGAATCCCCCCTTATCATACCGTTGGCTCGGTGGGTCGCACCGGAAGACCTGTCCCTGGCGGAATGGTGTGGTGAAGCTATCGAAAAGCTGTCCATGAAACGCCCGACGACTGCCATTCGTGAATATCCGAAGTCGGCACCCCCCAATATGCCTTGCCTGGATTGTCCCATGCCGCAAGATATGGAGGCAGCAAAGGAACTGATCCGGGAACTACGGAAAGTGGTGCACGACTCCATGCCCAAAATTGTCTTCTACGAGGAGTTCATCGAGAACAGGGACTGGTTCAAGAGCACACGTATCGCCGACGAGCTCGGTATTTCCCCGCGACAGCTGCATCAGTTTCTTGCCGAGGAAGGAATCTGCAAGTACGAAAAACGGCAGTGGGTGGTCTTCCCCTCCTGCCGGGCATGGCAATGTGATGTCCCCTACACATGGGAGAACAGCCGGGGAAAGGTATATACCTTCGGTTCGACAAAACGTTGGACGCAGGCCGGCCGTGAATGTATCATAGAGTTATGGCGGAAAAAGAATCCGGAATACCATTTACCGGGCGCATAACGATGGAGACAGCATTACAGCGAATAATCCGCAAGACAGGAAGGCGTCTGGTGGAATGCCGCTGTCCGCTATGCAGGCAGCAATGCCACACCCTGTGCCTTGGTACGCCGGAAGATATCCTGCGGCTACTGAAAGCCGGATATAAGGAGAGGCTGACACCCACCGGATGGGCTGTGGGATTGTTATATGGAAAAACTCCGGGCATTGTACCAATGGTACAGGCCAGGCAGGAAGCCGGAAGATGTACATTTTTCCGGGACGGCTTATGCGGGCTGCACTCTATCGGACTCAAACCTACGGAAGGAAGACTGTCATATCACACCATCACAAAGGAGAACCTGAAATTCAGCAAATCGCTCTCCTGGAACGTGCCCAGGGAGTGGCTGGACGAACGGAATGCCGGTACGATACGGGAGATCTGCCGGCTGATGGAGATATAGTCGGGAGACGGCTCCGTGAATGAGGCTAAAATATAACCCGTTAATTCCTCCGCGCCGATTTCATGGCCGTCTCTTATTAATTCATATCAATTGAAAACAATTTGCACCAGTCATGGCTATCCTTACCATGAAACCAAATAAAAGCAATGATATGGAATTAAAAAGCAGAATGACCGTCGAGGAGATGGCGGCACACCTGACGGAACATACCGGCAAGTTCGCCAACCGGGTTTCCGTGGGACGTTATGCCAAGAAACTGGGTTACTCCGTGTATAAACCGATGCGAAATGGCAAAATATGCCACTTCTATGTCAATCCCGCAATAAGGGATGATGAAGCGGGAAATTCACAAACGGACGTTTCCGGGAAATAGCGCGCCATGAAAGAAGATAATGAAAAAAAAGTGGTGGTGATACCGTTTCTGAAATGCTTCAGCGGACTGGTGGGAGCATTTCCACCGGAAGAGGTCATATTCATGATGTACATGGCGGACCGCACACGTCTGCGGGAGAAGGGATATGATACTTTGCGTAGTAAACGATATCATATGGAGAGTATGGAGATCGGTTCGCGCCTTTTTGATAAATGCGTGAAGAAGGCAACATGCATGGGATTGATTAAACGGGTTCCGCTTGGCGGAATGTATGACTATCTCTGGGATATGTGCGCTTATGACAGACTCGTGAAAATACTGGCGGAACTGAAAACATCCTTTTGTACCAAGGCATTCTGCCGGCAGGTGTTTGAGGTGGAAAAAAGAACAGTGATGTCCGTCTCTGACAAGGAGGTTTACCTCTGGAAGGAGAACGGGCAAAAGTACGGAACATGTCCGCCTTGAAAGGAGGCACATGAAAGAATAACAGACGGTATCATTGCATGCCGTCTGTTTTTTCATGTCCGTAGCCATATGCGCCAAACAACAGATGTCTATTTTGAAATAAAATATGGCGGCAGGGGGAGAAGCCCCGGACGCCCCGTTTTTTTTACCTTGAAGATGATACAAATGTACCGGATAACTGAGACGAGGGGTGTTACAAATGTAGCAACAATACTATAAGCAGTATTATACAAGAAGAAGATGGTAGATGTACTTTTTTCTTTGGAGCAAAGAAAAAAGATACCAAAAAAGAAACAAATAGATAGCAGACGGCATCGCCGTCTGTTTTTGTTTTTATAAGGGAAAGAACAAAAAAAGAAAGGGCTACTTCCCTTTCAGATTCCTAAAGGAGAGAACGATAAAATAATATTCTACCCCTGCTGCCATGTTTATCTCCTGACATCCTTGCCCCGGTTCAGCTTGACGATGGAACGTACACAGTCACACACCAGTTCGGCATCCTTACGTTCCCTGAAATAGTTTCCACATTCCAGTCGCTTTCTGTCTGACGGCCGGCTGCTGTCCCTGCATTCACAGATTTCCAGGACATCATTCAGGTAATAGTATTTCCCTCCACGATTAATATGCATTTCCAGCGGTTCAAGGCGTTTCAGCCGTCCGTTCCACACAATCCCTTCCCTGTGTAACGCAGCGGCAAACCGGCTGCGGGCACTGGTTCCTATCGGGGTAATCTGCCAATTCTCCGCAATGCCGATTTCCTCATGCAGTGAATGACGCAGGGTGCCGTCCTCCTCCATCAGGCAATACAGCACAAGATTTCCTTTCCTGTCAATCTCCTTGAACGCCCCCAATATGACATGCCCGTCCAAAAGACTCACTTTCACCTGCTGCCCGTCTTTGGGTATGTACATGGATTCTGACAATGCGCCTTTGCGCCTGTCCCATACCAGATGCCGTTTGTTCAACAGACGCTGTACCTCAATCTTCTGTTCCGTATCCGCTTCCCGGCAGTCTTTCAAGGGCATTACGACATCGTCCGTAAGAAGTTGTTTGTCCGCAGTCACCCTGACCGGGACTGAAATACACTCGCCGGAAACATCACCCACAAGTCCCGTCTCCAATGTTACCTCATTGAACACGGCCAGCCCCTTGCTTATGGAGAGTTCGCCCGGAATATTCCTGATATCCTTTCTACGATATGGTTTCATTATTCATCCTTTTCTTCGCTTCCTTCCTGTAACATTCAAAAGCCATGTTTCATACACAAGAGAAACATTATGGCAAATATACACATTATTCAGCAAAAAGACAGGCGTTTAAACACCAATTCTCAGGATTCTTATACAAAATCACAAAAAACATACAAAAAAGTCAAGAATCATACACATGCATTTCCGTATATATTCTATATGGTTAATAAATAGACTATTACAGCGTAATCCCTACCGATGAAAATTCCATTTGAACATGCTGTTTTACAGAATCCAACAAGCCGTTTCTTACCGGTACAATCAAGAATATATACCAAGAGCCGGATACTTTGGCACTATATATTTATGCCCACATTTCCGATGTTCCCCAAAACCGGCCTTACCCGCAAGAAACGAAAATCTTCTGAAAGTCTGTATATCCATGAAAACCGGAAGTATGTGTATCTGTGGCTTGGGAATGTCTTATAAATGCCGGAATAACAGTTATGATTGTATTTAAAACCGCTGTAAGTCCATGTCCCCGCTACTATATATTTTTTGACGTCCGCTTACAATTTTATGGCAGGGCCCCATATTGGGCCGTTTTAAAAAACGGGATTTGGAAAAATGCCCCGAGGATAGAAATCGAATCCGCACCTTGGAGTACACCCACCCGTTTCTTTTTAAAATTGTTACTATATTGATTTATAACAAGTTATTTGTTTTACTTTTATATAAAGTAAGCCTAAAAACGTCTTTTTTATTATCTTTACTTACAAATTGAAAGCGAAAAAAACTTTTCAGTCCTATTTTATCCGTTTTAAGTAGATAATAGTCTGATAATCAATAAACCAAACAAATTTTGATTTTATACATACATTGAAACGGGGCTTTTTTGATTTTTGCAAAGGAAAAAATTTTTTTCAAAGAAAATCACTTTTTATATTTGTTTGATATTCAATTACTTATAAACCTTCCCCGCGTGCGTGCGTTCCATATTCGCAAAAGGGTTGTTTTTGAAACAATCAAAAAAAATTTCTCAAAAAGTTTTGCAGTTCTGAAAAACGGTTTTATAATAGTCATGTACTCGAAAGCCAAACAAACGGCAAACAAGTACGGAGAAAAAAGAATAAAAAAATAGATAGTAAAAAAAAAGATTTAAGAAACAGACAGACCAAACCGCCAAGAGCGAGAAACAAAAAGCCTTTTTTGTGGGAAACCTATTTTTGAGGCTTGGAAAATCAAAAATTCGCTTGTTCGCTTTGGAGCGATTAAATAGGGTGTTAAATAACCACACCGAGCAAGACTACAAACCAATGTAGCAAGTTGGAACGGCTAAAAACGTGTTTTTAGACCGCATACACAAAGCACGCAAATTTGGAAGTGCAAGTTGTATGAAAAAGGACGTGTAAGAATAATGCCATAATTGCGCCCAGTGCGCTCGGAATAAAATGCACGGTAACGGTAAAAACTATCCGTATAGGGGACGCCGGTAAATGTATATGCCAATGCTATGCGCAATATCCGGCTCGGCAGAACGCCTAAATGCCTCACCTTAAAGTTATCTGCCGGATTGGAAAAGATCCGGGACGTGCCAAAGAAACGTCTTGTCGAAATTGGAGTAAGCGAGCGTTTGCCATGATGCGAAGTTACAGGAATTTGTCATTTAACATTGCAAATATAGTATTTTTTTGCGAGCAAACTATAGGGCACGTTAAGAAAGTTGCGGAAATGAATTAAAACCCGCGCATGTAGGGTGAAATACATGGGCGGGTTATGGGCACGTGGCAATGGCTGCCACATTTCGCAGCAATGTGAGATTTCCGGTTCGATTCCGGAAGTGCTCGCAATACGCACTTTTGCGTAGTAACTAATACTTTATCATTATGGCAACAAGCAGATTAAATTCAGAAGAGTTTGTAAATTTGGTGAACGGGTTGAAAGGCGTGATCCTTGTGTACAAAAGTACAGACCGTGACGGCAATGAAAAAGAAACCGCCCAACAGTTCTTCGGTGCGGATTATGAACCGAAAGACAAGACGCAGGATGAAATTTTCCGTGTGTGGAAAAATGTGGTGATGACTTTCTGGGCTGTCAAAGCCGAAGAAATCAAATTGCGTGAGGCGAACGACGGCATCCGCTCGAAACTCCGTGCCACAACTCCGTGTGCCGTCATCTTCCGCACCGAAAAGGGTGAAACGGTGAAACGCTTCGACTTGGAAGAGTCCGTATGGGCAAAAATCGGTCTTGTACCGACCAAAAAGGACTTTGAACGCACGGCACGTGACTACAAGAAAGCTATCCACGCCGCCGCAAAAGCGTCCTTTGATGCGCTTGGTTTCCGTGTGGCGCTGCCAAGAGAAGCGGAACAACCGGTACCACAACCTGCCGAAGTCCCGGCAGCAGTGACCGTAGAAACGACTGCCGGAACCGTGGCGGAACAGGCGGGCGCCAAAAGCAAGGGCAAAGGCAGAAACAAAGGCAGAAACAAAGCAACCGAACAACCGGCTGCCGGACAGTCCCAAGAACAGCCTGCTGAAGTAACCGCTGAAACAACCGCCGGAGCTGTTTCCGAACAGGCGGCAGGACAACAACCTGCCACTGATATGAAAACTGCCGCCTGATTCATTGGAATTTCCGGTGAACTGCAGGTAACATGCCCGCATTGTATGGCAATGTGCCGACTTTGCGGGCTTTTTCCGTCCAACTGTCTACATATCACTGTATGCCAATGGCATATCCTGCAACAAAGTGGTTTGTGAGAGTAAAGATGTTGCTATTTGCCGTATCACCGCCATTGTTATACAGCGTGGCACATCCGGGCAAACACTTGCGGTCAAAATGCCGCCATCAGCATAACTCCCGTTTTACAGGGAGATGCCGGATTAAATTCATGGGTGCTTCAGGTCTTGGCTGAAAACGGGTTCGATTCCCGTACACCCACATTTCCAATTTAACTTCCACAATTTACTTCTTTGCGTCGTGAGATGCCGTTCCCACCCCCGACATAACACGGTTGACGTAGTGCAGCAGGGCTGCCTTCAAATCACCCTTCACTGGGTGAGCTACGTCCCGCTGTTATCCCCAGTTTGGAACGTGAGGTAAAAGGAAACACCGGAAACAGATAACTTATAATATATTTCAACATGGTAGAGATATTCTCCACAGACCGTACCATGAGTCTGGGCTGCTTTGTAAATTTCAAGGCTGCCAAAGGTACACTCAGCGGGCTTGCCGATGCCGGGATACTCAGCGAAAAACCGGCTGTCATGGTGTGCAGCTACAAGAATGACGAACCGCAACAGGAATATGTCGCAACTTATTCCGGCGGGAAATGGCATACGCCACGGATACCCAAAGTTCCCCATGCCGTCGAAAGCAGGACAAAAAGACGCCACAGGAAACGTTTGCGCAAAGAATACCCGACTCCGGAACACTGCTTCCGTGAAGGGTTTCCTGACTGGATGAACGGGGCATACCCGGTGCCATATGCCGACAATCTCAGAAGTTGCAACCGGAAATGCCGGATACATGCGGTATAATGCAATAATCAAAACAAGACATAATCACATGAGAACATTAGCAGATGTAAAAAGAAAAATGGAACTCGGTTCCAACTGGCACTGCGTCAGGCTGTCCGGAGGCAACGAGGATATGGGCGTACGTGAGGTCGGCAAAGTACAGGGCAATGCCGTGGCTTTCCTCAGCGGTGGGAAACTCTCGTGGCTCTGGTGGCCAAAAGCAAAGGACGTGCAGGTACAAGGCAACTCGTTTACCATATTCCGAAACGGGAAACCGGCACTTCGGTACACCCTTGTGGAACAGGCGCCACAGACAGTCAGTACAAAATAATGTGAATTAATAACAACTATGGGGGCGGAATGCCCCTATGCTTTTACAAACAGGAGAAAAAAAAGAATGGCAAAAATAACGGAAAAACAAACAGGAGAACCATGGGAACAAACAACTTATCCACCCACCGGCGTGGTGTGATCCTGCGCGGTATCTGCGGCGGAGCCGCATTGAAAGACAAGTCACCGCAGATTTCAGAAGACAATACCGTCATAACCTGTGGTGCGGAACTCAGTATCTGGGATATCTGTGCCATATCGAGCGATGCCGAAGCCTTCGGGCTGCAGGTCAAGTTCGGTTATGACGGACATACGAGAATCACTTTCACCCCTAAAGAACAACCGGAATGAAATCATATTACTACATGGACTGCCTGCACCGTGAAATCTTCCTTGAAGAGGAGGATATTCAGGCCGTGCCGGAATCAGGCAGGGCTGACAAAGCCTGTTCCGCCATTGCCGGGAAGCCGTATGTCGTGGAGCAGTTCATGGCGGACTCTTTCCGGACCCTCAAAGACGCGGCCAGCCATCTGTGCGATTCCCCCGATGTTAAAAGCCGCCACGACGCTCTGATGTATATCGTGTGGACGGCGGCACTGGACATAAGGGAACGGCGGACCCTGCGCCATGGCGAAGCCGCCGTCAAGGTAACCCGTGAAGACGGTTTCGTGTGGCTGCTTGTACTGGCGGAAAATGCCCGGAAGCTATGGGAGGCGGATGTCTTTGCCCTGTACAGGCTTTATGCCGATGAATCGGAATCCCTGATCGAAAGCGAGGCGGAGCTGGAATCGACCATCGAGGGCGGATACCAGATAGGTATCGAGGTGGGGTTCGCCTCCGTAATGGGCCATGCTGCCCGGATAAAGCAACAATAAAAATCGGAAACAATCAAATAATCAAGAAGAAAGGTATGGAAACAACATTATTGACAAAGGAAAATGCCCACCGTGTGACCATGGTGCGGCGTGTGGATGCCCCGGAAAGCGAGCCGGTGGCGTTTCTTTTCAGGGGAAAGAGATACGGGTATTGCAGCTATTCCCACCTTGTCGGGAATCCGGGCGGGGAAGAAATCCTCGCCCCGGCGAATTTCAAGGACTGGGAGGTTGTGGAAGTGGCGCATCCGGGTTATCTGGAAGAATACTTCCGCCGGGCGTGCGACTCCTATAACCTCACCTCGTTCTCACCCGAAGAGCGGGGCGAAACGGACATCGCCTCGCACGAAAAGGAACTGCACGAGGATTTGCAGTCTATGCCCGAACAGCAGCGGGAACGTTACATGGAAAACTACAAACGCTATTTCTCGGCAATGATTGCCGCCAACAGCCGCTGTGCCAGCGCGATGATCACGGGACCTGCGAGATTTAACACCGCCCGTAACGAAAAGGCCTGCAACAGCCACAACAAGAGCGTTACGGCATTCAGAGAGTGGCGCGAACGTGCCCTCGAAGCGATACGCAAAGCCCTCGAAGCCGCCAAGCCCGAAGAACAGCGTGCCGAAGAGGAATGGCAGAGGGTCAAAGCTGACATCGACGACACGGCCGCCACCATCCGGGGCATTGATACGGGCACATCACGCGGTTATAGCCGCTCCCTTTTCGTCAGCAATCTTGCCGGACGGCTCTCCACATATGCCAACCATGGCAATGTCGAAATAATCGACCGTGCCGTCGCCCGCCTCCGCGAGTGGAACGGCAAGGGCGGGAAACCCGTCGTCACGGAGCGTCATTCCATCTTCAAATACCCCGAGATCGCCCGCAAGGTGCGGGAGAAGCAGCAGGAACAGGCCGGTCGTGAGAACCGTGAAATACCGTTTGACGGCGGCAGACTGGTATGGAATTACGGGGAGAACCGACTGCAGATACTTTTCGACGGGAAACCGGACGAGCAGACCCGGACACTGTTGAAAAAGACCGCATTCAAATGGGCGCCGAGCCACCAGGCATGGCAGCGGCAACTGACACTGGCGGCAGAATCCGCCGCACGGCACGTATTGCGTATCGACTTCTAACATACCGGCATCATGAAATACATCATAGATTCACGTTATTTCGACGGGACATGCCTCACGTCGATGTCGGATGACATGCACAGCGACTACGGCGGCGAGACGCTGGAAGCACTGCGCGAAAGGGAGAAGAACCCGTACCTGGTCGCTGTATCACCAGTACGCATGACACTGCTTGTGAGGCGCTATACCCGGGCACTTTGCAAGCCCTTCCATGAAATTACGGAGGAACGTTATTACGAACTGCTGGAATGCCTGCCTCCGGCCCGCATGCAGAGCGACTGGTTCTTTGTCGGGGAACCGTATTACCGAAACCTGTACGCGCTCTGTTTCGAGTCGGACGGCAGGTATTTCCGGGCGGAACGTCCCATACGTCTTTCCAATGCGGAAATCTACCGCCAGATCCGGGAACACATGGAGAAAGTGAACCTGCATCCCGCTATCGTCAAGGACGTTCCTTCCGTCCAGTATGTCAGCTGGTACCGGAAGGCGGTCACCTACATACCGTACCATTTCGAACATGAGGGCAAGAGGTATTTCTTGAAAAGCCTCGCCACTCGGACGGGATCCGAATTTGACGACCGCCGGGAACGGAACGAGATGGCGGCATTGCTGAGGAACCTGCGCGGAAACCGCTACGAATACTGCGCTTTCTACTCCCAAAAGAAGGACATCTTCGAGTTTTTTGACTGGCTGCGGCAGAACAAATACACGCTGGAAGTCCAGGGCGAATTGTTCGACCTCGCTCCGGACCGTTCCTATGTGGACTTTCACGGCAACGTGCGTGAGTATTCGGCCGTGTTCCATTACCGCGTCTATTCACGCGAGCTCTTTGGCCATATCATTAACCAACTGCGCACCGTGAAACGATTTCACGCATGGTGCAGGGAAAAGCAGGGAGGATAACCATGGATACGCTCGACAAACTGTGCATCATCGAAAGTGATGCCGTGCCCAAGGAGGGCGCAAAGATAGAAAACCTCAGTACTTCCATCAAGATCACTCACTCTTGCGGTTGCGTGATGGTGGAACATTTTGCCTGTGGAAATCCTACGACGGTACGTAAGGAAGAAAGCCCGGAAAAATACAAACGGCTCCTTGCTGAAAGAAAATATCATGTCGAACTCTGTAAAGAACATAATCCTGAACGACAATGACACAAATCATCAGAACAGACGGAACACGCCAGGAAATATGTCCCGCAAACGGCACCGACTTCACGTTGAAGGAGATGCAAGCGATAGTCGGCGGAAATATTGAACTGGTAGAACTGGACGAAAAGACGACGATGGTCGTGAACGAGGAAGGGAAACTTTTGGGCATGCCCTACAATGCCGGGGCGGACAGGGAATTCCATTCCCGTTTTCCCTCTTCAAAAGACTTTATCGTCGGCAATGTACTCATATGCAACAACAATCAAATCAGATAAAAATTATGGATAAAGAAAAAGCAAAAGCGCTCAGCGAAATCCTCGCGCGCTACAAAGAATTACAAGAGAATGACAGTGTAAACCTGATCGAATTTCATACCGCTGACGGGCAGAGACACGGTATCGGCAACCCGGAAGCCATCAAGCTGTTGCTTTCGGTGGCGGTCATCGAACTGGAACGCCAGCTCTGGGCCGCACAGTTTGGTGATATTCCGGAAAGCCTGGAGAACAGCCGCGAGTACAAGGCGGCCAAACAGCTGGAATACGCCATGAACGATTTGGGATTCAAGTCCGAACGTTTCGCCCAGGCTCTTCCTTATTTCCATAAGACACTGGAACAGACATTCTTCCGAACTGTAAAAGCCGGTATTCTCGCCATGGCGGAGCGTGACCCGCGCCGTATCGACGGGCGCAATGAGGCTTCTTACGAAATGTGCCGGATGCTGGCCCCCATGTTACAGGATACCGGACTTCCATTCATCTAAAAGGGCATGTTCATAGACGAGAGGACACAGAACCGGATTCATGCCATCCCCGGCGAGAGCATTTCCCATAGCACGATGCGTACGCAAGACCTGATCCCGGTGTTCATGGATGTTATCCGTGACACACCGGAGTACGTGCAGATGATGAATGCCGTCCCCGCCCATGTCATGGAAGACAAGGATGCTGAATGGTGGAACAGCGATGACGCGGCCGGATTGCTGGAATCGCTGTTCGACACGCTTGACAGCTGCTCCCCGGAGGATTACTATTTCGGTGCCCACCCCGGTAACGGCTCCGATTACGGATTTTGGAAAATGGACAAATGAATGCCGGAACATGATACGGATTAAAAAAGACAAATGGCATGGCATCCTCAAAGACGGGATTTGTATCGGGCAAATCTATCTTGCCCGTGCCGAAAGCAGGAAATTGAGATACTGGGCAATCTCTTGCGTGAGTGGAATCGGTTTCAACACTTTCAATGAAGCCCGCAGTTATGCCAAAAATTTCCTTTAATAAAAGAACCGCATGATAAATTGGATACAACAGATGCTTTTGCGCCGCAAAAAGACGGACAAAGGCAGAATGACACTCGGGAAGGTGCAGGAAGAGTATGGCGAGAACGACGTATGCATGGGAGAACTCCTTGATGCCCTTCCCGCTGACGGACTTTCCATAGAGGAAGCGTTCGGGCTGGCTATCGCCGCCAAAAAATGGGCGGACGGAGACCGTTTCTACCGGAGTATCAACGATGGAGAACCGGAAGATTTGTAAACAACAACAGAACAATGAAAACAAAGAAAAATGGACAGATATGATTTCATAAGATTCGGGGAACAGGTGCGCTGGTACAACGAAAGCGAAGACCTGATGGAAACCATGCAGGTGTGCTGCCCCGTATATCCTCCCGTGCAGGGCGACACAAGGGTACAGCTGGTATCAGCCGGAATAGAGGCGCTGCAATCGGGATGCGGGTCGGAAAAGACGGTCAGGGCTTCGCAGCTCGTGCCCTTCATAAGCCACTTCGGCAGGGGATACTGGGAGGCTCTCACACAAGCGGCGGACAACGGGGCAGGCACGGACCTGCTCGAAGCGATGATCAGAAACAGTTGTCTGGGCCTGGGAGAACAGATATGCCTGCTTTGTGGCAAGGTGTCGGCAAGCGTGCACGCTGCATTCTACAGGGTATATCCCGAAGAGGGAAGCCTGCTCGACGTCATTGAGTGGCAGGGAAAGGAGTACCCCATAAGGAAGCTGACACTGTTCCGGGGGACGGAACAGGAAATGGAAACAACCGTATCGGTCACCGCATTGCAGAGGAAGCTCATCGGACGCAGGAGCGGTGCACCCGTTTCAAAAGCCGCAGAAAGGATCGATGAAGGTATTTATTATTACTGTGAACAGGAAAAGGAGTTCCTCCTCCCGCAAGAAGGCCTCACCGCATTTGTAGAAAGGGGATGAGACAGGGAAATGATACGATATACACAGATAAAGACAATTGAAAATGAAAAAAGAACCGAGTAAAACGCAAGAAAACGGCATATCGGATACCGGCATTCCCATGCCGGACGACATCCTGCCGGAACTTGTCAAGGAAAAAGATGCCGGCAAAGAATATATGGCCGCTATCCGTGAAAAACTTATGCGCCTGCTCAAGGAATACCTTGGGCAAAAATACGGGCGGAAAGTCCGCTTCATCCTTCCGACGGGTGATCCGGCCGGTGACCTGCTGGACGGGAAGGGATTCTATCCCTGTTCGGTGACCATATACGACAAGTACGGTTTTGCAGCCTGCAGCAGTGCCGTATCGGTAGAGCTGACTGCGGAAGGAAAAATCCTCATCCCTACCGACGAGGCCGGAAAAATCCACGACGCGGAAGAGTACCTCTCAAATGACGACCTGCTGTCCTTGTGCGGAACGGTAGAAGAATACGAACGGCTGTTGCCTGAAATCCGCAAGGAACTGGCAGAAAACGGGAACTGGAAAGAATTTGCCCGAAGAGTGCTGGAGGAAGAATTCCCGCAGGCAAAAGCTGAGGTGCGGGAGGAGTTTATACGGGACTGCTGGGAGAACCTGCAGACAGAAAGTTATAACCTCCAACGCTTTGAACGGTATTGTCAGGAAAAATAATAAAAAACATACGAACCATGTCAGACAAGATATTACAAATGTTCTTCGACATCGGCCGGTGGAAAAAGGCCATTGAGAAAGGAGTGCTGAAAGACATCCGGAAAGACCAGCTTATCCGGCTGACCGACGAGCATACCCGTATGGCCATGGCCGATGCCATGATACAGGGGAAGTACGAAATTGCTCCCCCGCATACCGCACAGATACCGAAGGAGAACGGCGAGTTCCGTACGGTATACATCAACGAGCCCGTCGACCGGGTAGTGCTGAGCATTGCCAACGACCTGCTCTTCGACCTCATGCCGGAAATGGTACACCCCTCGTGCAAGTCCTACCAGAGCGGTATCGGCTGCGGTAGCGTAGTCACCGAGGCCAGCCGCCGGATAGCGGAAACGAGAGGCGGCGGCATTCTGGGCTGGAAGTCGGATCTGAGCAAATATTTCGATAGTGTGCCGATACGGTACATTGACGAGGCGTTCGACAAGGTCGAGGCCAGACACGGACGCTCCTCCTTAATTGACGTGCTCAGGAAGTACTACCACAACGATCTTTACTTCGATGAAGACAACCGCCTTCAAGCCAAGTACCAGTCCCTCAAACAGGGCTGTCCCGTGGCAAGCTGGCTGGCCGATGTGCTGCTCCATGATCTCGACGAGGAACTCTCAGAAATGACAGGCTACTACATCCGATACTCGGACGACATGCTGTTCATCGGTAACGACTACGGGAAAGCAATGCAAGTGCTGGAACAAAGGCTCGGCGAGAAAAGTATGAAGCTCAACCCGAAGAAGGTGGAATACCTGATGTCCGACCGCTGGTTCAAGTTTCTCGGGTTCAGCATCAAGGGGGACATGATCTCCCCTTCGGCAAGCCGTATCAAGACCTTCCAGAAAGAGATTGAGCATCGCACGGTCCGTAATCCCCGCACGACCCTGGCAAATGCGGTAAATGCCGTCAACCGCTACCTGTATAAGGGCAACGGTGAGTTCAGCTGGGCGACCCAGGTGCTTCCGGTATGCAATGTCCGCAGGGACCTTGACGAACTGAACAAGTTCGTGATGGACTGCCTCCGGGCCGTAAGTACGGGCAAGCGGAAGGTAGGCGGTCTGGGATATGTCAGTACCGGGCAGGACGGCTGCATTGTCCGGGGCAAAGGGCGCAACGTGAAGGCGAACCGGGGCAAGACCCCGGGAATCATTCCGGGCTACCTGACCATAGGATGCATGCGCGGCGCCTTATTGACGAGCCGGGCGGTGTACAATACGCTGGTAGCATCGTTATAGGGCATGCCGGGCACACGGCAGAACGGGTGAACGGGCAGGTTATTCAACGTTACAGGCTTATAACCAGAATCCATATAGGAATTAACCGGTCTAACAGCCGGTTAATCCCACCTTGATTCTGGCTGCGCCTGTAATGTATCGGGAAATTAGAGTCATGTGCCGTCTGTCCCGCACCCGTTACCGGAGCACACCGGGAAAGTTCAAGGAATAGGTTTGGGCATCCCGCGTACCGACGTCTTCTTTCCGAGTCTGAAGGCGGCTGACCGTCGCCTTCGGACTCCGCAGAAGACCCATACGCGGGATACATCGGAAGCATAAAGCCATGTGCCGGTATTATGAGAACTTTCAGTCTTTTCCAGCACGGGAACGTGCGGTTCGGGGGAATGGATTCAGCCCGCTGTCTCCGATAAGCCCGTATCGCGCCGTCGTATCCCTAGCGTCATACGACGGCGCCATTCCGGCTTCCGCCACAGCAGACATCGGACCTGTAAAGGAACGTGCCGGCATTCCGGGAACCGCAAAAAGAACAGCACAGGGCAAAGGGGGTAAGGCCGGGATTTCAACAGAGCCGCGATTCACACGGCTGGAGCCTGTGTCATCTCCTGCTAACACGACAGATGACACAGGTTCCAGCTGTACTCGCGGCCCGTATCAGGTTTTTAAAGGGATGTGCCGTCCGGATGAGTCCCCTGAACAGAAGGTAGCGCGACCGCATATGCACGAGGGACCCAAATTCAAGATACAGTATTCAAGCTTGGTCCTGAGCCAGGCAACTACCTGGTTCAGGACCGAAGTCCTACTGTATTTATCAGGACTATAAAGATACGCGCCAGGGGTTTGAGTGCCATTAATTGTAAACAGGTGAGAAAATGGAAGATATTTACCGAGAAACCGTCACCGCCATAGAGAACGGCGCAAATTTCCGGATTGATTTCCAGTCCAGAAGTTTAATAGTAAACGGGAGACACATGATACGGAACGGCAGGCATGATGGCGCTCCGTGGTTGCCGGAGTACGGCTGCGGGGATTTTTTCACGGATGTGGAGGAGCTGTACCGCCGCTATAAACATTCGATACCATCGGAGCGCAGCCAAAGCAAGTCCCGCCGGTATTTCATGGCATTGCCCGAAAGTGACCTCGAGGACGGGGACATGCTGTATGGGCAACACCGGGACACCGCTCAATTCGAGCTGGAATTCTATATCCTCTGCCGGATTATGGGCGGGTTCACATGGAATCCCGAAACGATGGGCAAATGGTTCTGGCAAAGCGAAAAAGACAAGGACCTGGTGATACTCAGAGAATGGGTGGAGCCCGGAAGTAATCAACTATTAACAAATTCACAATGAGCAGAAAGAAACAAGAGACAAAAATCCTGTGTCCCGGATGTGGCACGGAATTCGCCATCGCGGACAAGGAATTTGCCGCCACGGGCACCGTTATCGGCAAGAATTCGGATTTGGGCACCGTCTATCCGGCGGTGGCCGGCCATAATTCTCCCGCCGGACTTCCCAAAGGGGCGCGGGAGCGTATCGAGGCACTCCGCGGTGCCGGTGTGGACGTGAGCTGCCTGTTCGCCATGCAGGGAGCCGAGGGCGGCGAGTATATCGCCTCCAACAAAGACGGGAAACTTACCATCCTGGATGACAACGACCCGATATTCAGCAGCATCATGGCACAGGGTACCGTTCCCAACAACCGACTCTTCCGCCGGTGGGTCATGGCACAAATGTTCCATATGATGTCATACACGCATTACCGTGAAAAAGAGCCGGCAGGGGTGACCGAGATGATTCACCGGAAAGGCTATGATTACCAGTGGAGAATGCTCTTGAACGAGCTGCACGCCCAGATGAAGATGGAACACAAGGACATCACGGGTTTTGCCGAGAGAAACCGCTGGTTCAACCGTGATGTGGTTTTGTCCATCGCGAGCGACTATGTCAGTGCGCTGAAAAAACACGTGGGTAACCTGGAAACAAGAAAATGCAAGGGAGTTCCCTACAAGCGTGTACACGGCCATAATATTTTCGTGGAGGACCTGCAATCCAAACTGTACTACCCGCTTTCCATTGCGATAACCCACATCAGGCACGCGCTGGACGCCACACAGCTTTACAACGCGGTCAGACAGTTCAATGACCGCCGTATCCGGCTGCCATGGGATACTCCTCAAAGCAAGGCATGGATGGACGCCTATAAGGGCGCCGGGGCGTTCTTTACCATGCAGAATCTGATCCGTTTCCACGGCTGCACGGCCATTGACGACTCGGGGCGCAGGCTGGACAAGTACCAGTCACTGGCGTTCCTGTCAGCAAAAGCGGAAGAGTATAAAAACGGAGAAGGATGGCGGTTGCTGGCAGTCCTGAAAAAAATGCTGGCGGACAACAATATCAACATCAAGAAGAAGATGGCGGCATGGCGTAAGAAGTAGGCCGTCATCTCCATCCGCCCGGTAGGCGGCACGGTGTGGCGGGTCAGAATAAATCAGTACTCCCTCCATTGAAATAATGTTCATCCCTGTTAACACAAGATAAGCATCTTTCAATGGAGGCATTACATCGAAAACGTAAAGAGATGCCCCCGTTTGATGACCACACCACTATTCTAATCAAAACGACATAATCCTTTATACGATGAGCAAGAAACAAATACGACGCAGGGCTTACCTGCTGTACCGGTTACGAAAACAGGGTATCCGATGCCGGACGCGCTGCCGGACCATCTTCTATCCTTACGGGGAGGATCCGAAATCAGTACCGTACATCCGCAGCCTGATAAGTGAATTCCATTTCCATGTCCAATTTGAAATACCCGCCTGACATGAAACCGGGAGACATTGCAACATTGAAAGTGGCCTACAAGGGCTATCGCCGTATAGAGCTGCTGGAACGGTTCCAATACATCTGGCTGGTACGCATCTGCGAAAGCGGTAAGGAGATCGAGGTCTATGAAGATGAGTTCGAAACGGATTAAAGGCACGGAACAATGAAAGGAGAACAACGGGAAGAACGCATACCGAACTTTATCGGCAATGCCGTCATTATCCTCACAGCCGCCCATCTGGGCTGCGAGGTGGAAATGCTCACCACCGCACAGGAGGTGTGGCGGACGAAACGCCTGCCCGAGGCGGTACTGCTGGGCATGTACGAGAAGACCGCACGCAAGGCCGTGTCGGCTGTCAGGAAGAAAGGCCTGGCGGAACAGGCGGACCGTCTCGGAGAGATATTTTACAAGACGGGGGAATTTCCCCCGCCGGAAGAAGACAATACATAAAAAGGAGTAACAAATGAAAACAAGGACTTTTCAGGAAATATATGACTTCTGCCGTACGGACGATACCTACCGGAGTTATTTCGAGGCATCAGACGAGTCCCGCATTACCGGAGCAAGGACAAGAAAGTACTATTACGGCGACATCCGCCGCGGCCAGTGCCGCGTGGGGACATTCATCTACTGCCAGTCGATGCGGCAGCTTGAAAGGTTCCTCGGGGGCGCGAAGCAGGATCACTACATCCATGTTGACCCGCCGGCCTGCCGGGAAGTGAGCCTCAAGGACGATATGTTCCCCGGTCAGACCGTCTATATCGTGGTACACGTCAGGAGGCAGGGTGTGCAGATTGAAATCGAACACCCGCTGCATGACGGATGGGTGCATTTCACGGCACGTTCTCACCGTCCCTTCACCAGGGAAGGGATCATAGCAGAGGCGAAGTCCTACATTGACAGCCACATCCTGCTGGCACCGGGAAGATACCGGGACTTGCAGCTGGAACACATGGTTTCCAAGGAACAGTTCCCTGCATGGTACAGGCAGTATAAAATGAGGCTGCACGACCGGGCGGAAGCCGAACATCGGGACATGGTGGACAGATACCGGCACAGACACGACATCACCTACGGGGAAGCCCGTGACATGCTCGCGGCTTCGGGCATATTCTTCGACCTGAACTGCGACGAGTTCGAGCGGGACGAGATTACGGAACAATTTGTACAACTCTGTAACAGGACTTGAAATGGAAACGGACATAGTAAGAAAATGCACCTCGGACTATTTGCACAAGATAGACAGGTACAGGAAGCAGCAGGATGGACTGCAAGGAAAGATTGACACGGCCCGCCGGAAAATCGCTTGGCACGAAAAGCGGATCATGCGGCTGTCAGAGCAACAGAACCGTATCGAAAGGCCATGGTGGACGAAGGAAATCGTGGCTCCCCTCATGCTGGAAGTGGCACGCCTCACCCCGGAAGTGACATGGGATGCCGAAAACCTGCACACCCATGGGCTGAGAGCGGCATGTTCCGTTTACGGGAAGACCCGGAACAATGAGACCGTCGGCCTGACTTTCACATTCGACGGCGGTGTCCTCAGTTATGACACCGGGGAAGTCACACACCGCTTCGCTCCGGGTACGCTCGGTGAAATCAACGGCATGAACAATGTCAGCGCTCCCGTGGAGAGTGTGGACACACTGGTGGACAAAGTAAACGAACAAATAACGGAATTAAATACCCAAACGGATGAACCTGTATAAACAAATCGAATATAACGGGTATCACATCAACATCTACTATGATGATGACGCCCGAAGCCCGCGTGAAGCGTATGACAATCTCGGTACGCTTTATACGGCACATCGTCGCTACCGCCCGGAGAAGGAGTTCGATGACCACTTCGATATCGACAAGGTTTTTGAAGGGCATATCGGAAATTTCCGGGAATCGTTCCTGAAGGAATATATCGCCCTGCCGGTCTACCTCTACGACCATGGCGGCATTACAATATCCACCTCGCCGTTCAGCTGCCCGTGGAATTCCGGATTTTTCGGAATCATCGCGGTACCATTGGACAAGGTACGCCGGGAATACGGGTGGAAGAACATCACCGCGAAACGCAGGAAGCGGATCGAGGGATACCTGCAAGACGAAATCAGTACCCTTGACAACTACTATACCGGGGAAGTTTTCGGGTATCGCATCATGCCGGAAAGTGACGATGACAATGAACTGGACAGTTGTTGGGGATTCTATGGTACGGAATGTCTGAAAGAACTGGAAGCCGAATGCATGCATATTATTGACGGGCAGAACAAAGCGGCGGCATAAAATAGAAAAATACGCATAATAACTGGAAATACAATGAAGACATCATACGGACTTGAATTTGACACGGTAACAGAAATCGATCCTGAATGGAGCGACTATGACAAGACGATAGCAGGATGTCACCTGGCCAATGCCGGGGTGGTCATCGTGGATACGGAATACGGGCAACCGATAGACAACGAGCATGACCTTGAAGAAATCTACCGGATTCTCGAAAAGAAAAAGACAGGCCATACTAAAAATGAATGACATGGAAGAAAAACGGGATTATAAGGAAATTAAGGTACGCCTGCACCATATCGACCGCGAAAACTGCACGGAAGTGTGGGAGGTACAGACAGAGAAGGGTAAGCCCAGACGCTATCTGGGACGTGACGACGGTTATGGACCGAAGGAGTGGTACACGCTCTGCGATGCTCCCTACGGCTATTGCGAACGCGACTGCCATGTGAGGGAGGACCTCACCCTCATTATCTGCGACAAGGATTGGAACGAGGTGTTGCGAGACGGCACGGACAGGGAACGCTTTCCCGAAAGTTTCCCTTCATTGGACGAGGTATGCGACAAGGCATGGGACAAGGTCGTGAAAGTGCTTCCGCATGTCACGCACAAAGGTTTCGGGCTGTGGATCACCAAACAGTCATTCCTCCCGCTCAGCCAGACCGAAGAATTGAATTGGCGGGATAGCTACTATGAGGAAGAAGCGAGTGAGATACTCTCACGTTTTACATGGATCGGTGAAGAGTATGCCATATTCAAGGTTACCCAGAGGCACACCAAGTGCGACGCCCGATGGTACGAGTATTACGCGGGGAAGACAAACCGGCAGGAACACGAGTGGTATATCCGTTTCTTCGGTTACGAGTACCATGACCGGCATATCAGCGACGTACTCCGGACACTCGGAAGGCGGTGCGACGACATCATCCGTACTGCGGTGGAAACCCGCACGGACCACTATTACGGGCGTACGGTTTCCTATTTTATGGACGAGTTCATCGGTTACGACCTGTCCCATGAACAGGTCCGTGACGCCAAGGAATGCAGGTTACGCAAGGCACGGGAAGACTACGACGAAGCGAACGCCTACTATTACAAACTGAAAGAGAACGAGGAAAGCATCCGCGGTATCGAATTGATGCTACACTGCATAAGACAACAAATCCGAAAAATGAAAAGATAATGGCCAGAAACCTACATGTAGCCAGAGTCTGGCAAATCGAATACGAATATCCGGGTATGTATGGCGGGGACGGGCAGGATGTCTTTTATGATATCCTGACAATGTTCGAAGTTGATAACTCCGCAGAAGACGCCTATACCGATGACTTCGAAATAGCCCGTTCGGGTCTGCAGCAGCTAAGAAAACATATCTCAGAACAGGATGAAACTTTCCGGCAGAATGCCGAAGAATTTTATTCCTGCCTGGCAAAGGTCGGGATGAAGCGGGAAAAGTTTATCGAAGTACTTGATTGTCTAATCAACGGCAGTGACCAAAGCGATGCCTATGTGCATGTCTCATGGTTTTAATGATATGCCATGAGGGCGTTTTCGGGCGAACCTACCGTAACATCAAACCTGTATGAAACCTAAAGATAACGGGCTGGCCAACCTTCATGACCGGAAACGAGAGGAACGCGGTTTCTGCTGCATGCAACTGATCATATTCCTTACAGACAATGGAGTGAAGAGCTGGGATGAATGGCACCGGGTGCATACCGACGCGGCCCGGGGCGAATGCAGATACCGCAAGCGGTGCCCGGTTTATGGACGTAACAGACATTTAATGAACAATAAATAATATGGTACTCAATATTGTAAAAAACAACCTGCCTGCCTCATGCATTGAAGAATATGTAAGATGCGTGTTTGACAATGCCAAAGTAAACATCAAAGATGAAAATGCAGTATCCGTCGACATCGAAGTGACCGGAAAGAACGAGCTGCACTCTTTGGAAGGATTAAAAGAGTTGGAATACTATTTTAAAGATTGTGACATAAGAATATGGTGACCGCCATGCAACGGGCGGCAAACCGGAAATTGTTCAACTACAGATAAAAAACAAGCAACATGGAACAGGAAAAATCCACAAAGCCGGAAACAGACAGCACCTTTCCGGAAGACGATGACGCACTTTACCGTGAAATGACAGAGCACATGCCCCGCTGCTATTTTCCGACTTCGCTAGGCGAGAACAGTATCCTCAAATTTGCCGGAGAGGAATTCCGCCGCGTCAAGAATATTGTCTGTCGGCGCTACAACTTCAACGAGGACAAATATATCCGGGAGAACGCCGGCGTATCCCCTTTCGACTCTGTTCGAGGCAACTTCGAGCAGGAAGTGTACAGACGCCTCCGTAAGGATTATGCACACCTCAGTATCATCTCCATCAGAAGATTACTTATGGAGAAAATCCGCAATGCCGTGAAGAAGGAGAACAACATCATCGGCACGTTCTACCGCAACTGCGGCGTACATTACCAGGAGGTGGAATCACCGGAGTATGAAACCTCCCCGATAGTGGTGGTCCACAATTCCGCTTTTTACGGATACGGCGGTTATGAAAGTGCGACCGTTTATGAACTTTTCATCGACGGGAACGGCAAACTGCTCTGCACGCTCAACGGCGAAGCCGGTGAGGATTTCGATGAGCCCATCGGACAGGTACAGACCGAGGGGCTGCTTGAGATTGCCCACTGGCTGGAAGAACACGGGTTCATCTCCGCTGATGTCAATGACGACAGGATTGTCGTATGCGAGGAGTGCGGTTCAGACAATATACAGACCCAGGCATGGGTGGATCCGAATGCCCGTACATTCATCGGTACCACGGGTATAGACCGCTATGACAACTGTGCGACGAATGCGAGGACCATCAGCCCTTTATTACGCTCAGGGAATTCAAGGAACGTATGCAGGAATGGTGGAACTCGTTGGACGCAAATCAAATGGAACAGATCACGGGTTGCCGTCAGGACAAGTGTCCGGCCGGAGACAACCATCAGGGGTTTGCTGAAACCTGCAATGAATGGTGGGAAAACAAGGGCTATGACGAGAAACGTAAAATCTGGAAAGAACATAACGACTGCTGATTATGATTTACAATCTTCTTAAACGCATACAGAACCTGTTGGCTTCCAAGCCGTCCGGGACAAAGGAGGAACAGGAAATCCTAAGTCTGGTCAGCCAGGCGCTTCCTGAAATGCTCAATGGGCATGATACAGAAACACTTGCCGCCAATGAGTTGCTGGTACGGATATGCCCCGACACCAAACGGCCGGTCCTCGTATGCCATAACGGCAACGGGCAGTGCCTGTGCCTGCACAACGGGACGACGGAAGAGGATGCCGTCGACGTGGACTTATGGCTGCGTTCCAACGGCAGGGAGTGTAACGGCTACAACAAGTTGCAGGAGGCTGTCGTGGACCTTGCCTACAATGCCGGGGCGGACAACCTGTGGGAGGACAGGGACTCCCGTGCCGTCAATGCCGAGATCGTCCGGTGGGCGGAAGAATTCGAGACTGAGCATGCGGGCACTGATTGGGATGCGGAGGACTACTTCCTTGCCATCGACAGGTTTTACAGGGAAAAGACAAAACAAATGAATCCGGTCACAATACCGGCGAACTGAAAAAATGGAAACCGAATGGACAAGGAAACTGCAGAAGGAATCATCCGGGAAAACCGTTATCCGTCCGGATATGACATACAAGACTATCTGTCAGACAATGAGGATACGGTGCTTTCTCTGGAGGACGGAACGGAGCTGCTTGACGACTTCGACCTCTGGAAAGAACGTTCCGACCTCGAACTTGAAAAAATCATAGACCGGAACTACTGGTCCTCGACCGGTAGATATTAGATTAAAAACAGGAATATAATTATGGTAAGAGAACTTTATCAACGGCTCAGGGAATATTTCAACAACTTACCCGAACCGACAGAAGAGGAAAGACAATTTATCCGGGAGCTGAACGCCGGGTATTTCCCCATCACGTCCGTCCACCGCAATGACCTAGAAGGACAAGGTTTCGATGTGGAAAAGATCAGCGATGACGACATGCAGAATCTGGCGGAAAAGATGGCCGACGATTACTGCGAACAGTTGTTCTGGCCCAGCATGGAAATCATTGCCGGAGAAATCCTGAGTTTCCCGAAAGTAAAAACAAAAGACATTATCTGTCCGAAATGCAATTCGGAAAATATCCGTTATGATATTCACGAAAGCCGGTTCCACTGCGGCGAGTGTTCCCTGACATGGGATGACAAGTTATATGCACTCGTGGAATTTCCTGAGGACAGTGCCCCTTTCGAGGAAGAAGGAACCGGTTATCCGGCATGGGGAAGCGGGGACAACGGGGCGCTTTACGTTCCCGAGGAAGATTATATCCGCCATACCGGCAAATCTCCCGAACGGGACAAGTGTTACCGTGCCATGTGCTGGCCGGACTCCCAGAAATACATGGGAACGAAAGGTTGTGAACCCATACAGGATGAAAACGGGATACGGGATTTCGGCACATCGGCATACTGGGTGCCGCTGCTTCTGACGGAAGAAGCGACAGAGCGACGAATGGACAAGAAAAAGGCACCGGTATGCCCCGAATGTGGGAGCACAGATATTGACATTCTGAGTGACGAGGGCGTGGGCGTATGCAATGACTGCTGCCTTGAATGGCCTTACGCGGAGGATTGAGAATGGAAACGGTAGATGTTTATACGGAACGAGGCGACCTGGTCACCTGTTCCGATTGCGGCAAGGTGATGCTCCTGCCGTATGGAGCGGATAAATGTCCCGCCTGCAAGAGAGAAGGCTGCCTGGCATGGACGGACGAAAGCTTGCGGGAAGCCGACATCGACTCCCTGCTCGAGAGGCACTGTAACCTGCACCAGAAGAGCGAACTGCAACCGGAGGAGTATCTTTCACTTTCCATACTGGTGACCGAGCATATTCCGTATCTGGCCGATAAACCGCAGACAGCGCGTGAAACCCTGTCACTGCTCCTTGAAACCGGCTCTCTTTTCGAGAAATACTGGCGGGATACAAGATGCTTCCAATCCGAAAATATCTACACGCCCGCCATCAAGACACTGCTTGACAAGCTGGACGTGAAACTGCGAGAGGGCGACACGATTCCGGTAGAATACCAGGATTGCCGCTCCCTGGGGGACTTCTTCAGGGTCGTTGCCGGCGAGCGTCCGGCAAAAGAAGAGGTATCGTTTTCTTCAGATAAGGAGGGAAACTATTATTTCAACGGGCGCAAGGTCAAGGTGGAAATTTCTGACGAGTACGCCTACCGCCTGCTGAAAACCAAAATACAGACGAGCTACCGACGTCCGGTAGATTTTTACTTCCGCTTCCTTGCCCGTTTCGGACCATACGGAACTTATGGCAACGTGTATTACCCGAGTATCACGGACCTTATATGCAGGCGTTACCTGCCTGAAACTACAAAATGAATTCCGGAAAGGCGATGGACAACGGTTCACCGCCTTTCTTATTGTATAACTTTTTAACACCAATCATTATGGCAACAGCATTAGCAACAACGGCTGCCCCCGTGCAGTTCGATTTCCAGAACAACAACGTCGAGGTGATGACGCTCGACACGCTCCGGCGCACACACAAGGAAAATGACATCTATGGCAACCCGCTCAAGGGAATCTACCATTACGAGGTGATAGAGCGCATGGCGGGCATCTGCCAGAAACACAACCTGAACTACGAGGTGGAGGAAATCTTCGCCGCCCAGAACAAGAACAAGGCACAGCCCGGCGTGGTCGTCCTGCCCCAAGTGGAACAAAAGTACGGGGTAATGGCCGTCGAGGCGCATATCCTGCGCCGCGTTTATACGACCATCCGCATTAAGGAATGGGAAACGGACGAGCTGACCACGACGCTTGTCATCGCCTTCCATCAGGACGGCATCCAGGCGGCCATCGGCCCGTGCGTCAGGGTGTGCCACAACCAGTGCATCCTCTCCCCCGAACGCAGCGTGTCGAACTACGGGAAAGACAAAGTCACCACCGAAGAGCTTTTCGGTCGTGTAGACGAGTGGCTCTCGAACTTCGAGGTACAGATGAACGAGGACAGGGAACGCATCCGCCGCCTGAAAGCGAAAGTAATTACCCCGGTGGAGATGTACGCCTACATCGGATTGCTGACAGCATTGCGAGTATCGCATGACAGTTCCGACAAGCGTCTTTCGTCCAAGGTGGAGACCTATCCCCTGAACCAGTCCCAGATTTCCATCTTCACCGAGGACCTGCTCAAACTCGCCGAAGAGAAGAAGACGCTCACGGCGTGGGATATCTATAACGTGGCAACCGAAATCTACAAGCCCGGACGTACGGACATCCCGGCCATGATTCCCCAGAACGGGGCGCTGGCCGAGCTGATGCTCTCGGAAGGGTTGCCGGAATCTTAAAAGGCTGCCACGTGACAAGAATCAAGGGACAACTGACGACAGCCGACTACCTGCCCATAGCGGAATATAACAGGCTGGTCCGCGGGCTTGAGAAGGACGGCGAGTACCTGTGGGAGACCTACTGCTGGCTGTCGTTCTGCACGGCATGCAGGGCCTCCGACGTGAGGACCCTGCGCTGGAAAGACATCTTAGGAAAAAGCACCATGACCCGCATCGAGCAGAAAACAAAGAAAAACCGCCTGATCAAGTTCAACAGGGACGTGCAGGAGAAGAACCGTTTCCTGTACGAGATGCTCGGACAACCCGCCCCCGAACAGTACATCTTTCTCAGCCCGCGTACCGGGAAACCTTACTCGCTGGAATACATCAACAGGCTGCTCAAGGTATTCAGGGTAAGGTACAGGCTGCCGATCAGGGCATTCTCCACACATACCTTCCGCAAGACTTTCGGGCGCTATGTCTACGAGCTGATGGGACGCTCGGCCGAGGGCCTGATCCTGCTCAACCTGATATTCCGCCATTCCAACCTGGAAACCACCCGGCGCTACATCGGGCTAGCGCAGGAGGACATTGACAAAGTGTTCGATTCCATACGTCTATGAGAATATTTTCAACGATGCCCGGAAACCGGACAAGAGGTTTCCGGGCTACACTTTATATGGTAACACATCAAAATCAAAATGGCAAACAATGGATAAACCGATATATATAGACACCTATTTCCGTATCGAATCCGGTTACGAATGGGGACGCGGAATGTCAAAGGAAAAGACAGGGGCATTCTTCGCCGAAATCAGGAGACTGTTCTCGCAAAACGGTTTCACAATCGAGGAGTGCAAGTACGGTGGTTGTCCGGAGGTCGTGCTGGACAAGACACGGCTCTACTGCCACCCGCAAGAACTATCCGGTCCCGTAAGGAAAGATTTAATCGAACACATCGAGAAGATTTTAACGCAAGGAACGACTTTCCAGTATCTGTGCACCGACACTTACGGCGAGATTCTCGACCTGACGGAGGAGGAAGAACTCGCGTATTACCACGAGACTCATGACATGACTATCGGGGGTGTCTTTCTCGACGCCTTCCGCACCAAGCGCCGTAACCTATACAAGAGCCGGGAGCAGGTGCTGGAAATACTCGTCGAAAAGCTGCGTGTCAAGACACTCCGTGGGAAGTCCGTTTATTCGAACACCTCCCCGGCATACCGATATATCAGGGAAACGTACGGAAAAATGGTGTCCGAAGGACGGCTCGTCGAGGGATGTAAACAAACCGCTTCTGGAAAACTGCCGCTCTGCCGCACGGCAACCGGCAGGGAACTGAAAATGAAAAGACGGGAAGACGACAGGACGGAATGACACGCGGTTCCGGATCGGACATGGCCGGATACCAGTCCGAAGACTTCTGTAAATCATAATTTTCAAGCCGGACTGTCAATCGAAAGAAGGACGCCCCGGCTATACTTCAACAACAAGAGATAGCACTATTATGAGCATACAAATCGGAAAACTGTTGCCGGACGGCAGTGTCCGGCACATCAAGGCGCTCCATGAGACGCTTTCAAAAGACCTTGTGAGGAAACTCCGGGTGTTCTATCCCAATGACAGACGGGTAGATGCCCTGCTGTCGCTGGGCGACATACAAAAACTGGGACCGTCACCCTATGGAAAATGGACAGGAACCGGCGATACCGTCCACTGTTTTTCAAAGATCCGTGACGGACGGGAAACACCGCGGCAATCCGCATCACGCATCGCGGACAACGCAGACATTTTCGGCCGCATGGAGGACACGTGCCTCCTGTTCGATAACGGCAGATGGCATGTCATGGACAAGGGAGAACACTGTGAACTGCCGCTCTTCGTCGAAGATACGCCCTCCCATGACAGCATGAAACCGATCACGGTGTATGTGAACAACCATGTCCGACTCGAAAAGATAAATACACCGCAGCACTGGCAGGGACTTGAGGAACTCGCCGAACGGGAATCCAGGATACTCTATGTCTACCGGGGGTGCCGCCTTGTGAGAATCGTCCGTTCGTCCAACCTTAAAAAGAAATTGTATGCGGCACAATAACATCATATCGGCCATAGAATGGCTGCCGGAACACCTGTTCACGGAAGAGATCGTGGAAGCAGCCGTCGAAAGCAAGGAAATAGAGGTGCTGAGCCATATTCCGGGACGTTTCCTCACACCAGAACGTATTGAACGCATCATCGCGGGCAGTACGGACAACTGGCACAGCTTCGAGCTGCGCAATATCCCGGAGGCGTGCCGTTCGGGGGCAGTCTGTGATTACGCCACGCGCAAAAAAACGAAGAACATCACCGCCGTTCCCGAAACAATGGTTACCCGTGGAATGGCTGAAGCGGTCATACGAAACGGACGCGATGATTTTGACATTCTCGCTTTCATACCTGAACGCCTCTGGGACGCACAACTGGCATACTCGGCCTTACGCTGCTATATTTACGACCCGTATTGCACGGACTGCAGGACAGACGCCGTCATGAAAACGGAACTTATCCTCGGATATGTTCCCATTGGAGTAAAAACTCAAGAGTTCTATTACGGGATGCTTGACCAGGTGAAGATATCGAGCACGGTTACCGATGCGGTTGTGCCGCCGCGCTTCAAAAACGCGGCATATTACCGCAAGATGGCGGAACATGACCTCTCGCTCGTTCCCACCCGGCTCTATTCCTATGAGATTCTCCATGCGGCAGTCTGTTCGGTCGAGGGGAAAAATTTCATCACTGACCCTCAGTTTTTCAAGTCGTTGTCGGCATATCTGGATGACATGCTGGTGGACCGGCTGATGGAGAAACACCCTTATATGTTCGGGGAACTGCCGAAGCGGTTCAAGACACCGGAAAGACTGGTCATCGCCATCAATAACAGCAAACGGGAGACAAACTGCTATATCGACGGGGAGACAGAACAATCCCTGCTCACGGCGGAAGTATGCAAGGCGTTCGTCCGAAGAAACGGCAACTGTCCTACATTTCCCGAGAAAGTGTGGACACGGAAGTTCGTTGACTACTGTATGGAGTACGGGACGTGTTTCCGCTGGTTCCGTCAGATGCCCAAAGAGTTCCAGACTTCCGCGAACACGCAGGCGGCGTATGATTACAGCCATCACCATATCTGTGATTTTGCCAAGCGGTTCATCACCCCGCAAATGGCGAAGGAGTGCTACCGGGAAAGCAGTTATGCACGTGTAATCCCCGGACATTTCCTCACGGAGTTCTGCCGGCAGACGGGACTGCCCGAGATGTTCTATGGCGGAGAAACCACGATGCTGTCGCTGAAAAACAGCCGTGCCGTCTATACTTACTGCAAAATCGGCAATACCTGTCTGGCCTTTTACCTGAAAGAACGATACGAGCCGTCCTCGGCACATCTGATGATGACGCGGTCGGATTCAAAATACTGCACACCGGAGAAGGTGTTCGACGTGCCTGTCGGAACCTTCCACCGCACGTGGCTGGAAAAGATCGTGGCGGAGAACGATCCCTACTTTATCAAACCCCGTGTGGACAAATCACTGAAAGCCGTGCAGGCAGTCTGTTATTACGGGGTCGAAAAGCTGAAAGTTCTGAACCGTACGGAAATTTTCCGTAACACGTTCATGGGTGAAACTATCGGTTACTGCGCCCGCCGCAGGGACCTGACCTACCACAGTGACAGCTGCGAGACCCTTATCGAGGGGCTGAAGTTCAAGATCCGGGGAATGGTTGTCCCCGTAACACTGGCGGAAGACATAACTCCTTATACGGCTGACATGCTGCACCAAAAGTTCGGCTTCTGCTATGTCGGCATGACGGCATTCGCCACGGACTACGGCCTGAACATGGAGAAGGCGTACACCTTTGCACAGATGCGCCAGATCGTAAAGGAGAAAGGGCGCAAGCCGTCATTGAGAAACTACAAACGTGAACTGAAACAAATAAACATCATACAATGAAAAAATACCGGATAGCTATCGAAGAGACGCTCCGCAAGGTTGTGGAGATTGAGGCGGAAACGCCCGGCATGGCCGTCTGCCAGGCGGAAGACGAATACAATGAAGAGAAGCACGTGCTGTCAGCCGACAATTTCGCGGGAGCCGACATCGCACTCTCGACTGATGACATCACAGTCATGGAGACTTTGGAAAACGCGGATTTCATCGGATATGTGCAACGTCGGTTCGAGGAATGCCGGGAGTCCGTATCCGTCGAGGACAAAATCAGGCTGGCATTCGGAAGTTTCGACAACGCCCTGTATGAGTTCGGCGAATACTGCAAGGAGGCGGTCCGGAACCGTCCGCAGGTCTACCTGCTGTACCGGAGCGATGCATGGCACAGCCGTTCCTCCATGGAGCTTGTAGCCCCGTTCTCCTCCCTCGAAAACATGATGGAGTACCTGCGGCGTAAGAAGAAGGAATTCCGCCTGACGGAAAGTGTTCTGGAAGAGTTTGAGAATAACCGGCAGACGCAAGGGCGCGACGAGAACTACCTGTACGAGTCAGATTATCTGGATATGCTACCGGAGCAAGAATCCAAACTGCCGCCGAAAGATGACGCTTTCTACGACAAGGTTTTCGTTTACGGTGAATCCGAACTGTCCCGCCGGGAACTGGAATCCCTGCCGAAGCCATTCGACACCTACCACATCACGGACGAAGAGATGGAACGGATTGTGCGGGAAACGGAGTTGGAAACCCGAAACCGGTTGGGACTCAACGGATGTGAACCCATAGACCTTGATAATGAACGCCATAGCGAAATCTGGTGGGAAGAAATGGAAAAGATTGCGGTAAGGCATGGAGTACCATATCGCAGGGACGAATAACGAAAATATAACCAGTTCATCACACGCCATAATGATGACAGATCGCCGTGGCTACGGCTGCGGCGGTCTTTTTTTTCAAAATGAGGTGAATATTCCACCCCCTTATATAAAACGATTACCTACTCTTAAAGAAAAGGATTTATGAAACAGACAAGACAGGATTTTTTCACCGCAAACGGGGAAGGAATCAAAATCATGACGTTTGCGGAGTTCGCCCGGTATATCCTGCATATGGAATGCGGGGAAAGGCTGGAGCTGTATGCCGGAGTGAACCGGCAGACAAAGGAGTGCTCCCGGGCGCTCTCTGTCAAAAAAGAACAATGGAACGATACTCCCTTCTACCTGCTTGGCGGGCACGGACAGGAAGTCCGTACCATCAATCTGGCGGACTGTTCGAAAAAGGAGTTTGAAACGGCCTGCCATGATGCCCTGGACAGTTACGACTCTGCGGGAAGTTTTGGGGCGGTCGTGTCAAGACTGCGTGAATTATCCCCCGAAGAGCTGCATAAGCGGATTACGGAAGAGATGAAGACCGGCTGTAAATATCTGCTGGCCTATCGTAACGAGGAGGAAATGGCGGCCGCACTCGACGGCAGGATATACGCCATCAGCGACACGGACGGTAAATACCTTTGCGACCTGTATCAGCCGGATTACCTCCATCTGGAAAGCGAGGGCGATATTGTGAACATCGCATCCATTCCGGACATGTACTCCCATTCCGATTGGACAATCGCCAACCCCACGGTACGCGACAAGGTGCTCGCCGCCCGGATGGTGATTATATATACCCACGAAACGATAACGCTATGATAGAGATAGGAAAAAAGGATAGAAACGCCGGAAGGTGTGTTCTATGAACTGGAATACGGAGGGGAAGGAAACATCTACAAGAACGAGGATGCTTTTCTCAACCGCCCCGATGAAGTGTGCTATATACCCGAATACGCAGCAGAAGACCATGAGGGATGGCGTGTGCCGGAGAGCAGTGACGGCTGTTTCACGCATAAAAGGTAATGAAGAGGTGTGCCAGGATCTGTTTTACAGCCTTGAATGGACGTACCCAATCACCTTGCTGGAAGAATGGAACTCGAACGGTTATTTTGATGAGATCGAGGGCTGGTATGACGATTAAAACAGACAGGCTATGGAAAAATATAAAATAGTGTTGACCGGACCGACCGGAAGCAGGACCTCGAACTACATCCTGAGTTTGAGAATGCACATAAAAGTATACTTCTCCCAGCTCTACGGCAAGGAAGAATTCGGTCATGTGCTTCATTGCATCAGCTCGTTCATTGATGATTTTACCTTCAAGGTACGCAATTCCCGATACCGGGGAGACATCCTGAAAAGGACTATTAGTAACGACTGCTTGAAAGTGTTCAACCTGGGTGACGAGAAAGTGATACTGACCGTCTCCTTCACCCCGCTGGAAACATGAAACCAACAATACGTGAATTCGGGATAAACTTAAAACAAAACCAATTGTTTTGTATGTTCAATGGTATACCCCTGCAATGCTTCTGGCTTATTGTCATAAAAGCAATATGCCGCCAATGCCGCAACGAGATTCATTAAGAAGTTATTGATAGACCTGTGTCTTGAATGTACCAGCTTGGCCGTATTCTTGAGCATGTCATTGATACACTCGATAACAAAAGGCTTACGCAACATGATTTTATCCCAAAAGGGCATCAGTCTGTTTTTCATGTTCACTTTGACTCCTGTAACGAGATGTATACCATCTTTAGTCAGACTTGAATTTACAAAATATTTCTCTGATTACCTATTTCATTTCTATTATTTATTAGATTATCCCGAACTCACGTCTTTCATAGTAATCACTTGCCGTACAGTGGGTTGGAACTATGAAGGCAAAAAAAGAAGAAAGTGTCTGAGTAAGAGAGATTCTTGTTCAGACACTTTTTTCTTTGTAGAGAGGGAAAGTCAGTTCAGTAGAATATAAACGATTGGAATCAGAATACCGACGAGCAGATACCATTTGCTTCTTCCTTTCAGTCCGTGCTTCCCTTTTACCATCCACATGCCCGAAAGAGCAAAGAAGATAAGGGAAACAGCAAAGAAATCGCCCATCACATTCCATCCTTCCACACGGTTGTAGTGGAGACGGTTGAACCAGTACACTATGGGACGCTTTTGATGTACTTCATAGTCCAGTGTTCCGTTTCCGGCATTGTATATTCCTACTCCTCCGTCTATCATCAGGCGGAAGTTCTCTTCGTCTACCGACAGTACTCGTTTCAGTACGGGCAGTCCTTCGGTGGAGTTCCATGCCTGTGTCAGGGCTTCCCTGTCCATTCCCGGTTTCCAGTGCAGGGTGGCTTCTGTGGTATGGAAGGAAGGGTCTTTCCCGTTCATGTGGTTGAGTAGCATTCCCGATATGCCGTATATCAGGCAGACTCCTACCATGAGGAAGCCCAAGTCGCGGTGGATGACGCGCAGCCAGTACGAGAAACTCTTATTCTTCCACAACTTCATAGTTGGTTCCATCTATGTAATAGATTGAGTAGAAGTCTTTGTTGTGCTCTTTCATCCACTGTCGCATTGCGGTGATGTTGGCAGTTTCCGCATCACACGATTCGGCAGAGCCGTCATCCTTTACCTTCTTTTCATTGATTGCCTCTTCCATCTGGTCGATGTATTCTTTAGTCAGACGGTTTTCACGGAGCGTTCCTTGGATGAGTACTTCCGAACCAATCAGCTCGCGGTTGAATCCGCCGATGTTTCCCTTTGCTTCCACGCGGATGGAAGTCTTCTGGTCCTTACCCACTACGAAGCATCTCTTTCCGGAGTGTTTGCAGGTATGTGTGATGAATCCGCGCAGGGTGATTTTTTTTCCTATATTTGTTTCGGCGCTTGCCAGCAGGTCTTCCACATATTGTGCACCGTTGACCGCCACAGCTACCGTATCGGCAGCTTCTGTTGTTGTTTTCTTGTTGGCGTTTCCACAGGCTGTAAGGTTCAACCCCAGTACAGCGACTAATACATATACGTACTTTTTCATTGTTGTTTGTTTTTAAAGGGTTATTGTTTAGTTTTCTTTTTTCATGATAAGCAAGGCTGTCCATCCGGCAATACCGACTATCAATACCCATCCGACACTAAGCCAGCGCTGTGTGGGAGTACTTTTGCGAAGAATGGCGAAAGTGATGAGTGCCAGCAGCACATTCAGCAGGAAGGCTTTCCATGCTCCGGTATGCCAGTAGAGATTGATGAAGGCACTGTGTTTGTCTTGCAGCGAGAGGCGGATGGGAAAGAGCCATTCCGATACCTCGTCCCATAATCCCCGTTTCACCGGCTGGTAGTAAGCGGAAAGACAGGATAGCGTTTCCTTGTCCAGCCCGTATGTATCCATTCCCCGACTGTCGGTTACGGATACGGTCCAATACAGCAGGTTGCCCAAGATGGTGAGCTGGTCTTTTTCCGGATTGAAAGGACGGATGTCGAGGCGGCGAAAGAAATATCCTCCGTCTTCGGTACTTTCGATGATACCTGCTTTTCCTTCTTTACCGAATACAAATCCGTAGTAACGTTTGTCGGCTACCTCGTTCATGGCAAACCAGCGTATATCCAGTGAGTCGCTGATGTGGGTATTCTTCACAAAATGCCGTCCGTTTACCATCTTCAGGTGGAAGAGTTGGTTGTGGGCATCCAGACAGAAGTATCCTTCTTCATAAGACTTGCGTGTAGAGGGATTCCCCCAGTAGGCTTGTGCCGGAAAGACAAACCCTTTCTTGACCAGTTCTTTCTGGAAACGGATACTTTTCTCTTCATCGACAGTATTGGTTTCCGCATCAATGAAGGTGATTTGATCGGTCAGTGTAAAGTAGTCGCCGGGTAAGGTCAGTTTGCCTCGTTGGGGCATGGCTTCGAACAATACGCCCATAGCAGGCTGAGGCATCTGCATATCTTGCGGGCGGTAGCGGAACATGACTTGTGTCATACGCAGTGTCTTCATGTCAATGGCATGACCGTCGATGGAGTCGGGCATGGCATTGTCCATCATCAGCTGGCGGGCATTGAGCAGAGGCAACAGAGAATCGTAGGCGGTGCGTGGATATTGGTTTCCTTTAATGTCGGAGAATGTTTCCGATGTATTGCGGAAGTCAATCAGGCAAAGTTCTTTTAGCCGGGCACTGTAGTACATCAGTGGATAGCTTTTCGACTCATCGGTCATCTTTTCCACCAGTGAAGGAATAATCCAGCTTCCTGCCAGTGTGGTGAAAGTAACAATTAAAGCGAAAATCAGATTCTTGTATTTCATGTGGTCATCATTTTAGTGTATCATGCGGAGATTATTGAATACCGTTCTTAAAGCGGGCGCATGAGTATAGTGGAAACAGCAGGGATAAAATGGCGATAGCAATGCTTCCGGTAAGGAAGTGTGCATATACTCCGGGATATAGCGAGAGGTAAAGGACAGAAAGTCCTGCTCCTCCTGTCAGTATGTTCCAGATACGCTGTTTCCATTGTGGCTCTATACAGACCCATGCAGTGAAGCCGTAGATGGAGATGCCTGCCGTGTACCAAGGTAACAGTTGCCATCCTAACCGGCTCAATATTCCGGCAGGAAGATAGAGACTGCCGATACCAATGAGAATAACTCCGAATACGGTAAAAAGTAAAAGGAGTATGCATAGTCCGTAAAGCAGCATATTGCTGAGGATACAGTTTTCGTCGGCCGGTAGATGAAGGGTAAGTTTGAGCCGTTTGTGGGTTATTTCGGGAACAAACTGCGTCAGGGCGATGCCCAGTCCAGCTACCAGTGGCAACCATGCAAATAAAGGAGCCACCGATACTCCCTGATAGAGATAGGCATACCATACATTGACCGCACTGTCGAGGCGTATGGCATAAGTCAGTTCGATAAAGGTGTAGACCAGTACGATGGAAAAGAGCAAGACCAGCACTCCGATAGTTCGCCGTGTCTTTACCCATTCTTTATATCCTAAGGCACAAAATAAATTCATACGTTGATTGTTTTTAATACTTACCTGTTAAACCAATAAATGCATCTTCTAAGGACAGTTTCTCTTCCTTGAACTGCTCTACTCCGTATTGTTTGAGCTTGCTGCTTACCGCATCTGTCGGGAGTAAGGAATAGAGTTCCCAGTTGTTGCCAATCCGTTCGCAGTTCCAAATGCTTTCGTCGCCCTTGAAGTCAATGGCTGCCTCTGAAGTGAAACGGAAGCGGCGGAAGCTGTCCATGATTTCGTGTACCGGCTTGTGCAGAAGCAGGCGGCCGTAGTCCATAATCATGCAGTCGTCTATCAGCAGTTCCATATCCTGAATGATGTGAGAGGTAAGAAACACGGTCTTGTTTTCTGCCGAGGCATACTCTTTCAGGTATTCTACAAACAGACGGCGGTATCCGGGATCGAGTCCCATGGAGAAGTCGTCGAGAATCAACAGTTCCGGATCCTGGGCGAAGAGCAGCCCCAGTGCCACTTGCGAGCGTTGTCCGCACGACATGGTACTCAGTTTCTGTGAGGGCAGTACTTGCAGCTTCTTCAACAGTTCGTAATAGGCATCACGGTTCCACTTCGGGAAGAATTTGCTGTAAAAACGTTCTATCTGTCCTACGTTGAAGTAGGTATGCTGTACATGGCCTTCCAGCAGGAGTCCGATGCGTGCCTTGGTCTGTGGGGTAAGGTGTTCCATTTCCTCCCCAAAAAGCCGGCACACTCCGGCACGAGGCTTCAGATATCCGTTCAGGATATTGATGATGGTGGTCTTTCCTGTTCCGTTCTTTCCTAACAGACCGAGTATCTTTCCTTTTTCTACCTCGAAGCTCAGGTCTTTATAGATAAGCCTGTGGCCGTAATAGTGTGTGATTTTATTACATTCAATGATTTTGTCCATATCATCTGTTTAAATGAGTTGCAAAAGTAATGTTTCGCAGGATGCCGCGCTATCCCCATTTGTAGGTATTCTGTACGGTCAGAACTTGCATCCTATTCGTATGCCGATGTCGTGGCGGTGGGGGGAGAGAACCTTGAGCTGATACGCACGGGTGTATTGGTAAGACAGCTCACCGTATAAGCCTAATTTAGGACTCCAAGGGTGTTCGTAGCGGAGATTCAGTCCGGCAAGGCTTCGTGGTGCCGTGTAATATTCGAACTCCTGTTGCAGGAGGTCTTCCCTGCTGAAGGGTGCTTGTTGGTTGCTTCCCGGAGTGGCATAGAGTCCGTCTTCTTTCAGAGTGCCTCCTCCTGTTCCGTAGCCGAGCAGTAGGCCGAAGGTGTACATTCCTTTATGTGCAAAGAGGTTTCTGGAGGCATGTGTTACGGCTTGCATTTGGTGCAGGTGTTGCTTCCGGTAGTAGGGATAGACCGATGTAGCGGTACGCCGTGTATAAAAGAGTGTTCTTACACCGATAGTCCATATGGGAGTAAGGTCTTTCATCCCTATATATAAGGTATAGTCTAACTGTCCGTTCCATTCTTTCCGATCCAGCACTTCATTGCTGCCGTAGTAGATGATTTGGGTTACATTCGATTCGTCGGTCGACTCTTTGTAAGCGTTTTCGTAATTTTGCAGGGTCTGTGTGCTGATGGCAGCATCTATGACGTGCGTGTATCTGTCTCCTTTGTAGACAAGACGGGTGTTGTATCCGAGGTTTGTTCCCTCGTGTGTGTTGAATGTGATGGAAGTGGAAGTACCTTTCCCGAAGCGTCCGTCGAGCGAACGGTAGTACAGTTCGCTGAACCATGCCATACGGGAGGATGGTTGCAGATGCCACTGCAGACCTCCTCCGTGCGATTGGCTAAAGAGAGGAGTACGGCTGGCTGTATATCCGCTCTCGCCGAATGCCTCTTTTAAGCCGTAAAAGTTGCCGTAGCTGATGAGTGAGTAGTACTGGATATCCTTATTGCCATAGGTTGCAAATTCCACTGCTTCGTTGTTCCGGTGATACCGGTAAGACAAGCCTGCGGTAAGGATGGGGTTGATCTTCCAGTTTGCGCCGACCGACACATTCATATCCATCAGTGTATTCTTATGTCGCAAATCCTTGTGCTTGGCATAGTTGGCAGCTGTATAGCGGATGGAGGCGCCGAGGCTGAGTCGGGATGAGGCTTCCCATCCGATTCCTCCTTGCAGGCGATAAGTCTCCAGCTTTTTGTCTCCTTTGTTCGATGCATCGGATTCTATAATCTGAAAGGGGGCAGAAGGGTTGATAAAGGCGGTCCCTTCCATAACTTTCCCGGCTGCTCCGGTGTATCCCATTGCACCATACAGCATGATGCTTGGGTTCAGCCGATAGTACGATTCGGTGTTCAGTGTCCACTGGAAACTGTCATTACTTTGGGTGTAGTTGCGGAAACCGCCGTTCTGCTTGTCTGCCGAGAGTTGCAGATAAGACAAGTGTTCCGGTAAAGAGAGTGTCGTAAGGAACGCCGGGTTCTCACTGACGGCTGTGCTTTCCAAGTGTACGGTAGTGGTAAAACCGGGTAGCCGGTGGGGTTGTGTTGCCCGAATGGCAGGAAAGGCGAGGTTGCCTGCCCCACCTGTTCCCAGTATAATCAGATAATATAAAAGCTTACTCATGTAAAATCTGTATTCGGTACTGTTTGAATCAGTTTCTCAGCGATGACTTGGCACGTAGGTGGAAGTCCTTACTCGAATTGTTGGTATCTTGGAATACGATTCGTGCCCCGTTTTTGAGGGAGGCTTCGGCATCGATGCCACAGGGGTCGGTACTTCCTTCGGCTCCTCCGTTATAGTTGTACACCAGTTTACCTTTGTTTTCGTCAAGCGTCTCGGTGGCAGCTTTGTCTACATTGCGGTAGAGTGCATAGCCCAGTCTTCCGGTAGTCTCGATATAGCCGGCATCCACTGCTTCGGTCAGTCGCTTCAAAGCTCCCGACTCTCCTTTCTTAAAGACCTCGATACCGTCTACAATCCATTTGTTCGGTACTTTCTTGCGTCCCATGCTTTGGTTGCCTCCGTAATAATTGGTGGTATTGGGGTCATCGACAAATGCCTGAAGCGTAGTACCTTCCGGGCGGAAGAGAAAGAAGGCGGGCGAGACTTGGCTTAAAGGCCATCCGTTGCCTAACCCATATACCATTGCTCCTAAGTAATGTGAGGACGGAATTGCCGAAGCCGGTGTAGGATAGTAACGGGGATGCGTCATGCCCGATGCCGGATCGTAGAAACAGTAGTAGTCCGGGTTGGCATAATTGATGGACTGTGAGTAGGTGACAGTATTGTCGATGGCGCCGCACATATTGATTACAATCTGCTTTCCCGGTTCCAATGATACATGATCGTTGAAATGCCATACTGCCATTCCGGCCGGAGTCCATTCTTCAGTTTTGTAGAAGAGTTCACCGTTCACGTAGTCTTTATTGGCGGAAGTGGCATTATAGGGATTGACCATTGCGAAGGCAAGGTCGCTTAAGTCGACGGTCGCAACAGAATTATTGTAAAGTGTAACCGACTGGTCGAGGTTGAAACCTTTTCCTCCTTCATCGTCCGGGCAACCTCCGATATACAATTCCTTGATGACGACCGAACCTCCACTTGAGGCAGTCATCTTCAAAGTGATGCTGACGGGCTGATTCCCGATGACGACATTGGCGTTTACACCGTTGTAGATTGTTACTTCAGTTCCTTCGGTACGCGTCTCGGTAGCAGAAGCCTCGTACGTACCGGCAGGGATACGGAACAGTGCTTCTCCGCTGGTATTGGTCTGTGATTCGTATTCCGTGCTGTTGACAGCATTGCGCAGTATCACTGTTACATTCTCGGCAGGCGCAATGTGGCTTTCCGGATATTCCAGTTTTACAGTCAGTTCTGTGGTCTGATAACTGTTTTCGTTGTGGTCGTCGCTGCAGGCAAAGCTGATGACTGCCATCAGCAGGCAGCATAGCAGATAAAGTTCTTTTTTCATATTGATTGATGTTTATAGTTTGAGCTTTAATGTGATTCCGTAGTTGAAGGGAGGTACATATCCCGAACCAAAGAGACTGACATCCGTCCCTGTATGATACGACTTGATTTTGCGCATGGTATCGAAGAAATTGTTGGCATAGAACGACACGGCTACATGGTTGCCGATTTCTTTCGTTACGTTCAGATTGGCAGAAAAGTAGGGCGAATACTTCCATTCCTTGAACATATATCCCGAATTGCTTTTCTGTACCAGCTTGCTCAGTTCGTTGTATAGCCGGGTATCGTGCTCCGCAGCCCACAGGTAGGTTTCCATGAAAGGCTTCTGTGTATGGACATCGTCCCTCGATACATAGTAGAGTGGATAGGTGGCTACGTAGTGTTCGCCCTCGTAGATGCTTCCGCCCGATGCCGAAGGCAGATTGCTGTCGCGTGAATCCAGCACATAGCTTCGGATACCTCCGCTGTACTCGCTCAGGTTCTGACGGGAGTTGAGGAAGGTACCTTCTACCCGCAGCGAGAAAATCATCCTGATTTTCGGAATGTGGGTGGTAAGGGTCAGGTTCGTGTTCAGCAACCGGGTAATCATTCCGTTGTAGTTGCCGGTACCGCCTATGTAATAGCCCACGTACTGGTAAGGCTGTCCGTCCGCACTGTGCAGAGAGCTGGACGACTGATACAGTTCCTCGTCTACTCCCTTGTAACGGTAGTATTTTCCGTCGATGCGGATAGAGGTGTTCAGTATCTGTATGCGGTCGAAGTCGAGTACCCATTCTACGCCCATCCGGGTAGAAGAGGAGGTATTGAAGTTGACGGAAGTGGTTTCCCAATCCCTCATTACAGTGTAGTCCAGTTGCTGGGAGGGGTATGTACCGGTCTTGTCGCTCACGGTAACAATCCCTGTATTCCGGTCTATCCGGTAGAGCCGGTTTTCTGCCGGTATCGGACAGCCTTCGAGGGTAGAAGGGTCTGTAAACTTGTAGTTCATCGGTGTATAGATGGTTCTTCCGCTCGAAGAATAGGGATTCTTCATCGTATTGTAATAGAATGAAACCGAAACCCGTACTCCCTTGAATTGAGCATCAATGCCCAGTTCGCGCATGATGTTGTATTGCCATTTCAGGTCTTTGTTGTATTGCAGGCGGGCGGGATGGGTGTAGTAGGCATAATACGAAGTCCCTTCGGCTGTGGTACTTGCCGCAAATGCCAGTCGGTCGCGGTAGGTGGTACGCGGGTAGAGGATGTCGAACGAAGGCAGTTTGACCGCCTTTCCCCATCCGGCACGCAGGGTGATACCCTGTATCCATCCTTCCTGATGCTCGGCAAAGGTATAGCTGGTATTCAGCCGGGGAGAGAGACTGCTTACGGTGCCATACTCCGATTCTTTGATAAAGGTCATGTCCGAACGGAGTCCGAACTTCACATTCAGCCGGGAAGTAGGGAACTGCACCTTTATTTCATCTTCTGCATAGAGTGCCAGATTGTGGGTGAAGGGCAGCGTGCTGTACCGATATTCCCGCCAGTCGGACGTAGTGAGCCGGTCTGCATAGTACACTCCTTCTCCTGTGTTGCCGTCGCCTTTCAGTTCGGCGCCTGCCAGCAGATTGTTGTGTATCTGTCCGAAGCGGTGTGCCCATCGTGCTTTGAGATAGGCGTTGTAGGTAAGAGGTTTACTGTCGGTGAATGCCGTCTGGTACCAGTAGCCTACAGGCAACAGGGTGATAGGAGCGTTGGGGTTGTCTTCGTACTTTTCTCCTACAAAGTAACCTTCTTCCATCGAATGGATGGAAGGGTGGGTAGATGCCATCGACTGGCGTGTACGCTCTTCTTCCAGGCGGTCGGTGTACGAAAAGGAGACTCCTGCATGAAGGCTGGAAAGCCAGGATGAGTTGGCAAGATACAGGGCAGAGATACTTCCTCTGACGGCATTGTCATGCGACTTCTGATAGGTATTGTTAAACGCATCAGGGTCGGATTCTGAATTGAGTCCCCCTATGTTGCCGCTCAAGTTGGCATTCAGTTCTATCTGTTTGCGACGGGCAGTAAGGAAGGTATTCGAATATTTCAGGGTCAGGGCATTACGTGTGTAGGAGGTGTAGGGCGAAGCCAGGTCGGATACCGAGCGGGCACGTTCGTACGAGGTGTTGAGCATCCCCCGCTGTTTGCCCAAATCGAACCCTTTGCTGAACGAATAGAGTTGGGTATGCGGGCGTACACCGGCTTCAATCAGGAAGGGAGTTCTCCCTTGAAATGTCTTGACTTTCACCATTCCGTTGGCAATGTCGCCATATTCTACGGAGGGCACTCCGGTGATGACCTCAATGCTTTCGATGTGGCTGCTTCCAATGTGGCGCAGGTCGGTCCCCGACATTCTCTGCACGGCATTGCCCGACAAGCGCACTCCGTCTATCTCTACTGCCGTACCAAATGCAGGGTTGCCCAGTTCGCTTCCGCTTTCTCCCCGTAAGGCAATGCTTTGTGCTTCCGTCAGCTTGTAGGTATTTCCGGTACGTTCGCCCGGCAGCATACTGACGGCATCTGCCACGCTGATGGATTGCAGGTGGTCCAGTACGGTACGGTCGATGGTGTAGGCTGTGGTGGCATCGTCGGTTTTCCGCTTGGCGGTAACCGTTACCTCATCGAGCGCGAGGGTTGCTTCTTTGAGGTAGATGGTGAGCGGCTTGTCTTTGTAAGAACGGAGGTTAAGCTCTTGGATGGCATATCCCAAGCAGCTTACGGTGAGTTTACTTTCATCGCAGGGAATCTGCTCCAAACGGAAGTACCCGTCTTTGTCGGTAATGGCTCCTGTACCGACACTTTCTATCCATACCGTTGCAAATTCCACCGGGGTTTTGGAACTGTGTTCCATTACCCGTCCGGTAACGGTGATGGTCTGTGCCTTACCCCAGATTCCCATACACATGATGAAGACCGTCCATAAATATCGCATACTGTTTTCTGACTCTTTTAAAATATGCTGCAAAGTTACCGGAAATCGGATTGTCGGACAATCGCCATTTTTAGGTATTCTTTCGGAGAAACGATTTGTAACAGATGGATTTTCTTTCGGGTAATGTACAGAGAAAAACTGTTAAACGGACAGCTTATGTTGTTTGCCCGCGTACGTAGGTCAGAAAATATAGCTATATGCTTACAGAAAGGAGAAAGGTAGAAAAGAAGAATTGATTATGACATTGGGAGAGTTTCTTCACCTGCAATGACCGGGGAGAAATCATCACCTTCTGTCTTACCGGAGCCAATGTGGACGACAGGAATCCGGGAGTCTATAAACGAGAATTTGAGCTACTTTTTACACCTCCGTTCCATGGTAAGGCCTGTAGTAAAAGCCATAGGATAGACAATATGAACAATTCGTTAAAACCATCAGTGAGGAATTTGAAAAAAGGAGGTGAAAATGAGAGAATAGTTCCGCTTATAAAAAGTGGGGCGAGTCCGCAATTTATTGTATATTTGTCCAATAAAAAAGTCTGTATATACCTTTCGGATGAACCCCCAACAACTGAATTGGTTGCAGGCACTTTTTATGTTTGGCAGACACCAAACCATACACATATATTATATGAAAAAGGAACAGATTATCCGTCAGTGTTACGGAGGTATGAAAGAAAAGCATGGCATGGAAACTATTACCCTTTTCCATGTAGGTGATTCATACGAAGCGTATTTTGAAGACGCCGAAACGATTTCCCGGATCATGGAAGCGCCTCTTTTCAAGATGACGGCGGCGAATATTCCTGCTGTCAGGATATCAGATACTGCTATGGAGGAATGCCGAAACCGGTTGTTGGATGCAGGACATGAAGTATGCGTGTCCGAGTTCCGGGGTGCATCCGGCCGCCACATCCTCAAAATTCTATGAAACAGTTAAGAAAGCAGGCTGATGAGTTTGTTTTCATGACAACTACAATCGGTCCACGGGCGATATTGGTATTTTTTGTCATTGTGGTAGGGCTATTACGGATGTGTATTCCCGATAAGACTGATCCAATGGACAACAGTATCAACAAATCTTCCGAGATAGTGGCCCATGTTATGGTCAGGGACAGTACGAACAATGGCTTCCGGGTGGTATATGCAACAGCCGAACCTGTAACAGATGAACGGTTTGCGGAAATATGCACACGGACAAGCGTACGGAATGGTTTTGAAAGTCTGGAAAAGGAAGCTCCGATACATTTTGGAAACAATCTTTTGGAAACGGATATTTGCGACTTCGCCCTATACGTTTACAGGTTTTCGATTGACAAGGATATCCGCGTACATAACATTTTCGTGACAGGGAAAGAGAAGATGGATTTTTATGTCCGGGACAACCCTAATCTGCCGGGATGTGCCAGATGGATGCATCACGGCACAGAACAGGGAAACCAATATCTGAACGCCGACGATATAAATTACTATATACCTAACGGTGGGCGGATTTACCGGTATTGGAAATGCCGTTATCTTCTGCAAACCTCTGATACTGATGAACGTTTCAGCCATTTTACAGAGGAAGAAAGACTGTACTAAGTGCAGTCTTTCTCTATATATTCGTACATAATTACCTGAAAACTAATGATTAAAACACTTTGTCAATACGCTTATTTGATATATATTTGCATGATAAAGTGAGTTATTAAAGGCATATTGTTAATTGAAAGTAATAGATTGAATATGAAAGACCTGTAATATGACATCGGAAAAATCGCAACTGAAGTTTGCGAAATCGGAGCGGACAGGCGAACTGATCGGATTCGTTTCGCGCCACTCCAAAACACGTAAATTGATGGGAGTTCGTGAAGACTCAAGATTTGGTAAACAAATATGTGTTCTTTCAGAAGATCTGAAAGGAACTATTGAGCCAAACATCCTCTATTCGGTAGAGTTGAAACCCATGCACAACGCCAAAGGGCATGTAGTGGTTACTGCTACCCCTGTCTTGTTTCAAGCGCATGTGGAAACAAGAATTGTCCCGAAAACATTGTATCAAGTAACTGTGACATTCGGCAACAAAAAGATTTTCTTCGATCCCAAGGACGGAAAGAGTGCTATGAGCCGTACAATAGACGGTGTATTGGAAATTCTCAAAGGGCGCAAGGATATCAGGCATCAGGAGAATGTAATCAACGATTACCTGAACCAAGCACAGGCTTTGGTACGACGCATGGAATCTGACGGATTCATCTACACGAAAAACGGATATTCGGGAAGAAGCAAATGAAAGGAAAACCAAAGGTAGGCATAGCGACCGATGGTACCCATAAGGCAAAAGAGAGATTGACACGCTTCCGGGCTGTCGACCTCTCTTCTGGAATGGAACTCTTTTCGGAATCAATTGGCAACTGGACAAACAATATCGGGGAGTTTCTCGGTATTGTGACAGCTGTCAAGTATATTTTAGAGCATCCGGGAACTCCGCACACAATCTATTCCGACAGTATAACGGGTATTACATGGTATAATAATAGACAGACCGCTTCCTCACGCACATGTCCGGCATTACAGAAAGCGGAGATATTTCTCAAGGTAATGGAAGCAAGGATAGTGGATATAGAGGTATTGTATTGGGACAAGCACTTATGGGGCGAGATTCCTGCTGATTTCGGAAATAAATAATAAAGACAATTAATGATATGGCAAAATTGAAATCCCAGTCACAAAAATATGTTGAGCTGAAAGAGGAGGACTACTTACAGCTGGTTGAGAATACCATTAAAATGGAAGCTCTAAAGATTGCTGGCATTGAGAAGATGCCCATCTACAAGGCTATGAAGCTTATTCTTGAACACGAGCACATCGACTTGCTTATCAAACCCGTTTCAAGGAAATATTCCTAATCTTTAAGTGGACAATACTATACTCCCAATACCGGATAATTATATATAGTCCATTATTTTATTTATTCTTTATTGAAAACCCAAGAGAATGTGTAAAAATTATATTCACAGATTACACGGATTTACGCAGACAAATATTACAGAGCACCATCTGTTAGTTAAATTTAGTCTATGTACATCTGCGTAATCTGTGGCAAATTATGACACATTTCTTTTGTATTTCGTCATCACACCTTTCCGTACACTGTCCGCATTTTACCATCCACCAGCATCTTGTTCGACCGCACAATCCAAGTTCCACCGTCACTCAATCCGCAGCTTTCTCATCACCTCCGACCAGTATCGGTACGGTCGTTACTGTGATTTCGTCCACCAACCCGTTATCCAAAAGCAGAGTTCCAATCTCCTCACCGTAAGCCACCACCGTACCGTCACCATCCTCTTTTATTCTCTGCAGTTCTGCCACTACATCCCCTGTAATGAACTGCACTCGTTCATTCTCAGTCAGTTTGATAGCATTGTTCGTTACAGCCAAAGTCTTTTTCGCTACAATTGGCTAGCCCAAATGAATTGGTACACGTACAAAGTAATTTGTTTCATATCAATAATATTTTAATAGTTATGCTCGCCTTGTACCCAAAAGAACAGCGTGAACTCATTTTATATAAGTATACACAGCATGAACATTGCGTATACATCTTGCCTTTTTGAAAAGTGCAAGTTTTTCTATTCTAAGACGTTCAGCGAACGTACAATGTGTATATCCCCCGTCTATTTCCAGGCTGGGTATGAAGACGGCAGGAATCATACCCAGCCTGTCGTCTTCATTGCAACAATGATAGCGAAACTTCCCGAATAATAAAACAATAGCCCTGTCAAATCCGGCTTCATCCATTAAAATATCTGGAAATTCTAACTTATTGGTTGCCACTTTAGAATACAGAATTCATTTTTGTCAATAAGGTTTCGCCTTCGGTGAACTTGTAATAGTGCTTAAAGATTACCGCAACACTGTTTCCTGCTTGTTCTGCCGTAACAGCAGGAGAACAACCGGCATCTACCATACGGGAGATAAATGTACCTCGTGCAGAATACCAAGTTATATTCTCTTTTATATCCAGAATATTACAAACTTTAGTCAACGTCTTGCTGACTCTATTAGAAATTTGAATGACTCTATTACGCATTTTAGCTTCCGTGGTATGTTTTTTTGTGAATACAGGGAATACATAGTTGTCGATGCCTTGGCCTTCATATTTCTCAATAATTAGTTTTGATTTCTCTATCAACAAGGGTTTTCCAATTTTCGGGAATTTCATCCGTTCATAGATAACCTGGTTTCCTTGAATCATATTGTACGTCAAATGACAGACATCCACATTGGCCATACCTCCTGTGTAATAACTGAAAAGAAATAAATCCAAGCAAAATTCCTCTTTAGGTGTAAGCAAGCTTCTATCCACATTCTCAATTAACTGTATCACTCTCTTGGAAACAGTTCTCGGTTCAAACTTGTGCCATTTCATCTTATCCTCCACACAGCCGAATATTTCCGGATCAGCACCGTGCATATTCAGCCCTTTGGCATAGTTGACTATAGCTCTCAGTTTACGCAACTTCTGGTTCAAGCCTGCTTTATTACCATTGGCAATCCCTTTTTTTTGTGTATATAGAACAAAATCCAAGAGGAACTGTTTTGTTATGTCACTGAAATAAAACACGGATAATGGTTTATTGTATTTCTTTTGTGTGAACTCTTCCAAAGCCCTCTTTATGATTTTATAGTCCTTTACACTCGCCAGGCTTTTCACAATCTTGCCGTTTTTCTCTTTTTCCTTTTCAGAGAATTTTTTAATCAGATAATCAATCATCTGGGAAACGGACAGAGAACGGTCTTCCTCTTTCATTTCCTTCCCTTTCTTTTTATCAAGACTAAGTGCCAGTTCGGCCGGACTCCATTTACGTCCTTCCTCTTCCCATTCTTCCGCAATCTTCTGATACTTTAATTTCAGATCAAGCAACATTTTGTTCTTTTTGATGGCATCGCTTGATTTGGAAATAAATGATTGTGATGCATTGTCCCAGTCTTTGATGGGACCGGTGATATTTAGCACTTTAGAAACTCTGTTGTAGCCTGTTTGGAAGAAGATCATTTCCAGTTTCACCAGTTTTTTGTCTTTTGAGGTCACTTTTCCTTTAATGTTGATCGAATACATTTTAATTAGGTTTTACGTGTACTCATGTAGACCAATTTTTTGCCTACATAACAGCCTACATAAGAATAGAGGTTACCCGCTATTTTTGTTTATTTCGGCTATTTATCCGTTCTACTACCTTTAATTAATTATTTGACAATCAGAATATTAATCTTTCTTCTTTATATATGGGCATAAAAAAAGGCTATCTATCCCAGACAGCCAATCTTTTGTTAACCTTAAATCTAATACTATGAAAAACACATTGCAAAGATACGGACTTTTATCAACTTTGCAAATTTACCAAGCGAAACGGACCATCTTATAACATGGTTTAATAGAACGACCGACCTGTTAACATTTAGGCTTTCTTTCGTTAACATTTAACGGATTTATAAAGATTTGGCGAAACAAAAGATATACAGATGCAAAAGTCAGGGAAATGGTGCTAAAGAGGGTTTATTCGAATAACAAATTCTGAAACAGACTGTTTATGTAAGTATCAATCCTCAAAACCATCCTATTATGAACAGATTTGAAAATAAGATAATCATTATCACGGGAGCTGCCGGTGGAATCGGCGCATCAACCACACGCCGCATTGTATCTGAAGGCGGCAAAGTAGTTATTGCTGACTATTCAAGAGAAAAAGCAGACCAATTTGCTGCCGAGCTTAGTAATTCGGGAGCAGATGTACGTCCGGTTTATTTTTCTGCTACAGAATTGAAAAGCTGCAAAGAACTAATCACCTTTACAATGAAGGAATACGGGCAGATCGATGTACTGGTAAACAATGTAGGAGGTACAAATCCCAGACGGGACACAAACATCGAAACTCTGGATATGGATTATTTTGACGAAGCCTTCCATCTGAATTTATCTTGTACCATGTATTTGTCCCAACTGGTTATCCCCATTATGAGCGCACAAGGTGGTGGAAATATTGTAAACGTAGCCTCAATAAGTGGAATCACGGCCGATTCGAATGGTACTCTTTATGGAGCCAGCAAAGCAGGAGTCATCAATCTGACCAAATACATTGCCACCCACACGGGAAAGAAAAACATCCGTTGCAATGCAGTAGCACCGGGATTGATCCTGACCCCGGCCGCACTGAATAATCTTAATGAAGAGGTACGCAAAATATTTCTCGGGCAATGTGCGACACCCTATTTAGGTGAACCGCAAGATGTTGCCGCGACCATCGCTTTTTTAGCCTCCGAAGATGCACGTTACATTACCGGACAGACCATAGTAGTAGATGGCGGATTGACAATACACAATCCGACAATAAACTTAGTATAAAAAGAATCTTATCAAGTTACTGAGGTTATATCAAAATCGAGAATAGCTTATAAATCCCGATAATGCATCCGTCGCTTCCGACAAAGGTATTTTTAATCACAAATCATACAGCGAATATTATTTTAACAAAATGTGCTCCTTCTCTCTAGAAGCGAGCACATCTGAATAAAACAAACAATCTTATTTATCTTCATGAGATAAAAATACAATGACACTTTCCTATTCTACCGAACCAAAAAGTATTCTAACTAAAAACATAAACTAAGCTCGTTTCAAAACGTGAATAGACAGTTTTTATACAAAAGCAAATCAAAGAAAATTAATTGACCACTTACTATATCTGTTATATTCCTGTTCTTTTGTAAAGACATCTACACAGTTCCCCAATATCTCCCGCTCAAAATTACCACAAATCATCCTCTTTAAACAAGCCATATTTCTTCACTAATAGAGATAATTCCGGATCTAGATTGGCCCGGAATCTTATCCGGTCATCCACTTCCGCCGCACTGAGCAACAACGATACAGCCCGCTGCTCATTACCCAGACGAGCATTCAGAATAGCCTGCATATATTGGGTTTCGGTAGTCTGCGACGATTGTTCAAGTATTCGTAAGGCAGCCTTATCATATCCCAAAGACATATAGGCAATTGCAGTATTTACATCCTCGTACGGACGCAGAATTTCCAAAGCTTGCTCATATTTACGTTTCTCCAGATAATCCACAGCTCGGGCATACATTGTATCCGGTTCATTGGTATAGAGTGTGTCCTGCCGCATACCCCGACGGGAGAGACTGAAAAGGAAATCCACCCTACGTACTGCCGGATAGAGTTTGTCAAGCATATAGGCATATTCTGTCTTATACTGACTTTTAATCAGCCATTCGCGCCGATCGGGCTCCTGTTCACGATCAATAATTCTCAAGATTGCACCTTTATTGCCTTGAAAATTTTTATCATTTACAATCAGACGGCGCAGTTTCTCCCACCCCTCAGGTACGGTACGTATCTTTATCAACTCCGGCAAGTTCGGAATCCCGTCCTTCATCTCCTGCCGGATGATGTTGCCCGCCTCATCCATCTCGATAGCAGCACCGATAGCCAATGAATCATAAAGCTGTTTGAAGTCCTCCACCAAGATATTACGGATTGATTCCGCACGTTTTCGGGATATTTCTCCATTAACGTGCCAGTTACCTTCGGGTGACGAGGTAGCCAAAAGCGTCAGACTGTCTATGATATATACCGGATCGGTCATTAATGCCAGAGTAAGGTTATGTACCTGCTTCACTCCCTGCCGGTTTATGTCAATAGTTTCATTCATACGAAAACTGTTTTTTGGAAAGTAAAAGTTTACACTAGCATTTGCTTCCGCATCACGGGTAACTATTTTTCGAACAAAGCGTGGCGTCCTGTCAACAAACTTAGTCATCGAACTCACCAGATAAGTCAGCGTATCCGAGTACGGAAGGGAAAACCTGCTTCCATTACTATTCAGCACATCACCAACTACATATACCTTCATACGTGCCGAATTTTCATCTGCCGGTACTTTCTGCGAGTAGAGGAAATGTACCTGATCAGTAGCATAAATCACCGTATCGAGCTGCGCTTCAGGATTGAACGGAAAACGAACGATATCACGGTATTTTGTATCTTTCATCGCCTTACGCGCCTCATTACGGGCAATTTTCTGTGTATTATAGAACATCTTTATCAGACTGGTCGAATCAAGAGAATTGATACGTGCCAGTCGCTCTTCATAGCTCGCCTGCCGGGCCGCATGCCGCAGAGCAGGCGGATGTATGTTATACAATTTACGTATCAAACGGTATTGCGGATAAGTTGACCGCAGGAACTCGTAACGACCGATATAACGATTAACCGTAGTAGCCGAATCAAACCGGCTGAGTTCAAAATCCCGCCGTGTTTTACGTCCCGGGACACGCAATACTATAGAATCGGGCAAATCACGATGATAGGTATATAGAGGCAGAAGACCACGAAAAGGTCCTATCATTCCCCTATCAGATACCCCTTGTTGCTGCCGGACATAATATTCGTATATATCTTCTTTTGAAAACTTCGACAGCAATGTATGCCGTGTCTGCTTTGTATCTATCCGTGCCCTCGTCTCCCACAAAGGAGATAACGTATCCGGATCCGGACGGCGGAAATGAAACATCGGGAAGAAATTTTTCACCTTCTCGTAGCGACGAATATATTTCTCCGTTAATTGGTTGCGGTTCAGGTACGACGAAGTAGTATCACGTCCCACCATAAAAGCTCGCAGAAATCTTACTCCTTCTCTACTTTCAGCACGCGCGCCTTTGGTACGATAATATCGGTAAAGGATAGCATCCAGCCGTTCCATTTTATCATTAAAATAGCCAAAGCGAGAAGCATATATTCGTATCGCAGCATCCGGGTCCGCTTTATAGAGTGCGCGCTTTGCCTGCCACATAGGGGTACTCAGTGCTTTGTCGCGAAAAGAATTCTTGCGGGCTATCAGTCCATCGGATTGGAAAGCGGCATTATCGGCCCATTTATTGTTGAAGAAACGGAAACGTTCCAGCAGATGCCTACTTTGAAACTGTAAGGTGTCATTCATCCGCTCCCATGCACGACCGTATCGCCACCACTGCCGGGTAATCATTCGTTGAGAGTTATCCAACATACGACTTTTCATCAGGCTGTCCCGCCTGCCTACCTGACGGTTGAACATATCAAAACGCAACAGCAAAGGGTCCGGACGACGTTTCCTGGCATCCTGTATTGCCCAACGTTTCTCTAACCCGCGTTTATACCACTTCAAACGCTCCAGATAGCGCTCGAAAGAGTGATAGTTTACATAAGTCCGGTAAAAATTGACAGAATCCGGGATGATTTTTTCGACAAAACGGTCATAATGCCGATAATCCCGCTCTTGTGCCTCCCGAAAACGTTGGCCCGTGAAACGCAATTCTTTTAATGAATCGGGCGTATCCCCCCGCATTAATACCGGACGGATATTAAGCATCCAGTTATCCTTCTGCAGGGCTTGCGGCACCGTTACTACAAATTCTATGTTAACCATCCCGTTGCGCTCCGCCGTGTTACGGGTAGAACGGGCCGACACCACAACCTCATCCAGAGCCAGCGTAGTCAGGTTCTCTTTATGGATACTATCCCATTCTACAGACATACCCACAGGAATAGAATCTCCTTTAGAATTGACAAATGTAAAATTTGAAACCGGAGGCAAGCTAACAGAATCACGCTTTACCACATTCATCGGTCCCGTTTCCTGCCTGGCCGGCAATGCCAGTGTCACCCTGGGCTGATCTTTATGGAGAAGACCGAATGGCGTACATGCAGTAATAACCATTATCAGAAATATAATATAGAAACTTTTAGTATTCTTCATACACTCGTGGGTCGAATAAAAAATCAACCTCAGAATAAATAAACAAGATTAAATGCCAATTTAGGAGTCGGTAAAAAGTAAGTTCCCGATTTTACCTTATCTCCACAATGTTCGCAACGGTATTTTGTGTACGGAGCCACAAGCAATCCCAATCCTGCCTCCACTTCCATATTCCAGCGTTTACTCAGCAACCAGGAACGTCCGTAAGTCATTCCGGCACCATACCCCCATCCCTGATAACGGTAGTCACCACCCAACAGACCATCCCAAGCCACATTGTAACGGGCCCCCATGGCATACATACTGATAAAACTACCTGCATAGGTTTGCCAGAACCAGTACCGTGCACCGGGTTCTATCAGAAAGTGTTTTATCTTACGTGTATCGCTGAAGTTCCACGGATTATAAGAAAAACCAAGATTCAACGTCCAATGGGTACTCAAAAGCATACTGCCCTCGGCATTAAAAGTAGTGGTAGCCAATTTAAGCGTATTGGTCTGTACTGAATAAAACTGTGCCTGCAGATTACTCGTAAGACTACCTGCAAACAATAGAAAAAAGAATAATAAACAATATCGTATGATTCGTCTCATTGATGTTTCAATATATGAAGTTTATTTTTGTCAACAAATAGTTTAGTGCACCATTTGTCATAGCCATTTCGATAGCTATAGACCGTAGGTGGAACGCTAACCTGTATATGGGTATCCGAGACCAGGGTATTGTAATAATCTGAGAGGTTTAACAAACAGGGTTCGGTAACGGGAAGGAAAGGCAGACAGTCTCCATCACTCGTAAAAAATGCCTCGGCAAAGTCATCCAACTCAGGATACATGATACTCAAGTAATACGCAGAACAGCCAAATGCACACCACCTATCATCAACATAAAAAAGATAGATGTGATACAGATTGTCAAGTTCCATCGTTTTTGCTAATACCGGAATTTCCATATTACATTTTATTATTGGTTAATAATCACTTACGCATCTCACATTGCTTGAAGTAGTTTTAAGCTGCCAGGAACACTGAGGCACCCCCTGTTTGAAATCGAAATACCATGCATTGGCAGCATCTTCCTCTGTGGCAGCCCAATATATTTTTGACGATACATTTTCCATCTGTGCTGCCGGATAGATAACTCCCACAGGCTCACGAAACAGCCACATCAATTGCAGCTCGCGCTGGGTAGGAACACGCCATTTACGGTTTGGGTCACCGGCTATTTTGTAACTACGGCAGCCCGTGGCAGCAGTTGATCTAAAATCTGCATTCAGATTTCCATTTCCATCGCCTGCACCTTCTGCCTGCATCCAGGTGACATTAGCTACATCGGTAGGAGCTATAATGAAACGCATCGGAATCCTGTCATTGACAATCGGATTCCCACCATTTCCACGGGATACCTGGTGACGGATGGTTGCGTCGTTTTTCATCATTTTGAACCCGGAGACCCATTGGGCGGACCCTGCCAATCCTTCCGCATAAATCACGGCATAAACCTGGCTGTTGACAGTCTCTTTTTTGATATACTGCCCGAAAGCATCTGAAGGGAAACAGAGGCATACCCAAACAATCGGCAGGAGGATATAATATTTAAAACTCATAATTTTCACTTTTCAATGGGTTATATTTTAATGAATGGTGTTAACTGCATCCGGATCCCGAAAGCCCCGTACATAGTGACGATCATCATTACTATTGACAGGTGCGGTTTTCACTTCTCCTTTATTCATGATGATAAAAGCATTAGGACTACCAAGGGCGGTAGATGACCAGTAGCTGGCACTCAACTGACTTGCCGTACTTGCAGAAGAAATCCATGTTCCGATCAGTTCCGAGACGGAAGGAAGATACCATGAAAATGATGTATCACCTCCATTAACCAGCCCATTCAATCCTCCATAACAGGCCTGCGCCGCCGGATAATGCAGATAAAAAATATCATTTGCCTCCAGTTGTCGGGTATTGCCATAACCGTCTGTCAGGGAGGTGGCTCCACGATTATTATACGAACCTATAACCTGCCATCTCACATCCTGTCTGCCGTTTTCCTCACCCCCCGCCTGTTGTCCCGTATACTTGCTATCCTGAAAGAAAGCCTCCAGTCTTTTGGAATATTCCCATTTAACGGCAGACGGATCGGTTTTTGAAGCCAAGGCGTTGTCATTTGCATCATACGCTTTAAGTTCTCCGGAGAAATAGCCGGGAATAAACCTTATGACATTGGTGTCGTCGTCCGACCTTCCCTTCAGGGTGATATTATAGGTCAGGTTATTATTGGAGTACACACTGAAATCAGTAGTCAGGTTCTTTCCCAGATAAATCTGATAGAGAACGAAATCTTTTACTACGGGAAATGAACCCACTCCATCAGGAGACATCTCTCTACCCATAATTTGGAGATAAGTACCTCCGATTGGCGCGTTATCACGGCGAGTGCCCGAAGTGGAGATCGCTACTGACTGCTGAAGATTGACAGGGAGATAGGAAGACTTCCCATTCAGAGGAAGAGCCTCGCCTACTGTGGAGGTAAGTGGCTTGAACCAATAAGCCGAAAACTGGTTCAGGGGATCTACAGTGGGGAAAACGGCGAACCGCCCCAATGTGTTAAAGTAACTTTTATTGGGAATACTCATTAATATCAAGTCCCAATTTTTTAAGTTACTAAACGCCGGATTATCTGTCTTAACATTAAAAGTGACCTTCGCTACCGTCCGTTTCAAAGCTATGGATAGCTGTTTGGCTTCACCGGTATTTATGGTGGCATCAACCGAACCAGACATGATTATTGCATCTTTCTTCACTCCGTTTACTGTAACTTTATGCAAAGGGAAGTCTTGGTTTCCTGCTTGCGAAATATGCATATTCTGCAAATCCGAATATGTGGAAGTATTTTCCTGCAAAGTATTAAAATCTGTCCCATCAACGTTCGCTATAACCACGAACCGATGTTTAACGACAGTCCCGCCGGGCCCTGTTGTAGTTGCCTGAAGCTCTACATCCGCTGTTGTGATTACCCCATCCTTACAAGGATAGGTAGCTTTACCGAGTAAAGTGGCAGTTTCCGTTATTCCGGCGAACTGTAATACGGTATAGTTATAGACGGCGTTTTCTTTATCAATGGCTGCGACAGCATCTCTTGTAACGGGTGTTTTCACCAATTCGATGTCCATATCCTGATTGGAAACGGACAAAACAGTACTTTCTCCTCCCGAACGCGTGTCGCCCTGAAAGGGGGTATTAAAAGCCTCGGTGCTGAAATTCAACCTGACGGGAACGGTTTCCGAGGATAGAGGCATTTGGGATGAAGGCATCATGTCGTCGTCCGTACACCCCGCCAACAACGGGCATATCATGCATATTGAGAATATTAATTTTCTAATCATAAGAATATTATTCATTCATGAAATTATATGATGTCGTTATTGAAGTTGCCGGATACAACGTACAGAGAGTCTTGTGCTTTTGTCTTGAGCGGATATGTTAGGGCCTCTACCAACAAGAGTGTTATCATCATAATAGAGCATAGCCCAAGCTTTGTCCTCACTTTCTTCGGTTCCTGTCCAGTAAAGTTTCTCCCGGTTTACATCATTCGTTAGTTTCAAATTTATAAATTGTTTAGTACCGGCACCATATATTGCATATACCAATAGTGCCCTGAGCTCGGATGCCCTTGGAAGCCTCCAGTCTTTAAAGCCCCCCCCGTTATATTTCCTGCAAAGTTCTTTTGCAACCAACTGTCCCATTTCATCTTCCCACGGCACCGGTTCAATGGAAACATCTTTTGTAGTCATCTGAAATAGCCTGCAAGCCGGTTCCTGGGTAGCAACATTAGCATCATCCTCTATGATTATACCTTTGGGAGGAGGCGGATCCGTCACCGGTTTGGCCGGCACATATTCTCCGTTGCCACCATACTTCACAGTAGTAAGGTAATTATAATACCGACGGTCACCAGCTGGCAAGTCTTTGTATTTTGGAGGAAATACTTTGCCATTAGCCGTCGTCCAACCACCATTATCCTCGGCATAGTAGAAACTCATCTCTTGATAATTTGTAGGATTAGTTACATTTTGACCAAAATCTCCATCAATACGTGTTGATGTCCAGTTTAAAAGCCGCATATTCAGAGACGAATTATTGAATTCAACGTTATAAGTATTGGCATAACCCTGCTTGAAACCATATGTGTCTCCGTCATTGTTCAGGTGCTCTCTTCCGAGAGAAAAGATTTCTTTCTTTCCGTCAATTATCAATGTGAAAACAAGGTCGTCGTCTTTAACATTTCTATCCATAAATGCAGGAACCAGAAAGTCGTATATTATAGGAGTTGCTGTATCTCCGGAGGGATCCAGTACCTCTGCAGTCCTCACTTCTCCTATCGGTCCCTGAATAGCTCCCTGCATTGCCATACCCGTTGCCGGATTGATCTTTCCTTTGTTTTTAATCCATCCTCCCGATAGGTTGTCTATGGATACGCCGCTCAGCTTGTGACTGCCTTTATCAACAGATTTCGTTACCTTGATACTTATCCAGGAGTAGGCATGCTGAAACTTCAGAGGAATAGTCACCTTGTCTGAGCCACCGGATGAAGGTATCGTATATGAAGTGTTGGTATTGTAGAGTATTTCCTTCTGTTGGGGGTTATTGGTCTGTGTAAAATCAAACGGAATTCCATCAGTGAAGTTTTCGGTTCCGGCAATGGCAGGATAATAAGCGATTACCCTTAGCGGCTTTCCTTCCGGTCCCCGGGGAGTTACCACTGTACCACTAGCGTTATTGCTGAATTCCCAGTTCCAAGGCGCATCGCCCGAAGGTCTACTCATGGTTGCTTTCAGATTACGGGATCCTTCAAAAATCTCACCCCGTGATGCATTATCTTTGGTGACAGACATGCCAAAAATATATTCGTTTTTGGCAAAACCTTCAATGGGAACAAAACTTCTTGTTTCAGTAGTGGTTGCATCAATCGTCGACGCATTGAAATTCAGGAGCACACCGTTTGCCTGAGTCTCTGTCTCGATCCGGTCACTATTATCACAGGCTCCTGCCAGTAATAAAAAGCACGATACAAGGATGATTGTCCCGGATAAATTATGTTTCTTTTGAGTATCCATATTTATTGTATATGATATTTTTTCATTTACTGCGTTTGTCGTACACACCGGATTTTAAATTTTTTCGTTGTTTTGTCATAGGGTGCCGCATTGCCCGGATTCGTAGCATCAAAGTTGATTCCCCAAGCCTGTTCGGAGTGTCTTTTATCTACCTTCGAATCACTTACCAGATATTCCGAACCGCTCCAGTAAGTTCCGCTTAGTGGAGCAAACCCTCTCATTGCCTCCAGGCTCCCTCTGTTTAAATAGAGCAAAGCCAGCTCGGAAAGCCGCGGAAGCCTCCAGTCGCCAAATCCGTCTCCTTCATAGTTGCGGCAAATGTCAAAAGCCGTAAGGGTTTTACCCGTTTTCCACGGATTGGTATCTCCACCCGTCACGTCAGTGACATCATCGGCCGATACCATAAGGGAGGGGTATACTCCCTCATAATCAAAAGCCACCTCTATGGTGTGATATAGCGATCCGTTTCGAGGTTCTATCGGATAGGTTATAGCATAAGCGTTATTTGTTTCGTCATAAAATCCGTTATAGTTAAAGTTCATTTTAGTCCCCTTCCAGGTATCTCTCTTTTTAGGAATAGTAAGTCCGGTTGCTGTATTCCACAACAACATGCCACCATTCGTTTTTTGGTACACCATACGGTAACCGATTATGGAAGGCACGGAAACCGCAGGAGGGAATGTCCATGGAGTAAGCTCGGCAGTAAAGCTTATATCTTTCGGTATACTTTTATAGGCCAGTTCGGCTGTATCATAACCGTCATCCGTTACACTCTTTATGGTAAGCTGGTAAACATGGTTACGCAATATGTTCATCGTTTCAGAGGTCTGGTCGTTGGTTAAATCCACCCGGTAAAATGTCTCTTTCTGCGAACCGTTATATTTACCCCCCACGATGATTGCCAGACGGCTCGTATGCTTGGTATCATATACACTTCCCCATTGCAAATCAGCTTCGGGAAGATAAATCTTCTCCGCACAGTAAGTGCCGCTTGTTATATATGTATTGTCATAGGCTTTAGTCGCCACAGCACCTACAGGAGAAGGAGCGGTTATGGTCAGTACACCTCCGGCAGAGGAAAAGCTACCTTCCAAAGGCATGTATGCATACTGTTTTCCCGATTTCCAGATTTGAATCTGGGTCATATTAAATTTTACCCCGTTTTTGCTCCAGGTATTGGTATTGGCATCCTTTTTCCCGATACCGATATCCACACGCGCTACGGCACGCACCAAAGAGACACTCCCCAAATCCAGGGTCTCGTCGATAACTTCAGGAGTTCCGCCTTTAGGTATTCCGAACATCGGAAAACAATTATTTGTATCAAACCCGAGGTTTCCGGTAATCTCCTCGCTCAGGCATGCTTGTTGCACTGCAGCATAGCTTTTGCCTGTCATACCCTGGAAGACACCGTAGCCATTAGGAAAGTTGGCAAGCACAACAAATTTATATTTATCATTTGTATCTACGCTTTGAAGCAGTGTAGCACTGTATTTTCCACCACCTGCCACATTCTCCGTACCGATGCCCACATGCCGCAAGGTTCCGAAATCATTTCCGTTCGCATTAAACTGAAGAATACAAAGGGACTTGATAGCCGAAGCGGGATCGTCGGAAACCAATGTCACATCGCTGTTGGAAGCAGAAACAGAAAGGTTTACGAGGGTAGAGCCCGAAGGAGTCCGGTTACTGTACGGCTCCTCCTGCTGGCAGGAAGACAAGGACAGCAACACCAACACCGCAGGAATAATCATTGCCAACCGGTTCAACTTCAATATAGGTTTATTCTTCATATTCTTTACTTTATCATCATTCTATAGTTTTACACTCTATGGAAATCAGTTGTATTCTTTCCAGATATACTCCTCTCCCCACCCGGTGAGTGCCAATTCCACATCCACATCGAGTCTGAAGTTCAACAAAACATTCAGCGTTTTACCCACAACTGGCAGGATGGGTTGATTCCCGCTATCGGTACTTATACTTCTGAGCAGGCTGCCGTTACGATAGATATCGATGGATATTCCGCTACCGGCCGTAGTAGGAAAAAGGTTGAAAGGAGGTATGATGTAATCTTTTCCGGCTTCAAAACGGGGTGAGAACGCATAAGAAGCAGGATCTCCTCCGTAACGGCCTTCAAAGTCTACACGACTGGCAGTTTCGTGCACCACAATGGAGTAAACGCCTTCATTGCTCTGGCTGAGAAGCTCCAGACCGCGTATGGTTATATTCATTGACGCCACCATACGGGAAACGGACATTTCCTTTTCCTCAATGCGGTTGGACGTCGAAGTATTGTCTACATTAAGCTCTCCATAGAATAAATCGGTGGGAGAGATGAAAATGCTCTTCTGTGCCCTTGTGACGGCAGAGGGTTTCAAAGAAATGAAACCGGCAGAGAGCGGATCGCCCGTTTTTAGGGGACTGACATACATTGTACCATCCTGTGTGTTGCCCCAAGCAATACAATGAAGGCTGGGTATGCCCGGATAGCTTAAAATGACAGGCTCTAAACTGCGTATTGGTAGTATGTCCAGCAAGCGGTCGCTACCATCAAATACATAGATGTTTATGTCTTGCATTGTTTCGGATAAAATACCTGCCGGTAATTTCACTTGAAGAGGAACACCTCTGAAACAATCGTCATTATTCTCAGCTATGCATCCCGACAACAGTAGCAGTACGAACATAAAGGATAATATCCCCGGTTGAAACCGGAATTTAATGTTGCCTATCATCATAATAGATATTCTTTCTTGTTACCGATTAAAAGCGGAAGTGCGCCCGAATGCAGATTTACAATCGGGCACATACCGATTTTATCGAATGTTCTTTCCCCATTTTAAAGGAAAAAGCTAGTTGTGAAGTTAATTAAACTCTTTTGTAATTTCAGCAGTCGTTGTCCATTTTGCAGGATGTACCGTAACGGTAATATTTGCATCTACACTCGGCTTAGACGGATCGTCACTACCACCGCCACCATTACCGCCCGGTTTAAAATCACCGTTCAGATTTAAACTGATATCATAAGTTTTTCCAGGCTCAAGATACGGCTGATTAGCTGGAGATGATCCTGCTTTCTTTTCACCAAAATAGATTGTAAAATATTTGGTTAAAACATCAGCACTGTTGTACTCTGCATTGTCTTTAGATCTCCATACTACTTCAACTACAAGCCCAGTCGGTTTATCAGAAGAAGCAGGATTTTCAAACAAATACCAAGGATTATCAGCAATGACATTCGCCACTTGATTTCCGGCAGAACTAGCAGCCAGATCTGTCTTTACTAAGTAAGTATCTGTTTGAAGAGGAGTTGGTGTCGGAACTGGTACCCACGGAGTACTCCCCCACGACAAGCCCCCTGCAAACGCCAAACCCGTAGCTGGAGCAAACGCACCAGCCCATGTTACCGTCCCTGCCGGAACGATTACGGCATCTGCAGGTAAAAGATGTGAGTTTGTCTGAGACATCATTAAGTAGACTTGTTTGATGGCAAACCATTTAGACTTATCTGTTTTAAAAACAGACAGAGTTGAATAGTTCTGGTTTGTATTATCAGCTTTCCATGAAATAGCTACCTTATTAATTTTAGCCGATATGAAATGCAGATTTACTGTTGCAGTACCAGTCAGACCATCTGAACCTATTGTCACTTTCCCCATTCCACTCATATACAGACGATCCTTAGTTTGATTAATTGTATGTTTGGTTGTGGGATCTGTGGTAGTAGTAACAGAAGAAAATACTTTTGTTTTCAGCTGGTCAATACTGCTCACACCAGCTAATTTTTTACCTGTAGTTGTTTCGTCACCCCCTAGATTAGCTATTACAACCACTTGAGAAGCATCCGTAGTGGTCGTAATCGGTTTAGCAATATCCGCCGCGACACCTATGTATTTGGGAGTACCCACAATAAACCCTGTCGTATTAAAAAAGAATACAGTAATATCCTTAATTTTGGCACCTTCTTCAGTAGCTGACACATCGGCTCTTGTATCCACAGCGTCTCCCTCCAGCTTAAGGACAACCCTTGCTTCTTCACCGCCCGCCCCAGCAGGAACCACGTCATCATTCTGCGAACAACTTGCCAATGCCGCTATCGCACACATTGATAATAAGATTTTTTTAACTTTCATTCTGTGATTTTTTTAATGAATAAAATTGATAATGTTTATTTGTTTCAAGCTTAAATATTGTTTTTTACTGCATCTCTATTCTATAATAGAGATTGAAAGGAGAGTAAACAAATCATAAAATTCCAGTTATCAATAAATTAATGTCACATAACCGACATAATACCTTATGAAAAGAACAATTAATATAATAAGTTAAGGTTTAATTCACAGTATTTTAGTACAATACGAAAAGCTATCAGAACAAGATGCTGAAATAATACTGAAGTAAAATGAATAAGCCACCAAACTCAATATGATATGAATAAGAAATCTTCACTTAACAATTTGCTCTATATACAAGAGCATCGTTCATGCAGAAATTACCTGGAAAAGGTAGAAAACGGATTCAAATATATTGAATTCTCACATGAAGAAATTATTCTGGAAAAAGAAATTTCATGGAACTATCTTTTATTTGTTCTCGAAGGAGAATGTGTCATCAATTGTAATCAGTTTAGAGAACGTTTGTTTCAGGCTAACTGTATGGTGCTACTCCCCAAAACGGCTATGGTTGAAATTAAAGTCATAGCCGGTACCCGGTTACTCTCCTTATCCTTTGATGTTCCCTTAAACGTATGTGATAAGTTCATATTACAATCGTTAACAGGACTATGCAGGAAACTGGATTATAATTTCCAGTCACTCGCTATCCGTTATCCCCTTCCTCCTTATTTGGAGATTGTTACGTATTGCCTGACCAATAAGATGGATTGCGGACATTTTCACACTTTGTTGCAACAGGAATTATTTTTTTTACTCCGGGGTTTTTATCTGAAAGAAGAATTAGCCTTATTGTTCCACCCGATCATCTCAGCAGAATTAACTTTCAAAGATTTTGTCATTGGCAATTATTTTAAAGTAAGCAATGTAAATGATCTCATCTCCCTCTCCAATATGTGTAAAAGCAGCTTTTACTGTAAATTTAAAGAAGTATTCGGAATGACGGCCAAGCAATGGTTGCTGAAACAACGGAACACACATATATTAAATAAAGTGATGACCTCAGAGACTACAGTCGGAGAGTTGATGGAGGAGTTTAGATTTGAGTCACAAGCTCATTTCACCCACTATTGCAAGCAGCATTTTAATTGCACACCACGGGAGTTGATTATGAAATATCAGGTTGTAAATCAGTAGTTTTTAACTACTTTGTGAAGTTTTGTACGAAATATCAAAATTATTGTTCTTTTTGGCAATAATGGCAAACTGACAATGTCGTACTTTTGTAGCGAGAAAGATAGATTGATGAAAAATATGAAGTATTAATCTCTATTATAGAATAGAGAAATACAGAGGAACTCATTTTCTCTCCAGAAGATTATTTACCATCTTATTGATCCGGTGAAGAGGAGCCAAATCCAATTCCTTAAGATAGACAAGTGTCATTTCTTCTTTGGTATGCCCTAATCCCGCACTGATTGCCGAAACCGGGGCCCCGTATTCTCTGGCCAGTGTTGCCCATGTATGGCGCGCGGTGTACGTAGTCAACGGAGGATCAATCTTCAGTTTCGCAGAGATTATTTTTAAGTGCCTGTTGGTACGTCCTAAAGCTGTACGATACTGAGTATATTCATTTGCATTGTTTTTGATAACCGAGAATACATACTCTTCTGCATTGTTCGTATTATTCCCATGCTCGTCTATAATGGATTTGATCTGGGGTGTAATGACTATTTGTATCAATTGTTTTGATTTATGTCTTCTATAGATAATCCGATTACCACTTATATTTTTCCACTTCAGATATGCAATGTCAACAAAAGCCATTCCCTGGGCATAGAAACCAAAAAGAAAAAGATCCAATGAACGTTTTAACTCTGCATCGGAATGCAATGACAGACAAGCCAATTTAACCATCTGTTCCCGATCTAATGCACGTTTTACTGTTTTACAGGGCTTGGTACATATTTCCTTGAACGGATAATCGCATGGAGGAACCAAGCCGTCCTTTACCGCGAGATTATACAATGCCCTGAAGTTCCTTAAATAGTATCCGATCGTATTTTCCGTAGCCCCATTTTTGGATAAAAAGTCTCTGTAGCAAGTTACAAAGCGGTGGTTCACTTGCGATATTTTCACCTCTTTCTTACCGATATATTTGGCAAGTGAAGCATAGGTACTTTGATAAGCAGCGGCGGTTCCGTTTTTCATTATTGACTTTTTCCATTCTATTTGTGTATCAATGTAAGGCAGTAATAAGAATTTCCCGGTCACTTTTGAAAACATGACAGTAGTGATATCATTTATTGTATATTCCTCACCACGGCTTTCCAGCCTGCGAACTCGTGCGGTCAGTTGCTTATAGATCCTCAACAATTCGCGACTGATTTTGCAACCGGTATGGCAACCCGAAACAACATTTCCGGCAATAATTATAAAATCCTCTTCTTTCATACGGTATTTCGTATAAATTATTTTTTTGCGCTTTTGGTGGATTAGCTGGAATACCACCGGATAATTCCCATCTTTCAATGCACGGGTCTTATTCAATTTTAATTTTACTGATGTCATAAGTTTTAATTTAATATAACAAAATTATCTTTTCGGGTTGCAAATAAAAGATTCCTCCAGCAATTGCGCAAAAGATCGATACCAAATCCTTTATTGAACTTTTGTATTCCGAAATAATTTTGTTAACGAGCCTCCTGTTTACATCAGGAGGCTACAGTATACCGGACGTCAAGTGACTTTCGCAGTTATTTTATTTGTGTGCTTTAAATTCATTTTTTTAAGAAGTTATACTGCATAATCCAGCGACAGAACTATGTGTGTGCTACTTGTCCTAATGCCTATCATATAAGATCTGCGTCTTTATTAATTCTCTTTTCTTCATTACCATAAATACTGAATATGAGTGCAGGTTATGTCTTCTTATTTCTTGAATACAAAATTATGCAATAAAAAGAAGAAGCTTATTACCAATTTGCGTATAAAATCTACCAATTAAGGCAAGGTACTCATATTATCATCCTTATTGCTGTTTCTTATTTGCATCGGAGCGGCACCCAAATGTTGCTTACAATAAAAATTAAAATGCGAAGAGGTTGCAAATTTAAATTCATACATGATCTGCTTCAATGAGATAGCGGGATTCATCAATCTTTGTTGTATCTGCAAAGCCTTCCGTTTCTGCATCCATTTATAAGGAGATTCATCAAAATTCTCTCTGAAAAGCTTTTCAAACGTCTTTATGCCATACCCTAAAAGACCGGCTAACTCTTTAACGGTTTTCACTTTTAAATAATTATCCAACACCCGTTCGTTAAAGAGCGGATTGCTGCCTAATATAAGATAAAATATCTGTATTATCTCCTCATACGTATAGAAGTGCTTGAACATGAGATACAGTTCTTTATGTTTCAAAATGTACATATGATGACAGTTTATTCCGGACTCAAGATAATGCTTCATTTGATTCACTACTACTTTGACCTCGTCCTTCATCACTACTCCACGGCAATCGAACTTCACGCCGGCCTTTATTTTATATAAAATTCTTGCCCTGACACTCGTACATGGGAAAATGGTGGCGTTGTATCCTGTAAGAATCAACACTGTTTGCGTAACAGCTTTCCATTTAAAACAGTTGTTTTTAGGCAGAAAAAACATTTCATTTTCCAACACGGACCGATTAGTGTACTGCTCAAAACTAATTGTAATTTCACCTGAAAGAATAAAAATAAAAAAACTGGTAGTTCTATTATTCAATTCCATGCACTCTCCCTCTTTCATTATAATATACTGAGGTATCACTTTAAATTCCGGAGAGAAATAAGGACAAATATCCGGTTGTTGGTTTAATTTTTGCATGATTGTTTGTATGCGATTAAGTTTTAAAACTAATAAAAAGATAGAAAAGCACCAACTTATAAGATCTTTTTTTGTTTTTAATATCAGCTATCATCATTGAAATGAACACCGTGTATAAAGAAAATACTTTATCTTCGGAATGATGATTTTGCCATATGAACCGATACGGAATGGATTACTATAGAATATTTTGTATCTTTGACGAGAATAACAGAGAAAAAAGAACCCAATGATCATTCGTACCATACTCGATACAGACCTTTATAAATTCACTACTTCGTATGCTTATATCAAACTATTCCCGTACGCAATAGGCACTTTCAGCTTCAAAGACAGGGACGGGACTGAATATAGCGACGAGTTTGTGGAAAGATTGAGAACGGAAATCAGTCAGCTATCACACGTGGCACTGACCGAAAAAGAACTGGAATATATGATAAAGAACTGCCGCTTCCTGCCCAGGGTCTATTGGGAGTGGCTCTCTTCTTTCCGTTTCCAACCCGAGAAAATAGAAATCCGTCTGGACGAGAATCGGCAGCTTCACATCGAAGTGAACGACTATCTTTACAAAGCAACGCTTTATGAAGTACCTCTACTCGCCATCGTTTCGGAGATAAAGAACCAATCGTCCGGCAATGTTGCCAACCTGGAAGACATCCTGTACAAACTGTCCGAAAAGACAGAACTGTCCAATAAGCATCAGCTACTTTTCTCTGAATTCGGAACCCGAAGGCGCTTTTCGTTCGATGTGCAGAATCAAGTCATCGGGCACCTGAAACAGACAGCCCATTACTGTATCGGCACTTCCAATTGCCATTTCGCCATGAAATACGGCATGAAGCCCATGGGTACGCATCCCCATGAATGGTTCATGTTTCACGGAGCGCAATTCGGCTATAAACATGCCAACTATATGGCCCTTGAAAATTGGGTAAATGTATACGATGGCGACCTTGGCATCGCCTTGTCCGACACTTATACATCTGCCATCTTTCTAAGCAATCTAAGCCGCAAACAGGCTAAGTTGTTTGATGGCGTGAGGTGTGATTCCGGTGATGAATTCCGGTTCATCGATCAGCTGACCGCACGTTATAAAGAGTTGGGCATCGACCCGACCACCAAGACAATCGTATTCAGTAACGCACTCGACTTTGGCAAAGCACTGGATATCCAGAAGTATTGCCGGGGAAAGATCCGTTGCTCTTTCGGCATCGGGACAAACCTGACCAACGATACGGGATTCAAGCCATCGAACATTGTCATGAAGCTATCGCAATGCAAGATGAACATGAACCAGGAGTGGCGCGAATGTGTGAAATTATCAGACGACATAGGGAAACATATCGGCAGCCCGGAAGAGGTGCGTGCCTGTCTATACGACTTGCGGTTGGAGTAACCTCCAACCGCAAATACATTTTATCATAACAGTGTTTTGATGGCATCTGTGATTTCTTCATCGGTCCGCCCCATTCGATACCCCCGGATGACCTTTCTGATCACCCGATCCTGATCTAATATAAAGAATAAAGGTGCCGCGCCATAAGTCCGGTATGACTTGACAATACCTTCATCACCGCACAAAAAACTATAATTTATTTGATTCTTATCCGCATAAGTTCGCAGCGAATGGGGTTCACGTCCCCAGGTTTCTATAGAAACCACTTCAAATTCACCGGCATTGAACTTCCCTTTCAATCCGTTCAGAAAAGGAATGGATGCATGGCAAGCACCACAACCGATACCGGTGAGGTTCACCAATAGCACTTTACTTTTAAATTCGGATAACGCCACCGGTTTCTCATACATATCTTTCAACATCCAGTCGGGAGCTTTCTGTCCTATAAGATCTGTCGCCGCAGGCTGAGTGACCTTTTTTTGCTCGCCATACTTGCGGATCTCATAGTCTTGGGGCACATAATTATATAAGTTTAAACCGGCTATCGACAATTGATTCAAGACTACATCCGAACAAGTAGTAGCAGAAATCTGATGCGACATTTCCCTGCGCATTTTATAAGGCAGACCGTCCGCTTTGCTAATCCACAATTCGTAAATCGAGGTCGGGTCTCCCAAATCAAAAGGAGGCTTCGGTATGTAGTACGCTTTTCCAAAAAATTCAACCTGCCTGTCTTCATGTATCACCAACTTGAAGTAATACGCTTCTCCTAAATCCTTCCATTCGGTGGTGATACTATCTCCCGTACTCAAAGCATATCCGATGATATTCCGGGTATAACAAAAAAACGGAGGAGCCACCAACCTGAAAGGAAGGGATCTGGTCGTGAAATCATCGATCATAATCCCTTTATGCTCATGATAACTTATCATCCTCACGTTTCCATCATAACCAAATTCAAATCGCGTCGTATCCTTGGCGTCAAGACACACATAGCTCGCGCCGATGGTTGAATCAGAAGGATTGGTGTATTCTTTAATAAAACGATGAAAATTGGTAATGGCAACGGTATCGCCGGGTTGCCAGGACTGAGATTGCTCATGATAGGAAGCTGATTCTATCTTACCAAGATTACCGAGAACTTTTTTCAAATAAGTTCTCATATCCACATCATTCTTACCACAGACATTCATGACTAACAAGAATGAAATAACAGATAACAAAATGGACTTCATAGTATTTTATATTTTAGATACACGCAAATATAGCCAATGAAAACAGAAATCGACAAGCGGTATCCCAACTTTTATACTTAATAATAATATTATAATATCTACTAACTTTTCATAGAAAAGAGACACTTTAATGGCCCGAACACAAATAGACGAAGATATTCCTATTTTAAGATCAGAAAGAAACGATTTCTCTCTTTTTAATAACACACCGTCTATTCAAAACTTATGTAATAGAAAGATACAACGCATAGATATGACATTTACATACAGAATTCTGCATTATATTGAGTAAATATACCATTTTACGTACCCAAAGACTTAACTCTTTCCGAAAAAGAAGTTAATGTTTTCCCGGTAAGAAGTTAGTCTTTTCTTCAGAAGAAGTTAGTCTTTTGTCCGGAAGAAATTAATAAAGCAAAAGAAGAGGTAAAATACATGCTTTCTGAAGTTATCAGAGACCTCAGAGGGAGCATTTACCAACTATCATTTTAGAGAACGGAATTGAGTTACATCAACAGAATGCTTCTATACCGGAAGATTATCAATCCATAATATCAGATAAAGAGCCCCAATCACATCATTTTAATTTTGACTAATGGCAAAACAACAGCTTTTTCGGGAGCAATCGCAAAGAAGCCCGGAAAGAAATGAATACAGCCCGTATTAAAAATACAGAATGACAGTTCGACATGCTTCTGTCAAAATGAAAATTTTCATCTGAATCGTTTGTCTTTCCTCCTCTCTTTACTTACACATGCTTTTTCCGCATCAGGAGTTGTCTGATCTTCTCCCTGTCACCCACTATCCATACCAGATCTCCCAAACGGAAAACCGTACTTTGATTCATGGAAATCAACTCGTCTTCCCGCTCAATGGCAACGATAAGGCTGTCATACTGTTTTCCCAACCGTGACTGGGCAATACTTTTATTCAGGAGCGGAGATTCTTCATCTACCGTGAAAGAGTGAAGCGTCACCTCTTGTCGCACATTCTTTTCGTCCGGAAAATCCTGCCGGATGTCGAGTTCCGAACGAAACTTCTGTAACTGGCCGTCTGTACCGACCACGATCAACTTATCCTGCGGATAAATGCACTCGTCACTTTGCGGAATGTATATCCTCCGTTCTCCCCTGACAATCCCCACTACATTGACACCAAACTCACGCCTGAAAGGAAGTTCCTCCAGCGACTTCCCTATATAAGATGAATAAGGAGATACCCAAACGGAGGTCAACTCGATATCTTTATCACTAAACTCACTGTTGAAACGGCTCTTCAGCGGATAGCGATTCCGGGCCGCTTCCTCCCTTCCGTTCAGATTGGTCAGGAAGTGGTTCTCCAAATGCGAATATTGGGTGAGGTTCTCCCTGAGAAGAAGTATCAGTCCCAACACGGCAACAGCTATGACAATACCTATCCCGTAATTAAGACTAAAATAACTGATGACAACTCCCGCTATGAAAAAAACAGCCACCGAAACACGGAACAGAATCAACGCTACCAGCCTCCCGTGATTGTAATTGTCGTCATTCCACAACTTCAGAAACACGTCCGGAGAATTGTACTTATCTGAAACAAGAGCCCACAAGAAAGGAGTCATCAGCAAAAGGGTGAGCAGGCACATCACTACACTCAGCCATCGTCCCGGGGAATCAAACATTCCGTTTATCGTCGGGTATACGGTCTGAACGGACAACAGCCAAATAGCAGTAAGGAGGACACTGTAAATAATCACTCTTCCGACAATCGTTTTCAGTAACCGTTTCCAGTCACTATCATGATTGACGGTCTTCTTGCCGGAAGCGTAACGGTCCAGGAATTCACGGGTCCGAGGGGAAAGTACTTTATAAAGCCATTCGGAAAACGGATTTGCCAACCGGATAAAATAGGGAGTGGTAAAGGTAGTGATAACGGATACCGCAACGATAATCGGGGGAACAAACGGGTCCAGCACCTTGAGCGAGGCTCCCAATCCCGCGATAATAAAAGCAAACTCTCCTATCTGGGCCAGACTGAACCCGGACTTGACGGAAACCTTCAGTGGTTCGCCGGATAGCAAGCCCCCCAATGAAGAGAAAATCGATTTACCCACAAGAGTCACCAATGTAATGATAACCACCGGCCAGGCATACTGAAGCAGGACAGACGGATTGACCAGCATACCGACGGATACAAAGAAAATAGCTCCGAAAAGATCTTTCACCGGCTGTATGATGTGTTCTATATGTTCGGCCTCAACCGTCTCAGCAAGAATAGATCCCATAATGAAAGCACCCAGCGCAGCCGAAAAACCGGTACGGGTAGCCAGCACGACCATTGCCAGGCAAAGCCCGAGAGAGACAATCAACAGAGTTTCATTATTCATCAACCGCTTTGCTTTTTTCAGGAAGAACGGAAGGATGAATATACCGACCAGAAACCACAAAATCAGGAAAAAGGCAACTTTCAGGACACTCATCAAGAGTTCCTCACCCACAAACTCTTTGCTCACCGCCATAGTAGAAAGGATGACCATCATCAGGATAGCGATCAGGTCTTCGACCACCAAGGTTCCAAACACAATGCCTGTAAACCGTTGGCTGCGCAAACCAAGATCATCAAAGGCTTTAATAATAATCGTGGTAGACGACATGGACAACATTCCACCCAGAAACACAGAATTCATCGTACTCCACCCCAACAGATGCCCCACCATAAAACCGATCAGTAACATACTGATCACTTCGGTTGTTGCCGTAATAAACGCTGCCGATCCGACATTCATCAATTTTTTAAAGCTAAACTCGAGTCCGAGAGCAAAAAGCAAAAAGACAACTCCTATCTCAGCCCAGGTATTGATGTTCTCCATATCGCCAACAGTCGGGAAGATGCGGACATAAGGCCCGGCCAGCAATCCGGCAACGATATATCCCAGGACCAGGGGTTGCTTCAGCCATTTAAATAAAAGAGTAATGATACTTGCGGACATCAGTATTAAGGCAAGGTCAGCAATCAAGGTAGGTAAATGTGACATAGTATGGTATGTATATTTCGTTAGTACTTCATTCCGTTTTATGCTCGTTTATTGTACCCAAAGAACAATCGGTAGTCCGTTTGTGTTCCGTATATATGACATTTATTTTGAAAAAAAGCTGCAGGGGCATTGCACAAAACTGAACTTTTCGTGCAAAAAGTATCCATCCTATTCAATATTTCTCTATATTTGTCGCCGAATTGGTTCGGAATCCGTGGTCAACGGACGAAGATTAAAAGGGAATCGGGTGTAAATCCCGGACAGTCCCGCTGCTGTGAAACTCTGTATAGCATCTTATCAATCAGCCAATTTCGTACCACTGACAGAAAAAGCAAACTCTGTCGGGAAGGTCCCGGTAAGATGTAGAGTCAGTCAGAAGACCTGCCATTCGTGAATAAGAGCATTCTCTCCTCGTGGGTTAGGAAAGAAAGCATCGTTGTTAAGCCCCAAATCGTAGAAATACTGTGTTTTCATCGGGTGGACGTATGTCCGCAGGGTGGAAAAGCGCGAATATGTATATGCATTTAATTGAGAAATGAATATGATTAAAAGAATCTTAGTCGCCAACCGCGGTGAAATTGCCGTGAGGGTGATGCGCTCCTGTCGGGAGATGGAAATAACGAGCATTGCCGTTTTCTCGGAAGCGGACCGAACAGCGAAACATGTGCTTTACGCCGATGAAGCTTATTGCATCGGACCGGCAGCATCGAAAGAGAGTTATCTGAATATAGAAAAAATCATTGAAGTGGCAAAGTCATGCCACGCAGACGCCATTCACCCGGGATACGGGTTCTTATCGGAAAATGCAACCTTTGCCCGCCGTTGCCGGGAAGAAGGCATCACCTTTATCGGTCCTGACCCGGAAACAATGGAAGCCATGGGAGATAAAATCTCGGCACGCATCAAGATGATCGAAGCCGGGGTACCGGTAGTTCCGGGCACTCAAGACAACCTGAAAAGTGTTGAGGAAGCCGTAGAACTCTGCAACCAAATCGGCTATCCGGTAATGCTGAAAGCCTCGATGGGCGGTGGCGGAAAAGGAATGCGACTGATTCATCATGCAGACGAAGTGGCCGAAGCCTATACAACAGCCAAGAGCGAATCGCTTTCCTCGTTCGGAGACGACACGGTCTATCTGGAAAAGTTTGTGGAAGAACCCCATCACATCGAGTTCCAGATACTGGGCGACAAGCATGGCAACGTAATTCACTTGTGCGAACGTGAATGCTCGGTGCAGCGCCGCAACCAAAAGATCGTAGAAGAGAGCCCTTCGGTTTTTATCACACCGGAACTGCGCCGGGATATGGGCGAAAAGGCAGTAGCCGCTGCCAAGGCCGTGAACTACATCGGTGCGGGAACCATTGAATTCCTGGTGGACAAGCACCGCAATTATTACTTTCTGGAAATGAACACCCGCCTGCAAGTGGAACATCCCATCACAGAAGAAGTAGTCGGCGTAGATCTGGTAAAAGAACAAATTAAGGTAGCCGACGGACAGGTGCTGCAACTGAGACAAGAGGACATCCAGCAACGGGGACACGCCATCGAATGCCGCATCTGTGCGGAAGATACGGAAATGAACTTCATGCCCAGCCCGGGTGTCATCAAGCAAATCACAGAACCCAACGGTATCGGAGTACGCATCGACAGCTATGTATACGAAGGATACGAGATTCCGATTTATTACGATCCGATGATCGGCAAACTGATCGTGTGGGCCACCACACGGGAATATGCCATCGAACGGATGCGCCGCGTGCTTCACGAATATAAGTTGACGGGCGTAAAGAACAACATCAGTTACCTGCGCGCCATCATGGATACACCCGACTTTGTGGAAGGACACTATGACACAGGCTTCATCGCCAAAAACGGTGAAGTGCTTCAGCAATGCATCACGCGCACCAGCGAGCGTGCGGAAAACATTGCGCTGATTGCCGCCTACATGGACTACCTGATGAACCAGGAAGAAAACAACAGCGGACTGGCAGCGGATAACCGCCCGATCAGCAAGTGGAAAGAATTTGGATTGCACAAAGGGGTATTAAGAATATAAAAGTATGGAAATACATATAGGAAATCGCGTGGCCGAAATAGAATTGGTCAGCAAGGAAGACAACAAAGTGGTTCTCACCATCGACGGAAAAACGTTCGAAGCGGACGTTGTCATGGCAGAGAACGGGAATTGCAACATCCTGATGGACGGACGCAGCTCCAACGCCCAACTGATTCGCAAAGAGAACGGAAAGAGCTACAAAGTGAATACACACTACAGCAGCTTCAATGTCGAGATTATAGACAGCCAGGCGAAATACCTGCGCATGCGCAAGAAAGGTGAAGAGGAGCAGAACGACCGTATCACTTCGCCCATGCCGGGCAAGGTGGTGAAAATCCCCGTCAGTGTGGGACAAGAGATGAAGGCCGGAGAAACGGTCATCGTCATCGAAGCCATGAAGATGCAGAGCAACTACAAGGTGACTTCGGACTGCCGGATTAAAGAGATTTTGGTGCAGGAGGGCGATAACATTGCCGGAGAGCAGACGCTGATAACGTTAGAATAAAATTAAAGCAAGAATAACAATGGAAGATATAAATAAAGCTTATGCCACGTTCGCCGAACGTGATCGCATCGCTTCTCTGGGTGGAGGCGCAGCCAAGATTGATATACAGCACGAAAGCGGAAAAATGACCGCCCGCGAACGCATCGACATGTTGCTGGATAAGGGTACATTTGTAGAGCTGGACAAGCTGATGGTGCACCGTTGCACCAACTACGGCATGGACCGGAACAAGATTCCGGGAGACGGCGTCGTGTCGGGTTACGGAAAGATCGACGGACGGCAAGTATTTGTCTATGCCTATGACTTCACCGTTTACGGCGGTTCGCTATCGGCATCGAATGCCAAGAAGATAGTCAAGGTGCAGCAACTGGCTTTAAAGAACGGTGCCCCGATCATTGCACTGAACGATTCGGGCGGTGCACGTATCCAGGAGGGAATCGAAAGCTTGTCGGGTTACGCTGACATCTTCTACCAGAATACGATGGCAAGCGGAGTGATTCCCCAGATCTCGGCCATTCTGGGTCCTTGTGCCGGAGGAGCCTGCTACTCTCCCGCACTGACGGATTTCATCTTTATGGTGAAAGAGAAAAGCCACATGTTCGTTACCGGGCCGGACGTCGTGAAAACGGTGATCCACGAAGAAGTCAGCAAAGAAGAGCTGGGCGGCGCCATGACACACAGCAGCAAGAGCGGTGTGACACACTTCATGGCCAACACCGAAGAAGAGCTGTTGATGTCGATCCGCGAGCTCCTCTCATTCCTCCCGCAAAACAACATGGACGAGGCACGCAAGCAGAATTGCACCGACGACGTCAACCGTGAAGACGCCTCACTGAACAGCATTGTCCCTGCCGACCCCAACGTACCGTATGACATGAAGGAGATCATCGAAAGAGTAGTCGATGGAGGCTATTTCTTTGAGGTGATGCAGAACTTTGCCAAGAACATTATTATCGGTTTTGCACGCATGGGCGGACGCTCGGTAGGCATCGTAGCTAACCAACCGGCTTATCTGGCCGGAGTGCTCGACATCGACGCCAGCGATAAAGCAAGCCGCTTCATCCGCTTCTGCGACTGCTTCAACATTCCGCTGATTACATTCGAAGACGTACCGGGTTTCCTGCCGGGGTACACCCAAGAGAACAACGGCATCATCCGCCACGGAGCCAAAATTGTGTATGCTTTTGCTGAAGCAACAGTACCCAAGTTGACCGTAATCACCCGGAAGGCTTACGGCGGTGCTTACATCGTAATGAACTCCAAACAGACGGGAGCAGACGTGAACTTTGCCTATCCGAGTGCAGAGATCGCTGTAATGGGTGCCGAAGGTGCGGTGAACATTCTGTTCCGCAAGGCAGACGCAGAGACGAAAGCCCAAGAGCTGAATGCCTACAAAGAGAAGTTTGCCACCCCCTATCAGGCTGCCGAACTGGGATTCATTGACGAAATCATCCTGCCGAAGCAGACCCGCAAACGCCTGATACAGGCATTGGAGATGACAGAGAACAAGATGCAGACCAATCCGCCCAAGAAGCACGGAAACATGCCGCTTTAAACAGCTGGCGGATGGAGTAATCATAAGAGAGAGGAGGGTGAATACCAGTTTCAACACCTCCTCTCTCTTTTTTTAACCTGACTACTTTAAAAAAACGCTTTCACTTATCGCTGCCGCATCTCGTTTACAAATTCATCCGTTGTATACACCTTTTCCGCCAACAACGTGAAGTTGATAAACGCTGCCGTATCGGCATCCATCCCCGGAAGCTTGGCAGAAGCCGTAGCATCAAACACCACCGCTGCCTCAAATCCCCGTTCCTGCAACTCGCGCAAATGGGATTCTGCACAGAGATTGCCGGACATGCCGCACACCACTACTTTATTGACCCCGCGCTTACGGAGTTGCAGAATCAGATCATTGTTTTCCGGACCGTAAAGTTTGTGCGGAGCTGTAACGATGATATTCGTGCCTTCGTTGATATAAGGCTTGTAGAGATCCAGCCAGTCGGCACCCGAACCTTCAAATCCCTCACCGGTCAGTTGTCCCCGGCGCTCAAACATACCCGTGTCATGCATCAGTTTCTCGATAGGCCCCTCAAAAAGCCATTGGTGATCGTGTTTGTAATAATAGTGTGGAGAGATGAATACCAGCATACCTTTCGCTGCCGCTACCTCAAAGATGCGGCGGAGGTTCTCTACCGTACCGTTCTTCTGTATATTCTCTCCAAAAGCTCCCCAACCTAAACCGTTCTCACTCAGGAAATCGTTTTGTGGGTCTGTCATTACAATCGCTGTATGTTCGTCAATAACGAACGGGGTATTGATACCTTCCATAATCTTTTTCTGTTTTTAGATGTTTATATTCATTTTCAACCCGGGTGCTGCCGTATCGGGCAGCCTCCGTTTTTTTCGACTTTGCAAAGGTCGGTATTCGGTACGGTACGGGAAATGGCCATTCAACCGGATAATTTGGCAATTCTTCCCGATTACACAAAAGCATCTATTTTCATCCCGGAAAGGGACCGGTATAGGAAGGAAGCCGGAGCAGGAACACCTATTTATATATAAAACACTTATGTTATAAACCATTAGACAGTAACTCCCGAGAGTTCTTTTTTGTATTCGGGAATAATTGCCTATTCAATATGTGATATCGCTATTTCCCGTGAATTAAAAGCCGCCTATCTTTGCAACATCAGATTGAGACAACTAAAAGAAGACCCAAAACGTTATGAAAAAGAATTTATTAATTTTAGTCGCACTGCTGACATCGGCAACGATATCGGCACAGAACGGAGGAACCATTATGAAGAAGTATGAGAACCAACTACCGCAAGCCGGCAGAGGAAACGTACATGTTGCCTACCAAGGCAAAGCCATCGACCAAATGATTTACGATTTTATGGAAGAACAGGGAATACCGGGCATGACACTTGCCATCGTACAGGCACCTTATATTCCGCGTGTAGCAGGCTACGGAGTGACGGACCTTGAAAAAGGAAACCTTGCCGCTGCCAAGACTCTTTGGCCCATCGGTCCCATCTCACAAGGATATGCAGCCGTGGCAGTGATGCAGCTCTACGAAAAAGGAAAACTAGACCTGAACGACTCGATCGGCAAGTACCTGAAAGATATACCCGAAAACTGGAAACCGATCAGTATCCTTCAGTTGATGCAACACAGTTCGGGCATTGCGGACTATCGTAATGAAAAGGGATTCGATGTATCGGCCGATTATCGCCCGGAACAACTGATCGAAACGGTAGCCGCCATTCCGCTCGCCTTCGAACCGGGGACAGACGTGAAACAGAGCGCCACAAACTTTCTGCTACTGACTTCTATCATCGAAAAGACCGGCAAGATGCCATATCACGACTTTGTGAAAAAGTATCAGATCGACTACCTGGGACTGAAACAGACATTTTTCGGCGAAGACCTGGCGAAAGTAAAACAGGAGGACGTGACCCTCACCGGCAACGTGCATCAGACATTCAAAAAAAATAAAGACTACATCAATCCCTCGGAAACGACTACCGGATATGTGGAAAAAGAGGGTCGCCTTGTCGCCGCACCGGCTGTCAGCCCGACGGCACTGAAAGGATTCTCCGACATCTGGGCATCAGCCGAGAATGTGAGCCACTGGGACATCGGACTGGCGGGAAGTGCATTGATCGAAAAGCCCGAAAACCGTGACATGGTGTACAAGCCAACCCGGCTGGCCAACGGCAAGGTAGTACCTGCCATGGCAGGATGGCAGTTCTATAACCACAACGGCCTGATGGACATCAAAGGCAACGTATCGGGCCATTCGGCTTTCCTGAGTCGATTTACGGACGCCTCGGAACTAGTGTGCGTTACCCTACTGGCCAATAAAGAGGGGGTAGACCTGACAAATCTGGGACGCCGTATCGCAGCCGCTTTCGACAGTGATAAGATGGGTACGGGAGCCAACGACAACCTGCTCTACACTTATGAAAGCCAGTTCAGCGTGCCCGAAACCATGACGCGCATCGAGCAGACCCTCCACACGATGGGCGTTCCCGTCTTTGCCAAGTTCGATCACGGGAAAAACGCCGAAGAAGTGGGATTACAACTCCGCCCCAACCAGGTCATCGTTTTCGGTTCACCGAAAGTTGGCACAAAACTGATGCAGGACAACCCGAGTATCTCGATCGAACTGCCGCTGAAGATCTCCGTTTGGGAGGACAAGAACGGAAGCGTATGGGCCACGTTCCCACAGATGAGGACGATGGCGGCCGAATACGGGCTGGAAGCCGAACCGGTAATCGGAAAGATGCAAGAACTACTGGAGAAAATCGTAATTAAAGGGGCAAGCGTATACTAACTTCCTGCTGTAGGGATAAACGCTTTTCCTGCAGAAAATTATTTATAAAATATTTGGAAGAAACACACGGGAAAAGTCACAAGCGGCTATAGAACAACGCAGCATGACTTCTCCCGTATTTTTTTACTGTACTCAGGCATGCAAAACAGGTTTCATTCTTTTGAGTAGGTTTGTTTATCCGAAAAGATAATATTTTTGTCTTCCGGGAACAATCGTTGAGAAATAAAACAACCGACATTTTGCGTTCAGCGAACATCTGATACGGAACAGGCGGACTGAAACGGACCTCCGGAGGGTATGTACCCCACCTGGAATCCACATCAGTCCGCCTGTTCTACATTTATCTGTATATCCGTATTCTTAACTCGCTATTGCGAGAAACGGAATGACCGTCATTATCCTTTTTCTTTCAGGATCACATCGTGTGCACCACCCTCTACGATACTTGTGGATGAAACCAGCGTGATCTTGGCATTTTGTTGCAAATCGGGAATGGTAACAGCACCGCAACTGCACATCGTAGCCTTGATCTTACTCAGAGTGGCCGCCAGGTTGTCTTTCATCTTGCCGGCATAAGGCACGTAACTGTCTACACCTTCTTCAAACTTAAGCGATTCAGTTCCACCCATATCGTAACGTTGCCAGTTCTGGGCACGATTTGAACCTTCGCCCCAATACTCTTTCACGTAGTTGTTCTTGATGCAGAGCTTCTTGGTAGGCGATTCGTCAAAACGTGCGAAATAACGACCCATCATCAGGAAATCGGCTCCCATGGCAAGGGCGAGCACCATGTGATAGTCGTGCACCAATCCGCCATCACTACAAATAGGTACATAAATACCTGTCCGTGCCTGATATTCGTCGCGGGCACGAGCCACATCTTGCAGGGCAGTCGCCTGTCCGCGTCCGATACCTTTCTGCTCACGGGTGATACAGATAGATCCACCTCCGATACCCACCTTCACAAAGTCGGCACCAGCCTCTGCCAGATAGAGGAAACCTTCTTTATCTACCACATTGCCGGCACCTACCAGCACTTTATCTCCATATTGTTGTTTGATCCATTGCAGGGTCTCATACTGCCATTCTGAATAACCATCCGAAGAATCGATACAGAGCACATCTACTCCGGCTTCTACCAAGGCAGGGACACGCTCCTGATAGTCACGGGTATTGATACCGGCACCTACCAACAATTTCTTGTCGGGACTCGACACCTCGTTCGGATTCTCCTTGTGGCTGTCGTAGTCCTTGCGGAAAACAAAGTAAGCCAGACGTCCTTCTTTGTCGATAATAGGAAGTGTATTGAGTTTATGATCCCAGATAATCTGGTTGGCCTCGCTCAGTGTCAATCCCACTTCACCCACAATCAGCTTCTCAAAAGGAGTCATGAAGTCTTTGATCTTTTTATCCAGCGGGTCTCTGGAGATACGATAGTCACGGCTGGTTACCAATCCCAGAAGATGTCCGTTTGGCGAACCGTCATCCGTTATTCCGATAGTAGAGTGACCGGTCTGGCGCAACAGGCGGAGTACGTCTTCCAACGTATGTTCCGGCGTCAGATTCGAATCACTGGTCACAAAACCGGCTTTAAATTTCTTCACTTTCCGCACCATTTCCGCCTGACTGGCGATGGGTTGCGAACCGAAGATAAACGAGAGTCCTCCGTTACGCGCCAACTCGATGGCCAGTTCGGGACCGGAAACCGATTGCATGATTGCCGAAACGAAAGGGATGTTCAATTCGATTGCTGCTTGTGTGCCTGCCGCATGTTTCACCAGCGGGGTGCGCAAAGAGACATTGGAGGGTACACACTGTTTGGTGGTAAGACCGGGAATAAGTAGATATTCACCGAAAGTTCTTGAAACTTCTTCTACGTAAACTGCCATAAGATAAGTTATTTTTTGGCATGCAAAATTACATCTTTCTTTTTAATTATGTGACTGGGGAAGGGAGATTTTTTCAATAATCCTCTCAAAAGCTTATTTTTAATCACATCAGGGCAATAAAGAGGAGACTCACTCCCTGAAAGCACGCCATGTAAACCACCTTCTTACAATATCACATCCTCCTGATGTCTGTCCATTCAACTACGGATATTATTGAACACAATCTTCATATCAACCTATTTTTAAAAGTTCCTTGAATCCTTCTACCGACTTATTCGGTTCAAACTCTATCACCCGATAGTCTGCCACAGCATTAAAAGGGTCCTCACCGATTATCTTTTCTACTTCTGCACGGCTCTGAGCACGGCAAAGAATAACTCCCCCCGTCCGGGGCACCTGCGGCCCGGAAGCAAGAAAGATTCCGGCAGCATAATACTTATCCAGATAGCAACAGTGTGCTTCCAGCAATTCGATCACCTTTTCGATAGGTGCTTTATAAGTCAATATTAATACGAACATGGCCCGATTTATTTTAGTTCTCCCGCAAAGGTAACACAAATCGGCCTACGTTAGGCTTTTCTTATAAATTTAATCTGAATCCGGAATATTTCTTTTAAATTAACAGGAAACAACACTACTTGGCAAACACTTTCATACCTCCGGTGTTATACATCAACATACAAAAAACAACCGCCTATGTCACAAGAAATGAAAGCATTCCCAGGAATGAAAGCTTCACAGAAACTCAACTTCAACCATTCCGAAGTTATTATCAACAGCGCACCGGACCGGAAGGTTATCTTGGAATCGACTCTGTTAGAGCAGTCATTCGTGGAAAAAGGATGTGGGGAAACCACTCCGCATGCTTGGAAAACAACATCGAAAGAGTCTCTGAAAAGACCCGTGTTTAACGAGATATGGTACACATAATGCCAGCTTGACCTGACAGAAACCTTATCCTGCCAATTCCGCCCTGTACTCCATCGGCGAAACCCCTTCGTGTCGCTTAAAATACCTACCCAGATACGACTGGTCGGGAAAATTCAGCCTGTCTGCTATCTCCTGAATACTGAGATCGGTCGATTGGAGGAGTACCTTTATTTCAAGTGCCGTAAAATCATCAATCACTTTTTTGGCCGAATGACCTGTCAGCGAACGACAGATGCTCGTCAGGTACTTAGTAGAAATACAGAGTTTGCCTGCATAGAAAACGACATCCCGTTGCGAACAGCAATATTCGTGCACCAGAGCAACGAACTTATGAAAAAGTTCGTTCGGACGACTGCCGCCCTCAATCTCTTTATGGGTGAAAAGGCGGTGTACTTTGTCGTATACATCAAGCAGGAAACTTTGCAGGTGATTGCGCGCTATCTGGTTGCGGAAACGATGATCGGTATCGGCATAAATAGCAGACGTAGCATGCAGGAGACCGTTAATGGGGGCGGTAAATTCGGAAGGAAGTGTATAACAGGGCTTCTCTTTTATAAAATGAAAAAAGGAGGGTTCAAAACGGATACAAGCCTCACGAAACATTTCAATATGTGAAGCGAAAAAGGAGACCCGAAAATCATCGCTCTTCTCATCAAGGCTGATAACAGCACCCGGAAGGAGTACAACCTGGGTATTTACCGTTATCTCGTATTTCTTCAGATCGATGGCCATTGTACCACGGCCGGCACGGCAATAAAGGATAATGGCACAATTGAGTTTATACAAACGGTTGTAAAAGGGAGAAAAATCATCGGTCCCTGCCACAAACGGCTGGTCGAGCGTGAGGGTAAGCGGGTTTCTTTTTTCCATATCATGTTCTTTATTTTGCCTACAAAAATAGGTCTTTTTAGTGAATTAGCCCGCATACTGTTCCGATAATGAACAATACTGGGGCGGGTATGAAAAGCAGTCGACAGTGAAAACGCTCTACCTTTGCCACGACAAAATTAAATAGGAATTATGATTGAAAAGGTTAGTAAAGTAAAGCAGGCTATATTATTCGCCTGCTGTTTGGCCGCCACCGGATGCAAGCAAGCACCGCAGGCAACTGTAGAATCGGGATACAAAGTAATAACCCTTGCGCCTACCGACCGGACGCTATCGAGTACGTACTCGGCAACAATACGCGGACGCCAAGACATCGAAATCTATCCGCAAGTGAGCGGTACACTGACACAGGTGTGTGTCAGCGAAGGAGAACGGGTAAAACGGGGACAGTCGTTGTTCATCATCGACCAAGTGCCTTACGAAGCTGCCCTGCAGACAGCATTGGCAAACGTGGAAGCAGCCAAAGCCTCACTGGCTACAGCACAACTGACGTATGACAGCAAACAGGAATTATATAAGCAGAATGTGGTTTCGGCCTTCGACCTGAGTACGGCCAAAAACTCTCTTTTGGCAGCACAAGCGCAATTGGCACAGATGAAGGCTCAGGAGGTGAACGCCCGGAACAACTTATCGTACACATTGGTAAAAAGTCCGGCGGACGGAGTGGTGGGAACACTGCCCTATCGGGTAGGAACGTTGGTGAGTGCCAGTCTGCCTGAACCGCTGACTACCGTTTCGGACAACTCGGACATGTACGTCTACTTCTCGATGACGGAAAACCAACTCTTAGGACTGATCCGACGCTACGGATCGAAGGAAGAAGCACTGAAACAAATGCCGGAAATCGGCCTCCAACTGAATGACCGATCGGACTATCCGCAACAAGGACGAATCGAGACAATCAGCGGAGTGATAGACCGGAACACCGGAACAGTCAGCCTGCGGGCAGTATTTCCCAACCGGGAAGGATTGTTGCACAGCGGCGGCGCGGGCAATGTGATTGTACCGACAGAAAAAGCGGGTGCATTGGTCATTCCGCAAGCCGCCACATTTGAGGTACAGGATAAAGTATTTGCATATAAGGTTGTGGACGGAAAAGCGCAATCCACTCCGGTACAGGTGACACGTGTGAACGGCGGGCAGGAGTACATTGTGGAGAGCGGTTTGCAGCCCGGCGACGTAATTGTGGCAGAAGGTGTAGGATTGCTTCGCGAAGGAACAGAGATAAAAACAATAAATGGTGAATGATGAACCGAACTGCCACAGCCGCCCATCCAAGTAAGCCGGCTTTTAATATCCACTTATTAAACGTATTACTAACAAGAATATTATGAATTTACGAACTTTCATTGAACGGCCTGTCCTATCGGCTGTTATATCCATAACCATTGTCGTGGTCGGGATTATCGGATTGTTTACGCTACCCGTAGAACAATATCCGGACATTGCCCCGCCCACCATCATGGTGAGCACCAGTTACTTCGGTGCCAGCGCAGAAACTCTGCAAAAGAGTGTTATCGCACCACTCGAAGAGGCCATCAACGGTGTGGAAGACATGACCTACATGACCTCCAGCGCTACCAATGCCGGAACAGTCTCTATCACCGTCTACTTTAAACAGGGGACTGACCCGGACATGGCGGCGGTGAATGTACAGAACCGAGTTTCCAAAGCTACCGGACAGCTCCCCTCGGAGGTAAACCAAGTAGGTGTCACCACTTCGAAGCGGCAGACGAGTATCCTGCAAATGTTCTCGCTCCACAGCCCGGACGACTCGTACGACGAAGCCTTCCTGGCCAACTATATCAGCATCAACCTCAAACCTGAGATTCTCCGTATCTCGGGCGTCGGAGACATGATGATTATGGGAGGAGATTATAGCTTGCGTATCTGGATGAAACCGGACGTAATGGCACAATACCGGCTGATCCCTTCGGACGTATCGACTGTCCTGGCGGAACAGAACATTGAGTCGGCCACCGGATCGTTCGGTGAAAATTCCGATGAAACGTATCAATATACCATGAAATACAAAGGACGCCGAATCACACCGGAAGAATTCGGTGAGATCGTGATCCGTTCCACCGACGACGGACAGGTGCTGAAACTAAAAGATATCGCCACAATCGAACTGGGACAGGAAAGTTATGCTTACAGTGGTACGACGGACGGGCATAACGGTGTCTTGTGTATGCTCTTCCAGACAGCCGGCTCCAATGCCACAGAGGTGAACAACCAAATCAACCGATTCCTTGAAGAGGCAAGGAAAGAACTTCCCCAAGGAGTGGAACTGACACAACTGATGTCGTCCAACGACTTCCTGTATGCCTCCATCCACGAAGTGGTGAAGACACTGTTGGAAGCCATTCTGTTGGTTATCCTTGTCGTGTATGTCTTTTTGCAGGATATCCGCTCGACACTGATTCCACTGGTGGGGATCATTGTATCACTTATCGGTACGTTCGCTTTCATGGCGATAGCCGGATTCAGTATCAACCTGATTACGTTGTTTGCCCTGGTGCTGGTCATCGGTACGGTAGTGGACGATGCCATTGTAGTGGTCGAAGCCGTGCAAGCACGGTTTGACGTGGGATACAAATCATCCTATATGGCAAGTGTCGATGCCATGAAAGGAATCAGTAATGCCGTCATCACCTCCTCATTGGTGTTCATGGCAGTTTTTATCCCCGTATCGTTCATGTCCGGCACATCGGGTACGTTCTATACTCAATTCGGACTGACAATGGCCGTTGCGGTAGGTATCTCGGCAGTAAACGCCCTGACACTGAGTCCGGCACTTTGCGCCCTGCTACTGAAACCGTACATCAATGAAGACGGTACCCAGAAACAGAACTTCGCCGCCCGTTTCCGTAAAGCATTCAATGCAGCTTTCGATGTTGTGGTAGAAAAATACAAAGGCATCGTTCTCTTCTTCATCAAGCGCCGGTGGCTGACAGGATCACTCCTGATAGCTTCCATCGCCTTACTGGTAGTACTGATGAATACAACAAAAACCAGTCTTGTGCCCGATGAAGACCAGGGCGTCGTATTCGTCAACGTCAGTACGGCCGCAGGCAGTTCGCTACGGACGACAGACGATGTAATGAAACGTATCGAGGAACGCATGGAACAGATTCCACAAGTGAAGCATGTGCAAAAGGTGGCAGGATACGGATTGCTGGCCGGACAAGGAAGCTCCTTCGGTATGCTGATCTTGAAACTGAAACCATGGGACGAACGCCCCGGAAAAGAAGATGATGTGCAGGCAGTGATCGGACAAGTGTACGGACGGACGGCAGACATCAAGGATGCCAGTGTATTCGCCATCTCACCGGGTATGATTCCGGGCTACGGAATGGGTAACGCACTTGAACTTCACATGCAGGATAAGACCGGAGGAGACGTCAATGAATTCTTCCAGACCACACAGCAGTATCTGGGAGCCCTCAACCAACGTCCGGAAATCGCCATGGCCTACTCTACATTCGACGTGCGCTATCCGCAGTGGCTGGTCGAAGTCGATCCGTCGAAATGCAAGCGTGCCGGTATCACACCGGACCAGGTATTGAGTACTCTTTCCGGATACTATGGCGGACAGTATGTGTCCAACTTCAACCGATTCTCAAAGGTGTACAAGGTGATGATCCAGTCCGACCCGCAGTACCGGCTTGACGAAGCGTCACTGAACAATACATTCGTACGCATGTCTAACGGAGAGATGGCTCCCCTCAGCCAATTCCTCACACTGACCCGTACGTATGGCGCCGAATCACTGAGCCGTTTCAATATGTACAACTCTATTGCCGTAAATGCCATGCCGGCCGATGGTTACAGTACGGGTGACGCCATCCGTGCCGTTCAGGAGACAGCTTCCACTTCCCTGCCCAAAGGTTATGGATACGATTACGGAGGCATCACCCGCGAAGAGAATCAGCAAAGCGGTACGACGGCCATCATCTTCGGCATCTGTTTTCTGATGATCTACCTGATCCTGAGTGCACTCTACGAAAGCTTCCTGATCCCGTTCGCCGTCCTCCTGAGCGTACCCTGCGGCCTGATGGGTTCATTCCTCTTCGCACGCATGTTCGGGCTGGAGAATAACATCTACCTGCAAACCGGACTGATCATGCTCATTGGATTGCTTGCCAAAACCGCCATCTTACTGACGGAATATGCCGCCGAACGCCGTAAGGCAGGCATGGGACTGATTGCTTCCGCATTGAGTGCCGCCAAAGCCCGCCTGCGCCCGATATTAATGACGGCATTGACCATGATCTTTGGTCTGCTCCCGCTGATGGTAGCCAGCGGCGTAGGTGCAAACGGTAACCGCTCGCTGGGAACAGGTGCTGTAGGTGGCATGGTCATCGGTACACTGGCACTGCTGTTCATCGTACCGTCACTGTTCATTGCCTTCCAATGGCTACAGGAACGGATACGTCCCGTACAGATAGAACCAAGTCATGACTGGCAGATTCAGACAGAGCAGGAAGTGAGTGAACACGAAAAAGAAGAAGCTAAGAATCGCCCTCTAAAATAAATAAACAAGCATGAAAAAGTTAATCATATCCCTTGCCGCTATCCTCGCCCTAAGCAGTTGCGGCATCTACTCCAAATACAAACCCGTCACGGAGATTCCCGACGGACTTTACGGACACGGAGGAACAGACACCCCCGGGTTGACTTCCGCCGATCCGGAAATCCAACGAAGTGATACTGCCGCCAACTTCGGCAACCTCAGCTGGCGGGAGGTTTTCACCGACCCGTATCTGCGCGTACTGATCGACTCTGCCCTCGTGCGCAACACCGATCTGCGCACTGCCCACTTACGGGTGAAAGAGGCTGAAGCTACCTTGCTTTCCGCACGCCTCTCCTATCTGCCGGCTTTTTCACTTTCTCCGCAAGGTACGGCAAGCAGCTTCGATGGCGGAAAAGCTACTCAGACCTATTCACTGCCCGTCAGTGCCAGTTGGGAGATCGATATCTTTGGCCGGCTGACCAATGCCAAACGTCGTGCCCAAGCTGTCGTGGCCCAAAGCCGAGATTATGAACAGGCGGTGCAGACCCAACTGATTGCCGCCGTGGCCAACAACTATTTTACCTTGTTGATGCTCGACGCCCAGATCGAAATCTCCACCGCTACGGAAGCTGCCTGGAAAGAGAGCGTCGCCACCACCCGTGCCATGAAAGCAGCGGGAATGGTGACCGAAGCTGCCTTGTCGCAAACCGAAGCTACCTATTATAATATATGTACGACTCTGCTCGATCTGCAAGAGCAGCTCAACCAAGCCGAGAACGCCCTTTCTTTGCTGCTGGCGGATGTCCCCCACCGTATCCCCCGCGGACGTCTGGCCGACCAACAGCTCCCGGAGAATCTATCGGTAGGCGTACCCCTGCAGATACTCTCCAACCGGCCCGACGTACGCAGTGCCGAACAGTCGCTGGCACAGGCATTCTACACTACCAATGCTGCCCGTTCCGCCTTCTACCCCTCGATCACACTGAGTGGCAGTGCGGGATGGACCAATTCGGCAGGTGCCATGATTGTCAACCCCGGTAAGTTTCTTGCCACAGCAGTAGCCTCTCTTACCCAGCCCTTGTTTAACCGCGGAGCAAACATCGCCCAACTCCGCATAGCCAAGGCGCAGCAGGAAGAGGCACGCCTCAGCTTTGAGCAGACCTTACTCAATGCCGGAAGTGAAGTCAACAATGCTCTGGTACAATATCAGACGGCACGAGACAAATCGGCCTATTTCAACCGTCAGGTGGCCTCTCTGGAGAATGCTGCACGCAGCACGCAACTACTGATGAAGCATGGTAACACGACTTACCTGGAAGTGCTCACCGCACAGCAGACACTGCTTAATGCGCAACTCTCCCAGGTGGCCAACCGCTTTACCGAAATCCAGGGAGTCATCACCTTGTATCAGGCATTGGGAGGAGGCAGGGAAACTGCCTCCGGAGAAAGAAATTCTTAACAGAAGAATACAGCCTAACTTTTCAACCTTTCTTAAATGATGACGACTGTCTGTCCGGTACCTTGTGTACCGGGCTGTACAGAAAAAGCCCGTACTACCTCTTCTCTAACAAAAAGGATGTACGGGCTTTCCTGTTTTAAACGGTATCTTATGCGTTCAGCGCCTGTTCGATGTCCGCGATAATATCATCCGCATTTTCGATTCCCACCGACAAGCGGATCAGATCCGGACGAACACCGGCTTCTATCAATTGTTCGTCTGTCAGCTGGCGATGCGTATGACTGGCGGGATGAAGCACACATGTGCGTGCATCGGCTACATGGGTAACGATGGCCGCCAGCTTCAGCGAATCCATAAATTTGATGGACAACTCACGACCGCCTTTCAAGCCGAAAGAGATCACACCGCACGAACCATTCGGCATATACTTCTGCGCCAGTTCGTAGTATTTGTTGCCCGGCAGACCGCAATAGTTTACCCATGCCACCTTGTCGTTCTGCGCAAGATATTCGGCTACCTTCTGTGCATTGCCACAGTGCTGAGGCATGCGCAAATGCAACGTCTCCAAGCCCAGATTCAGCAAGAAAGCGTTTTGCGGACTTTGAATACTGCCCAGGTCACGCATCAATTGCGCGGTTGCCTTTGTCATATAAGCGCCCTTGCCGAAAGCCTTGGTATAGGTCAATCCGTGATACGATTCATCCGGTGTGCAGAGTCCCGGGAACTTGTCCGCATGGGCTTCCCAATCGAAGTTTCCGCTGTCTACGATGCAGCCGCCTACACTGGTGGCATGCCCGTCCATGTATTTAGTAGTGGAGTGAACCACGATATCGGCTCCCCACTCAAACGGACGACAGTTGATCGGTGTCGGGAATGTATTATCAACAATCAAAGGCACACCGTGACTATGGGCAATGCGGGCGAATTTCTCAATGTCGAGCACTTCAAGTGACGGATTGGAGATGGTCTCGCCGAACAGTGCTTTCGTATTCGGACGGAAAGCCGCCGAAATCTCTTCTTCACCAGCATCGGGGCTGACGAAAGTGACATCGATACCCAATTTCTTCATCGTCACGCCAAAGAGGTTAAACGTTCCGCCGTAAATGGCCGACGAACAAACAAAATGATCGCCCGCCTGGCAAATGTTGAATATGGCATAGAAATTGGCAGCCTGTCCACTGGAAGTCAACATAGCTCCCACACCTCCTTCGAGAGCGGCAATCTTGGCGGCTACAGCGTCGTTCGTCGGATTTTGCAGACGGGTATAAAAGTAACCGCTGTCTTCAAGATCGAACAAGCGGGCCATCTGCTCACTGGTTTCGTATTTAAAAGTAGTACTTTGATAGATGGGCAGCACGCGCGGCTCGCCCTTTTTCGGAGTCCATCCTGCTTGTACGCACAGGGTTTCGGGCTTGAATTGTTTTGCCATAATGATATTGAGTTTACGATTATATTGCCTTAAAAAAGTTATATCGACGCAAAAGTAGAGAAAATTATTGGTTTAAAAGGCTATCTTTGCGAGCGAAAAAGCAAAAATTCACCTTAGAAGTCAAACAATAGCACAGCAGCCCGAGCCTGCATCTTTTATACGTAGCGATATGAAAAGAAAACTCTGTCTTCTCCTGTTCTTCTGTCTTTTATTGATTGCCCCGGCTTTGCGGGCACAGCAGAAAGCCACTCCCAGATCCGGTGAAGGTATCTCTACCTTCCTCCTGCGCCACAACCGCGCCCCGAAGAAATACTACAATGATTTCATCGAACTCAACAAAGCCAAACTAGGGAAGAGCAGAACTCTTAAAATGGGTGTCACTTACCTGATTCCCCCTGTCAAGAAAGCGTCGGCCGCCACTTCCGGAAAAACGACGGAGGCAGCAGCCGAAAAGACATCCGCACATCACCCGCGCCGTACGGAAGTCAACGAGCCGCTCTTCGGGAAGTGGCTTTCAAATGTCAAGGTCACTTCCAATCGCCTTGCCGGTACCTGCTTCTATGTTGTCAGCGGACATGGCGGTCCCGATCCGGGCGCCATCGGACGCGTTGGCAAACACGAGCTCCACGAAGACGAATATGCCTACGACATCGCTCTTCGCCTTGCCCGCAACCTGATGCAGGAGGGTGCCGAAGTCCGTATCATCATTCAAGATGCCAAAGACGGCATCCGTGACGAGGCTTATCTCTCGAACAGTAAACGTGAAACCTGCATGGGCTCTCCCATCCCGCTGAACCAGGTACAGCGCCTTCAGCAGCGTTGCGACAAAATCAATGCCCTTTATCGTAAAGACCGCAAGAAGTATAAATACTGCCGCGCCATCTTCATTCATGTGGACAGTCGCAGCAAAGGTACCCAGACCGACGTCTTCTTTTACCACTCCAACCGCAAAGCCGAGAGTAAGCGCCTCGCCAAAAACATGAAGGAAACCTTCGAGTCCAAATACGGCAAGCATCAACCTAACCGGGGGTTTTCGGGCACCGTAAGCGGACGCAACCTCTATGTTCTGGCCCACACCACGCCCGCCTCTGTTTTTGTCGAGTTGGGCAACATCCAGAATACCTTCGACCAGCGTCGCCTGGTGATCCCCTCCAACCGGCAGGCACTCGCCAAATGGTTAATGGAAGGGTTTATAAAAGACTATAAATAAACAGAACCTCTTGTTTTTCTGAAAGATTACAAAAGGATGTGAATGTACTGAGAGCAGATGACCGGAGTGAGCCGATAAATCCTATATTTGTTGCCGGATGTAAAGTAAAACTTTTAAAGTCATTTTTATGGAACAGTTATCTTTTATAGAATCATTCCGGACTTCTCCTTTCATTCTCACCGAAGGCGCTATCGTAGAACGTTTGCGTCACGAGTTTCACATTTCACCGGACAAACACATTGCACATGCCGCACTGATCTACGATGACTCCCATCGTGAGATTCTGGCATCCATCTACCGGCAATACCTGCAGATAGCCACTGAGTTCCGCCTGCCACTGATGCTGATGACTCCCACCCGCAGAGCGAACATCGAGCAAATAGCCACGTCCGATTACCGGCATAAAAATGTACTGGCGGATACTATGGCCTTTCTCTCCCGCTTCCGTGACGAAGCTTCCACTCCCGTATATATCGGTGGACTGGCCGGATGCCGCGGCAATGCGTACGACGGCCGCTACTATCTGTCGGTAGAAGAAGCCATGGAGTTTCATTTCCCGACAGTCCGCACGCTGGCACAGTCGGGGGCGGACTATCTGTTTGCCGGCATCATGCCGCAACTGACAGAAGCCATCGGAATGGCCAATGCCATGGCTGCAACAGGACTGCCTTACATCATCAGCTTCATGGTATGTCGTGACGGACGCCTGATAGACGGTACTTTCATTCATGACGCCATCGATGCCATCGAAAAGGAAACTTCCACCCGCCCACTATGTTATATGGCCAACTGCGTACATCCCGATGTGTTGCACCAGGCGCTGCTGCATCCCCGGAACGATACGCCTTTGGTGCGTCAGCGCTTTCAGGGTATTCAGGCCAATGCCGCCAACCTCAGCCCGGAGGAACTGGACGGATGCGATCATCTGATTTCTTCTTCACCGGAAGAACTGGCAGACAGACTGATGACACTGCTGTGGGACTTTCCGTTAAAAATCTGCGGAGGCTGTTGCGGAACCAACCAACAGCACATGCACCGTTTCGCAGAGATGCTGGCTTACCGCCGTGACAATAAAGCGTGGTAACTGTCTGCTCCGGTAAACGGGACCGCCCGTGCCGGCAATGCAAACTCTCACTCCTTCCTCCTGCGGTTCAGATATCTGCGCAACAATGTGGGAGTAAAGCAGAAGATCAACTGGGCTTTACTCCACTTGTAGCATTGCTGGAACACAAGCATACCGATAGCGATGAACAGGGCAGCGCCCGCAGCAGCTTGCAGAGGCAGACAATGCACACCCTCTTGCGGGACTATCAGAGGGATCAACGCCAATGCTCCGGCGGGAGCAAAGTACTTTCCGGTCCACTCGAAGACAGCAAACAAGCAGCAGATGATGAGCAAGGCGACCACCGTTTCGGGCAAATGCAAAAAGGTATGCCCGATGATCTGAAAAGCGGTCCCCAAGGCAGCTCCGGTAACCAAAAACAGAAACACCTGCATGGGGCGGTTTCTGAATCCGGCTTTCGAATTGACAATCTCCGTGAATGTCACGATCAACGGAGGAATAATGAAATAACTGCATCCGCAGGAGATAGAAAGGGCAGCTACCAGTGAAACCCAAAAGAGCAGAGCCGCCCAACGGAAAATCTCCTTTTTCCACTCACGCCCGGACAGGACGTAATCCGTCTCCCGGCGCAAACCTCCTTTTTCCATCAGCCTCTGTCCGGCAACAAGCACGGCGGAAAGCAGGAAAACGGCCGACGGATAGATCCAGGTCTCAGTGTGCAGCAGCACCGGCAGCATACAAGCCGAAATCAGTGGAATCAGAGTAGCCCGGCTGAACAGCAGGCAGCAGGCGGCAAAGGCAAATGCCAGGCATAAATTGCAGAGCAACGGCAGCATAGAGTAGCGCACGATACAAACTCCGGCAACAGCCCCTGCTGTCATCAGCCCAATCAGCTGCCAACGCCCGACTTTCCAAACCCGCTTATCGATCACCCACAAGCCGACGGCGAGCGCCGCCATCTCCGGAAAGATAATCTCTTTCTCGCCTGTCCATTCGGCTATGCCCACCATCAGCATCACCATGAAAACAGAGAATACATATCTGACTTTTTTCGTTTTGTCCATCATGAAGTCCAATAAAGATCCGCAAAGATAGTCATTTATCAGGAGGCATCCCTCCCGAATGGCTACCGGATGGAAATTTAACCGTAAAAATTCGACGATCGCCCGATCATAACCGTCCCGGATTTGTTACTACACCAAGTGTAACATCAAATTCTTATGACCATGTCCGATTTCAACCCCAGACCGTCCGACAAACTGACGGCAAGTGAACGTAAAGAACTGGATACCTCCGAGTTCGGCATACCCCAATTAAGAGAGTTCCCCATCCACGACGCCGCCCATGTACGCGCGGCAGAAGCCTACTTCAGGTATGCGCCCGAAGAGTATAAAGCGCAGTTGGCACGGAACATCCTGGCCAAAGCACATCTGCTGGGAGTGAACGTAAAAAGCCCCGCCATCCTGGAGTGGGCGGAGAAATAACCGGAAATAAAAGCAATAAGGCAGGCGCACGAAGAAAGATTCCCGGATTATTTCCTACTTTTGTACCCATATACCCCCTCACTTTATAAAAACTGTTGTATATGAGTTTCTCAGGATTCGTTTTTGATATGATCAGGCGCAATAAGGAGAACAGAGACCTGTTTACTCTGCGCCGGGAACGGATGAAGGACCTTCAAGGTAAAATGTACCGGAAAGGGACGCTTCAAAATCCGAATGTAACCCTGGAAGAGCTGGAGAAGATAGAAAAGGCCACCCGTGAAAAGGAAAAAGCGGAAACACAATATTATCTGCGCGCCACGCTGATCTTCCTGACCGTGACAGCCATACTGGCACTCATACTCTGGTGGATATTGTAGCATCGTCCCCTCTTTAGAGAACCGTCGGTTCCACATCCGTTACCGTTCACCTCCTTATACCTTTATTCAACCGATTATGAACACAAAGACATACCCTTGGCTGCGTACGGCCGCATCGGTGAAACGATAAAAGAGAATGCTCAGGACTACGGACGGTGTCTGCCCTTCTGAAAACGAACGGGACTTATTTGTAACCGGTATGAAAATATTCTTTCATGCCGGGATGATATTCGTCGGATAAACACTACCTTTGTTGGAATACAACGTTTCCAACCTAATATCAATCCATATAACATGACTCCAGATTTCGATTACAGTGAAGTGCCTTTCGGATTCAACTATTGCCTCAACAAATCATGTAAGCAAGCCTCCACGTGCCTGCGCTACCGGTTGTACACTCATATTCCGGCAGCTTGCCAGACCATAAGAATAATCAACCCCGTTTACGCCGCCACCATCGATGACGTGTGCCCTTTCTTCATGCCCGACAAGAAAGTGCGGTATGCCTTAGGCATCACCCACTTACTGGATCATGTGCCTTACAGTGACGCAGTCAGCATCAAAAGACAAATGCTGGCACACTTCAAGCAGGCCACTTATTATCGTTGCCGCCGCAAAGAACGGATGCTCGATCCTTCCGAACAGGAATATATCCGTAAATTATTTGTCAGTAAAGGGATCAAAGAACTACCGGTATATGATGAATACATAAAAAAGTACGACTGGTAGCACAAGCATTTATAAAGAAACCGGTAACTTCGGTAAAGGGAAAGGATTGCTTCATAAAAGAGAAACGAATGCTTTGTCAAAGGGGAGAAAACGCCTTGTTGAAAGGGAATGGCAGACCTCTCCCAAAGGAAAAATCGCACGACCCAAAGAAGGCAGTCAGCCTGCCGAAGAGAAAAAACCTACTATCTGAAAGGGAGCAATCACTTCAACAAAAGAAACAATCACTTCAACAAAAGGGGAATAGTGCCCTCTTCAAAGAAAAATAATCGATCTGTCATAGAAAAGCAGTTGCCTCACCACAGAAAAACAGACATTTAACCGATGACAAACAGATATTGCTTCCATGGCAAATCATCATTTAAATGAAGAGAAACCTTCCACTAAAGTGTCACAATCTTTACTTCTAGGCGACAACTTTTTGTCGCCCGAGAGAAAAAAGTTTTTCACCTACACGACACAAAGTGAAACAATAGAGAAAGGAATAAATACATCTCAATCTACCGGATTCTTCCACTGAATTCTTCCAATAAACTTATCGGATTCTATATTCAAAATAAGATTGCGAATGTACCGTTTTTTACAGAAGCTCCGATTCAATATCCAAGGGTAGCCGGATGTAATTGTGCGATAGTGAACTGCCTTTGTGCGTGTCCGCACAATAGCAAAAGAGTGTTCAGGAATATATTGTATTATATAATAGCCATTTAGCGATATGGCATGATTCTTGCGAGCATAAAGAAAAAACAGTAATAGAACCATGATCAAGCATTACTTGAAAGTAGCATTACGCAATTTGATGAACTTTAAAGTTCATAGTCTTATTTCGGCTATTTGTTTAGCGATAGGTATCACCTGCTTCAGTATGATGAATTATTTTATTGATGCCATAACGGGTAAAGTAGAACTGTCCGATAATAATAAATACAGCATCCGGTTGTCCGGAGCATCTTCCCAGACAGCCGCCGATATCTATTTGTTTAAGGAGGATTTTGATTATCTGAAAGAGTTGCCGATAGCGGGCATAGATACCCTTGTGGCTTTTTCCTCTTATAGCAATGGAAAAGAGATTACGGCCATCGACAAAAAACAACGGGAACTGCCGTTTTTGGTGTCGTTCCAAAATGTATCATCCAATTATTTCACCTATAATTCGCTCCAATTGAAGTATGGCAATCAAGAGATAACAGCTCCCGACGAGGTGATCGTCTCCCAATCGTTTGCCCGGAAAGCATTTGGAGAAGAAAATCCGATAGGCCAGGTCATCCGTCAGGAAACAGAGGCTGCCAACCCGTCTGATCTTATGGTGTATAAAATTGTCAATGTTGCTTTGACAGAAGAAAAAGATTTTCATGGGAAAACGATCGATTGTTATTTTCCCCTGTCCGCAAAGTCCCGTACTCCGCTCTGCATCAGATCACGTCTCACCGGACAAACCACGACCGAAAGCCTGAATAAACAGTTAAAAGGCCTGACCTGGAAGCATGGAGACCAGGATATCTATTTATATGCCTCCCTGGAGTCGAAACAGAATAGCAGTATTCAAAGAACGATAAGCATTCTGCTCGCCCGGTTTATAGCTTCACTGATTTTATTGTCTGGTTTGATCAATTTTCTGAAATTCATTATCCAGATGTTCTATAACCGGCAACGAGAACTGGTGCTTCGCAAATGTATCGGTTCGGACATCAAAGGATTGTTTGCCTTGCTTTTCGCCGAAATCTTCTGGATGCTATCTGTCGCTTTCCTTCTGTCCTTGGCCGTGACGGAAATCACGCTCTCTCTGGCATATACGTACATCCGTCCGGAAGACATGATCTCATTCTCCCTGGTAGACTTGTATGGTTCACAGTTAGGTTTATACCTCGCTTTGTTGTTGATCTGCATGCTCGCCATTCTTTATCCAATCTATCGGTTACGCCGGTTGAGTGTCCTCCATTCGGTCGTGCAGAGACAGAAGCGGCACGTGTTCCGCAATTTCATGATTGCTCTACAATTGGCGATCTCCATCCTTTTCACAGGCGGTGTATTCGGCATAACGCTTTTGTTCAATGAGATGTTTGAAGGAATGTACCGTCCTTTGAGCACGGAAGAAGAGAACCGGGTGATTTCAATATCGGTCAATACCATATGCATGCAGAAAAACATGGATGCCATTCTTTCGGATATCCAGTCTTTGTCCGAGATAACCGATCGGACATCCGCCTTCAATACCTTCGATGCCGATGTTTATACTTACATGACCTATATGAAAGACGGAAAGCCGAGAGGAAATGTGATGATGATCCAAGCAGAGCCTCATTATTTTGAGTTCTTCAAGATCCCGTTCTCCGGAAAATTAGTAGATAAGGATGCTCAAGGCTTTGTTTATATAAGCGAACAGTTTAAAGAACAATTGCAAAGGGATAGTATAGCAGGTAGTGTCACGCTGGATGGCAAAGAATACCGGATTGCCGGGACTTACCGTGCACTGAACAGGGAAGATACTCAGAGCAGTTCAGTCGGTTCTGTCTTTCTAGTTAACCCGCAAGCCTACACCTATTACTTCAAAACTCTCCATTCCGATATTACTCCGGTCGCCCTGGAAAAGATAACGGAGATCTGCCGGCGTTATGTACCCGAGACATTGCCTCTTAACATTCGTAATACGGGTGATTCCAAACAGTCCGTCATGGGAACTGTAGCACTCTTGCAGACAGCATCCCTGTTGTTGGCGATAGTCAGTATCCTCCTGTTGATATTAAGTATTTATTCCGGAATCTCCATGGATGTGATAAATCGGCAAAAAGAAGTGGCCATCCGAAAAATAAACGGAGCCACCCCAAGAGTGATTGCCCTGTTATTCGGCAAAATCTATTTGATTATTTATCTTTCTGTCTTCGTCATTATCTATCCGCTGGTACGATTGGTGTTGATAAGCATCACACAAAAAAGCAATCTGCAAAGCATATATAGTTGGAGCTGGGGAGTCCTGTTGTTCTTCACGATGGCTCTTTTGATCTTTTTGGTTACGGCATACAAGATTTATAAAGTAATGCACCTGAATCCGGCAAGCGTCTTGAAAAAGGAATAAAAACGATCTCTATTGCGCCTGCCCGTTATAAGGTCAAAATGAGGAGATGTGTCAAGACTCGTATTCACCACAGGTTACACGGATGTATACAGATAAGCAGTATTGGTTATCAGCAGATAAAAAAATCGTTTAGTGTAAATCTGTGCAATCCTGTGTGGTGAGTTATGAAACCCTCTCCTTTCCTGCGCGATGTACAATAACCATGTCAGGGTGTTGATGCGCCCCAAGGCTTTGGTATTTACATTTCCTGCTGTTCCGGGCATCCATGTGTAACAGTCCTCAATGAACGGCTTTTCAAGTTCACCAATAGCTACATCTTCAATGTTCTTTCGGGTTTTCATGAAAAGGCAAAAGACTTTTGTAGTCGGCAACCGGTTCACAACAGATGTCTTCCGCTTTTCCTTTACCTATCTTTTCCTCATGCGATTCAAGCTGTTCTTTGAAAACAACTACTTGTTTTTTAGCATGCTTACGTTATCTTTGCACATCTTTTAGAAATAGAAAGTTTAAAAGGAAAATGCCGGATTCCTTTATCCGATCTATTTGTCTCCTTTACTTTTATCCCTATCTTTACGGCCCTAAACAATAAATGATATGAACTGGATTATCCTAACGATTGCCGGATGCTTTGAAGTACTGTTCACTTTCTGCATGGGAAAAGTGAAAGAAACAACCGGAACAGAAATGTACTTATGGTTTACCGGATTCCTGATTGCAACCCTGATCAGCATGCTGTTACTGGTGAAAGCAACACACAATCTTCCCATCGGCACAGCCTATGCCGTATGGACGGGGATAGGTGCCGTGGGTACGGTACTTGTAGGTATTCTGGTATTCAAAGAACCTGCCGGCTTCTGGAGGCTCTTCTTTATAGTGATGTTAATCGGTTCGATTATCGGATTGAAGATGGTGTCGCACGGATAGAGAGGAGTAATCTGTAACATACGGTTCCGTTGACGGAAACTTTGGAAATGTGGTTACTGCTTTGGAAGTACACCGCCTACTCTTCAAAGTCATTCTCTTGTGCAACCTCGTTTTCTGCTTTATCCTCTCAGCACTGCCGGCAATTCCGCCAACGAATGAATCATCAAATACTCTCGCTCCGTCCCGGAGATCACCTCGTGTTTCCACATAGCTTCGGCCGGCACATGAATGGCATGCCCACCCAATGACAATACCGGAAGCACGTCCGATTTCAGCGAGTTACCCACCATTAAAAAAGATTGTGGAGCAACGTCCAGTGAAGAGATCAGCCGCTGATAATCCTGCGGTGCCTTGTCGGTCATGATCTCCGTATGATCAAAATAATGGGAGATTCCCGAACGTTGCAGTTTACGTTCCTGATCCAGCAGGTCGCCTTTGGTCGCTACAACCAGTTTATAGTCATCCTTCAGTGTCTCAAGCGCTTCCGTCACCCCGCCGAGCAGACGGATAGGTATCTCCAACAGTTCTTTTCCCATCTCCACGATGCGTCCGATCACTTCGGCAGGCACCCGGTTCCGGCTAATCTTCACGGCAGCCTCCACCATGGAGAGCGTGAACGGCTTAGCCCCGTATTTATAGATATCCATATTCTCCATCTCTATGGCGAATAGGCGGGACGAGATTTCTTCCGCCGTTCCATACCCGGCAAGTAAATGGCAAAATTCACTCTCAACCTTGTCGTAAAACACCTGATTATCCCATAATGTATCGTCCGCATCGAATGCGATCACTTTAATTTGCTGCATGTCTCTCTCTTTTGATTCCTGCAAAAATACGCTTATAAAATGAAAGCAGCCTGCATCCGGTAAATAAAATTAAGTTCTTTTCCGGATTCAAGAACCAACACATACGGCTTTTGTTATTACCGCATAATCAGAGATGTTCAATTTTCAAACAGTAAAATCAATGTATGATAACCTAAAACAACAGAAGTATGAAAAAGTTAATGTTTGCTGTAATAGCTTGCGCGATGGGCCTTTCGGGCTGCTCTTCGGAGGATGACTGTGCTACCAATCCCGAACCTGCGGGAGATGTGACGGAAATCAAATTAAGTGCCGGTATCCAGGGAGTGGCAACCCGCAGCCCGGTATCGACCAATGACAATATAACGGCTCCGTTTGTGGCCTCCGCCACCACCGGAGACTATACGACGAATGCATGGAGTTCCACCGTGACGTTTGTGGCATCGCCCACACCGACAGCCGCACTCTCTTTCAGCCCGGCACGGTATTATCCGGTGGATAATTCTCCCATCTATATCAGAGGTTACTACCCGGCAGGGACACTTTCCGGCAAAACAGTTACGCTGGCTGGCGATGGGACAGAAGACGTGATGCTCACCGCTCAAGCCTCAGGGACGAAAGCGACTGCAGGAGCACTGTCGTTTGTCTTCAACCATCTGCTGACGCAATTGCAATTCAAACTTGTGGCCGGTGCAGGATATCCGGCATCGGGTGTCAACGTGACCAGTCTTGTCATCAAGCAACAAAAGACACCTGCCACACTGGACCTGAATACATCCAGCCTGACGTATACCACCAAAGACCTTACCCTTTCGGGTACATTCCCCATCCTAACGGCCGGAAGTACAATCAACAACTATCCGATGGTGAAAAGCGGCGAAGCCCTCACGGTGGCAGTCACCACAAGTGACGGAGTGACTTATCCCGAATCTACCATCTCGGTCACTACCGAAGTCGGAAAATCACATTTAATCACCCTTACCTTTACGCCGAAGGAAATCACGTCCTCTATCAGTGTGACAGCCTGGCAGACAGGAGGAACCGGATCGTCCACATTACAATAAACGTTCTCATAACACGCAGGTTGTGCAGGAGATGGCGACAGCTATATCCGCGCAATCTGTCACATCAAGAAAGAAAGGGGCGATGAAACGGACTATCCTCATCTTATTGGGCTGGATGCTGCTCTCGCAAGGATGCAGCTATGGTGTGGGCGACGACTGCCTCCCACCCGAAGAACCTGTACCCATACGGATGGCGATTGCAGAAGGAAAGCTCTCCACGCGGGCACCTGTCACAACGATCGATGCAAGCAATCTGTCGAATGTCGGCATTTACGCAGTCAGCGAAGGGAGCATAGCCGGGCAATATCCCTGGACATCCACTCCTTTCGCCCTGAATCTGGTACCGAGCGGCATCAGCGGCAGCCAGCTCTCTTTCAACCCCAAACTCTATTATCCATTGGGAGGGAAACGGGTCATTTTCTACAGTTATTATCCGCGCACGACAGCCACAAGCGGCAGCAATTACATCACGGCTCCGGGCAACGGTGTCGCCCCTGCCTATCATTTCACGCTGACGGGAGCAGAAGACATCATGTATGCCGCAGGCACTCCCACAGGAAGTACCAGCACCATGCCCGTCAGCCTGACATTCAACCATGTGTTGACCCAACTCCAACTGAACACTTCCCTATTGGGCGCACTGTCCAGCATCAAGCTGCTGGGTGTGTACAATAAAGGTACGCTCGACATTGGCAACGGAAATGTCACCTACGACAGTTCCACGACGGATATCACATTGACCGTTCCCCTTCTAGGTTCGGTTACCAATACCGTAATGGTTCCTGCCGGAGTAGCAAGTTATAAGGTAGAAGTCGTTCTGCTGCTTTCGCTGTTGAAAAGGACATATCTGGTGAAACCCACTTCGGGTAATTTCCAACCGGGGGTAATTTATACGATCAGTCTCTGATCAGGAAAAGAGTAACGACAGGAAGTTTGCATTCTCCTCCTGCTCTCCGTCTTCCGGATTATGGCTGTAGCCGTTCTCCATCAACAAGTCACGGTATATCAGGCAGAGCTGCATGGGTGAGTGGTAAGGCTCGTATGTGCTGACCGGAAGTTGCGACACCGCATGCAGGGCATCTGCTATTTTCATTGCCATCCGCCTGTTCTCCTGTATCCGGTGGAAACACTCTTCCCGCTCCTCTACACTTTCGGCATGTACCATCTGCGACGCAAGTTCCTCTATTCGGTTGAGAGGTCCCCGCAGCTCCCTGCTGACGTGGGCAAAAAAGGCTGAGCGCAACCGGTCCGCCTGTTCGGTGCGCTCCTTCTCTATACACAGACGGTTGGCTTCCATCACCTGTGCGGTTATATTCTTGACGTATCCTTTCAGATAATAGAATCCATTGCCCAGCGGTTGGCAGGTCACAACATGATTTTCAAGATAAAAGTCCTCTCCGTTACCATGAATCTTATAACGGATTCCTTCCTGGGGAGGACGCCCGGCATGAATGTCGGCCATAAACTGAGTGACGGTCTGCAGATCTTCACCGTTCATCAATTTCAGATAATCCGCTGGATCGACATACTGCAATTCGTCGTGCCGATGGATGGTATCGGCGAATCCAATGTAACGTAATCTTCCCGTTTCGGTACTGTATGTCCACATACCAACTCCTGCTATTTTCAGCATTTCCAGCAATACCTTTTCCCTGAAAAGGGCATCAAGGCTCTCTTTACGATGTTTTTTAGCCATTCTGTAATGATTATGAATACTTAGATGGTCCTGAGTTGTTTTACAGTTAAATCTATTTTATAAGTCCATTGTCTATCCAATTGCATAGTACACATCCGAAAGATGTTTGTTGAAGTACAACAATCGGGAAAAGAAAAGGTTCGGTAGCGGTCCTCTACTTTCCGGATGAGGAGCAGGCTGCTAAAAAGAGGATGTGTCAAGACTCCTGCTCACCACTGATTGCACTGATTGACACAGATAAACATCATTAGTTATCAATAGATTAAGTTCGCTCTGCAGAACTTAGTGTTGCTCTGTGGTGAATTTTGACACATCCCCCTATCTTCTATCCTACGCTGTGACAGCGTTACTCATCCCGATATTTGCAGCAGCCGGGCAGAGCATCGTAAACCGCTTTGACAGCCTTGTACTTATCCGTATCATGGCCCGCTGCGGCAATGGCTTTGGCAACGGCGTCGGCCGATGTTTCTGACGGGTCGAGTTGCAAGTGGATCATTTGTTTCTCCCGGTCCCAATGAGCGGACCGGACACCGGAGACACCTTTAGCGGCTGTTTCGATGCGTTCCTTGCACATATCGCAAGAACCACGGACGGCAAACGGTACGTGTTCACTTTCCTGAGAGACAGCATGACTGCCAGACATACCGGACATGCTGTGTCCTTGGTGTCCGGTCATGGGAGCAGTTCCCGGAGCATCTTCGTTCATCATTGAGCGTTTGCCTTCGAGTTGCGCACTGGCATCGATGGAGAAGACTCCGTTGGTCACAATCTCCTCACCATCGGAAAGTCCGTCGAGAACCACATAGGCTCCGCCAAGAGCGGGGCCAAGGGTGACTTCACGCATCCGGAAGGTGGGAGTATCCGTATCGGGCAGGCGCACATAGACCACAGCACGCTTGCCGGTCCAGAGGACAGCCGTTTGCGGAACAACAATCCGGTCTTTATACCCCTTTAGAGGGGCAGCAACCTGGGCAGTAGCATACATTTCGGGCTTCATCTCCAGAGTGGGATTGGCTACATCCACGCGGACCCGGGCCGTGCGCGTAGTGGCATTAAGAATGGGATCGATGAATGAAATACGCCCGGAATACGTCTTTCCGGGAAAGGCAGAAAGAGTAAACTCCACCCGGTCACCTTTGGCAAGAAAAGGTAAATCCACCTCAAAAGCGTCGAACATGGCCCACACACGGGAGAGGTTGGCAATATCGAAAAGAATGCTCCCCTGTGAAACATAGTCGCCCCGGTTAACCCGCTTGGCAATGACGATCCCATTCGTGTTGGATTTAATCTCTACCATAGGAGACGCCTGGCCGGAATATTGGATAGCGTCGATCTGGGCATCCGTCAAGTTCCAAAGGCGGAGTTTCTCGCGGGCAGCCTGCACAAGAGCGGGTTGCTGCATACGGACCGCTTCGAGCAATTCCTGCTGGGCGGTGAAAAGTTCAGGCGAATAAAGAGTAGCAAGTGTCTGCCCGGCACGTACGGTCTCGCCGGTGAACTCGATGTCAAGCCGTTCAATACGTCCGCCGACATAAGCTGTCTGCGACTGCAGACTACGTTCGTCCGGAATAATCTTACCGTACAGCCGGACTTGCTTCACGGGGTTACTGCGACTGACACGGGTAGTCTGAACATCGGCGAGAGCCATGGCCTCATCAGAGAGCCGGATGGCATCGGGATCGGAAACAGCATCACCTCCAGAAATAACGTTCTTCTTAAGAGGGATCAGGTCCATACCGCAGATAGGGCATTTGCCGGGTTTGTCCTGACGAATCTGCGGATGCATGGAGCAGGTCCAGACACCGGATTCGTCCTGCACCAGATCATGAGACGTTCCATGCATATCATGGTTATGAGCTTCAGCATGTGTTCCCCCGGCAGACTCCGGAGAAGATGAAGGGCTGAACAAAAGCCATCCCAGCACAAAGCCGGCAAGGGCAATCAGGGGATAAAGTACTTGCTTCTTACGAAGAATATCTGATATCTTTTTCATACAATTACTATTTTAGTGGTTCTATTTATTTTCAGTCGGCTATCAGCTTTTCTATGGCTGCCACCGTAGTATTATAAGCGGCTACGGCCTCACTCTTTTTCAGTTTATAATCGAGCATCTGACGCTCCACCTGAATCACATCGGTCAGCGATTGACGCCCGGCGGTAAATTCACGCACCATCAACTGCCAGGTAGAAAGAGAGAGGGCATACTGCCGTTCGTAAAGTGACACCTTACGGGCGGCATCGTCGAGCTGCTGGCGAACGTTAATGTATTCAGCCTGCAACTGGTTCTGCACATTGTCACGTTTCAGTTCGCTTGCCATCCGGTAGTTATGGCTCTCCCGCTGCCGGGCATTGTATTTCCGGCGGAACAGCGGAAGACTTACCTTGACCATCGGCATCACCATGTCCTTACCGTTCATATCGGGCATTCCCATCGGATCGGCCACTTTATTGACCACAGAGTATTGAAGACCGATACCGATCATAGGATAACTCATGCGACGGTCCATCTTTGCCTTGGCACGATAGGCTTCTCCCTCCGCCTCGAGCATGGCAAGCATGGGATTACGGGTGAAGATGCTGTCGAGCAGGAGCTGTCCGTCTATCCGGTAGAAGCGTTGTGTCAGAGAATCGGGTACACAGACAGAAGCATCGGACGGACGGTTGAGCAGGGCGTTAAACCGGGCTTGAACGGTCAGCCGGGCAGAAAGTAAACTGGCAAGGTTATCCTCCAATCCGGCACGCTCCATTTGAATGCGGAGAACATCGGACATACCACCAACAGCAACGTTTCCCATTGATCCGCCTCCCATGCCGGACATGCCTCTACCGGAAGAGCTGCCGGCAGAGACACCTGAAGTACCCGCAGGCGCCGGGCTGCCCATTCCTCCCATACCGGACATGCCACTTCCCGAAGAAAGTGCAGATGGCATCGAAGCAACTGACGTTACAGAAGTCGACGAGGGAGCTGCCTGTGCCGACGAAGCGGAAAAGCGGTTCAGTGCCAACTGCTCGAGTTGATAAAGAAGACGGATATTAGCTTCCGTAATGTGATATTGCTCGTTGAGGCTACTAAGCTGATACCACTGGGCCTTAACCTCATACCAAAGATTATTACGCGTATCACGAAATTGTTCGTAAGCCATACGTGCCATCTCAGAAGCTTCACTGCGGGCGGCCTTGCGAGTGCCGAACCAAGGAAACATCTGCATCAACGTAAAGTCGGCTATCTGCTTTCCCATCAGCGTCTCCATAGGTTTAACGAAAAAACCGATTTCCAATTCGGGATCGGCAAAAGCACCGGCCTGAGGGATCTTCTCCAAAGAGGCTTTATAGAGCATGAAGTCGGCATTGACTTGCGGATTACTGCGTGCCGCCTGTTCCAGATAGTGGGACAAGCTGTCGACAGAGGGTTGCACCGAAACAGAAGGCACCTCCACAACGGATGGCTGCGCCGAAGCCGAAACGGCAAAATGACTCAGCGAAAGGAATATCACCAAGGTGAGTAAAGATATATGTTTCTTGTTTATCATATCTGATTGTTTTTATGTGAATCCGATAGACGAATCGAAGACTGTCGGATTCTGATTCTGTTATTCTTTATAATGATGAGTACGGTTTCAGCTCCATACGACCGGCAGAGGGGACATTCCAAATATCCGGGAATGTCCCGGATAGCCATCAGGGAGTATGCCGGATGCCCATCTGAAGATCAGATACCGGGAGAGCCTGTAACCGGCTCAGAAACTTCACTTCCGTTTTTCTTCTCACGTCTCCTCTCCACAGTCTCACGCCACCAGCATTGTAATACCGGGACGACAAACATGGTCATTGATTGTATCAGCATTCCTCCAAACGTGGGTATAGCCATCGGTACCATGATATCCGCTCCCTTTCCGGTAGATGTAAGTACGGGAAGCAGAGCGATGAGTGTTGTCGCCGTTGTCATTGCAGCAGGGCGGACACGCTTCAGCCCGGCTTCTACTACCGCCTCACGGATGTCATATTTCGTACGGGGATCGCGTTCCAGAAAAACATGGTGAATATACGTTCCCATCAATACTCCATCATCCGTGGCCACACCGAAGAGAGCAATGAACCCTACCCAGACCGCTACACTCAGGTTGATGGGATGCATCTGGAAGAGGTCACGCATGTTTTCACCCGCAATGCTGAAATTCATAAACCACGGTTGCCCATAGAGCCACAAGAGAATAAAACCGCCAGCGAAAGCTACGAATACACCCGAAAAATGAATCAGCGAGGCCGTCACCGTACGAAACTGGAAATAGAGTACCAGCAGGACAATGAACAAAGCCAACGGAACAACAATCATCAACCGGTCCGTAGCACGTTGCTGTTGTTCATAATTACCGGCAAACTTATAAGAAACACCTTTGGGGAGAACCAGTTCACCGCTTTTTACTTTAGCCTCAAGCAGATTACTCGCCTCCTTCACCACATCCACTTCGGCACGGCCTGAAAGTTTATCGAAGATGACATAACCTACCAGGAAAGTGTTCTCACTCTGGATCATTTGTGCACCACGGGAATATTCGATGTCCGCCAACTCTTTAAGAGGTACCTGTATTCCGGTAGCAGTAGGTACAAGTAGCATGGAAAGAGCCTCCGGACTATCACGCAACTCACGTGCATAACGTAACCGGATGGGGAAGCGCTCGCGCCCCTCTACAGTACGGGTCAACGCCATGCCACCAACAGCAGCACTGAGCACTTCCTGCAGATCGCCCACCGCCACGCCATAACGTGCCATTGACTCACGATTCAGCTTTATTTCAAGATACGGAGCACCTACCGCCCGGTCGTAGAACACAGACGAGGGAATGACAGACGGTACAGACTTTAATGCCTGCTCAATCGCCTTACCTCCCTGCTCTATATCCTCCAGTGTGGGACCGTATACCTTCACCCCCATCGGTGCACGCATACCGGTTGAAAGCATTACGAGCCGTGCCTCAATAGGTTGCAGTTTCGGTGCAGAGGTCAGTCCCGGCAAATGGGTAACATTGACAATCTGTTGCCAGATATCATTTGCATTCTTAATCTCCGGACGCCACTGGCGGAAATAGTCGCCACGCGAATCAGGCACCAGACTATCGGCAGGGATAAGCCGGAAACCATTGGCAGGATTATATGTACCTCCACCTTTCAGCAGGAATGCACCATCATAATTCACACGGAAACGGGCACGCTTTCCGTCTTCTCCGATGATATATTCGGGACGATAATTAATGGTATTCTCAAACATCTGGACCGGTGCCGGATCGAGAGCGGAATTTACACGTCCCCACTTACCGATGGCAGTTTCTACTTCTGGAATGGCCGCCAGCCGCTTATCGAGTTTCTCCACATAATCTAGATTCTGTTCAATACCCGTATGAGGCATACTGGTAGGCATCAATAGAAAAGAGCCTTCGTTCAGGCTGGGCATAAATTCCTGCCCGATACTCCGCCAGATGAGGAAACCACAAACGACGGTTGCTACAGGAATCATCATAAACTTCCAACGATTGGCCAGACACCAACGCAAAATACGCTCGTAGAAAATGACCAGTATCCAAAGTAAAGCCAGAATGATGGCAACGCAACCGGCTACAAACAGCACATTTACCGACAGTCCCCGTTGCGGTCCCATCGGCAGCCACTCTTCGGACAGATAGAAAACAGCTACCAACAGGGCAATACCGATATTAACATAATTGCCTGTCTTAGGATTCTTCCAACGATATGCAAGCAAGTTATTGATTCCAACCGCCGTCAGTCCCAATGCAGGGACACTATCGTATACGGCGAACAAAACAATACCCGCTGCTATAAGCACACAGTTCATTACGCGCCGGATCAACCTCGAGTCAATCCGCACCGAAAAAAGGATATAAGCCAATGTAGGCAGCAAAATTAATCCCAACACAAAAGCTGATGCCAATGCATAAGTTTTTGTATATGCCAGTGGAGAGAACATTTTCCCCTCTTGCGCCTGCATGGCAAATACGGGTAAGAAACTGACAATAGTCGTAATCATTGCCGTAGCAATAGCTCCCGACACCTCGCTTACAGCTTTATAGATCAGTCCGACAAATGGTTTACCCCGCGTGATACCCTTATTCTCCGGCATCTCCATGTACCGGATAATACTCTCGACAAATACCACACCCACATCTACCATCACCCCGATGGCAATCGCGATACCGGACAGCGCCACGATATTTGCTTCGATACCGGTATATCGCATCAGTATAAATGTAGCCAATACGGCAATAGGCAGCATACTTGCTATTACAACCGATGCCCGCAAGTTAAGTACCAACACAATGATGACAATAATACAGATCAATATCTCGTGCGAAAGGCTCGTCTCCAATGTACCGATGGTCTCCTTTATCAATCCCGTCCGGTCGTAGAAAGGGACGACAGTCACTTTCGACACCGTCCCGTCAGCCAATGTTTTCTGCGGCATTCCGGCATCCATCTCATGTATCTTTTCTTTCACATTATTAATTACTTCCAGAGGATTGGAGCCATAACGGGCAATCACCACGCCCCCCACAGCCTCTACTCCTTCCTTGTCCAGACCGCCACGTCTCGTCCCCGGCCCGATATTCACAAAGGCAATATCGGAAATACGTACAGGTACCCCTTCACGGACGGTAACAACCGTATTCTCTATATCTGCCACATTTTTCACATACCCAAGACCACGAATCAAGTATTCCACTTTATTCACCTCCATTGTTTCGGCACCAATATCAAGGTTACTCTTCTTCACAGCATTCATCACATCCATCACCGACACATTGAACGAGTACATCGCATCCGGATTCAACTCGATCTGATACTCCTTGATAAAACCTCCTGCTGAAGCTACTTCGGACACACCTTCGGCAGCAGACAAAGAGTACTTGACATAAAAGTCCTGAATAGTACGCAATTCCTCAGCGTTCCAGCCGCCGGCAGGTTTCCCGGTTTTAGGATCACGCCCTTCCAGCGTATACCAATAGATTTGTCCCAATGCTGTAGCATCCGGCCCCAGCGTAGGCTGCACATTTTCGGGCAAAGTGCCCGGAGGCAACGAGTTGAGTTTCTCTAAAATGCGCGAACGACTCCAATAGAACTCAATATCATCCTCAAAAATAATGTAGATAAACGACATACCGAACATAGACGAACTGCGGATGGTCTTCACCCCCGGTATACCCAACAATGAAGTGGTCAGCGGATAGGTAATCTGATCTTGGATGTCCTTAGGCGAACGTCCCATCCATTCCGTAGCCACAATCTGCTGGTTGTCACCGATATCGGGGATAGCATCCACAGGAATCGGGTTTCGCGGCACAATCCCCCCATGCCAGTTAAAGGGCGCAGTAGAAATTCCCCAAACCACGACAAGTGTCAGCAGAAGAATAGTTATCACCCTATTTTCAAGGAAATAACGAATTATTTTATTAATCATGCGAATCAGTATTTGATTTATTAGTTAAAAATTAGCGTAATTAGTGCGATGGCAATTTTTCCCATCGTATGTACCA